>Ga0123354_10009413_pt1 | contig 14957 bp, 11 predicted proteins | sample TergutLab28metaG_2_FD_97872 | JGI IMG/M metagenome (GOLD analysis project Ga0123354, IMG submission 97872) | Labiotermes labralis P4 segment gut microbial communities from Petit-Saut dam, French Guiana - Lab288 P4 | ecosystem: Host-associated > Arthropoda: Insects > Digestive system > Gut ...
CACCACATGAACCAGTTATTGCTATGTAATATATTTAAGCTACCAGAGTTATAATAATAAATGTGTTGCGTTATAAATAGTGAACCAGCGCACGGAACAGATTGTTCAAACAAACTTCATATAGGCACTATACTTTGTAAATACGTTTCTCCGTAGGATGAATAGTTCTTCATTTAAATCTGTAAAATATGAATGAAAATTTAGTTACCTACGATGATACGTAAAGATGACAACAACAAACGTTAAGGGATGAAAATTTATTTCTTGTTAATGTGTTGAACGTTGCTGAAATAAGATTTATCTGGGTAAGCTATAAACACTTTCCATCCTATTAATTCGTCTTTACACAATTTGAAGGAAGTTCTGTTCGATTTTCTTTTAAAGTTTCAGTTTATGTTCAGACGGAAAAATAAAATCAAACTGCAATAATATACTAATACAGAATAAGTTATTCAGCTCGCTCCACCGAAATTTTCAAGTTCACATCGTTCACATTTATTGAAGTCTTGATAGTTTATTGCCACTCAGAGCTTAGAATGTAGCTACGTAGCAGTGGATAAACTGAATTTCTATCTGTGGAAACAGCAATAAAAATAAGTGGCCAACACAGACGGTAAGGATGGTTTAGAGACAAGATAAGTTTCTTTTCCCTTCTGTAAATAGAACCACATTTCCTTAGGTGCCCAGCCCGCAACCTAGCCACTATATGCTAACCCGACTTAAGCGGTTTCCCATGCCACAGCCATAAGGTCATCCTGAAAGTTTAATGTTTAAAATAAATTATTCTTTTGTGGATTATCTTACAATTCAAACTGCTTTTTGAATTGTCCACTTATCCATTTTTCGTTCATTGTTGTAATGGTCTATAAAACAAATGACTGTTACGTCAAATTCCATATTCCTTTCTATAAGCCTTCACTGTTTCGGTTCCAACACATCTGCTAAAGAACATTAGCAGGTATGAGAAAGATCTAACAGCACATAATTGTGTGGTGTATTCCTGGAAGAGCTTATGTGTTGAAAGTTTCTTGAATTAAATAGTCACAGAAAAATAAATGGCACTAAATTGCAAAAATTAAAACAAAACCATCTGAATAACCTTTAAGTTATATATAAATACGTAAAGTAATTGCGTAAGGTAGCATTGGCATATTGCTTGGTAAAGATACAAAACAAATTTCGTACTATAGCCACTTCAACATAGCTCAAATTTCTGTGTTTGTGGACATAAACATTGCGAATTTTCTCCACAATGGCACTATGAATCATCTCTATTCCGCTGCCCAAATCAGTGATAACAGCCAAATGCTTCGTAGTCAGCAAGTCTACAGAAGAAAGTATTCCGTTATAGTGATAATACTTGTGTATGAAGTACAAAAAATTACTGCAGGCTCACTATTTTAAATTTGTGTGTATTTATTACGCGGGGACTTGACAATAGATACATAATACCGGTACATTTCCATTGTTTCTGCTTCTGCTTTTACAGGGTAATTCGTAAGTCCCTCCGGGATTTCTGACCTCTGCGGTACAGTGGCCGGGATGGTCACGCCGAAGGGGAGCATGTCAACAGAGTTTCTGTCCTAACTTACAGGTGCTCGATATGTCCTTTCTGCTGCGTCTGTCTTGGTTGTTGCGCAGCCGAGTTCGGAAGTTCCAGAGGGACTTATGAATTACCCTCTATTACTGCTCGAACAACAACAACAACAACAACAACAGCAGCAGCAACAGCAGCAAAACATAAACAAAAACAACAACAACTACTACTTATTTCCCCATGGCGCTACAGCCCCTAGTGGGTCAGGAACTTCTGATATTTGAGGCTTCACGAACACACTCAGACACATTACGTTGGCCAGGACTCTGGATGAGCGATCAGTCCGTCACAGATATCTCTACCTGACAACACACAACACTAACAACAGAGATACATCCATGCCTCCTGCGGTATTCGACCCCGCAAACCCAGCAAGCGAGCGGCAGCAGAGCTACTCTTCAGACGGCACGACCACTGGGATCAGAAATATAATTTCATTTCTGAAAAACATGCCTGTTCATCTCCTACCAAGCTAGTTCTACTGATAACGAGAAGAGAGCGCACTTCCAAAGCACTATACACTCCACATCCACAACATGCAGCAATATTTAAGAAATCTGTCAGGAACGTTGTAATTTTTACCACATAACAATACATTCATAAAGTCAATTAAATGCTGTATATATAAAATTGTTTAATATTAATGAGAACAACTGTATTCCTGCACTTGTATCCACATGTATGTTAAAATGACTGTAACGCATACAAGTGGGAAAAACTTACTTTCCACGAATCAACGTAATATTATTTTCCAAAGTCTTATGACTTTAACACGAAAGAACAGAGAATCATTATCTATAAAGTGTGGCTTTTTAGCTTCAAGTGAAGTACGGGATAAAGAAGTATCTGATATGTGTATGGTGTATGAGTGTTTGTGTATGTGTGTGGTGTGTGTGTGGATTTTGAGTGAGTGTGTGTGTGTGTGTGTGGTGTGAGTGTGTGTGTGTGTGTGTGAGTGTTTGTGTGTGTGTGAGTGTTTGTGTGTGTGTGTGAGTGTGTGTGTGTGTGTGTGGTGTGTGGTGTGGTGTGTGGTGTGTGTGTGTGTGTGTGTGTGTGTGTGCGTGATTGCCTGTTTCGTTTAGGAAGCATCAATAAACGTCCACGGATCCTTCAAAATGTCAACGGAACAGAGGACAAGAAGCTTAACTCTGTACAGAAAGGAGTCATGATGGTCCATAAAAGCTTCCGTCTCTGACCTTCCTGTTATTGCCTTGTGAATACTCTCCTCCTGCGAAACACACGTGCAGGAACGTGGGTAGACAGACAGGCAGACAGAATAACGTTAAATCATTTAGAAGAAAGAATGCTTGAAAATAATTTGCGTCTATTCTTGCGGCAGAGAAAAATAACTACATCCCAAGTTGAGCTCCTAACGCCAAATATAGAGGGTGTTTCAGGAGGAATAGTAAATATTTTAGGAGGTGGTAGTATGGACTATTCCGAGTAAATAAGTTCATATAAACATCCGTCCAATTTTCAATGGGTGTGGAGATAGAGCTGTTTGAATGTTACCCATAAAAAGCCTAAAAAAAGTATGAAGGAAAGACAAATGACGTATTGATTGCATATAATGGCTATGTAAATGATTTCAATAAATTGCAAAAGTTCAAAGTAAGTTTTCAAAAATCCCACCATCGATTTCAATGCACTTTTTAACCCTCTTGGCAATAGTACTTGCAGCTCTTCTGAGGTCGTCTTGGCGTTCTTGCTTTATGCTGGCATCACTATTCATAATGCTAGCGACCAATTCGTCTCTTGTGTTTACTTTTTCTTTGTAGACTTCGCTTTTCATCCATCCCCATAGACAAAAATCTGATCTGTATCTGCCAGCTTTAAACAGCTGTATCTTCACACCCATTGAAAATTGGACACATGTTTATATGAACTTATTTGCTCGTAATAGTCCATACTGTCACCTCCTAAAATATTTACTTTTTCTCCTGAAACACCTTGTATATTGTTAAATTATGAAAATTCATGGCGACGTATGTAATCACGTTTTACCACATTTCAAATAAGAACAAATATACAGTCACTCCATTATTCTATAACTTTAGATTAAGAAACTATTATGTACTGGAGCAAAACTAATGTGCGTACTGTGGCAAGTGCAATGTGTACTGGAGCAAAACTAATGCGGTAAAGAAATACAGTTTGTATTGGAAGAAGGCAATGCATCACACTGCTTTGAAGTGCGCAAAGTATGTGAATCTGTATTTCTGACTTAGCAGAAATCAAACTTCGTATCAAATATAAACCCGTGACAATAACAGAATTCTCACGTTAAACATTTACACTGATAAAACACACACACACACACACACACACACACACACACATATATATATATATATATATATATATATATATAGAAGCCCATTAAGATCATCGTACTCTTCACTGTTTCATCATGCATCGTGTACATTTGTAGTACATAGGCCTAGATCATACAAGGCATTCCTTACAATGGTACACAACCACACCATTCACCATTAGCTAGGGTGTAATAATTTAAACTTTGCCAACCTACTACTTGGACTGAAAACAGGGATCACATCATTTGTCATCCTCACCTGTAAACATCATGATCCAATTATTATAAAAACTAAACTTTATGGATTTCCATTTCAACACCGGTACAAGAATAATCATAGAATACTACAGAAAGGTTTCCAAACACAGACGATTTCTGAGGTATTAGTAACAATAGTTCTCAATAATTATGACGTCTGAATCCAACTGAAATAATCTCAGCCACTTAGCGTTATGAAACTTAAAAGGTAAATGACGGTAAAGAAAAGATAGTGTTTTAAAATTTAATTTTAACCCACACTTCATCTTGCATGCAATCTACTAATTGAGGATATTTTTTATATAATTTGTTATGTAATAAGTATCCATAAGAGACTGATCGACCTAGACATAAAAATGTGTGTTGTAATAATCTAAATACACAACAAACGTAAAACCTTTTACGATTTCCATCTAAATACCTAATGACGGTCAACTGATGACGAAACGTAATGTAACGCGAACGTATCGATTACAATATATGAATATATGTCTATTGCTAGACCTTTGTTGTTGAACCGAACAATCTGAATACTTACACCTGAATTTTATCTTGTTTTCTGAAGATTATACAATTTAGATATATTTTTTCTTTTCCACTTATTGGAAATATTGTTACACATTACAGCTTTCCTCCCCATATTCACGGAAGAAAGTACCGCTTTTCTATTGCATTGCTCAGGGAAAATCGTATATTTTATTTCGAATGTGGCTGCACCGGTTTCGAAACTGAAGGTTTAATGGATCGAAGAAAACACCTTTTAATAAGAATGAGGTGTGTTTATTCAGCCCACTCCATGGCAAAGATTATTACTTATTAGAAACCAAATAATACACTTATTTGATATTACATATTCTATCGTTTCTACTGAAATATCTCCTAATCAAAAGCTGTTCCGTATGCAGTTGTTTAGCACATTCTAATTGAATATTAGAACGACGTTCATTAAGCTGTCGTTCTTCCATTCATAGGTATTTCAACTCTTATTTTCGTCTAAGGTTTATAAAGATTTTTTAAATATCTCTGCCACCCTTGCAGTAAGTGAACTTCCCTCATTTATGTGGCAACAGTAGTTTCATTACCGCTTATTCCTATCTGCACTCTCTGCACGCAAGTTTCTCTGTACCAAGATCCGACAAAAAATTTCCTGATGGCCGGTGCCTTCACTCTGAATTTCACCTTGGTAATAATGTTATCTGCCACTGCACGCCCAGGAGCGGTCCTACTGTATCAGAAGAATCAGGGACGGTTTTGTGTACTAGCGTTACCTCGGTAATGAATGACACTTTTACTTACGTTCATTTGAAAAGTGATACAACCCTGTATACCACGAAAAGTTGGAGACGACTTTTTAAGTAAAAGAGGTTACTGGAAGCGCTCCACTAACTACCGTGTTATATATATATAAAACATTTTATGATGATGACAGTGGGTTAGATATGTTTGTACTATAAAAAATATAAGATCATCCTTTTATGGTTATTTGAAACATAATAAACAAAACCCTCTATTTGAGAGATATAACCAAGTGACGATGTAGCCACCCAGTCGGTGCTCCACTTGCTCTGAGCGTCAGTCACAATCCAGAATAATGTCGTACAACAGGCCATAAAATGACGACATCCTCCAAAGGAACATACTTTCGATACATTTGACATTAAAGTTTTGAGAACAAACACAAAAAAGAACACAGTTTGCCTCATGTTCCTTATTTCCGAAACAGGCTTGGTAATTGAAGAATAAGAGACCAACTTGATGTCACTACTTATTAAGTTTTATTTCACTTCTTCTATGCTCAACATGTTTCGGACATTAATACTTTCCATCATCAGGAGCATGCGACTTTTCTATTGTATCACCACATTGGTCATGTGTTCTTATTTCGATGTGTGTTGGAGTTTCGGTGTGGCTGGCTTCAGCCTGCTACACGGATACCACACCAACCCAGCCACACCGAAACTCCAACACACATCGAAACAAGAACACACAACCAATGTGGCGATACAATAGAAAAGTCGCAGGATCCTGATGATGGAAAGTATTAATGTCCGAAACATGTTGAGCATAGAAGAAGTGAAATGAAACTTAATAACTAGTGACATCAAGTTGGTCTCTTATTCTTCAACTATCAAGTTGGTCTCTTATTCTTCAACTATCAAGTTGGTCTCTTATTCTTCAACTACCACATTGATGCACGGTCCAATATACTTAAGGCTTGGTAAGTTTGTCCTTAGGACCAGCAGCCTGAAGATGAAGAAAAAGCGTGGCGTGGGGCACTGGTAAAAGGTACTGATAAGGTTAAACCGAAGAACTCGGAGTATAGCCTTTCCCAGTACCACTTTAATCACCACAAATCCCATATGGACTGGCCCGGAACGAACCGATGAATAACCGCCTCAGACTAGCCACGGCATGTTGAATAATAAAGTGGAGCTACTTTCACATAGTCCTTTACTACCTCAGAAACAAAATATTGTGTTTACATTGGCGTGGTCGAACGGCGGTTGTTGTCTGGGGGAAAATGGATGTTTGTTAAGTTATTCATATAAAATTCATAAATACAAGACATAGAAAAATTGAAGAGCATTTTGTGTACAGCCTGCCTGTATGTATGCTAACCGGTAGGATTTAAATTTTTAACCGAATATTTATTTTTTACTCGAAGATGTTCATAGCGTCAGAACTTCACAGAGCTACATTAAATAAGGACAGGACACAATCTAAAAGGAGGATCCGTACACGTGAATGGTAATGGTGGAACCCTATTCACATTTAAGCATGATTATATGAAGTTTAATTGGATAATGGAGGGAAAACTCCATGCATTCTTAATCCCTTCACTCTGTGCAGTTGAGTAGTCAGCTTGGGGCAATAGACTTAAAGGGGAAACGGTCCATGATACGTGTTTGCTACGGTGTTTTGGCCCCACAGTAGATCCGAATATGATGGTGCAGACGATATACCTCAAATCACTGCCTGCAGCCAAATCGCATTGTCTGTAGCCAGTCACTGTACTGACTAGACTATATCGGCCGATATCTCTTCACATAGCACAATATACGGCACATAAGTTCTCACAGTAAAATATTTTATTACCATGTTCTTTCTCTCAGGCCTACCACATTTTATTCAGTACACGCTCTGAAACTCCCGATCACTCTGTTTCCAAGTCAGGTGTACATTTCAGTGCTACCCTGCGCACATTACTCTTGGGAATGAATTCAAAGAACCACGTTTCACTTCAGGATCAGATGTGCGTAGACCGTGCTAGGCTGTGACGTCCGATCTCGCAAAACTGGACATCCGAATTTGCTACAGGCAGATCCACGCCCCGATATGTAAAAGTAAATATTGGCGATCTGCTCTTGCAGTGAACTACAGCATCTTTAAGAACGTCGTGTACATAAAGTACGGGACATCATACAGAAAAGCCATACGCTTTAGGATGAAAGACCACATTTCCACGTCCGGACAGGACGTAAATTTTCCTTCCGTTTTCTATAACGTTTGCACCGACTATGAAGACCACATAGCGCCTTTCCTCCTCCAGTTTAAGGAGTACCGCTGATCCATAAAATGCTAATAATTTTAAGTCCGTGTGCTGTCGAAATCTAGAACGTCTATAGCGGAAGAGCCACTACCCGAACACGCCCAATAATCTTACAGTAAGCAAATCAAGAAGAACTGATTGGGTGAAAAGGGAAGGACAAAATTTCGGGCGAACTAGATGAGAGGATAACAGCAAAATGGATATTAAATAACGTGTTTTTCATGTTCTGGTATAATTTCATGAAACTCGGGAGTCCATGTTAAAAAAGGTAACGAATCTTCGAGTTCCATGAAAGACAGGGAGCTTTTTTTCCGGCTGAGAGAGACTAACAGTTCCACGAAATTGTTTTATTGTGGGCTCTTGTTAGACTAACAGAGGAATGATCATAGGTTCGAATCCCATCATGGGAAATATATTTTTCTCTTCTTGAAAACGTCCATACCGGCTCCGGAGCCCACCCAACTACATATTTAAGGGGCATTGATATTGTTTCTCGGGGAAACAGCGGTCGGGGCGTGACGTTGACTGTCATCTCTACCTAGTGATGAATGGTGCTAAACCCTATTGCTATTATGCGGCTTAATGACTTGGATATGAACAGCTTGACCTTTACCTTAATACGAAAAGGGAGACGGCAAATTCACGTACGTGTAGGATCAATATTTACAAGTGTCGGTGATGACTCTGTCACAACGTTTGCACCAATACCTACCAATCTTAGAGAATAACTGGTTTCAACTGCTACTTGTCTCATAGTGTTTCGTAGCTTCAAGAACTTACTGGCTATTCTGACTGACTTCATGACAGATGTGGATACATTTATCCGGCTTGAGAACCTCCTAAATTGTTTGTAATAAAATAACGCAATTCCTATACAAAATACTGCATTTCACCTAACCTTGAATTATTGCTATCATGCAGTAGACCCTAATAAACATTAGAAAGACGGAGAAAGTAAAATTAACAAGCAGCCCATCTTCTTCCAACATCATCAGATTATAATAATTCTTTTGTTTCCTCTATTTAAATTATAGCTTCCCTAAATTCTATCTATAATGAAAATAAAATATAAGTAATTGTAATGCCTGTTCAGGTTGCAAAGTATCAGAGCGTACAACATCAACAGAAAGTGAAGGCAAAATAAGATGGCATTAAAAAATGCCGTGATTAATTACATTTCAAAGAGCGGGGTTTGAAAATATAATGGGGATGAAGACAATAACAAGTAAAGGGATGATTTATTGCTGGTTTATCGATATCTAGCAGCTAACGTTAAGAAGCAGGCAATTCTCTGGTACTTTGGCAATAATTCCAAATAACAGTCTTGTCAATATTACATGAACTGTAAAGCCGTGTCATCTACATTAAGTGAATGCAGTGAATAATGTATGATACATCCTTGTCGGATTTGCATTCTAGGTAGGCATATGCGAATGTTCAAGTCTGACGTTTACTAGAGTAAACAAAACAAACGCGATAACAAATTGTGATTAAAATTAACCTCCACCTCATTTACTCATCTTATTCTAGTATGTTATTGAAAAGCTCTCATTATAAATTAGGTCAGGTCCACACATACAAGAACGTCTTATCTAATATTCTCTGATTTTTACTCTTGCGGAAGTTTAAGTACATTTATGCTCGAAGCTGTAAAGCAACGGTACGTACTTTAACATTTCAGCGTTGTGTAATAAGGCACCATGTATTTTTCCTTACGTATATTGAAGGACACTATCAATTGATAATACTTTATGAAGTCAGTGGTAGACGTTTTAATGGAGCTTTGGAAGAATGATACTGAGAAAGAGAACACTGAAGCACTCGGGGAATAAACTGCCTCATTGCCACTTTGTCCACCATAAATCTCACACAGACTGTCCTAATAGAGAGATTATTTGGACACTTAGGACAGGAAATACAAGGAGTCCGGATGCAAATTTGTAAAAAACAAGTTCATAATTGTTGAAATTATGAAATCTTTATTATTACTCATAATATGAACAATGATTCACGCTTTTCTCAGGCTAGTTAAATTTAACGACAGTTTTCTGTGTTGTGTTGCGCTTGTGTGTTCAAAGTGGGAACTACTTCCAAGCAGTTAAAAGACAGAAGTATGTCTTAAATGTTTATGTGGTTGGTCAAATGCTTCTAAACTCCAATGTTCCACCTTCAGCCGAAACTTTACATTCAACCTGATCCTTTGAGAGAAAAACTGTAGGTAAGACACGGCCAGGGAGGACTTATCCCGGATTTTGCTCTTACTAATGGGATGAATACGGAAGGAATGTTGCCAGAAGAGAAAGACGAGGAAAGCGAAACAGAATAAGTCAGCCTCACAGTAAAAGGGAGGTGGCTGATATTTACTGTCATATGTAACGCGGGTCTTCTGATGACTGCGTTGAGCAGAATTGGAGTAAATATGATGATATGAAGAGGTGGAAAGGATCAGACAGAAAATTCGTGAATAAAATTGCGTGAAAATTTTTATGAAAATGACCCACCTGAGAAAAGGAATTCACAAAATTTTGGTTTAGAAAGAGTAATATGAAAGCAAGAGGAAGTCTGTTCAGTTCGTAATTTTAAGTTCCTAATGCAGCTCAACTGATTACATTAATGGCACAAACACATACCAAACTTTTGTCACGAAACATCAACAAAGGACACAACTTGTAATCCTAGCCGTAGATGGGAGGATAAATCTAGAAACTCTCACATAGAAGTAGAATGAGGTGATGTAAATTGTAACTGAAGAACACAAAACCAACTAGATGCCACTTATTATTTTACTATATTTCTTATAGGCTCAACATGTTTCGAGCATTACTATGCCCATCATCAGGAGCTCGCCTGCAGCCCGGACACTACTCCAGCCTAACCGCACCTAACCTCCAACGTACAGCAAACCAAGAACGAAACGACCAATGTGGTAATCAACATCATAGTCGCGAGATCCTGATGATGGACATAGTAGTGCCCGAAATATGTTGAGCCTATGAGAAGTACAATAAAATAATAAGTGGCATCAATTTGGTTTTAATTCTTCAGTTATCACAATGATGCATGGTACAATAAACATCAGATGTAAATTGTCTTTGACTGACGCAGGATTTTTGTGAAGATGATGCAAAATTTCGTATTCCTCAAAATTAAGAAAATTACATGCTGAATAGCACTAACTTTCCAAGACATACAAAACACAACGGTGTCAGTTACGTCATTGCGTTGCAATAAATGCCACTATCCTACCACTCTGTGTTTGTGAAGACTAGGATTCGAATGTTAAGTTGAAACCCGATACTCTCCAACAATTCCCTCATTTCTTGCAAGTAAACAAACTATTACTAACTTGCAATAAACGATATTTCTTCCACTCGACTTTCGATTAGCCACTTATATCCACTCTCTGTCGATGTTATACAAAATTTCACATGTCACAACGCTGCCACACGATCTCAATTAGCTTAAATTTACAAATCTTAAAAATGTCGAATATAATACAAATTTTAAGCTAACTGAAAGGTGCGTCAATGGCAATCCCTGTCACAGTGACAGAGGAACACCGAACACAGGTCCCGAACAGAATAGCGACAAGGAAATGCGTGGATTCAAGAAAGTGAAGTAACAAAAGAAAGCAGCAACACAATATTCCGCCCCATAATTCACAATTTCTAGAGTACGTTCTAACATACAAGGCAATGAAACGTCTTGTCTATCGGTCATTGTGTGTGTGTGTGTGTGTGTGTGTGTACGTTTGTGTCTGTGTGTATCACTGTTTCAGCTTTTGAAATAGTTACCCGATTTCTACGGAACATACCAGATGACGACATGCTTCTACAGGCCACCCGTACGCCATTTTGTTCAACCCTCTACAAGCAGTAGTAACAAAATGGCTGATACGCAAATGTGTGTAGCAGCAGCGACACTAGCGACCCTCCCTTTTCGAATGAAGAAGTGTGCACTGTTACCTATCGCCTACAAAAGGTTTTTTTTTTTTTTTATTTACTGGTTGAGCCAATTTTTACAGAAGACTATTTCCACTAACACTGAAATTTTGGTAGTACGCAGCCGTTAGATATAGTTTACACACCATACTATTCAATAAGCAGGTACAACACCTAGCAATTACATTTACAGGTAAAGGTAAAGCTATCCCTGCACAGGCATACACAGGTCCTTAGGATTCCAGGAGTGTGGGCCTTCCAGACTGCCACACAATCGGCACATGAAAGTGGCAACGTTGTCAGCCCTTCACACCGGACGTCTTTACCTCAAAGATATGTTCCTGATATTCACATTTACAGGTTCTAATATTGAAATATCCGCCCAAGTCTTGCAAGCTGGATATTTAACTATCAGAAATCTCACCTTAATCAGTAGTTTCATTACCACAATTTGTAAACCCTGAATTACTTTGCTTGTAATGTTGTAAAAAATTCACAATGCTTTTTGTTTTGCTAGATTTTAAAATTCCATACAACTTGAATGTCTTCAGTCCGTAATACGTAGGTACAAACATGTATGATGAATGCAATCATAACTTTGTTCCACAGATAATTTTAGTCAGTCTTTATGACCCCTATATTAAAAATTCCCTTTCAATAGGTCGAAATTGCTTTATTGACCAGTCTTTCAAATGTAATCATATTAATTTTTTTCATTTAAACTGTACATTTAAATTAGAGATAACAGTAATTCTAATCAATAAAGGCCATAAGCCAAGAAGATTTGGCCGTTTGAAGAATGTGAAAAAAAATGGTAATTTTCAGGAAGTTTCATTAATAAATGTCCTTTCAACGCGTAGATATGAAAGAGAAAATTCTTAAACCGCCAGCTATGGGGTTTCTGTGGCGCAGAAAGAACTATGTTATTCACGATGCGAATTAAGTATAGAGAAATGCTCTTGTGGCTTATTATAAAGTTTTCTGACCTGTCATAAGAGGTTTTATGGAAGCAAAAAAATTACTGATTAGATATGAGATTTTTGCTGTGGCAGCGGCAGTAATGATAGCGCAATTCTGGATATGACGCCGCCCTGTAATTTGATAAGTATGTGCCAAAGTTTCGCAAAAAAGTGCTGCATCTGTCTTCGGGACAGAACTTTAAAGTGAAGTCAGAATATTCCACCGAACATTCAGGACATACGTATATCTAAAAGACTACTTGAACTTATACCAAAAAGGAACCAAAATTTATCCAAAATCTACATAGCAAATTTCCAGGACGAAAACTATTAAAGACGTAAGACGGTAATTGAACTGCGTTTGTTTTAAGAAATGAATCAAGAGCACAAATATAAACTCAAATATTTAAATTGTGACAAAGACGTGAGACTTTTAAAATACGAAGATGAAGGGACAAACGCTTATCTGAATGAAATGTTGGATAGAATGAATGGAGAAGCAAGGAAATGCGAAGAGGCAGGCTCTATTGTGAATTCACTGCGGAGTGAAGCCGTTGCCAACACAGCTTTGTTAATCAATTAAAAGGGTAAGCTGCCGGTGGTATGCTGGTTGTGTCAGTCCATTAATTATGCGACATATCTACTTTCTGCTCTTCCTTCACCACTGTATGCATTAGTGGCATAGGCCGCACGGCCGTATCGCACAAATGAACACAGTCGCAATCAGAACTGTGAATGAACACACAACAGGAGTCACCCAAAGCGGGGGCTTGAATTATCTGCCTATTATTACCCTAGCATTAAAATAACAGCATTCTCAGCAAAATAATTTTCATCTCAGACATCCCGTTGCCTTGCACAAGTTACAAAATACGAGTTCACTACTGCCGTCAACACAAGTAGTTGTATAATGCTGCAGTGCACAAATATGTGACTGCATGTTGCGACAAATTATTAGGTATTCCTCAGGCTACCCGAACACATAAAAACAGAAGTCGTCGCTGTTATTTTTACAATCACAGAAAATTAAGTAAATTGAATCTGTGGTAACCTCATGGCAACAAAACGTTCATATCAGATTTTGTAAATATCGGTCAAAATAAATCAGTAATTTAAAGGGGCCTACTGACCGCAGTGTTATCACATCTATAATTTTTTTTAGAGAAATAAAGTATGTTATTAAATGTAAGAAAATAATTGAAACATTCTTCATACAAACGGCAAAGGACAGACTATCAGGATGGCACAAAGCTGTAATTACTGGTCTCGAAACAGAACAGCTTTTCGTTTGCTTTTTATCTTCTTTCTAACTTTGGCTGTAAATACGGCTTTATTTTCTTTCTGCCTTCTTTGCAAATTCCACGTTACAGTAACTTTGCTTTGATCATTGTTGCTCTAGTTTTCTTATATTCTTCACATCTTTGTTCTTTTCTCCCTTTCACAGGTCATTCTGCATTTAAGTAACGCAGAGTTTCGCCCACTGTCAACACTTTCATTAGTTCTTTTCCATTAATCTATTCATACTACTCGACGCTTAGGCGTCTTTAAAGCAAAGATTCTTTTAAGTCGATGTAAGTCTTTCCAGCAGTCGCCCCCCCCCCCTAGTGCAACTGGTGTTTGCAGACCATAAGAACTGAATGAAAGAAAGAAAACAACTCGCGTCTCCCTAAACGTTACGTGTAATCTGACAGACTTAAATAGACAGATGTGAGCTAACATTGTAGGGATTTAAGGATACACAAAAATACACAGACACAAAAAAGTGAAGTAACAAGCTACACACGAGTTTAAATACCAGCAGATTTAAGTAGCTACGCAAAATGGCAGAATGTTTAATGCTCGTGATATGTAATGGATTGGACGGACAAGCTGTTCGTAGCACAGCCAGGCACTGAGCAACCTGACAGATTTTTCTTAATTTTCCTCGGTCCTTCCAGAAATATTCTGTTAGTGTAACGTAAGTGACGAATCGTTCGGTATGCTCTGACTTACTGTCACCACAGTTAAATTAGATGCGAAGTAATACAAATAATCTTGTAAATAAAGCCAAATTAGTGCATAATTTTTCTTAGTATGTTTATTTCTTTTCTCTACATGTTTCGGGCGACTATGTGCCCGATCCCCGGCGCTACCAGATTTTCTGAGTAATAGTGGGTCTGGAACGGGGTCCACTCAGCCTCGTGAGGTCAATTGAGGAGCTACTTGAATGAAAAATGTAGCGGCTCCAGGTCTAGTAAACAGAGATTAACGGCTGTGGGGACCCGTTGCGCTGACCACGTGACACCCCTCTATCCGCAAAAGTTGGCACTAACTTCGCCGACCGGCGGCGGCCACTCTG
>Ga0123354_10009414_pt1 | contig 14957 bp, 6 predicted proteins | sample TergutLab28metaG_2_FD_97872 | JGI IMG/M metagenome (GOLD analysis project Ga0123354, IMG submission 97872) | Labiotermes labralis P4 segment gut microbial communities from Petit-Saut dam, French Guiana - Lab288 P4 | ecosystem: Host-associated > Arthropoda: Insects > Digestive system > Gut ...
AAGATCGACAGTTCAAGTTTCACACACAAACGCAGGTGAACGCGCGCTCTAGCACAGATGTATTATAAATCACAAAATTCTGTGTTGAAACATTAATGGTTTCGGATAGGACACTCAAATACAGACGATTCTGAAATTTAGTGGTAGCAAGCAGCTGCAGTTCAAGAGCAAAACAACGGGAGAAAGAAGCTGCACGGTTGATTTATTGTGGTAAGAAGTATAGGGGCAATTTTTAAAATGACAATACAGCTAATTTGCAATATATGCGTAGTATCTTCCTTACTCGAAATTGATTCCGGCTAACTGAGGAAAATTTTAGACACAAAAGGCTGAGAAATGTGTAGGGTTAGTTTGGGAACTGTCAGTCGATACAGATTTCAGATACTGGCTCTGTTTCCGCCATCAGTTTTAAATTGGACTTACGCACCGAGGATTGTAACGGAGCTAATCTCATTTACTAAAGACAGAAATAAGTGTAAACATTAGTACAGCCATGGTTAAAGTCAGATCCGATCAGCATACCATAAGTGAATACAAACTGCCAAGACAGAACTATATAGAAACGTCACAAAAATCGAACTACGTACTGTTCATATGTAGGTAAACACAAAGGGTCAGCAGACAGCAGAAACGCCGAAAAGTAGAATAATTAAATGGTACTAGACTAAACAATTTCACAGAACACAGCCCTTCTTGAGAAGCTGATATTACTGCGGATAGTCACTGAATTCCCCAAAAGTTAAGACATTGTCACATCTACAACAAACCGACCCTTGTGCATATCCTGAGCCGGATGAATTCAGTCAACGCAATCCCATCTTGTTACTTGAAGACCAGAGATTCAGGAATGATTCTGAATTTTTTTTAATGTGAAAAGACAAGCCTTTTAAATTTAATTTGGATTTTTCGGAATTATGTGAGTTCAAAATGAAATTGTTCATAGTTATTATCCGAGTTTCTGATAAGTTTTCTCGACAATTCCAAGATAAATCTAGCAAGGTGATGGTCCATCGCGTTATGTACAGTGCCATTAAGTCCATATGGTGTTCCACGTCCACACATTTTACCAACAAAGTACGATATATCTTATGAATAATACATTTTATGGTGCTCTTCTGCACAGGTAATGAACAGGGAGGCAATATAGAGCAGGCCTGCAATACACCAACAATGAGTGCAACAGCATGTGTCCGAATTACGTGCCATCGATTTTGTACAGATTTCCAAACCCTGTCCAGATTACGCCCTAAATCATGTACGTACCATCAGCACAGACACAACACACGTAATGGAAACGCAGTCAAGGTACACGATGTTATCGCCAACAGTGACACCAGAATCCCGCCTTCTAATCCCGCTCGGGGCAGGGATATAGGCTGCTCGCTTTTTTTAAAATCCATTATCGGATATAGGCATAGGCCCTAATGAGCCATTCTCTCGTCCCGTGAAATCAGCCATATATAATTCAGGCTACTGTTAACAGCACTGAAAGCCACCGACATGTAATAACATTACTCAAGTCGTGCTCCACTCTAGAAATTTTAACTTTTAACTTTGTCTTCTTTCACACAAAAAGCTATAACAATACTTCTACATAGTAATCCATACAGTCTACTATTTTCAAATATTTTAAACCGTAATGCCAGTTATAACTATTATGTTAAAGACATACTTATTTCCACATCCATGTTTTCTTTAGGCCTCAACTTCTAGCTAATTCCTTTTTGAATTATAACCCATATATATATATATATGTAAACATATTATTAGACTACATTAGAGCCCTTTAATATATTTCTGTATTAACGTGGGCATAATAAGTTTTCAGAAACTTTAAACAAAACAGTAATAGTAATAGAGCTAAAGAATATAAAATTAAGTGACTTGAAATTTGTAGTTTCTGCTAAATCCATTTGTTAATACGTGACTAAGACTAAGTAGATTGCAATATCTACAGCGTTATTCACCGATTATGTGATCAGCATAAATACCATATGTAACTGTCGTTTAAGGATAATTTCCAAATTTTTTAAAATTATTTAGTAAGTTATTTACTTCTCTCCTAGACCAGCAGGTCGAAAAGCAAGATTCGATTTTCATTTTCATTTTCGAAATATGGAGGGTTATATTTGTTGACGTTGCGGGGTGGGGGATTGAAGTTTAGCCCCACCCTTGTACTGCTCATCATCACGACCATTCGTCTTCATTAGTCACACCTACCGGGTTGACAGTGTTTAGAAGGCGCCGTGATGTTCCAGCATTGATGCAGGATAGAGACGGTCGCGCGGCACAATATGGCTAGGACATTGCCTCGCAGTTACGTAAACAAAACCACAGCCTGTGTTATGTGGCTTCATGGGAATAATAGCTCGGATAATGCGTCATAACGGGTATCATTAGTGCGCTGTTAACGATATACGGGATAACCTTAGGCCTACAATGGAAACAAAATCGTAATAAAACTAAGCATAACATTTTACGCTAATTTATTATGACTCAGGCGGTTAGTCGCCGGCCTCTCACTACATGGGATCGGGATTTTTTCCAGGCCAGCTCACGTCGGGTTTGTGGCGAACAAGTGGCACGTTTATAATACATTATTTTCTTCACTGCGCGGCATAGTTACGAATCTTGTTCGCTCATTTTCAGGCGCGTTAGCATAGGTGCGAGGAACGCCCATCATATCGTCATGTCCATCTGTCTCCTCTTCTGTCTGACCGTATGTCCGAAAATACAAACGCGGCTCTCACTAGTCGGATTTCCTTGAAATTTGAAAATATGCCGAGCAACTCCAAATTTGGTGGCAATCTGCCTTATGCAACCGACACATTAAGCATCTAAGTACGTACGTTTTATTGTTTCAGGTCACAAAAAATTCGCCACAAAATCATTTTTTTTGTGCAACGCTCAAAATATTTGTATTGTTGACAGCGACGTGTAGCTCACCAGTGTTCACATGACGCACAGTTGCGGCACAATTATAATAATGGTTACGCGAACGCGCCACAAGTTACGTTACACGTACAAAGCCAATGACGGCTGTCTATTCGTATTCATCCTGACTTATTTATTTCGTCGCAGTATAGTCCCTGATTTTGAAGTAATGTCGTTAAAAACGATAAAGTTTGCATGAATTAAATAAGGCACTTTGCGTGAAGGTTTAAAGAGGAAGTAAAAGCATTTCAAATTATTTTATAACAGAAAACAAAGTAATGAACTCTCATACTTGTTTAATTCATCGCCTCAGTGTGACAAATTCCAACTGCAATTACGAATTAACTGACTATTAACATTAGACAATATAATAATAGGTGGTTTGGGGGTCTCACAGCATTCTTGATAAATTTTCACGTCTTAGGACATCACGCCTTATCGACTGGCAAGCAATTACCGAATTTTCGAACGAGCGTAAAACCATCTTCAGCGTAAAGCAGCCTAAGAAAACTGTGTGTAGCTGTCGACATGGTGTAAGGTTCAGAGGACAAGATGACTTTGTGTCAATAAATACTAAATGTAAACACAGCAGAACTCCATTTATCCGGATTAATTGAGACAGCGAAACATCCGGATATGCAGAAAATCCGGATAATTGGAGTTTTCTTTCGAAATAGGCTACTTTGGCAGTTTGAAGTAGAAAAAAAAATTTATACAAGCGGCTAGTTTATGCTATATATTTATTTACTTACAAATAAAGCAATAATACATATTTCCTTGTGCGTATTTTACAAGCGGGGTAAAAATGTAAGCCATAAAAAGATGCAGTACAGTTACAGTAAAAATATTTTACCCGAAGGGTCAAGTCGATCCGGATAACCAGCGTCCGGACAATTGGAGATCTGCTGTATGTCTGTACAAATGCCTAAGACCCCTCAGCTCTCTCGAACAGGCCTTATTTATTACATTATATTAACCTTACATTTTAGTGTCTTGTCTTAAAACTCACCCCGTACATTTCTGCAAATGTATAATGAAACACTCTCATACTGGGACTGACTGTACGGATTCAGTACCATATTAAAATTTAAAAAAATCAAAATTAAGGCTTTGTATTAGTTCCCAGACTGTATAGAAACAAGGCAACAAACACCCAGTTATCTCCAGACCTTCTTCACTTTCCCCGTCGCTAAACATCGACATTTGGAATACCACACTCAAACTCCTCGAATTCTCACATTCCCATTTCTTGAAGCATTCCACCTCCCTGACCTTTTGGTCAAGTCCCTTTTGTCTTTGTCTTTGTCTTTGCTTTGTATGTAAGTGCGGTCAATCCTTGCTGTCACGCCGGCTTTGGTGGAAAAGAGGAAGGAACTAAAACTAGAGAGAACACGTTGTACCACTGACCGTCTTTACTAAGCACACGCAAGTAAGGAAAAGAGATAGAAGAAGACACAAGAAGAATCATTTTGATTTATAGCGCAATACATAACGCTGAAGGACGCAGGAGCTATAAGAACTTTTTATCTTCTACCCGGCGCAACTTTGTGCCGATTCTTCTTCTTCATCATCATCATTTTTGTCCTCTTTTCTCTATCTTCGTCTCTGTTCCCTTCAGTATGGAGAAAGCAGACGACGCGACCGTGAATTTACGGCAAGAACTTCGCTAAATACAGCATGTGCGAAGGGTACTACAAACGCATAGCTTCGTCGGTAGGCGCAACACGTCACAGGTACACGAAGCTACCTATCGGCTGCTTGATGCACTCTCGTGTTGTAAGACCAATATATAACATGCACTTTTTGTGAAGTGAAAGACGATTCTTTTTCTGAATTTGTACGACGAAGTGATGACGGTCGTGCAAGTCGGCCGAAACATTTTGTAAAAATTTTGACTATACGATATTCATTGTGTCGTGTTACTCGGACCTTGTAATCGATATAAACTATTGAAGCAAGACTGAGTACCCTGAGTTTTTGGAATCAATCAAAGATTGGTCAAGATTTCGTCTATAATACGTCCCGTATTTCTCAACTCATAAGATGCATTTTTTCTTAAAGAAAGGTCCCCGAAAACCACTTTGCTTCTTATCGCCAGAACACAAACGTGTAAAGAGAAGTTCATCAGCCCTTGTTAATTACAGGATGCGTCTTATTGCAGCATTTTATGAGGCGGAAATACGGTACAGATTGTTTTACTTGGACTACCGATATTTCTCATACACTAACACTGATCTGTTCTGGAAGCAAACAAAATTTATGTACAAGAGACAAGAACAGCACAGGTACCTCATCTCGTATAGCAGCTAGGCTACGGACTGGACAACGGACGACTCGTGCTTCGATTCCTGAAAAGTGAGATTCCTTTGTTCTCCTGAGCGTCAAAACCGAATCTGGAGCCCACACGTGCTGTACTTAGCAAGTACTGGAGTGTTGTAACCGGAATTTGAAGCTGACTACGCATCTCCACCTAACGACGACATTAAGAATAGGTGGAATTTTACCTCCGCGCCTTCATACCCCTTACGGTGTACAGAGGAACAACTTGGAATGAAAATGTGCAACATATAGCTCTATATAGCAAAATCTGACAAGCAGTGGCTAAATATGCTAAAGGTCGGGTACCAGAACTTGAAAACGCAATGATTGGGGTTGGAAAATACGGAGTTGTGAAGGTGCAGCCTTACCATACAGAATAAGGAGTAAAAAAAGGCAAACTTGTCCCTGTACACGCTATGAAGTCGTATAGGGGGCGTAGAGGTACAGGTCCACTAATTCTTAATCTCGGCGCTAGAAGGAGAAGGTTAGTCAACTTCACGCACCGCGTCCTATACCCCGGGAAAGAAACCCGGTACCAACTGAAAAGGAGACCGATGGGCCCCAGAGCCCGTCTGGTCTCTTTTTGAGAAGAAAAAATCTCTTGCCCCTGCCGGGAGAATAAAAAAGAACCTTTAATATATTAAGAACCGCAGTTCACCTGTTTGTTCTCTTTTAATTTTAAACAAAATTCTTAATATCATTGCAAATTATGATGATATTCGTTATTGAATTATAAATCCTTTTCACAGGAACGCTGACACAGCTGCAGGCTACAACGTAAATAAAGAAAGCAATCTGTCGCCATTCCCACGCACGAGAACGGGCAAGACGTCTTCTTTTCGCTTAAGGTTCCACCTTTGAAGCTTGTTTAGCTGGGAACTTACGTTTCGACTTGTTAATTACATACGCGGGTGTCATGACACAGTATGCAAGGCGTGAGATATTTATAGCGCACGACCTGATGCAAGCGAGGCTTTGCTTGGTGTTCAAGTTACAGCTTCATCCATCGAAACTGCAGCTACTGCTTCGTCCCTTGTGCGTCGTATAGTCACAAACAAAGAAGCAAGCTCGTGGCATTTTACCTCTTAACTTGAAAATGAGTGTTAGTATGGAATTCAAGCCCTAGACTAGGGCTGACGAAACATTTTGTGGGCGCGTGACCAGATTGTCCATAGATTTCGAAGAAATTTTTCCGCGATCCCATTTGAATTCTGAATAGCAAAATAAGATCTTGGAGCCTTCCATAATTATTATGCATCGTTATTACTAATTTATATTATAATTATAATTGTATAATTAATAGTATAATTATTATATTTCTAATAAAGGCCTCTTAGAGGAATGCGATAAGAAGGAAGTTTGGAAGTAACTTGGGCTACTGCTACTTCCTGTTTGACTAGAAGATTGTAAAAGTTTTTTCCAATAGCACGTAATCGCTCGGTCACCGCCAAGTCGGCGTCCCCTTGATAAATATCCAGTCAACACTACTTACTACCGCCGATTTCGGTAAAAATGTCTCACTCGCAGTTTTGTTTAGTAGCAATGGTAATACATATATAATCTATACTCAGTGAGATATGTGTATATATGTACATACAAATACACATACACAAGCACGCACGCACACACACACTTCTTCACAATATAGAGAAGCTGGTCGGGCAAAAGAAATAAAAAAAAAAAAATTGGGACAGCAGTGAATGCCGCGTGCCATTTTGGGCACGCGTGCCATAGCTGGGTTAGTCCTTCTCCAGGCCGTTATTTGGGGTTGTTTAGCTAATGCAATCTAAGCTGTCCTCAAAACAGCCGTGTAGGCCTAGAGTGTATCGGTTCGAGTTATCATGGCTTTGAATATTAAGATGTGACGCCGTGCAGGCTGGTAGATAAGAATCAACGTTTCGAAGGAGCCTGCTACCAACATTTGCAGCGTAGAAACAAGTTGTTCTCCCTCCCTCCCTCCCTCCCTCGAATAATTATAAATGGTTTCATAGCATTAACATTGCTTACTCTTATAAGAACGTAAACTTAGATGCCTCAGTCAGTATAGTGACTAGGTACAGAGTCGGCAACCGAGAAACCATGGTTACACTCCCGGCAAGAGCAAGAGTCTTCATCTTCACAGCGGCCAAACTACTTTTGAGTCCCACGCAGCTTGTTACTCAGTGGGTGCCAGAAACGTTTCTCCAGGAGGTGAAGTGGCCAGGACTTTTGACTCTCCATTTTACTCATACACGGTCATTGGTAAATAGCAGAATTATCTCCATCACGTCTCCAGTTTCAGACGTAGGTAACGTTAGCAGCCTAGACTGATGTCACAATTCGGGAGAGTGCTCCAAGTCGTGTGTCGGTAGATCAGTGTGTTTCTGCAGTCGAAGCGGTGGATGTACCAGTATTCTTCTGCTTGCGCAGTAACATCAATCATATGACTAAAGGATGAGGACCGAAAGGTTTGTGAGACTCGCGCTGAAGTTTGTCATGCAAAATGACAGGGACTTTGTGGAGGTAATTCTGCTACACCAACACTGTAGTATATGAAAAACATTCTGTGCCGTTTGCCGTCCCCCGTTACAAGAATCCTGTGACGGTTTCAAGCACACATTCACTAATTTCTACCGCATGTCTGAGAAGCAGTACCTCACATTTACGGTGTAGCCGTTCCCGTAAAGTGTTTGTGCAGAATTCTCCCACTACATCCCACACTTTTAATTCCGTAATGGTGTGGCTCTTGTCAAGACCACCTCTGTGGCCCTAGCAACATCAATTTAAAGCGATTCTTTCAGTGAAAAGATTTTAGTCAGATTCAACCTTCTGGGTCGTCCATGGACACATTCACTCCGCTATATAACGATACATTTGCATGCCATTCCAATTGTTTCAAATCTACTTTGCCGCTGTAAGGAAACGACGGTCTGTAGAATGGCTTTTGCTCCTCAGACGCATCTTCATGAGGAACGATTTACATTGCAAATTACACAAGTAGCTATTTTAAATGGCAGGACGTTTGGATACATCAGGAAAGCAGTTTATTTACTTTGTACTTTCACTGAAGTGTTCGGGAGCTTCATTTTAGTTGATTCCTTTTCTGGTTATTGGTTTATATTGCGGATATAAAACGCACATGTTCGGTCTTTTGTAGCAGCAAATTTAAAGATCGACTCTTACGTGCTGCACGGTACCTACGGTAAGTAGATGGGCACAATTGGGAAAGGTGAAACTATCAACACGAAAATGCGTGGTAATTATACAAATTCCGCACATGTTTCTGTACAGAGGCCCATGATAATCTCGCACTGAAAATCGACCTGACAGTCCATATTGTGGTATTCAATAATGTAATATCGAGAAGTCTATAGACGGACCCACACGGACTAGAATACGATTTTCAATGTTGTCAGGTTTTCAAATCTCACAACGAAATATTGGACCAACATGTTGTTATGAAAATCCGACGCTCGCCACAGAAACCAGATCTAAGGTTATGTTTGAAGTCCTCTGCGATGTGAAGTTTCGTCGCTGGGTGATGGCATCCGACACTTAGCAGGACTCTGTGCCTTCACCTTCAAGGATAACGCAGTCGAAAACCGTTAAAGGGAGGGAAACGCGATCGTTCGAAACGTCGGGAACCACGATAAGCTTCATAGGCCAGGACAATTAAATCCTCAGTAATACCTCCACAGTTACCTCAACTGCAGCACCACACGTGCAAGGCACCCATTTCACCCTATTCTATGCCAGACGTCGTAACTTACGCAGACATATTACAGAGCATACTTATATTGCCAACGGATTAACATTTGATGATTGAAACACGTCGGGATATATTAAGGGTTTTATTCAACACACTTATATAGGGATGTACAATTACGTAACATTAATTTTGTTCCCTTAGTATAAAATAAGGTTCTTAATTGTTAGAGATCAAACACAATTACTATACGTTTCTGTCAAATTTATCTTTCGCTTTTCCACATAGCAGAAGCAAAAACAAAAAAATATTTAATTCGATAGCAGTAAACATTCTCAAGAATTAAATCACCTATTAATTTTTCGCTAGTTTAACTCTTTATTTGTTTCTGCCGTTCCAAATATTTTAATATTGTCGAATTTTTAAAAGTTGTTTTGTCTGTTTCTGTACTGTAATTTCTTCATGAAACGTGAATATTGTAGCAAAGCACCTACCATCGTCACAGTTTCTGTGCTTCTTATAATGATACCGCTTCTAAACCGTCAGTACAGTAGCCACTATACATACCACTTTCTTGAACATTAAACGGGTCTGCGTTTTCCCTGCAGAATATATTTATAGATTCGATACTATTCTATGAACCAAGAGCGGTTATTTTCTTATACAAGATGAACGATTTCGTCTTTGTAATAGAGAGGCAATATGCTGTCTGTGAGGTGTAATTCACTAATGTTGAACAGGTGCATATCATATCCAAAAGGATTCATATTTATAAGTTTAACTTGAGCAGCAATTCATGTTACGACTTGAATTGCACTTAACAGAAACTGAAAGTGGGAACGTCTACTGCAGACTGGAATGCACAGATTCCACAAATGCAGTCTATACAGTTCTGAACAACCATCTTTCGTCAATTCATTTAATGTAGCAGACATCTGAATTTACATATATCAAAATTACATTACAGCTCACAGGACCTGTGCTATACAGATCCACTGTTCCTATACAGGGCTATGAGTCATATCAAAAAGTAAAGGTGAGCCTATGACATGCCTACGCAGGCACAGAGGGGAGACAGACGTACAGCTCCAACCCATTCGCAATCCGCCATTAGAAGGAAGTAGGTGGTCAGCACCACGCTCCGGCCGCATTATCCTCGAGGAAGACACGGTATCCATTGTACGCGAGGGTTGGTGTGCCTCATGGTTGGTCTGGACGGCGCGGAAAACCTCGACGCCACCGTGACTCGATCCCTGGACCGTCCAGTCCCTATGCAGCCACTATACCGACTACACCATCCGGGCCGCCATGTAAGATAGCAGTTTTGTTCAAATTATGAGCAATATACTTTTAGAAGTAGATTGAAGTAAACGGGTTGCTTGTCAGACGAAATTCATTTACGAATTGCAGACGTTTGATGTAGCTATATTGGAATAAAGTACTAAGTGACGCACTAGCGTACGTAATGCACACACACACACACACACACATACGCACACACACACAGAAACACACCACACACACACACACGCACACACACACAGAAACACACACACATACACACACACGCACACACACAACACACACACACACATACACACACGCACACACACACACACAAACACACCACACACACACACACACACGCACACACACACACACAAACACACCACACACACACACACACACACACACACACATATACACACACAACACACACACACACACACACACACGCACACACACACACAAACACACCACACACACACACACACACACGCGCACACACACACAAACACACCACACACACACACACGCACACACACACATATACACACACACCACACACACACACACACACACAGAAACACAGAACCTTGCCTTTTTTCATACTACTTTAGAACTAAACACACAAACTGGAGGTACTGTCAATGTGGGTATAAACATATGTTCACCTAGGAAACCCTAAGGAACATAAGCGAAAGACGACGCGTGTCAAAGCTATGTACATCCAGGTTCTTCGGAAAAAGTAGCTACGTGAGTTTATTAATTTAACAGTGTGGAAATTTTCACATAGCCACAGTCCTTCCAGTTATTGGTTCTAAACCGTTACTAAAATTATCAGATTGACTGGACTCTGCGAGGAATTTTCTTACAAGCCGAGAGTCTGTGGGACAATCGTTACTTGAGGAAGAATTACTTCGAACATATCTGCCCGAAGCAAATAATTATAAACATAAAGTAAATAAACGAGAAGGAGAGAGAGTCTAATGGTTAACTGGCAATGTGATTTAACGACACTCGCAAACCAACTTTGTTAGATGGTGCGTTTTTACTGTCATCAATTGGCAGTTCCTACTGATACTGCAGCCTATACTGGAAGCTCTTATGTAAATCAGCCAATAAGGTCTATTTATATTCTAGGCACAGACTTGATATGCAGACTGCTGCAGCAGGAAAGTCTGCAAGTCATCGTCAGGGAGTTCCATTTACATTCCTTCACACTCCTTTCGTTTGATGGTCTTCAAACTATCCTCTACATTCGCGGATGCGTTGGTGATTTTATTACGCTCTCAGCAGATTGTTAGAATCACGGATCGAAAGGCAGCAGATATAGACTTACATTCTGAGACGTGGACAAACTCATTTTTACATTAAGTCTAATACAAGATAATCACGAAATTCGACACACTTAAATATCATTGTCCGCCTCTAACCTAATTCTTGAACTGTTCATTTTATTCACATGTTCAAAATTTATTTTTCGAAGATCCATGGAATAAATACACATGTTTTTAATACAAAGTTTTGAAATGGTGACTTTTCGAAAAATGCCTAGATCACTTCCGTATTTATACAGAATATACGGTGCGACAAAGACTGAAAAGCCTGTACTATCCAGCCAATTAATTGCTTGATTAAAAATTGTTCTTAGCCTGAGAATCATTTGTACGCACTTAAGGATAAATAACTATTCTTCATACGTAACACTACTGACGTATATTGTGTTTCACATCTCTCAAATAAATACAGAAACCTGCCAAACGCACAAATGCAATCACCCTTAATTTAAAATCAGTTCGATACCCTACAGTGTCAGCGGTTTCTCTGTATCTGGTCATTGTGCAAGACCATGGGTGTTAATGCAGCGCATAAACGTTCCATGTCCGCTTCTTTTTCGCTGCGTTGCAAATTTCGACATAGCCCTATCACTACGCGACGTCACGAGAGTAAAGAATGGAAAAGATAACACTTTAACTAGCTACCTTTCCCTTTTATTTACAACCAAATTTTATTATTTTTGTGTATTTTAATATAAGCTCCGCTTTTGCTACAAGTGCATAATTACGGCCTGCCTTCTTGAAGAAAAAAGTATGGCACATGAATTAATTCTTGGGTCGTAATGACTTGTAAAATTATATGAGGTTTTGTAAGTTTCTGGGAAGAAGAGGTCCTAAACTAGTTTAAGGAAATGTGGAAGTACATAAAAATTTTCAGCCAGTATATCCAGTTTCCGCGAGAAGACTCGAGCCGAGTGTAACCCCGACATGAAAGAGGAGAGCTTGGCACAGCGCGATGTCCAACAGCATCCACCCCCATTTCATCCAAAGCGACGCAACGTCTACACAGCTCTGCGAAGTAGAAGTCACAAGTAAAAAATATTTCCTAAACTGGATTTTTCAGCTAAATGGTACGGCAGATCCCAGGTGCTGCGCGGTCTAAAGCGTGGGTCTGTGGCCGCTCGCTGTCTGGGATTGCGAGTTCGAATCACATCGGGAACATGAATATCTGTTTCATATGAGCACTATGTGTTTGTCGCGGTAGCACAGTGGTTAAGGCGCTGTGCTACAAATTGGAAGGTCGCTGGTTCGATCCCAGCTGGTGTCATTGGAATTTTCATTGAAATAAAATCCTTCCGATCGCACTATGGCCCTGGGGTCGACACAGCCTCTAATATAAACGAGTACCAGGAGCATTTCCTGGGGGTAAAGGCGGTCCGTGTGTAAGGCTGACAAACTTACTACCATCCTGTGCCGTTGTCATGTAATCCGGGAACCTTAACTTCCTGGAACCCTCTGGGCCACTCCATGCCTGTAACGGAACTGCTTTACTTTTACTGTGTGTTTGTCAGGTACAGTTTCTGCGTAGCGCTGATCATTCATCCACAGGCATCCTACCGAGTGTGTGTGTGTGTGTGTGTGTCTGAGTGAGATCGAAAAACCTCATACAGTAGGGCTAGGCTCAGTTCAGAAGGCCTACTCAGTGAGTCCCATAGCCCCTCATATCCAACCCCCGTAACATTAGCATTATGGCTGTGTCTGACCTCAAAGTGACGTCACCAGAGTCTTCTGCATCCCCTATGCAACTCCCCTCTTTACACATAATTCTTTATCCATTTCATTTTCTTCCAATCGTTTCTCTTTCTTTTTTTTATCAATTTGTCATCCTTCACATAAAGAAGAAGAAAGATAAATGGTTTCAGTGAAGTCCATAAAAGTAACGAACTTATGACCTTGTTGCTCGATAGGGTGACGATCAGGTCACAGAGATCAGTCTGTACGGTATCCATCACAGCAAGTGTCTTGCTGCACGAAAGAACAGAACTTCCTTCCTTATCCTGGTCTGCCTAATATGCAGTTCTGCCCATTGTCATCATTTCCTCTACTAGGCACTACGCTTCGGTGCCTATTTCCCCTTATTATGACTATTAACGTTATTTAATTGTATGCAAACGTTCTTTCGCACATCCCTTCATGTAGACGTTGTTCACTTCTAATTCATTAGTCCACTTCACAAATTCCCATCCCATAGACACACAAATATAATAAAACCGTAATGACGACAAAACGTCCTCTACGCGTGTGTCAGTCGATTGTTGTTTCTCTTATGCAGAACTTTACTTAAACGCCTTTCCTTAAACATGAAGACGCAGTTAAGTAGTGGCAGGCTTTAAACACAGGGTACTCGGTTCGCTTCCACGAGGATGTAAATCGATACCTAAAACACAAAATGTAGAAAGCCGGGGAAAAAATGCATACAGGATTTTGGTGGGAAACCAAAAGAATATACACTTCTTAGAAGACCTAGGGATCGGTCGAAGGATAATATTAAAATGGATCTCCAAGAAATAGGATGGGATAGTGGGGAATGGAATTATTTGGTTCATGATAGGGACAAGTAACGGGCTGTTGTGAAGGCGGGAGTGAACTTTCGCGTTCCATAATAGTCGGGGAATTCCTGCACTAGCTGTGGAGCTATTAGCTTCCCAAGAAGGACTCTGTTCTATGGGGTTACTAGACTTAGTTACTAGAAAGCTGGAGTGAGAAATAAAGGTGTTATATACGGATTAGCCTGGCTCAGGATAGGGACAACTGGGGGGATGAGGGTGGGGGAAAGAGGGCTCTTGAGAACACACAAATGAAATTAAGGTTCCATAAAACGCGTGAAAATATTTACAGGTTCTTAGAACGAAGGAGCATTTCGTAACCGCACTAACACAAGTAGAGGCTACCCTGTTGACAGTAAAAGCATAACCAAGGTTTTATGGTGAGTGTGATTAAAGGAGGCCATGGATTAGCAATATCGGTGTTGTCACATACAAAACTGATTTCGTCTACCATCCATATTTATCCCTGTTTGTACACACAGTTGGCTGTAAGATGAAGCGATTCTGCCGTAAGAAAACAAATCAAAAACTACAGTTTCCACGACACGAAAAATAAAGTAAATGTGCCAATAATAATTCATCTTCTAGTTTCTTATGTTCTCTGTAAAAGTGCATAAAATCAGACCAAAATAAGAAGATGCAGTCGGTCCACAAAATCACATACTACTTATCATGAGTTATTCATCACGTTTCGAAGGGTCCAGGGTCGAGACTGAATGGAATCAGGAGAACAATATTTATTAAAACCAACTAATTGCACATGCTTGTCCAACCATTAAAACCACATTATTAGATTAAAATGGATTTAAAATATCTCCTACATGTTTCAATCCCTCTATGGGATCATCCTCA
>Ga0123354_10009417_pt1 | contig 14956 bp, 16 predicted proteins | sample TergutLab28metaG_2_FD_97872 | JGI IMG/M metagenome (GOLD analysis project Ga0123354, IMG submission 97872) | Labiotermes labralis P4 segment gut microbial communities from Petit-Saut dam, French Guiana - Lab288 P4 | ecosystem: Host-associated > Arthropoda: Insects > Digestive system > Gut ...
GGGGGAGTAAGCGGGGGGGGGAAGGGCACAATGCGGCTAAGGGGGGTTTGTGGGAAGAAAAAGAAAGTTTTCGGGGGAAGAAAAAGGGAAAGGGGGGGTGGGGGGGGGGGGGCAGCTGTAAGTCCAGTGTGCCGTCGAATGACAAGATTTGTAGAGGAGAGGGCCTGGTGTGTGTGTGTGTATGTGTGCGTGCGTGTGTATGTACAGTGTGCGTGTGTGCGTGCGTGTGCTTGTGCGTGTGTTACAGGCGGCTGTATAACGTCATGCAGAACACGAGAACGCGGCCAGGCTTCCCTGTTCAGACGCCAACAAGTCTCCGGTCTTCCAAAATTCATCCATGAACCCCGACGCCATTTCAGTAAGCACAGTCACGGATGTGTTCATGTTTCTCAGTTATTAATTTCTGAATTCTAGTACTTCTCGTGTCCCTCTTTACCCTTATTACACTTTTCCCGTAAGATCTTAACTTCGCGCATCGCGGATCTGACTGTTCGTAACTCCTGATCACGAATGTTTGCTGTAGTTGGCCGCTGTTACTTCCTCGTGCAATTCAAGCATGAATATGGAGGTATCAGGTCACTCAGAAAGTTGTGGCTGGACACTGAGTGTTCCCCGCCGCACTCTGTCACACAGCTGAAACTTTTAAAGACAAAAGAAGTGAAAATTCTTTTCTACCCAATCCCCCCCCCCCACGATTTCCCAAAGAGCATTATTTTTGGAAGGTTCCCCAGGCTTCACCCTTTTGTCCTTATGGAGAGAGCAGCGTGTAGGTGATGATGCGTATGGAGCATTGGTGAAATGATACTGATAGGGGAAAACAGAAGTACCGGGAGAGAAACCTGTCGCCATGACACTTCCTGCACCACAGATCTCACATTGACTGACCTAGGATTGAACCCAGGCCTTTGCGGGAGAGGCCGGCGTCTAATCGCCTGAGCCACGGTGCGGCCTTGAAACCGAAAATTAACCTGAATTGTATGCAAAGACCCAGTCCGCACCGCACAGTAAACACCTTATATGTCTGTTATAAATCCAGTCAGTTAATGCTGTATAGGGAAATAGTCGCTGTTTGATCTCAGACCCACACAAAACACATAAATACACTGTGTGGGCAGATCGTAGAATTGTTGAATGTTAAACCTGGCGGTAGGTATAGTGACCAGTGGGCTTTAAAGGATATACATTACACGTAAATTCAGTCCGTACCGCTTAGTAAACACTATATCTCTGTTATAAAAACCAGTCAGTTAATGCTGTATAGGGAAATAGTCGCTGTTTGATCTCAGATCCACACAAAACACAAAAATACACTCTGTGGGCAGAACGTAGAATTGTTGAATGTTAAACCTGGCGGTACGTATAGTGACCAGTGGGCTTTAAAGGATTAATATACATTACACGTAAATTCAGTCCGTACCGCTTAGTAAACACTATATCTCTGTTATAAAATCCAGCCAGTTAATGCTCTATAGGGAAATAATTGCTGTTTGTTCTGAGATTCATATAAAACACAAAAAATACACTGTGTGGGCAGAACGTAGAATTGTTGAATGCTAAACCTGTTGGTACATATAGTGACCACTGGGCTTTGTGAATAGTTCGAAGTGCGTGGGGGTTAGCAGCCACAACACGACTGTCCGCCAGTCCCTATAGCGCAGCAAGCTACGGATCAAACATCTTAGGCATATATTTAAACTTCGGTAGCTGGAAGAGGCCGCCTGCTGCTGCTTAACATTTGTCAGTACAACATTAGACCCTCCAAAGAGAATGTAGGTTCTGCCTGTCCTATCCCATAACCTGCAGTCGCGAACTTCAGCCACTGCAGACATGTGAACCCTGGAACTGATATCAATCCATGTAACAGTAATGGTAGTCGACATCAACTCGTTTTTCCACCTGGCTGCTTTTCGTGGAAATAAATCAGTTTTCCAGGTGTCTGGAATCCCTTTAACAGAAATACCTCTCCTGATGACGAACTCACAGAGACACCGTCACACCCTTGAGGCGAGCGAACTGTATGCCAACAAGGTGCTGCTGTGTGCCCCGCTTGAAGGCAGACTTGCTACATGCAGTGATGCTGTCACGTGCAAGTACAGTCACCATCTCTAGCGGCTTCTGCTACTGTCGCTTGCCTCTCCCTGTAGCAACATCCCTGTGATAGAGCGCGCGTATTCGGCTAGTAAGTACAGGGTGTTTCATACATTCCGTAGTGTACCATCTACCTTACAATCCTATGACTTACGGCTTTCGGAAGTGAATTGCTGAAGAGCATGGTACGACATTTCTTAGTTTGATTAGAACGTCATGAAGACATGTGGGGACGTGGAGGTACATTGGATATTGTGACCGTCACTGCGATCTGAAAATGGGGCAACAGGTTCCTCCGAAACGTTTGTATCTGTCAGCCAAAATGCAGGCTGTCACATCCCCACACAGTGTAACCAGACACTCACTGCCGTGAGAATATGAACCTTACAGTATATTGTAGCTCCATGTCCCTTACATGTGCGTGTCTGTGCCCTCAATTTAAGCGCAACAGCATTATCACCCCCTCACAGTCTGGTCACTGCGACGGACCACAGCCTGTAATGCAAACGGTATCGCTGGAACACCCGAGATTTGTCGACGTCGGTACGTGTGAGCTGCAGAACCTCAACACAGGTGTCTTCCTGGAAAGCGATTCCGATGGTGCTGCCACCCACACAGCAAACAATGACGCAGCGCGGCGGGTTCTCGATGACAGTGAAATCCATGTGCCCAGAATGTCGGAATGGGATTGACAGATTTGCTGATCACAGAGGACGAAGACCTGAACATGTCTGTACCAAGAAGTGTTGGAAATTTTGACAGGAATGGTTCGGAATTCCGCGAAATGTGGCAGCTGGAAATGAGAGCGGAACATCCTGCGGGTAGGGTACTGCGACTGGTTCACACGTACTGTGCCTATTGCTCCTCCACCAAACGTCGCCTCAGAACGCTTGTTCTGACGTGTGTCGTAGTTCTATTCAGACTCTAGGCACGTTCTGTGATTTTACATATCAGTCCGTGACATATTCCTCCACGCTTGTCTACAGTTCTTGCTAATTCGCAGTTCTGTTTAAAGGGTCATTATACAAATCATACACAGTTTAGTCACTAACAGACACATTCGTATAAAATATAGATATTCCTGTACAAGCCATGAAGTAATATACGAGGAGCATAGGTATGGTTCCACTCATTCTTAACCGTGGCACTAGATGGGAGTGGCTAGCTTCACGCTCCGTCCGCTTGGGAGAGATCTCCCGGTAGAGTTGAGGGCGATGTATGTGGCTAAGTTGGCCTCAATGCCGGCCAGGACCTTGGGAAACAAAACCGTCATTCCTACTGGGATTCGAAGCCAGAATCGTCCAGCCAATATCGTAGTCGCTATATTGACAGAACTGTCTGTTCCTACCTATGCCCGTGTTGCTTAGGTCGATCATTGTAAGAGGCCTTCTTGATCTGATGGCTTGTGACGTCAGGCAGACCACAAAAACACTGGTTGTGTGTGGTTCTGAGAGAAAACCGCGATTATTTCACTATACAGCATTAACTGACTGGTTTTTATAACCGAGACGGAGTTTGTTAACTGCGCGGTTCGAACTGATTCCTCGAGTATAACCCAGGTTAGTTTTGAAGTCCGTGCCATGGCCCAGCCGGTCAGCTTTTCACCATGGGCCTTGTATAAGTAAGATATAATATACTGAATTAATTGTCGGTGCCTCCAGAGGCTCTGATCCAAACAGTAGGAGCACAGGTCGTGTGCGGTATGTAGCCAGACGTAGTGCAGATGATGATCGATCCCGACAGTTGCTACTCTTCTGGCCGCTGCTGCCATCTCGTGGTGACCCGACTAAGCACGATCCAAGGCAGTTGTACGTGCTGTAATTGTCCTCCTTGTTAGTGCTTGTTGTGGAGTGATTTGTCGTCATACGTTGTTGGTGTGCGGCGTGGCCGCACTTCTTGTAATTACTTACTTACTTAATTACTTACTTACTAATTCCATGGAGCAGCGTCCTTGAGAATCTAACCGGTTCTCAGCTAGTCAAGTAATTCCGCGCATGTTACGGAACCCGAAGGTTCATTACCGCATTCACAAGTGCCCGCCCCATGTTCCTATCCTGAGCCAGCTCGATCCAGTCCATACCCCTACATACCACTTCCTGACGATCCAACTTAATATTATCCTCTCATCTTCGCCTGGGTCTCCCACGTGGTCTCTTTCCCACAGGTTTCCCCACCAAAATCCTGTATACGCCTCTCCCCTCCCCCACACGCGCTACATGACCCGCCCATCTCTTTCTTCTCAATTTGATCACCTCTTTGTGTAGTTTTCTCCACGCCTCTGTTACCTCGTCCCTCTTAGGCCCAAATATTCTCCTCAACACCACTTCTTGTAATTACGCCCCTTAAGTGGATTTTATGTGGCAGTTCCGTACGCAAATGGCCACAGACTGCGAGATGTAAATCTGAAGTCTTTCTGCCTAATTCACCTTTTAAGACTGAGTGGTTAATGCATGTACCACCAGATTTAACATTTTAAAAATTGTACGTTCTGGCAGATACTAGTGTATTATGTTTGATCTTGATCTCCTGAACAAACGATCGGTCAACTCGATCAGGGTTTTCCCCTCGTTTTCCGCTGTTCCACAGTAAATGCGGAGGCGGTACCAAAATTGCCCGTCGCACTGCATGCTTCCTACACGGCCGTCTCCAAAATCAACTTAAAATTTTCGTCGAAACGTCGCCGTCCCAACATTAAACAAAATTTCGTTATAATGCTTCCCTCCAAACATAAAACTGAGCCAAAATGTTTATCTTCTTCCCTCTGCTGCATACTGACAACAAGGTGCTACCAGCAAGCTAGCTTCTTCACCTTCCAGCGTTCAACCGCATTTTAAGATTATCTTTATGATAAGGACGAGCGGGCACAGCCTGCGAACCTTCAGAGCAGTAAATTTTTCTTCAGTGTGAGGATTACTCTTACACAGTTGATCGTAAAAGCCACATGGTTTCAGGTCCGGTGAACGTGGTGGTCACAGTACAGTGCGTATTATTCTGTCGCCAAAATGTTATCTCAACACGTCACAGAGTTTCTGTGTGATCTGTCGGTCTCAGAATGTGTGTGGTTTGTGGTATCAGAGCGAAACACTGGCCCCAGGGCTCCTAGTGGCACTGTTAGTGCATCACACACACAAGACAACCTCATGTAGTGCTACTGAGTGAATTAACATGTACATTTCTGCATACTGTCATCTCATTTTTGAGGGTTCGCCTATCCATTGAAGTGACACAAGGCTTCGCCGTTAAACAGAACGAGTGTGGGATCTGTTGTTACCTCCGGACACCACACGAAGGTACGAGTTCGCAAAATTCAGTCTTGCCCCGCCAGTGACTTTTGTCCTACAGCAGTTTGGTTGAGTACCTGCTGAGGACGCCAGGTTGCTATGCAAGTCTAAAGACGCCTCCAACCTGGCACCAGCTGCATCCGATTTTTCTTCAGCACAACTTCTGCGTGTGATCTTCCTGATCACAATAAAACTTCGATTATCTGGCACCCGATTATCCGTCAGTTTCTGGTGGCGAGCTGCTCTGTGTGTGTGTGTGGGGGGGGAGACGTAGGAGGAAAAGTGCGTGCGTTTGTTACCTCATGGTGTGACTTCAGCGATGAAGGTAGAATCTTGACCGGTTCTGTAATGTTCATATGAAATACACATCCTGTAGCACGTAATAGAATCAGCAATTTTAGTTGTGTTGCGCTGTTTGCAATTTGTAAGCGTCTGTTCTAGTTATCAGTCATTGCGTCTGTCCGACTCCGTAATGGAACCTGTTGCTCGCAACCATCTCACGTACTGCCAAATGCCATGCTTGGACGTGTGCATCAGCACACTTTGGTATCAGTATACGAAGACATTTGTACGATCGGTGTTCAGCACGTACGTCAGTCACAGAGGAACGTGGCTGAATGCTGAGGTTCGGCCCGCTGAGAGTGACGATCCTTCTAGCCGACAGGAGATGACCGGTTGTGTCGACCATAATTCCCATAGCTGTGAAACGGCTGTGCCTTACTGTACAGTGCTACTGGGACAGAAGAAGACGTGGGTGCATGGAGTGACTTTAGATTGGGATGTCAGCTTTACATCCCGACCGTTTTACCTCCATAGGAAGCTGACCCGCTAGCTGTTGGGTTGGAGGTCGTGTGGGTCTATGTGTCGGTCTGATCGTCGATGCCCCTGCCAGCCAGCAATCGAACCCCATTTTGCCGGTCGTTAGGTTGCCAGACGGTCTCCACAGATTATGAAGTTACCAAATGCTGAGTACGGGCTGAGTTATTGCCCGGCAGTACGGGACAAAACTTGGAAGTGTCAGACAGTTGTTAGAGCATGATAAGAACACAAAGTAGGTGTTTTCATTGGTAACACGCAGCTCACCATGTTATCGTGTTTTTTACCAGTTGAACGCAGTTGGGGATTTTCGCACCCAGGGTATGGTCAGTGTGAGCCGACGGTATTGCCTGGACATGCGTTGCGTGGTTTTTCTCACGACCTCCAGTCAAGTGTCGGGTTATTGCCTGCAACAGAGAACCATCCTAGCGTAGCCAGTATGCGGACTGGGCTGCGAGATGGGCGATTCACGGTTCGATTCCAAGCAGGATAAAGAAATTTGTCTCTGCTGCATAACGTCCCGACCGCTTCTGGGGCCCAAACGAGTCTCTTATTCATTGAGTACCAGAGGTCCTTTCGCCGGGGGTGAAGCGGCCGTGGTGCGAAGCCCATCGCTGACTTCCATTTTTTGCTGAGGTTAAGAATGAGTAGAGCTATACCTCTGTTCCCACCCAATGCCTTCACGTCTGTACCCGCTAACCTCAGATCGGACTTCATACGTTTCCGTTCACATTTTTTACAAACTTCCTGCCACCCGACGTTAGGTAATTTCGATAAAAGAAACCATAAATGAGTACATTCTCTATATACGATAACGCTGCGGCTGCTAGCACGACAGTATGTTCTAACAAACATAGCTGCGATTTCGTTACAGACGGGTTTTTGGCGTAGTCGAGAGCTGAAGAGAATGAACGTTTAAAAGGCTATGTTTATTGCATTTTGTGGCCAGTAGCTGTTGTGACCAGTTGTGAAGTGCGCGTCTTTTAATGGCTAATATTAACGTAAATTGTACATAGGAGCCATTCCATACCGCGCAGTAAACACCCACCATGTCGATTATAAAAACGTCATTTAATGCTGTATAGGGAAATAACCGCTGTTTGTTCTCAGATCGACACAAAACACACAAATACACTGTGTGGGCAGAACGTAGAATTGTTGAATGTTAAACTGGTGGTACATATAGTGACCACTGGGCTTTGAAGGGTTCATGCACATTACACGCAAATTCAGTCCGTACCGCACCGTAAATACTGTCTCAGTTATAAAATAGCTATTTGTTCTCAGATCCACACAAAACACATAAATGCACTGTGTGGGCAGAACGTGGAATTCCTGAGTGCTAAATCTGATGTACATACAGTGACCAGTGGGATTAAAGGGTTTAGTTATCCAGAAAACCATAAGACTTAGCGGTAAATTGTATTAGGTACAAAATATGAGCCTCTTTTCTTTGCAACTTTCGTTCGAAACCTATTCTGCGACAAATATTAAGCGAGTTGCGCAGTATATCGACAGAGTGAAGGTAAAGCTGTCCCTGTAGGCGCCATGAAGGTATAGCGGCAGAAGAGGTGCGGAGGTATAGTTCCACTCATTCGTAACCTAGCCACTGGACTGAGGACATACAACCCGGCCGCCCAGCCCACAGCGAAGCTGATTGCAGCTCTCCTTGAGTAGGAGGTTGGGTGGGTCTGGCCGTTGAGAACAGGCGATAAATCTCTTGCCCCTTCCTGGATTCGAACCCCCGGACCTACCAGCGCGTAGTCACTACGAGTCAGATACAAATTAGTCGCGTGCATTTACGTCGTCTGTTGCGGCCAGACGTGCGTGGCTAACGGAATAGGCGCGTTTCTGTGCAGATGCCGCTGCGACCGGGCAGACACCTAAGTTCCGCAGTGACGTAATCGTGCTGGTACTACGAAAGTCTTGCAGGAGCGGTAATCTGTGAGCTGTGTAGCGTGGCATAAAAAGTGAGAACAGACTTAGTGACAGTCAGCTCGCTTGTGACGTTACTCCCATGAAAGCTGTCACTGACACAGAACTTTCTGACATTTCTAATTTACATTGTTTCTGGCTCAATCAGCTCATATGACCAATTCAGTGCAGCAAAGAACAGGCAGTGCAGCCAACATAACTTGCAGAACGTCCAAGGTGTAGAATTGATCCCTCCTACAGGAAATGCGAAATCCTGTTTTAACACGATATGACGCTTGTTGGTTGGTTATGTAAGTTATGTTTGTTTTGTACGTTGAAGTTGTTTGGTTAGGGAGGCGGCGACCAGAGTGGATCGTAAACATGTGGCAGCCCTGTCGACTGTCGCCCAGCCCACACCTTCTATGCATGTGGTTGGTTAAACCAATCACATAGTTGGTGCCTGTTGTTACTTGAGGTTGTATCGCATAGTCGTGTGAGATGTGTTTAGCAGAAAAGTGAGCAGAGTGCAGGAATGGCTAGCAAGTGGAAGGCTGCATTGTAAGTAACGTCGTTAGACGTCTGCCCGTCATAACCTGTTGGATTCTTTGTTGTTCCTTCGTACGTTCAGACTAAGTGAAAGTGCAGTTCCATCCAGCGCTCCCCCCATTCCCGAAAGAGCATTGTTTTTTGGGGTGGTTCCCAGGCTTCGCCCTTTTGTCCTGCCAAGTGTTGAATGTTGAGTGTGCAGCGTTGGTGGAATGGTGATAGTAACGGAGGTCAAGTGCAGTGATCGCCGAATAACCTGCCTCATTGCAGCTGCAAGACTAAGATTAACCTGCATAATCTATGAAGTTCCAGTCCGTACCGCGCGGGAAACACTATATATTGGTTATAAAAACCAGTCAGTTAATGCTGTATGTGGAAATAATCGCTGTTTGTTCTGAGATCTACACAAAACACATAAATGCACTGTGTGGGCAACACGTAGAATTGTTGAGTGTTAAACTGGTGGTACATATAGTGACCAGTGGGCTTTGATGGGTTAATATACATTACACGTAAACCCAGTCCGTACCGCACAGTAAACACTATCTCGGTTATAAAAACCAGTCAGTTAATGCCGTGTAGGGAAATAATCGCCGTTTGTTCTCAGATCCACACAAAACGCATAAATGCACTGTGTGGGCAGAACGTAGAATTGCTTATTGTTAAACTGGTGGTACATATAGTGACCACTGGGCAGTGAAAGGATTGGCTATCTGTGCGGAACAGAGGAGGCCTAATATAGTAGCGTAAGATGTACCTAACCCACAGTTTTATAACCGTGCCCAAACCACATGAATGCTGCCTACACCAAGTTTCTTTACTTTGCTTATCATGTATGCTACTGAGGTGTGGCGTTACGCGTGATAGCATAGGGCCTCGTGCAGCGTATCGGTGTCGACGTGTTGGCGGAGGATTGAGGCAGCGCGAAAAGTTTGTATTCACCGTTGAGAATGTGAACTGTACGTTGTCTTCACAGTAACAATACCGGTAGAGGCATGAAGGTGCGCGTAGGGAGTGGAGATACGGTCCCATTCACTGTCAACCTTGGCACTAGAGACTTCATAGCCTGTCAGTAGGCTGTCTGGTCGTTTCGGAGAATCGAAAAATCTCGCCGCTGCCGAAAAATTAAATCCTGATCGTCAGGCCTTTAGCGTATTCACTATACCGACTGAACTATCCCGGCTACCTTGAAACAACATTGACTTAGGAGAAGGTATGTAGTCAAGTTGTGTTTGACAACATACCTTCTCCTAGTTTCACACACACAACGGGGATGACACACTTCCTAGAACATTGACTTATGCCGGGAAGTTAATGTCCATAGAAGTGTGTCGTCCTGATGCAGCTCGACGCCAGGATGCTGCTGCTGTGGCATTAGGTTTTGCAGCTGACCGATTTCAAACCATTTGTGACGTGGCTTGGAGAGGCAGAGCCGGCCGGGTTGGTTGCACCAGTCATTAGCAGTTCGAAGGCCCGGGTTCTGGTCCCAAATGGCGAGTTTCGTGATGTCTGGTTCTAAGTTGCAGTGTCGGCATGGAATGGGGCCACGACCAGCTCTTGGCACAATACTGCACCCATCTCCCTGTACCTGAGGTGTTAAAGTCACTGGCAGGTGACCTTGTGGTTCATGCGTGCAGACAGCCTGATGATGTACGTATTGCGCAGTGCAGACAGGTGTACGTCAGCGCATTCGTGAAGTCGGCTGTGACACCTTGTACAGGAGCTGACAGTTCCTCAGCTACTTCGGAAGCTCCCTGCGTTTTATGGCATCTGAATGTTCATCACCGTGTTCACAACAGCCCGCCACCTTCCCCTGTCCAAAGCCACATGATTTAAGACCAAGCACTCTCATCCTATTTAAGACCAATTTTAATTTCTTCCCATCTACGTTTAGGTCTTCCAAACGGTCCCTTTTCTTCAGTTTTCCCCACCAAAACCCTGTATGCACTTCTCCCCATATGTACGAGCCACATGCCCAGTCAAACTTACCCTTTGATTTGATCACCCACATATTTGGCGAAGGGGTACGCGGTAGCGCAGTTTGTTGAGGCACTGCGCTACAAGGCGGAAGGTCGCGGGTTCTATTCCCGATGGTGTCACTGGGATTTTCATTGACATAATACTTCCGGCCGCTCTGTGACCGTGGGGTCGACTCAGGCTAACAGAAATGAGTACCAGGTATGGGGACTAGAGGCGGTCGGTGCGTAGGGCTGACAACGCTACCGCCTTCATGTGCCGATTGCCTTGAAATCGGGTAGCCTCAGCCTCCTGGAACCCATAGGTCTTTTCCAGGTCTGTAGAGTGATTGCTTTACCCTTTACATAATATTTTGTGAGCAGCACAAATCATGTAGTCCCTCATTATGCAGTTTTCTCAAGTTCCTTGGTACTTAATGTGAAGCCCCAGTTTCTCCCTCAGGACTGCGTTGTCGGATATCCGCACAGAGACGTTGCGAGAGCAAGGAGGCTGTCGCCACTCTAATTGAATTGGCATGAGAAATGTCTGTCGGTATTTTTTGAAGATGTGTTTTTTGATGGATCATTCGAAAGTGTTGACCGAGCTGCGTGGATTTAAGTGACTCATTTTTGTGTCCAGTGGCGGACATTGGCATTGTTGGACGCGTTGGTCGTTAAAGCGCATCTATTAAATAATTGGACAAATAACAATAACAGTAGTAATAACAACCTGCTGAGTCAACAGCCAAGTGGCTAGTTCCAGAAACGGCTCACCAACATATGACACAAGCCAACAAAGCAAATAGAGTACTTATTTAATTCACTATGACACATAAACAAATTTCAGTATAAAATTTGAGTGTGATAACGCGCCATCTGAAAACACCAAAATTTACACGAACTGAATTCGCCGCAGCGGCAGACCTGGCGGAGAGGGAAGGAGTGACTGACATGAAACACAGCGAAGTCTGTGGAGCTGCAAGTGAGAACTCGAAGACCAATAATATCCGCGGAAAATGGACAGGATTTGGAGTAAAAGAAAGCATTGTTAACGCAGATTGCTTTCAGTCGGTGGCGGTGATGAAGTTTGTCTCTTTTATCGTTGCGCCGAGCACTGCGGCTGTATCGCATGGAAAGTCGTCATCCGCCGGTACGTGCAATGACAGCTGCCATGGACAAGAGACGCCATGCCAGTGTGCCCGCGGAACGTATTCATCAGAATGATGCGAGTTGCTGTAAATAATGAGATTTGGTAAAATTCTTGAAATGTAAATTTTAGGCACAGCAACACATGTTTTACAGACGATGGCATTCGGAGGGGTTTTCATACCGTGTAGTAAAGGGTTCCTACTTTTCGAAGGGGCGTCTTGTTTTCATACTGAGGGGCAGAATCCATTTCAAGACTGTTCCTGAAGCGCTCGAACATCCATTCCACCCTTCCAGTTACCTGAGCATCCAGCGTAACCACACTGTTACTCTGAGTTTGGGAGGCACTTTTGTCTTTCGAAACGTCGGCAGAAGCCATTACCACGTGGTGTGAAAACACAAAAGCCCATCACGTGAAAGCAGCCTGTTGTACGTTCCGTATTCAGTGCTGCAGGTGCCCTCAGAAGGACGCCAGCGCGATGCTAAACACAAAAAAGATTCGCGTGTCGCACCAGTCAGCTTCCTAAAATTTACGAATTTTTGGAATCGTATTTTGGACGTATTTTGATACACTGTTTATTTGTAAGCACGTATCGGAAACCGGAACCATTTGTAAAGAACCACGTGATGCACGATGTTGGAAAATGTCAGTCTAAAGTGTTCATAGACCTCTAGACTGTGTTTGGGTAACTAGCCTGTATATACTGCCAGGTTCAACATTGAAAAAACACTGAACTTTGCCGACGCAATGTGTTTATGTGTTTTGTATTGTTGTCACAATAAACAGCTGTTATTGTCCCTAAACGTCATTAACTGGTTGGTCTTTGTGATGGAGACGTGGCTTGTTTTCTGTGACATAGGAACTATTTGTTTATATATTAGGCCAAATCCATTGCACGTTTTTACAGTTTGCAGAGAGAGAGAGAGAGAGAGGGCGTGCGCGCGCGCACAAACCAGGAACGCGCGTCATAAATTGTTATTAATTAGTCGCAAAAAATTTTAAACCATTGACCATTTCTTTTCTGCTATCTTAACCACCAGATTTAACATTCAGTAGTTCTACGTTCTGCCCACACAGTATGCTTATGTGTTTTGTGTGGATCTGATGAGAACAAACAGCGATTTTTTCCCTATACAGCATTTACTGACTGGTTTTTATAACAGATATATAGTGTTTACTGTGCGGTACGGACTGGACCTTTAAATGATTCAGGTTCATCTTAGTCTTCAGGCCGTGATACGGTTTTTATGACAGAGACACTGTTTACTGCGCGGTACGGACTGGGTCTTGGTGCTGTATAATTCAGGTTCATGTTGCACGCTACATAAACGCATTATGCTATAGCAGCATTCACTCGCGTGCTGTAGCATTGTGCTGTACATAGTTCTTAAACACGTGTAAAACCTGGTACTGTAATGAAATGTCAGTGTGAGAGTGGATTGAATTTTGTGCTTTTGTATCGAAAACAAACGAATGTCGGACGTTTGGTATCACAAAGTATCCGTGCGTTGTGTGGGACAGCGAAGGCAAAGGAAGTGCCAGAAGTTGTTACATGAAGACAACCAGCAGTAACCACCCTTGCTGGCATTAAACAGGCTATAACACCGATATTGATGAATTGAAGTAAAGTCTGCTGGCCTAAATAAAATGTGTAGCTGGGGGGTCAGAGAAATACATTGACCGTTTTGGTGGGGAAAACTGGAGGAAAGAGTCGACTTGTAAGGCCACGTCGTAGATGGGAGAATGATATTAAAGAGCGTCTTAAAGAAATTGGATGGTAGGGCGTGGGGTGGATTAATTTGGCTCTTGATAGGATCAGGCGAACATGGTCACATAACACGAGGGCAACTGTCACCTTCTCAAGAAGGGCTCTGCTTCGTGGAGTTCGTTAATCAGAAGTGGAAGTACGTAGGTTAGTCAAATGAAAATATTAGAAACGTACTGATATAGCGTAGACAGTTTCGGGACAGTGTTGTCAGCTTTCAGCGTGTTGCCAGGTGAGACACGCCATACGGCATGGTTCTTCAAACGTCTTATGGCAAAGGTCCACACCTACCCCGTATTATGGGCTGGTGAGTGGGCCACGTGTGAGCAACTACCAGTAAGTGGTGTAGCGACCGGTCGGCCGAAGTAGTTGTGATTCTTATGGGTTATACACAGCTTAACAAATGTGGCCGCGGGCCGCACATCTGTAACGCGAGTGTACGGACGACCTGCCGTGTCTGCAGCAGCACACAGTTCGGTCTGGATTCTTCTTAGCACTTGGAGCATGCTAATTCGATTTACCTTCGTATGTTGGAAGTGATGACGCATGCAAACTCTACCGCAGTACTTGCGCGACGCTCTACGTGAGTACTGGTAAAGAGTAAGGGGCCATTTCACTGCCGCCGTGGTTAAGTCTTAGTTGCGCCGTAGGAAACGCTGAAGTTTGTTTTGCTTGGTTTGGTCGCGGGTTTCTCCCAGCGGACCGGCGTCAGTCCGTGGTGTTCAAAGTCGTACTAGAACAGGCGTGTCTGAGACTGCTGCGGATTTCTCCCTGTCAGTACAGCAGTTGTAACATTGCCGCATACTACCATTATCTACACGTTGATGCTACCAGAAGGTCAAATGGGAAGTTAAAAAAAGCAATGATCGTACGATAACGCCTTGCGCTGTTTGCCGATTCATGGTATTGCGTTTTGATGAGCACATAGACTTCAGGCCTCAGATTAGGGAAACAAACATGATTCTTATGGCTGCGGTGACGTCACAGAGTGAACTGTCTTTTATCTTCAAGGTGTGGCTTATTGCAGTGCTGCCACCTGTGAGTGTCATCCTGCAGCGAGACAAGTGGATTGTTGGCGTTGTTTTGTCATTGCGCGGTACTGCCTTGTTACATCCTGTGGAAAGGAAATATGTGTTGTCTGGAGTAATAAAATAGAGATGAAGTTGTATCTATACACGCCATGAAGGCGTATGTGGGAGTGGAAGTATGGACCCACTCATTCGTAAGCTGGGCCCTAGATGGGACGTGAGTGGTCAGCTTCAGAGATTCGGTCTTAAGTTTGCAGTATGTTGCTGGATGTGTGTTACTGTGACGGGCATGGCGTTACCCTTGAAATACTGAGAGAGACGTAATGTTGGGGGGGGGGGGGGAGGAGGAGGGGGGGCGCACCTTTGTTGGAAGGTTCACAAGCTTTTTTTGAAATATAAAGATTAATCCGAACACA
>Ga0123354_10009418_pt1 | contig 14955 bp, 9 predicted proteins | sample TergutLab28metaG_2_FD_97872 | JGI IMG/M metagenome (GOLD analysis project Ga0123354, IMG submission 97872) | Labiotermes labralis P4 segment gut microbial communities from Petit-Saut dam, French Guiana - Lab288 P4 | ecosystem: Host-associated > Arthropoda: Insects > Digestive system > Gut ...
ACAGCGAATTTAATGTGAATTTTTATAGTGTGAATTTAGCAAGGACGATATGGCTCCCTGATGATGGTCCTAGGACCGAAACATGTCGGAGCGTTTTTAATGTTTTAATGTGTAAATTTTATGAATTTTATATATGTGCAATGGTTGGTATAGTAATTGAGTAACTCAACAACATGCACGGTGTAACAACGAAAAAAATGTGTAATACTTATTTCTTGTCCACAGTAATAAGGGTTGTATGAACGCGCCTCAGTGTTACGTTATACGTGCATTGCCTTTCTTGTTGAATTAATTACGTTTAAAACAACTTATTGTTGTAGATATCGTGGCATTGCGCGTGGCAGCAATATTGTTCATCGTAAGTTAGTTTTCCTAATGTCGGTTGGAAGTTACGCCACTGAACATGTTGACTTCTTGCACCGTACTTAGAACAGAGGAACAACTAGGACCAAAACACTCTACTGTCCTTGCCATTAAAGGCACACTGTCACAGTTTGTGTACCAGCTGACCAGTTAGCCAAACCTTCCCTTGCACTTTCTATCCTGACGACATATCACGCACCTTACAGAAGAACAACCCTCTTGTCAACAGCAAGGTTTAAACCTCCAACATCAGACACTCCACTGAAGAGGTACCTTTCCTCCTCCAAAGAAGGAGAAGAAAAAATAAATCTGTCCTCACCATTGACTGAGACAGAAAAGTGTGCTTGGCTCCGCTATCTCTGTCCGGATGGATGAGTTCGAATCTTACAGGTTTTTAATGTTCCTCTCTTGAAAGCTGTATTTACAAATAACCAGTCTTATCACTTTTAGGCTGCAAAATATAACGTACTGCAATTTTCTGTTTTGCTTTTACACGATGATTTCATAAGTCTCCAAAATCTTGGAAATACATTTTCACTTTTCTTAAAAATTCGTTTTGCGGAAAATTGACGGCAGAAAATATTGTGCTTCTATGTGCGAATAACTGAAGCATAATTAAACTGTGACAAGGGAAGACGTAAGTGCACAACCGATAATAATATACTACACCACCATACACGACCCTAAATCCGTTCCTTTTTCCACCCATATTTTGAACCTAATTTTCCACAGATACTTAAAATGCATGTTTCTGTCTTCTTTCAGTTCTGACAAAAGGGCGTTTTTCTACACCAAAATTGGTGCAAATCAATCTGTTTGTTTAAAATGCTACTAAGGGAGGCTGATACCCTTCCCGACGGACGTGCTACCACAAGCTTATCCTTCGTTACAGACCCAAAGATATTAGAATATTATCTTCATAAAAGATATCAATTATCTTCGTGAAAGATATCACGCCTTGTAGTCTGGCAGGAATTTACTGGCGATTCGAAGGAATTTGCGGCTTTCATTTTCCCTATTATGCAGACAGTACGTGTATACTCTTTCGCAACTTCGGTAGATTTTTACCAGACCACATATATAACATTCCGGAAGGTACAATTCTTCATACACTCTGCTGTGTGAACCTCAAACATCATATCAGGAAATTAGGCTAAAATGGTACTTTATCTTGCCACTTGAAGGGCGGATAATTAATGATTGTCACCGTGATAAAATGAACATAATGAAGGATGCTGGTGCGATTCATCATTCCTGGCATTTAGCAATAACGACAGTAATTCATTTTAGTTTCCATGTACTATGATTAGAGTTTTAGTGGCGGGAGAGCGGAGTGGTGCTGTGTGATAGTTTGATGTCATTTCTCACCTGCTGTCACCTGTCGGCTACGGCGAGAAACTAATGCTGGACGAATCTCTCAATCATAGGATAATCTCATGTATCTCTCCACTTTTCTTACTGAAAAAATGATCTTAGAGCTGAAATTTTAAAAAAGAAAGCCTACTGAATTCTATCTTTATCCACTTGGAAATTAAAAAAAAAAATGTTTTCTGTTTGACGATGCTTCAAATTGCGAAATTTATAAAGTGCAGGTGGTAGATTAATGAATACGAGTCTGGGACAGACAGGGAATGATCTTGACAGGGCAGAACCGAGGTACTCGGAAAAAATGCGTCCCAATGCCACGATGTCTGAAACAATTTCCAAATATTCCAAACATGAAACGTCACGAAAATCATTTCGACAAGAGTCGTGGTGTTGCTAGCTTACGGGACAGAGGGTCGGGTTCACAGACGTAATAAGGCTGCTAGCTACGCGGTGGCGCGGTTGCTTGAGGCACTGCGCTACAAGTCGAAAGGTCACGGGTTCGATTTCCGGTGGGATCATTGGGGTTTTTTAATAACTGATTTCTTCCTGTGGTCGACTCATCCTCTAACAGAAATGAATACTTGGAGTATCTCTTGGGGGTAAAGGCGGCAGGTGCGTAGGGCTGACGTTACCATCATCGTGTGCCGATTGTATAGGAATTCGGGAATCCTCAACCTCCTGGAGGTCTGAGGGCCTGTATACGGTTAAGTTTAACTTTATACGCCTGTATGACCTAGTCTTTTAACGCTGTGCCTTACCCGAATACACTAACTGTGCAAAAATATCGAAAAAAATTCAGAATGCAACTTGGCATGCATTTTATGTCTCCTGTTCCAAGTCTGTGGAATAAAAGAGGCGCGAGAATTCTTATTTTTATTTCCGTATTGGACTAAAACTCAAATTCCAGCTTCCCACACACTTGAATTGGCCCGATATGGATTGCCACTCTTTCATCTTATAGCTGGAAGTATTTGGAGAAACTGTGAATGACCGGACGGAAAGAAAGAGTAGGCTATATTGCGTTTTCACGTCCTTTCTTTATATCTTTGAGAAGCGCAACATTGCCATAAAAGTGAAAGAAATATAACCGTTTCGATGCTTATACATAAAACGCTTTCTAGTAAACATTGTACGAAAAAGACATACATCTATATACAGAGAATTTTATTATTTTTCGATGGAAGTAAGAGTCGTAGAGCTATTGCAAATTTGTACCATGTGTCATATTCTGCCTGAGGAATTTCCTATTTAATATTCACGGCTCTGTTTTTCTAAAACTCATCAAGAATATAATTTATGTTTACATATTAGGTAAATTACAATGGAGTAAATTTACTGTCTAACACAACTATATAGTGGACAGATATATATTGTATTATTTATTACATAGAGAACAACTACATGTTTCGGCGCTAGATAATGGCCATCTTCAGGTTGTATATGAAACACTTAGAAAGTAGTTATACAAACATATATATATATATATATATGGGCTACTTATATGGGGAAAGAGGTGGGGGGGGGGTAAAGTGGGCACGAGATCTCGTATTTGTCAGAACAGTTGGGACGTGTGGGATGTATGGAGGGTTCATGCTGTTACCAAGCTATGTCTAGGCTTATTATAGATAAATCTATGGTAGGCATCATCCTGTGTCTAATTGTTTCATATACAACCTGAAAATCGCCATTATCTAGCGCCGAAACATGTAGTTGTTCTCTATGTAATAAATAATATAATATATTTCCACCATATAATTGTGTTAGACAGTAAATTTACTCCATTATAGTTTATTATAAAACACAACGGGGATGACGAACCTTATGTTTACATATTAGGTAGTTTCAACTTACCTAACCAACGTTTCATGCACTGAGAAGTAAGAACATGCGATACTCAGCTGGTTAGGTAAGTTGCAATTTGCATCATGCAAGGTATAGACAATAGCAATTACTAGAGAGTGTTTGGTAGACCATCGGCTGTAGGCACAAAACGAGAATGCAAATTAAATATAAGTAATATATCATTCAAATAAATTGTTAAATAATCTTAATTAATTGTAAGATTAACAGACACATTAAAGACTCGTAGTTCAACTACCAGCACTAACCAAATTTCAAGCACAACGACAGTTTGCTGAAAGAATGTGTGAATATGTTAGTAGTTTTCTAACAATGAGCGATGTTTTTCCGTAAAAAAAAACACTAAACTGGATGTTGTGAGACAATGAATGAGCTTTTGCTAATCATTTACTAGGATTTAATGCTGTATATGTTTAACAGCAATCCTATAGGTTCTCGCAGTTGTTTCAAAGAAATTTAGGTTCTCTCAGTACATTCTCACTCATTTCAAGCATATGATATATATATATATATCAGTGTTTCTCAACCGCCGGGCCGCGGCCCGGTAACGGGGCCCTGGCATCAATTATACCAGGCCTCGAGAGGTTCTCCTAGAATTTTTCATTTTAGTTTTCTAAAAATTTTCATGAATAAATGTTTTATAATGGAAATATTCTGAGGAGAAAATATTCGTGAATGTGTCGAAAAACTCAGACCCAGTTGTTGGCCTGAGGAAACTGCAATATGCTACAAGATTTCATTTGTCCAGTGATTGATAAGTAACTTAAATGTAATTTTATATTTGTCAACATGCTACACCGTATACATAAGTGTACTAATACTCTTTATGATTATGCCATAATTAATTATTAATACTTATGTTAGTTTAATGTATGACTTAAAAAATGGAAAGGCATTTACGAGTAAATTTGTTGGGACCGGGCCCTCGTCTTATGAAAAAAGAATTTACCGGGCCGCGGTCTCACAAAGATTGAGAAACATTGGTATATATTGTTGTCCCTTCTGGAAAGCACTTAAAAACAAATTCACTGTTAGGCCGATATTATAATAGGTGCGTTTTGTTAATGCACATTTCCTGTTGTCTGCCCTCTGTGTGTGTGACGTACACAACATGGTCTTGCAATGAGGCCAATTTCACTTCAAGTTGTAATCAAAGCAGGTGTCTCTAATTTACGGGTTATATGTCTTAAAAAATAAAGCGGAATGCTATTTCTAAGGGTAATTTTCAAACAAAGAAACACGTACGGCAGTGGTTTCCATAGACAGCACTTCCACTGACCTTTTCTTCTACACTTCAGCTATGATGGACAAGAATAATTCACGATATCATTGAATTTTCGCACCACGAAATTGCAATGTTCTGCAAGAAAGCATCCTGGAATTAGCGGTGCTGCCTAAGATATCAGTATAATCGATAAAAGTTGAGGCTGCAATATCGAGCGAAACATATTTACCTTTAGATTTTTGCTCTATCACGAAAGCATTATTTTCGTCTGTCACTGCCACCTAGCGTACGTATCCGCAACTACAAGACTTAATTTCTCCTTGGGGACAGAATACAGACATAATTCCATTTCTTATGTTCATATATATATATATATATTGTGTGTGTGTGTGTGTGTGTGTGTACAACACAAAAGGGCGCGCAGTACATTTTATTTGGGTGTGTACCAAGGGCATTTTAATTTTCCAGTTTGTAACGCGAACATTTATTGTATGCTTAATCGTGAAGGGCATTTGCTTTCATTCGGTAACCAAACTAAAGAAACTACAGCTAAACTAAACTCTTTGAACTAACAACTAAACTCTATTTCAAAAATGCGAAGTTAAAAAATTGGGACACAAAATAACAAAGTGGTGCTGTTTCGAAGTTTTGAAATGTGCCTGAGCACACGCGGCACACCCCGTACGCACGTGTGACGTATACCTCTTGTGCATACATTTAAAAGCCTGTGTGTGCTGTGAACATGTACAGAGGTGTCTTGTTGCGGTGTATACCTAAAATCGTACTGGGTTCATTCTTGGTGTTCATAATGGCGGAAAAGATTGAAAATTGCTGTCATCTAGGACGTGACGCAATGAATTTCTGCAGGATCGGCGCTGGCACTTCCGGGACGTGTTGTTCTTCCGCAGCTTTGATACCGAAGTAAGAAGATGCACAACGTTGCATCTCCGAAGACAACAATCCTTATACTTATCCGTCGTTAGAAGTACAAACCAGTTGCGACATAAGAGAGCACTGACGTATTTGAAGGTACAATCTTAATAATTATTATCATCATCATCATCATCATCATCATCCTCACCATCGTCATTATTGTGCCGTGTTACCGCCTTAATGTTTCTTCTTCCCCACACTCCCAATGCCCCCTGGTGGCACTCCCCTAAACTAGCTTCTTTTTCCCCTTCCTTGCTTTCACCTTGTGGTGGACATTCGGTGCGCGACCGTTGACCAGTTCGGTCCTAAAATTCCGTCTTTGGCCTCACCTTTTTAAATTACGTTAAGGTTCTGTGGAAGGCGCGCCTGGTTTCGGGTAGCCATCTCTGGCCTCGTTGGGTTCTGGTGTGTGTGTTTATTGGGTGGGAACACCAACCACGACTTTACGGGTATTACGATAGTGGAGCTTTCCTCCTGATATATATGTTATATTTATTCATGCTGTGTATGGCTACTTGGCGAGTGAATATTTGGTTGAATATCTGTATAATAAATCCCCCGTTATAGGACACCAATTCAATATTTGCGGGCTACTTGACTTTGTTTATTTTGTGTGTGTGTGTGTGTGCCTTATTCTGGGGCCAAGCTTCCACAACTGCCGGAGGGAGCCGAAGTACGGGATTAGTGAAACAGGGCTTCTTCTTCTTCTTCTTATTCTTCTTCTTATTATTATTCGATATGGATGTCTCTTGTCACAGGCCCTTTCTTCCTGGTACTTCTCTTGAACCAGCGGTGATCCCCAACGTTCAGGCTTCAAGCTTAACATTGCAGTACTTTCCGTATTATGTGTGATGTTCCAAGTATAGCTGTGTTTTGTAGCGAATCTATCGAATGTCTTCCTGGTACAGCTTCCAAATTTTTCCTTAAGCTTCTCATTACTATTCCAGTGGCTCCAATTATTATTGGTGCAATCGTACATTTCAGGTTCCACTTTCGCTGAATCTCTATACATAAACTCTTGTATTTTAATTCTTTTCCACCTTCTTTTGCACTTATTATTATTATTATTATTATTGGCCAGTTCCCGTGGCCCTACGGCCTACGGCGCAGATCGGAAACTGCTTGATTGCGGGAAAGCGGGTTCGTATCCCGATGAGGGCATGGATGTTCATCGCTTACGTTGGTTGTATAGAGTGTGGCTCATGTGACGAACCCTTCTTTCTTTCAGAGGAGTGCTAACAGGCGTGTGTGTCTGATTGTATGTGATCTAGAATCCTCAACAATGAGGTGGCCTAGGCCCAAGGTGGGCTCTTGCGTGACAGAAGTTATTATTATTATTATTATAGAGGTTATTTTAGTTTATATTGTATAATTCGTAACATGAAATTTTCACAGATACAAACAGCTTTTATTGGAGTTACTTTTCCTTCATGTTTTTAGTAATCTGGTTCGTAAAATAAAACTTAATAAACCAGAATTAAGACACACCAAAACACGTTTTTTAAGTGTCTGTCGTACAGATCTTGTTTTACACCAAGCAAACAGCTTCGGCGCTGTTCTTTGTTACCCTTTCATTGTTTATTTGCCTCAACATAAATATCTGTGGTAGCCCTGTTATATCGCTGTATAAATTCTCGACACTTAATATTTGTCGCTTCGAATCTAAAGGATTTCCATATTATTCCGAAAGGTCGGTTATCTTTAACACTTTGAAATGTTACTGTAAAGATAATATGGGGTAAAAAATATAGACCGAAATGTAAAACGAAATATACACTTACATCTTATGTATATTGGACCGTGCATCATTGTAATAGTTGAAGAATAAGAGACCAAATTGATGTCACTAGTCATTAAGTTTTATTTCACTTCTATGCTCAACATGTTTCGGACATTAATAAATCCATCATCAGGAGCCTGCGAATTTTCTATTGTATCACCACATTGGTCGTGTGTTTTTGTTTCGATGTGTGTTGGAGTTTCGGTGTGGCTGGGTTGGGGTGGTATCCGTGTGCTTCAGCCTGCTACACGGAGTAGTGTCCGGGCTGTAGACCGGACACTACTCCAGCCTACCCGCACCTAACCTCCAACTTACAGCAAATCAAAAACGAAAAGACCAGTGCGGTAATCAACATCATAGTCGCGATCTCCTGATGATGGGCATAGTAGTGTCCGAAACATGTTGATCCTATAAGAAGTACAATAAAATAATAAGTGGCATGTAATTGGTTTTTATTCCCCAGTTATCATACAATTACTTACGCTTTCGCATGAGTTTCTTTAGTATGCGTAATCTTATTTATACTGATTTTGATGTGTGCGCATACTTTGGCATTTTAACTAGCACACATGTGAAAATAGAAGTTAAAAATGTATATCCCTTATAGTTGTTTAATGAAGATGGAATTCACTTCAAGCCGTAACTACTACATTCAAGGGCATGACCAGCAAGAAGCTGCGAATAATCAGCTAGGGTCTGCTGGCCCCATTCCTCCTTTCATTACACTGAAATTGCTCAGTGCTCCGTTTAACTCGACCCATATCACTTAAGGGTAGGCGAAAACCCACCGCTGAAGATTACGCAGTTTAAATACAGACAAATCTGCGTCGCCTTTCCCACGCCGACATTATAAACTTCCGAAAGAATCGGTTCTCTCTACAGAAATGTTGCTTCCCTAACAACTGGGGGGCAGGGAGTAGCGAGGGTTAAGTCCGTTGAGCTGTTCATACATTTAAAGGAAAGGGAGAGAAGCATTACACGAACCGGAATGGGATGTTTAATTGGTAGAACGTGTTAAGCGAGAAATTAAACTTCCAACATCAGCTTTATGCACAGTACAGTCAGGTATGTAATGATAAAACTTGTTTGAAAAAAGTAATTGAAAGTAATCACCGTGCGAGTTAGACCCACGTCATCGCTTGAAACAAAAAGTCTCTGTGTCGAATCCCGTGGGCGACTATTACATGTTATTCCATAAATGTCTGCCATAACTCTCGGACTGTTAACTCACGCGACGTCGTTAACCCTTATCCTGCTAACGTGGAGAATATGGTGAGCTCCTAATAATGCCAGCAGATGGCAGATGGGATTTTAACTCGGGGTTGAAAGGTTCAATAATCACAGTATAAATTCCAACCAATCCACGCATGCTCCCCACTTTTTGCTTTCCATATTAACTCTTATCTTGCTAAAGTGGAGAATATGGTGACCTCCTAATAATACCAGCAGGTGGCAGATGGGATTTAACTCGGCATTTAAAAGGTTAATATTGTCGATTTTTAAATTCACGTCTGATGCCACATTACTGCAGAAGCCTGCACAGCTTTCTTGATTTCAAACTTTCGCCGTGTTCTGAATGATGTAGTCTCTATTTTGAGAGACTCCCCGGCTCCTGAATTTTATGTAACGACGTTTCGGTACACTCTGTTCCATCTTCATAGGTGGTGTCAGCAGGAAGATTGCCCTTCCTGCTGACACCACCTATGAAGATGGAACATAGAGAGTGAACCGAAATATCGGTACATAAAATTCACGCGCCGGGGAATCACCCAAAAGAAAGAATACAGCATTATACAGCTTTAATTATAATTTAAAAAACTGAAAGTAATTATCTATCCAATGCTCTCCGATTTCTGAAGAGCATAACTTTTTTTTTAATATTCCGAGGGCGCGTCCGTTTCTTCTTCCGGTAAGAGCAGTATGTGGATGAAGATAGGCATGGAGAATCGATGGAATGATGTTGATCGGGGAAACGTGAAGAATTCGCAGAGAAACCTGTCCCAGTTCCACGCTGTCTACCACAAATCTCACACTGTTTGGCATGGGATCGAATCCCGTCCTCCGCGTCGAGAGTCCGCCAATTAACTGCAAATTTTCATTACACGGTGTATAAAGATTTAGCTATTACCTCGTAGAGAACACACTCATTAAACTTTAGAACGAAAAGTCGGTGAATGTAATACAAGAAAATAATCGCAAAACGCAGATGCTTTAGTGTTCAACTTAACAGTGATATCTCTGGGTTACAAAATCAGGCTATTTATATTGTACGGAGAAATAGCCACGGTTTGTGCTGTGATCCGTACAAGACGCACAAATTCATTGTGTGGGCGGAAAGTAGAATTTTGGGAAATTAAATCGAGTTGTAAGCAAGTAAATGTTTAAATCAGACGAATGTTCTCATTCTGTTTGACATACAGAAGGGCAATGATTTTTAAGGCACTTGGTTTTTATAGATTTTTGTGCGAATATTTGACCCCGAGTTGCACATCCCCTTACTGTTGGCGTGCTGGAGGCTCTGCTCTGCGGATTTTTGTCATACAGAATTCCATCATCTTGAACTTATCACATATTCACATTATCAGTCGTGTTGCGAATTTAGTCGAAAATTCATGCCTCTACCTTTCTTTTCTCACGATAAACGAACACATATCAATTAAGTCCAGGGAGCAGAGTCCTTCCTGAGAAGGTAACAAGTTCTCAGCTAGTCAAGAAATTCCCTGCAATTTATGGACCCCGAAGGCTCATTACCTCAATCACAAGAGCCCACCACCCTTCCCTATTCTGAGCCATATCAATCCAGTCTATGCCCACCCTCCCCCATCCCACTTCCTGAAGATCCATGTTTAATGTTTTCTGCCCATTCACGCCTGGGTCGTCCAAGTGGTCTCTTTCTCTCAGGTTTCCCCTTCAAAACCCCGTATTCACCTGTCCTCACTCTACACGTACTACGTACCCCGCCTATCTCATTCTTGTTGATTTGATGATAAGGATAATATATATGGTGAGGAGTATAGATCATTAAGCTCCTCGATCATATATTCCTAGTATCATTTAATACATTAAAGTACTTGTTCGAACGCTATGTACATTATTTGCCGTCATAGTACCGCTACAAAATGCCGGTTGACGAGGCACCTTACTGATTTTTTTTTTCCACGATACTTCGCAAAGAGTATACAAAGGGCGGGCTTATGAGGTCAACATACTCTCTGATTTGAAAAAAATCATGTCACACGAAATCGCCCCGCTCCCACGTTGTAACTTCCTGTGCGCTCTAATTAACAAAATGACAGACGCGCGAATTCGTCAGGCCGGCATAACATCAGCAGCATTTAACTGAGGACCCGTGAATGATGAACTGAAATGTAGGGAATTTTCGTTATATGACGCTGTATGAGAGGCGGTACAGGTTTCAATCACGCACGTAACTGCATGTTGTGTGTTGTTATTATTATTATTATTATTATTATTATTATTTGTAATTTAATAATAATTACAGAAAAGGCGGACGATAAAACCGGCAGTACACATGTAACTTTGTGGCACGTGCGCGCGATGTTTGTACCTCCTGTTGTCCAAACAACCTTATACCATTTTAGTGGAAGAAGGCACTTTTATAGCACTTTTATGTCGCCGGCAACAATAAAACGCACTTAGGTTTTCATATAGAGTTCCAGATATTTTGCTCGATTTTAAGTAAATTTGGAATTTCGCGACATATTTTCGTAAAACCTTCCAATATAAGATTCACATAAATCCGTCCAGTGGGAGTCGCGCTGATACATGCGGACAGATGAACGGACGAACGGTCAGAGAGACACAGACAGACAGACATATGGACGTGAAGGTAATAGACGCTTTCGCGACTATACGGACACGTCTAAAAACTTCGAGGTTGTTTCCAAGAAATCTAATTTAGGCGAAATTTGTTTTTACGTAATACATTCTTCGCAAAAATAAAATATACGATAATAATACCGACTTATGTGTAGGAATAGAAATCTACATACCAGAAAAGTACAATTTTTGCAAATTATCTCGTAGGTAAGCCTACGTCTCACATTATGTAGATATATTCCTCCTCTGAATTTATGTTAATCACGGTAAATGAACATTAAATCCAGTGAAATGTTTACGTTTGAGCAAGAACTGTTTGCCAATACACGTACTTATATGCAGCTGGAGCTCATTTTTTTCCCACTGTGTTTCTTGTTTAGTTCAGTGTCTGACGTGAGCGCATGTAGACCACATGCTTTGTAACATTTTAAGTTAGATAGCCGAAAGATATCAGAGCATACAAGAGCCAGATACATCTGCAGCCTCAAGGAATACTGTATAATAGAAAATTTTCCCTTACCTTTTCGTTTACTCCTTCATCTTTCAACTTCCACCATTCTTTGTATATATTTCCTTTTCTCCTGCTTCCCCCTCCCCAGGCCTTTTCTTTGTGAGTACCTAGCGGGCCATATGATATGGCAAGAGGAAGAAAAGTTAGAAGAAATGAAACAAGAAGCGACCTTTAAAAGAACTGATAAAAGGAAACAAGGAGACACATGTGTTAAGAAAAAGTGTACTTCTTTACAGAGAGGTTTCAAGACACGGAAAGGAGCGTAGAAGAATGAGACATGGACACCTATACCCTAAAAGGAAGGAAAGAAGTAGTGTTTCTGTCTTTATCTAGATCAGGACAGTTAAACGAACACACTTGTCCATAAGGTGAGGTAAATTCAGTCAAAAACACAACTATGAATGTATGGCTAAATGATGGTGTTTATTAGCAATAGAAAACTATATGTTTCGGCCTATAGCGGCCATCATCAGGTTTTAACAACTTTCTTGGTATAAGTTAAATATAATATGCATAAACCGCGTGTCGATGTTGAGATCTCATCATCATTTACGCGCGTTTGTTAAGCTAAGTTTGGTGGGATGTCTATTGCGTGAATGGATTTATAGGTAGCGGGTTTGGATCCTGTCGGTTAGTTGGGTGTAGGGTTGGGAGGAAACTATGATTGCAGGTGTGGTATCTTATATGCTCCTATGTTGGAGGGGGGGTGGTGGTGTTTTTCGCGGGATATATTCATAGTTGTGTTTTTGATTGAATTTACCTCACCTTATAGTTTAAACAAATTACGGGGATGGCACACCTCAAAACACTTGTCAGTTTTAGTGCAAATACGTAGCATGATATTACATGATGCAAGATGTACACGTGAAATTAAATCTAGGATTGCTATGGCAAAAAACAGGGTTCAACAAGAAGAATACTCTTTTCACCCGCAAATTGCACTTAAAGAAGAAACTGGTAAAGTGTTACATTTGGAGCGCAGCTTTTGGTGTTGAAATGTGTACACTTCGGAAAGTAGATCATAAATGCCTGGAGAGTTTTCAAATGTGATGCTGAGGAAGGACGGAGAAGATGTTTTGAACCGTTCTTGTGAGAAATGAAGAAGTGTTACACAAAATCAAGGAGGTGAGGAATATCCTACACACAATAAAGAGAAGGCAGGCTAACTGGATATGCCACATCTTATGTACGAACTGCCTTCTGAAATGCGATATTGAAGAAAAGGTAGAGGGAAGGATATAAGTGACGGTAAGACGAGGAATGGAAAGTAAATAGCAACTGGATGAGCTTAAGGAAACGAGAGGTTACTGAAAATTTAAGGAAGAAGCACTAGACCTCACTCTGTGGAGAACTCGCTTTAGAAGAGGCCATGGACCTGTCGTAAGGCAGACTACGGAATGAATGAATGAATGAATCTCCCATAAGCAGTGGCAGTGTAAGTTCACGGTGCAAAAATTTTCCTTCTGCTAGAAGCGCATCAGCTGGAAATTCGGTTATTACTGTTGTTGAAAATATACGAGTACACAAGTCTTGGACAGTGTTCATATCCGTGTATTAATGAACGTTAATGCCCAAGAATTAAAATGTAACATTTCACATATAATCTCTTAATACTCCAACATGTTTCGAAATTCTTCAGATCATCTTCAGGGAATTTTACATTAAACAGCATATATAAAGTATTTCTTTTTGTTTTACATATGCCGCATTCTATGAGGAGGGTATACAAAAACTTGTGCCCCGCTACGATAAATGCCTCAATAATGGCGGCGAATATGTGGAAAAATAGTTTGAAGAATGTAGAATCTGATAACAATAAAATTTTTTACGAAACCTTACTGGATTTCTTTTTACAGCGAAACGGTACTTACTTTCTGAATAAGCCTCGTATATCCATTTGTGTTAAATTTGTCACATGTGATCTTAAGGGCGTATCGTTATCATTTTTATAAACTTCAACTTAGGAGGGTAAACAGCGTGCATAAAAGGAATTTATCTCAGTAATTAACCAACTTGATGCAATTTGTGTTTTACAATAAGTTTATTTCATGCCTCTACATGTTTCGAGCACATGTGCTCATCATCAGGAGGTCAAAAGTGTATTACACAGCCTCTGGTATCATCACACCTATAGGTGTGATTTCATGCTTCTACATGTTTCGAGCAAATGTGCTCATCATCAGGGGGTCATCTATAGGTGTGATGATACCAGAGGCTGTGTAATGCAATTTTGACCTCCTGATGATGAGCACATTTGCTCGAAACATGTAGAGGCATTAAATAAACTTATTGTAAAACAAAAATGTTTGCATCATGTTGGCTGATTACTAAGATAAATATACTGAGATGCACGGTCAGCAAAACGTCAAAAAATAAACAGGAATGCTTACAACCTACTGTTATAAAGGATTCAAACCTCACACAACCAGTGGTCCACTGACTACGACTGTCCACTGGAACGCTAAACTATTTGCTACGTTCTCCATGTTTTCGTTCTACATGAGACTTGAACGTCTCAAGGCGGTGACTATGAGGATTATTGTCTTGTGGGATGTAGTGCCTTGTAGTGTGGTAGAAATTTACGAACATTTCGAAGGGTTCTTTTGCCTCCATCTCCTAACCGGAAAGCGAAGGCAGGCTTCTCCATGAATTTGGTAAATTGTATCAGAATACATGGCATCACGCCGTGGGGTGAAGAATTTTCCCAATTGGACATAAATAATTCAACACTTTAAAGCCTGATGTGGAATTTCGCATCTATCCACTGGTTCCCAATGTTCTCATATTTTCCCCGTTTGTCCTTCTGGCAAGAGCAACGTGTAGATGAGAATGAGTACGGAACATTTGTGGGGCGATATAGACAGGGGAAAACCGATGTTTGTGGGAATATTTGTTCGCTGAAATTGTGTACGCCAATATTTAGTTCGTACTGTAAAGAGAAAGCAGTCTAAATGAAGAATAAGAACCAACTAGATGCTACTTATTGTTTTATTAGACTTATAATAGGCTCAACATGTTTCGGACACTCTTATGCCCATCAGCAGGAGTTCATGACTATAGTGCTGATTAGCACAT
>Ga0123354_10009419_pt1 | contig 14953 bp, 13 predicted proteins | sample TergutLab28metaG_2_FD_97872 | JGI IMG/M metagenome (GOLD analysis project Ga0123354, IMG submission 97872) | Labiotermes labralis P4 segment gut microbial communities from Petit-Saut dam, French Guiana - Lab288 P4 | ecosystem: Host-associated > Arthropoda: Insects > Digestive system > Gut ...
CCTGTGTTGACATACGCATCGGAAACGAGAGCAGAAACAGCCTACACCCAACAACTCCTCCGAACAACAGAGATGAAAACTATAAGGGCAATACACGGAAAGACGCTGAGAGATAAAATCCGCAGAGATCAACTTCGTCATCTAAGCGGAATTCAAGACAAAATTAAATGGACCGAGGTTCGAAGACGAGAGTGGAATGCCCATGTGGGAAGAATGGAGGACAACCATTTGGCAAAGATCGCTAGAGACAGTCGTCCACAGGGAGTGCGCAGTCGAGGCAGGCCGAAGAAACGCTGGAAAGGGAGATTCATCAAAGCCCCTTCGCCTTAACCTCTGTAAGAACAGGCGTTTGCCAATAGAGAAGAAGAAGAAGAATGAGAGTATATAGCAGCGTAAATTGACAGGGAATGAAAGTGCATAACGCAGCATAAAATGAAAGGAAATGAGAGGGTAAGTATCAGCATAAGAGTACAGGGAATGAGAGGGTATATCGCAGCACAAATTGACACGGAATGAGGGTGTATGTGCAGCATAAGATTACAGGGAATGAGAGTGATTTTAGCAGCAAAAATTTACACGGAATTAGAGTGTATGTAGCCGCATAAATTAACAGGGAATGAGAGTGTTTGTAGCAAAATAAAATGAAAGGGAATAAGAGTGTAGGTAGCAGCATACATTGACAGGGAATGAGAGTGTATGTAGCAAAATAAATTGACAGGGTATGAGTGTATCTAGCCGCATAAATTGAGAGCGAATTAGAGTAACTACCATTATAAATCTACAGGGAATGAAAGTATATATCGCAGCATAAATTTACAGGGAATGAGTGTATGTAGCCGCATAAATTGACATACAATGTGAGTATGTAGCAGCATAAATTTATAGGAAATGAAAGTGTATATATCGCAGCGTAAATTGAAAAGGGAAAGAGAGTGTATGTAGCAGCATAAATTTACAGGGAATGATAGTGGATATCGCAGCATAATTTGACAGGGAATGGGAGTGTATGTACCAGTATGAATTGAAAGGGAATAAGAGTGAATGTAGCTGCATAACGTGACAAGGAATGAAAGTGTATGTATCAACATAAATTGACGGCGAATGTGTGTATGTTTCCGCACAAATTGACAGGAAATGAGAGTGAAAGTAGCAGCGTAAATTGGCAGGGAAAGACTGTGAATGTACCAGCATAAATTGACATTGAATGACAGTGTATGTAGGGCCATAATTCTACGGGGGTGAAGGTATATATAGCAGCATAAATTGGTAGGGAATGTGAGTGTATATAGCCACATAAATTGACAGGGAATGATAGTGTATATAGCAAAATATATTGACAGGGAATGAGAGTGTATGCAGCTGCTCAACGTTACAGCGAATGAGAGTGTATGCAACCGTATAAATTGAGAGGGAATGAGTATGTATGTGGCGGCATAAATTGATAGGGAAGGTGAGTGTACGTAGCAGCATAAATTTACAGGCAATGAGAGTGTATTTAGCCTCATAAATTGACAGGGAATGAGAGTGTATGTAGCGGCATAAATTGACAGGAAAAATGAGTGTATGAAGCAGCATAAATTGACAGGAAATGAGAGTGTATGTAGCAGCAAAAGTTGGCACGGAATGAAATTGTATGTACCAAAATATATTGACAAGTATTGAGTGTATGTAGCCGCATGAAGTGACAGGGATGAAAGTGTATGTAGCAACATAAATTGACAGGGAATGAAAATATATGCAGTAAAATAAATTTACAGGGAATGAGTGAATGTAGCCGTATAAACTGACAGGGAATGAAAGTGTATTTAGCAACAAAGTGTCATGGATTCAAAGAGTATGTAGCAAAATAAATTGACAGGGAATTAATGTATGTAGCAACATAAAATAGACCGCGAATAACTGTATGTAGCTGCGTAAACTGACAAGGAATAGAAGTGTATGTAGCTACATAAATTCACTTGGGATTAGTGAATATAGCCGCATAAACTGACAGGGAATTAAATTGTGATTAACAATAAAATTTGACAGGGAAAGGAAATATATTTACAAAATATATTGACAGGGATTTAGTGTATGTAGCCGCATAAACTGACAGGTATTGAAAGTTTATGTAGCAAAATAAATTACAGGGAATGAGTGTATATAGCCGCATAAACTGACAGGGAGTGAATGTGTTTGTAGCAACATAGGCGGAGAGGGAATAAGTGTATGTAGCAAAATAAATTAACAGAGAATACTTGTACTGCATAAACTGACAGGAATGGACGTGCATCTATCAACGTAAATTGTTTGAGAATATGTGTATGTAGCCAAATAAACTGACAGGGAGTTAAAGTGTATGCAGCAACATGAAATGTCAGGGAATGAGTGAAAACAAAATAAATTGACAGGGAAAGAATCCATGTAGCCGAACAAACTGAGAGGGAATTAAGAGTATGCATTAACATAAATTGACAAGGAATGAAAGTGTATGTAGCAAAATAAATTAAAGGGGAACGAGTGTATGTAACCGTATAGAATGGCAGGTAATGAATGTTTATGTAGCAACATAAAGTGACAGGGACTGAAATTGTTTGTAGCAACATAAATTAAGAGGGACTGAGAGTAAGTATCAAAATAAATTGAGAGGGAATGAGTGTTAGTAGCCGCATAAACTGAGAGGGAATTAAAGTGAATGTAGCAACATAAAATGTCAGGGAATGAAAATGTATTTTGCCATATAAATTGAGAGGGAAAGAGTGTATGTAGCCCCATAAACTGAGTATTTATGAAAGCTTATTTTGCAGCATAAACTGACAGGGAATTAAATTGTACGTAGCAACATAAATTGACTGGGAATGAGTAAATGTCGCAGCATTAAGTGACAGGTAATGAAAGTGTATGCGACCATATAAATTGCGAGGAAATGTGTTTATGTAGCCGCATATATTGTCAGGGAAAGAACGTGTATGCAGCAAAATAAAATGGAATATAATAATTGCATGAATCCGCATAAATTGACGGGGAATGGGAGTGAATGTAGCAGCATAAACTGTCAGTGGGAGAAAGTGTACGAAGCAATATAAATTGGCAAGGAATGTGTTTTTGTAGCCGCATAAATTTGCAGGCATTTAGTGTATGAAGCAACATCAATGGACAGGAAATGTGAGTAAGTAGCAGCATAAATTGAGAGGGAATGATATTAAGTAGAAACATAAATTGACAGAAAATGAGAATATGAAACCGCATAAATTGACGGGATAGAGATTATGTAGCAATATATATTGAAAGGCAATGCGAGAAAATAGCAGCGTAAATTTAAAGGGATTAACTGTATGTAGCCGCATAAAATGACGAGGAATTAAAGTGTAAGTTGTAACATATACTACCAGAGTTTGAGTATATGTAGCCACATAAAATGTCAGGTGTTGGGAGTGTATGTAGTAACATATATTGACAGGGAGTGAGTGTATTTAGCCACATAAATTGACAGGGGATGAGAGCGTATGTAGTAGCAAAAATGGATATGGAATGAGTGTATGTAGCCGCATAAAATGTTAGGGAATGAGACTGTATATAGCAACATAAATTGAAATTAAATAAATGTGTATATAGCATCATAAATTTGTAGGGAATGATTGTGTATGTAGCAACATAAAACGAAAGGTAATGAGTGTATGTAGCCGCATAAATTTGCATGGAATATGCTTATGTATCAGCATAAATCACAGGAAATGGAAGTGTATATCATAGCATAAAATGAAAGGGAATGAGTGTATGTTGCAGCATAAATTGACAGGGAATGACAGATTAAAAACAGCATAAATTGGCAGGGATTTGAGTGTATATAGGAGCATAAATTTGCATAGAATGAGAGTGAATGTAGCAGCATAAATTTACAGGGAATATGAGTGTATGTAGCTGCTTAAATTGACAGGGCAAGAGAGTGTATGTAGCAGCATAAATTCACAGGGAATGAGAGCGTAAATTTCGGCATAATTTGACAGGGAAAGGGGTTGTATATAGCAGCATGAATTTGCAGGGAATGATAGTGTATATAGGAGCATAAATTTACAGTTTAAATGACTGTATGTATCAGCATAAATTGAAAGGTGTTAAGGTTATACATAGCAGCATAAATTGACAGGGAATGAAAGTGTATGTAGCAACATAAACATAAAAGGAATGAGTTTATTTAACAGCATAAATTGACAGGGAATGAAAGTGTATGTAGGAACATAAATTGACAGGAATGAGTGAATGTTTTATCATAAATTTACAGAGAATGAGGGTGTATATAATAGCATAAATTGGCAGTGAATGAGGCTGTATGTAGAAGCATAAATTGAAAATGAATGAGAGTGTATGTAGCAGGCTAACTTTACAGGTAGTGAGAGTGTATGTAACAGCATAAATTTACATGGAATGAGAGTGTAAATAGCCGCATAAATTGACAGGGAATGACAGTGTATGTAATAGCATAAATTGACAGGTATTCAGAGTGTAATAAGCAGCAAAAATTAACAGGAAATGGGATTATATGTGGCAGCAAAAATCGACAGGGAAAGAGAGTGTATGTATCAATATAAATTGAGGGGAATGACATTTTATAGCAGCATAAATTGAAGGGAAATGAATGTATGTAGCTGTATAAATTGACAGGGAAAGAATGTCTGTAGCCGCCTAAATTGACATGGTATGAAATTTTGTGTAACAAAATAAATTGACAGGGAAATAATGTAAAATTCAGCAAAGATAAAAAGGGATTAAGAATTAATGTAGCAGCAGAAGTTTGCAGGGAATTCAAGTGTATCTAGCAACATAATTTGAAAGGTAATGACAGTTTGTAGATGCAAAAATTGACAGCAAATGTGAGTATGAAGCGACATAAATTGACACGCATTAAGAATATGGTGCCGCATAAATTAACAGGAAATGGGAGTATGTAGCAGTATAAATTCAAAGGGAATATTTGTATGTAGCCGCATAAATTTACAGGGAATTAAAATATATATAGTGCATTTTTTAACAGGGAATGTGATTGTATTGTAGCCACATAAATTGCCAGGGAATGAGTGTATATAGTCGCTAAAATTGCCAGGGAATTTAAGTGTACGCAGCAAAATAAATTGAATGGGAATGTTTATATGTATCCGCATAAATTGACGGGGAATGACAAAGTATGAAACAGCATAAATTTACAGGGCATGAGAGAGTATTTTGCCGCAAAAATTGACAGGGAATGGAAGTGTATAGCACAGCATAAATTGACAGAAAATGAGAGTATATGTAGCTGCATAAATGGACAGGGATTGAAAGTGTATAACACAGCATATATTGAAAGGGAATGACAATGTATGTTCCATCATAAAATGACAAGAAATGACTGTGTATATATCAGCATAAATTAAGTGGGAATGAGATTGTATACAGCAGCTTTAATTTGCAGTAATTGAGAGTGTAAGTAGCAGCATATATTTACTGGAAATTTGAGTGAAATTAACCGCATAAGGTGACAGAGAATGAGAGAATTTTTAGCCGCATAAATTGAAAGGTAATAAGAGTGAGTAGAGGTGCATAAATTGGCAGGGAAAGAGTGTGTATGTAGCAACATATATTGACAGGGAACAATAGAGTATGTTGCAGTATAAATTGGCAGGGAAATGGTGTGTATGTAGCAGCATAAATTCACAGGGAATGAGAAGGTATATAGAGGCATATATCGACAGGGAATGAATGTGTATGTAGCAACACAAATTGAGAAAGATTAAGGGTAAGTAGCCGCAAAAATTGGCAGGGAATTAGGGTGTATGTTGCAGCATAAGTTGACAAAAATTGAAAATGTACATAGCAAAATATTTCGACAGGTAATGAGTGTATATACCCGCATAAATTGATAGGGAATTACAGCGTATGTGGCAACATAAGTTGATTATGAATGAGTGTATGTAGCCGCATGAAATAACACGGAATTAAAGTGTATAAAGCAACATAAATTGACAGGCATTTTAAGTGTATCTGGCAAAACAAATTGACAGGGAATGAGTGTATTTAGCCGCTTCAACTTACAAGGAACTAAAGTGTATGTAGCAAAATATTTTGACAGGGATTTAATATATCTAGCCGCATAATATGACAGGGAATGAAAGTGTATGTAGCAACATTATTTGAGAGGGAACGAAAGTGTATGTAGCAAAATAAATAGACAGGATTGAGTGTATGTAGTTGCATAAACTGACAGTGAATGAATGTGTATGTGGCAGCATAAATTGATTGAGAATGAGTGTATGTAGCCGCATAAATAGACAGGGAATGAAAGAGTATGTAGCAACAAAGACTGACAGGGAATGAGTGTATGTAGTAAAAGAAATTGACAGGGATTTATCGCGTGTAGCCACATGAAATGACAGGGAATGTATTAGTATGTAGCAGCCTAAATTGACAGGGAATTAAAATGAATGATGTAGCATAAATTGACGGGAATGAGTGTGTTTAGCCACATAAATTGACAGCAAATGAGAGTTTATGTAGCAGAATAAATTGGCAGTGAATGGGAGTATGTAGAAGCATAAATTGAAAGAGAATACGTGTATGTAGCTGCGTAAGTTGACAGGAAATGAATGTATGTAGCCGTATAATTTGACAGGGAATTAAATTGTGTGTAGCAACATAAATTGACAGGAAATATGAGAATGTAGCCTCATAAATTGACAGGGATTGGGAGCGTATATCCAGCATAAATAGAAAAGGGATATGATTAAATGTAGCAGCATAAGATTACATGGAATTAAAGTGTATGTTGCAACATAAATTGTGACGTATAAGTGTGTATAACCGCATAAATTGAGACGGAATGAAAGTAGCAGCGCAAATTAAGTAGGAATGAAAGTGTATATAGCATCATAAATTGACACGGAATGAGAGTGTGTGTAGCAGCATACATTTACATGAATTGAGAGTATGTAATAGCATAAAATGGCAGGTAATGAGAGTATGTAGCCTCGTAAATTGATAGGGAATTAGAGTAAGTAGCAGCATAAATTGAAAGGGAATTATTGTATAGAAGCACATAAATTGAAAGGGAATTTAAGTGTATGTAGCAGCATAAATTGACAGGGAATGAATTTGAATGTATGAAAATATTTTGGCAGGTATTGTGTGTATGTAGCCACATAAATTATAAGGGAATGAGGGTGTACGTAACTGCATATATTGACATGCAGTGAGAGTATGAAGTAGAATAAATTGAAAAAAATCTGTGTATGTAGCAGCATGAAATGTCAGTGATTGAGTGCATGTAGCAACATAAATTGGCAGTTAATGTGTGTGCGTGGCCGCAAAAATTGGGTGGGAATGTAGTCTATGTAGCAACATAAATTGACAGTTTTTTTAGTGTTTGTTGCCTCATAAATTGACAGTGAATGAGAGTGAATGTTACAGCATATTTGGCAGGAAAGAGCGTGTTTGTAGCAACATATATTGAACGGGAATATGCATGTAAGTAGAAGCATAAAATGGCAGGGAATGGGTGTTTATGTCGCAGCATAAATTGAAAGGGAAAGAGAGCTTATGTAGCAGCATAAGTGGACAAGGAATGAGAGTTAGTTAGCCAAATAAATTTACATTGATTGAGAGTGTATTTAGCAGCATAAAGTGTCAGGAATTGTGAGTTTATGAAGAAGGATGAATTGGCAAATTGTGAAGTTTTAGGTAGCAGCATAAATTGGAAGATAGTGAAGGGGTACGTAGCAACGTAAATTGACATGGTTTGAGTTTATGAACCCGCAGAAAATGTGAGGGAATGAAAGTTGTGTAGCAACAAAAATTTAGTGGGAATGATTGTATGTATCCACATAAACTGACAGGTAATGAAATTCTATGTAGCAAAAAAATGAGAAGGAATTTATGTTGCAAAATAAATTGACAGGGTGTGTGTGTATATATAGCCGCATAAACTGACAGGGAAAAAAAGTGTATTTAGCAACATAAATTGACAGGAAATGGGGTATGTAGCCGCATACACTGACAGGGAATAACAGTGTATCTTGGAACATAATTCGGCGGGTAATGAGTGTATGTAGCAGCTTAAATTGAAAATGAATGATTGTATGTAATCGCATAAATTGAAAGGGAATTAAAGTGTATGTTGCAGCATAAATTGAGAGGGAATGAAAAAGTACGTAGTAAAATAATTTCTCAGGGTGTGAGTGTACGTAGCCACAAAAATTGGCAGGGAATATGTGTGTATGTAGCAGCATACTTTGACAGGATTTGAGAGTATGTTACAGCATAAATTGACAGGGAATGAGAGTATGTAGACTGGTAAATTGATAGCGTATTAGAGTAAGTAGCAGCATAAATTGAAAGGGAATGATTGTATATGAGCGCATAAATTGAAAGGGAATTTAAATGTATGTAGCAGCATAAATTGGCAGGGAATGAAACTGAATGTATGAAAATATTTTGACAGGTAGTGTGTGTATGTAGCCACATAAATTATAAGGGAATGAAAGTGTACGTAACTGCATACATTGACACGTAGTGAGATTATGGAGCAGAATAAATTGAATGAAATCTCTGTGTATAGCAGCATGAATTGAAAGAGAATAAGTGCATGTAGCAACATAAATTTGCAGGTAATGTGTGTGTGTGTGTGTGTAGCCGTAAAAATTGGGTGGGAATGTTGTGTATGTAGCAACATAAATTGACAGTGATTTAATGCGTGTTGCCCCAGAAATTGACAGTGAATGATGCAGCAATTTTGGCAGCAAAAAGCTTGTACGTAGCAACATATTTACCTGGAATGGGCGTGTAGGTAGAAGCATAAATTTGCAGGGAATGAGAGTGTATGTCGCAGCATAAATTGAAAGGGAATGAGAGCGTATGTAGCAGCATAAGTAGACAGGGAATGAGAGTTAGTTAGCCACATATATTTACATTGATTGAGAGTGTATTTAGCGGTATAAATTGTCAGGAATTGTGAGTTTATGAAGAAGGATGAATTGGCAAAATGTGAAGTTGTAAGTAGCAGCATAAATTTAAAGGGAATGTGAGGGTATGTAGCAACATATATTGACATGGATTGAGTGTATTTAGCCGCATAAAATGTGAGGGAATGGAAGTATATGTAGCAACATAAATTTACAGGGAATGATTGTATGTATACACATAAACTGACAGGGAATGAAAGTCTATGTAACAAAGTAAATGAGAAGGAAATTAATGTATGTAGTAAAATAAATTGACAGGGAGTTTGTGTATATAGCCGAATAAACTGACAGGGAATAAAAGTGTATTTAGCAACATAAAATGACAGGAAATGGGGTATGTAGCCGCATACACTGACAGGGAATAACAGTGTATCTTGGAACATACTTCGGCGGGGAATGAGTGTATGTAGCAGCATAAATTGAAAATGAATGATTGTATGTAATCGCATAAATTGAAAGGGAATTAATGTGCATGTTGCAGCATAAATTGAGAGGGAATGAAAGAGTACGTAGTAAAATAATTTGTCAGGGTGTGAGTGTACGTAGCCACAAAAATTGACAGGGAATATGTGTGTATGTAGCAGCATACTTTGACAGGATTTGAGAGTATGTAGCAGCATAAATTGACAAGGAATGAGAGTATGTAGCCTCGTAAGTTGATAGGGAATTAGAGTAAGTAGCAGCATTAATTGAAAGGGAGTGATTGTATATAGGAGCATAAATTGAAATGGAATTTAAGTGTATGTAGCAGCATAAATTGACAGGGAATGAAATTGAATGTGTGAAAATATTTTGACAGGTAGTTTGTGTATGTAGCTACATAAATTATAAGGGAATGAGAGTGTACGTAAATGCATACATTGACTTGTAGTTAAAGTATGGAGCAGAATAAATTGAAAGATACCTGTGGTTTTAACAGCATGAATTGACGGAGAATGAGTGCATTTTTCAACATAAATTGGAAGGTAATGAGTGTGTGTAGCCGCAAAAATTGGGTGCACATATTGTGTGTGTAGCAACATAAATTGACAGGGTATGGCTGTAGGTAGCCGCAGAAATTGACAGGGAATGAAAGTGTGTGTTTCAACTTAAATTGGCAGCGAAAATGTTGGTATGTGGAAGCATAAATTTTCATGGAATGAGAGTGTATGTAGCCGCATAATTTGTCACCAAATAAGAGAGTGTGTAACAGCATAAATTGACAGGGTTTGAGAGTGTATGTAACAGAATTATTTGACAGGGATTTAAAGGGTAGGTAGCAAATTAAATTGTTATAGAATGAAAGTATGTAGACTTATAAACTGACAGGGAATTAAGGTTTATATAGCAATAGAATTTGACAGGAAATGGGTGTGTATCGCTAAAAAAATTGAGAGAGAAAGAATGTATGGAGCCGCATAAATGTATACGGAAATTAAAGTTTTTGTAGCATCGTAAATTGACAGGGAATTAGTGTATGTAGCAGCATAAAACGACATGAAATTGAAGTGTTTGTATCAAAATAAATTCACAGGGAATGAAAATGTATGTAGGAAAATAATTTGGCAGGTATTGTGTATATGTAGCAAAATAAATTGACGGATTTTTAGTGTATGTAGCCACATTCGGTTACATGCAATGGAAGTGTATATATCAAAATGCATTTCCAAAGAATGAAATTGTATATAGCAAAATAAAAGACATAAAAGAGTGTATGTAGTTTTTAAAAATGACAGGAATAAAAGAGTAATTAGCAAAATAAATTGACAGTGAATAAAGTGTTTGTAGCAAAGTAAATTGACACAGCGTAAGTGTATATAACCACATAAACTGGCAAGGAATATAATTGTATCTAAAGCATAAATTCAGAGGGAATGAATTTTTATGTGGCATATTAAATTGAGTGGGAATGATATATTTAGCCGCATTAACTGACATGGAATGAAATTGTAATAAGCAACATAAATTGTGAAAGAATATGTGTATATAACAAATTAAATTGTCAGGGATTTAGTGTATGTAGCCGCATAACCTGACGAGGAATGAAAGTGTATGTAGAAACATAAATTGACACGGAATGAATATGTATGTAGCCAAATAAATTGAGAGGGAATGAATGTATGAAACCAGATGAAATGAGAGCGAAGGAATATATGCAGCCACATAAAATGAGAGGGAGTGAAGGTTTATGTTACAACATAAATTGAGAGGGAATGATTTTCTGTAGCAACATAAATTGACAGGGAAAGTGTATTTAGCCGCATAAACTGACAGAGAATGAAAGTGTTTGTAGCAACACGAATTGACAGGGAGTGAATGTGTATATAGCAAAATAAATTCATAGGGATTTAATGAATGTAGCCGCATAAAAAACAGGGAATGAAAGTGTATGTAGCAACATAAATCGACAGGTAATGAGTGTACGTAGCCGCATAAACTAACAGGGAATGAAAGTATATGTAGCAACATAAATTGACAGGGAGTGAATATTTATATAGCAAAATAAATTCATAGGGAATTAATATATGTAGCGCATAAAATAACAGGGAGTGAAAGTGTATGTAGCAACATAAATTGACAGGGAATGAGTGTACGTAGCCGCGTAAACTGACAGGGAATGAAAGTGTTTGTAGCTACATGAATTGACAGGGAGTGAATGTGTATATAGCAAAATAAATTCATAGGGATTTAATATATGTAGCCGCATAAAATAACAGGGAATGAAAGTGTATGTAGCATCATAAATCGACAAGGAATGAGTGTACGTAGCCGCATAAACTGACAGGGAATGAAAGTATATGTAGCAACATAAATTGACAGGGAGTGAATATTTATATAGCAAAATAAATTCATAGGGAATTAATATATGTAGCCGCATAAAATAACAGGGAATGAAAGTGTATGTAGCAACATAAATTGGCAGAGAATGAATGTGTATGTAACAAAATTAATGAACAGGAATTGAGTGTATGTAATAGCATGAAATTACAAGGAATGTAAGTGTATGTAGCAACATAAATTAACTGGGAAAATTGAATGTGGCAGCATAAATTGACAGGGAATATGTGTATGAATCCCAATAAATTGACATGGAATGAGTGTACGAATCAACATTATATGATAGGAAATGATAGTATGTAGCAGCATAATTTGGGAGGGAATGAGATTATATAAAAGCATAAATTGACTTCGAATGAGAGTGTGTAGCAGAGTAAATTGAGAGTGAATGATTGTATGTAGCAGAATAAATTGGCTGGCATCAGAATGTGTAGCAGCATACATTGAATGGGTATGATTGCATGTAAGCGCATAAATTTAAGTGGAATAAAATTGTATGTAGGAGCATAAATTTTCAGGGATTTTGGGTGTATGTAGTAACATATTTTGACAGGGTGTGAGTGTATGTAGCCACAAAAATTGACAGGGAATGCGAGTGTATATAGTAGCATAAATTGACAGGGAATGAGTGTTTGTAGCGTCAATAATTGGAAGGCAGTTTGTGTATGTAGCGGCATATATTGACAAGTAATAATTGTGTATATCTGCTTAAATTATATTGTATTCAACAACATAAATTGGAAGGGAATGATTTTAAAAAAGCGCATAAATTGATAGGGATTAAGTGTGTATGTAGTGTCATAAATTGACAGGGAATGAGAGTGTATATGGCAGCCTAACTGAAAGGGAAATTAGGTGTATGTAGAAGCTTAAATTGACGGGAATGTAGCAACATATATTCACAGAGATTCAGTATATGTATAGACAGGGAATGAGAGTAGGTTTCAGCATAAATTAACAGGGAATTAATAAGTATATCACAGTACAAATTGGCAGGGAATGAGAATGTATGTAGCAGCATAAATTTACAGGAATGAGAGCGTTTATCACATCAAAAAATGACAGGGAATGTGAGTGTACGTAGGACCATAAATATGCAGAGAATCGGAGTGTAAGGAGCAGCATAAATCTAAAGGGATTGAGAGTGTAAGGAGCAACATAAATTGACAGGGAATGGGAATGAATTTAGCAGCATAAATTGACAAGGAATGGGAGTGTATAACTCAGCATGAATTGAGAGGGAATGTGATTGTATGTAGCGGCATAAATTTACAGAGAATGCGAGTGTATATCTCATCAACAATTAACAGGGAATTGTAGTGTATTCAGCAGCCTAAATTTGCAGGGAACGAATGTGTATGTAGCAATATAATTTAACAAGGAATGGGTGTATGTAGGTGTATGAATTGAAAGGGAATGAATGTGTATATATCACCATAAACTGACAGGGAATAATTGTAAGTTTCCGCATATTTTGACAGGGAATTTGAGTGTAATAGCAGCATAAATTAGCAGGGAAATTTTTTTCAGGTAACAGAATAAATTGATATGGAATGGCATAGTAATTATCTGCATAAATTAATATGGAATTGATGAGTATGTAACAGCATAAATTGGCAGGGAATGAGGTATTTCGCAGCATATACTGGCAGGGAATGAGTGTTATATAGCAGCATATATTGCCAGGGAATCGGAGTGAAAGTAGCAGCATAAGTTTACAGGGAAATCGAGTGTATATAGCCGCATAAATTTACAGGGAATGAGAGGGTATGTAGCGTCATATAATGACAGGAAGTGAGAGTGTATGAAGCAGCATAAATTTACAGGGAACGATAGTGTAACTAAGAGAAAAAATATAGAAGGATTGAAAGTGTATGTAGGAACAAAAATTGTAATGAAGTGTGTGTATTTAGCCGTATAAATTGACAGGGAATAAGTGCATGTAGGAGAACAATTTGTCAGGGAATGAGAGTGTATGTTGCAGCATAATTTGCCACGCAATGAGAGTATGTAGCAGCGTAAATTGAAAAGGTATGAATGTATGTAGCAACCTAAATTGACGGGGAATGATTGTATGTAGCCGCATAATATGACAAGGAATATAAATGAATGAAACAAAATAAATTTTCTTGGAATGAGTGTCTGTAGCCACATTAAATTAGAGGGAACGAAAGTGTGTGTAGCAACATAAATTTACAGGTAATTAGTGTATGTAGCAAAATAAATTTACAGGGATTAAATGTATGTAGCCGCATAAACTGGCAGGGAATGAAGGTGTTTGTAGCAACATACATTGATAGAATATGAAAGCGTGTTCAGCAAAATAAATTGACAGGAAATGAGTGTGAGTAACAAGATGAATTGACAGCGAATGTGTGTATGTAGCCGCATAAACTGACATGTAATTGAAGTGTATGTACCAACATAAATTGGCAGGGAATGAAAGTGTTTGTAGCAAAATAAATTCACTGTGAATAATGTATGTAGTCGTATAAACTGACAAGGAATAAAATTCTATGTAACAAGAAAACCTGACAGGTAATTAAAGTGCATATCGCAAAATAAATTCACAGAGAATGAGTGTAGGTAACAAAATAAATTTGCAGGGAACGACTGCAAGTAGCCGCATAAACTGACAGCGAATGAAGGTGTATGTAACATCATAAATTCACATGTAATGAAAGTGTATGTAGCAAAATAAATTGACAGGGAATGAGTGTATGTAACCGCACTTATTAACAGGGAATGAATGATTATTTAATAACATAAATTGCAGGGAATGAAATTGTATGTAACAAAATAAATGGACAGAGATTGAATGTATTTAGACGCAAAAACTGGCAGGTAATTAAAGGTATGTAGAAACATAAATTGACTTGGAATATGTGTGTATGTAGCAATATAAAGTGACAGGGAATGAGTTTATTTTGCCGCATAGACTGACAGGGTATGAAAGTGTTTGTAGCAACATAAATTGACAGGGAAGGTGTGTTTGGGTACCCAAAATTGACAGGGAATGAGTGTATATAGCAGCATAAATTGACAGTAAGTTAGAGTATGTAGCAGAATAAATTGACGAGGAATGAGTGTATATAGCAGCATAAATTGACAGTAAGTTAGAGTATGTAGCAGAATAAATTGACGAGGAATGAGTGTATATAGCAGCA
>Ga0123354_10009422_pt1 | contig 14952 bp, 6 predicted proteins | sample TergutLab28metaG_2_FD_97872 | JGI IMG/M metagenome (GOLD analysis project Ga0123354, IMG submission 97872) | Labiotermes labralis P4 segment gut microbial communities from Petit-Saut dam, French Guiana - Lab288 P4 | ecosystem: Host-associated > Arthropoda: Insects > Digestive system > Gut ...
CAGCACGCCTCAAGTCAGCCTACACAACGCAACAAGTAGTCGCAAGCTCCTGAAGATGGATGTATTAACATCTGAAACATGTTGAGCAGTAAATAATAAAGCAAGTGTCATCTAGTTGGTCAAACTTTATTCAAATATCAAGATGATGCACGGTCCAATACGCATAAGATTCACTAATCAAAAGTTTTCTGGAGAATAAAAACAACTTCAGGTGAGTGTAACAGATTGTAATCAGGAAATTAGCCATGTTAAACTGACTTAATTTTTACAATCACATACATTTACATGTAACACACTCAACATTTCATAACACCACTGAAAGTAAACTACTGCCATGTTGTGACAGAACTTAACTTATACCTGATCCTTCCAATGCAGAGAATTTAATGATACAGTATCTCATTAACAATGGTTTTCAACTCATGCCTCTTCTGACATCACAGACATACACTTTTTTTTTATTGCAAGTTATCCAGCATGCACCTTGCTGGCTCAGTGGTTTGTGTCTCTGTGACTTTACTTGCCCTCTTCAGAGTAATTAATCACGCACATGGAAGGTGACGTCTAATAACTTATGTGAAACATACCAATTTAAAAATACCACTTTCACTCTGGTCACCCCCACCCCCAAAAATTCTAAGTTTAAAATTTTGTAACAAAGGCATATTACTTAATTCACACATACATTAGAAATTTCCCATGGCCTTGTTTTCATTACAGAAAAATATGTTTCATAAACTCATGCTGCTTCATCTTCAGGTACAGTATAATAACCCATTCTGTTGTACCAATCAGATGGAGCTAATCTGTATCCCCAGATACGTTTCTAAAAAGTTGGCTGTAAAAGCAAGTCATTTCCTTCAGAATAGAATATTCAATGGAAGGTCCAAAGCATTTCGCACCACCACCTCCATTACGATCTTATTTCTTACCTGATGATACCCCATTATAATTTCTTCATCTTAATACAGGGTCAGCCTCCAAAGCATTGTGAGATTTAACTTTCTCAAAGCAGCCAGTACCAAGATATTGGTATTTTGAGATGTGGCACTATAATTTGATATAACTTTTACATTGTTGTATCGTAGAGAGTACTATTCTTACCTCAAACAATACACACACAATCTCTACATGCATACTTAAAAAGATACACGTTCTTATTCATCTTGTATCACACTATAAAAGAAATGCCTTTGAAATATAATCAATATTAAAGAAAGATAATTTTTCAAACAATACACACATAACCTCTACATAAATACTTAAAATATACACATTCTGATTCATCTTGTATCACACTATAAAAGAAATGCCTTTGAAATATAATCAATATTAAGGAAAGATAATTTTTCATCATTGTTTTTAAGAGTCTAAGGAATATTTGGCATATTTTTATGGACACGTCGAATATGTTTCTGTACACTTGACTTATGATTCGTAACATACGAACAGTATGGGCAACACTGGTGAGGTTGTTTCCCACATTCCAAACTTAAATGTCTTTGCAGATTTTTCCTCCAAGAATACACCTTTCCACAGCTTGGACAATAATGCAAATCAGATGATGTTTGTTTCTGATTGGATGTCATCCATCCACTATTGGAGAACCATATTTCAGATGTATAAGATGGTGGAACTTGGAGGGTAGGAAAGTCTGTGAAAATAAAAGAGACAAATAACAAAGTAAGCATACAGACATCAATCAATATCACTGTACAGTAATTACATTAACCAACATAACTACTACAACATGCACCACCATAATACATACTACTCATTTCATGGAGTAGCCCTTCTTGAGAAGCTAATATGATGCCAGTGTTTAGGCTTTCACAGCAGTGTAGCTGAGATCTTTGTCCTTCTGGGATTGGATGCCATGTCACATCCCCAGAGAACACAGACCTGAGCTGCAAGCAATTCACACAGCAAAGAAATTCCCCCAGATTTCATGGAACTCAAAGTTTCATTATCACTTTTACAACAGCTGACCATTTATCCCCATTCTAAGCCAGCTGACTCCAAAGTGAGTCTAGGTTTCTTCCCATATGCAAGCAGATCTGTTCTTTCTAATGTCCTATGTAACAGAGATGAATAACACAAAATGGGGCTTCCTTTAATATTACTGATAAATACTGAACTACTGATGAAGCATACCATCAATACAGTATGTTCACACACTGTGTTATGAAGTCAGTGAAAAACTTTCCTTGTTTTACAGTAAAAAACTTCAAAATAAACTACATACACAATGCTACAGAAATAAGTACATTATAATTATATTAGGCTAAGTTCTTAGCCCCTTTATTACGATGAAAAAATATATATTTATATATTTTCTATGTTTATGATTTTCATCATTGTACATGCACTATCTAGATAATATTGCCAAACAAAGATTTGATTTTTGAAAAATATGTCATTTCAAATATTTGAAATCTGCACCTCCTGGTGGCAGTATTTGCTGATAACTTAACATGATCTATGACAGACACATCTGTTCTGCAGTTTGGTGCATACTACTTCCTTCATTCTTGAAACAATTATATGGTTTTTTGCAATGTGAAGAGTCACAATGAGTACCAATGTCCACAATTGTATACATACAGTGTATGCATTTCTGAGTCTGGATAATGTTGTTGTCACAGAGTCTACGGGATATTGGGCATATCCTTATGATGTCGCTGTATATGTTTCTGCAGAACACACTTGTGATTTGTGATGTAGGGACAATATGGACACTGCTGTTGAGGTGCTTTCCCACATTCTAACCTCAAATGTCTGGTTAGATTTGATTTCCAAGAATATGCTTTGCCACAATTAGGACAAGAATGAGATAAGCCTTTACAATCTGTAGAAGTAACTGCTCGCAGCTGATTGGTAAAGTTTGTGTTCCAGACAGTTTTCAGTCCTGCTTCAAACAATTCCTTGCCTGCATCATAGTATGAAGATGGTGCTTCATAAGTTGTAAATTCTGTAAAAACAGAAAACCAAAACTGTCAGTACAAAGTCTGAAGGTAAATATATTAAATTTACTTAACACATACATCTACAAACCACAGGTATGTTCTCTGACAACACAACATACACAGACTCTCAAAAAAATCACATTCCCTCCTACAAAGTGAACATACAGCTAAACCTGCATAAAGTGTTCTACGAATTACTTCCCTTCTACACGGTCTGTCAGTCATCCAACATCTATCTTTTTATCACTTAACCCCACTACTCTGTCTTGTGTGTGGGTGGTCATCTACATAGACTTGGTTAATATAATAAATGATCTGCCAGAAAGTGCTGCCGACAGCTGTCAGATAAAATAATGGCCCTCTGAAAGGAAATAAAGCCAGCAAAACTACATAATACAACAAAACACCCACATTTTCTCTCATTTAATATTCAATTTCAATACTCCATTAAATTTTCCCACCTCAGAGTTGGGTTTATCTAACCAAAAAAAAAATTCTTAAACTGAGGCTCTCAATTATTTATTTGGTGGTGACAATGGAGATCGCCGTCTTCAGGGATGTAATGCTGTGTAGTCTGGTAGTAGTGTACATATATTTCTAAACTTCCTTCTTCCACCAACAGAATGGAAGCACTATGTTCTTCTGAAAAATCATTACAAGAACAGTACCAATCCTGTTTGTGTGCAACACTCATTGGTACTCTTCATGTTCCTGCATCCAGTGAATGCTACACATTTCAATTAATTTACCTTCTAGAGGCTCCTGATATTCCAATTTCCATATCATGTGCCCCTTCCTGTGTCACAGAAAACATATAATAAGACAGTAGGTCCAAAGTTCTGACTCAGATTTTATAAGATGACAGTTTCTTACAGTGAGAGGGCATTGGCATCACAATCAACCTCCAAGATAGAGGCCTGTCCTTAATGATTTTTAAAAACTGCTACTTTGACATATTCACCCCTTTTAAACATATGCAAGCTCGGACTGAGACGCACAACTTCTAAGGAAGGATCATATCAAGATGTCAGAGAAGTAGGGTATGTAGGAGCAGACTGGATTTAACAAACTCGCAACAAAGTCCAATAACAAGTCTTTGTGAACACACAATAATAAATCTTCAGATTTAACAAATTTAGATTTCACTGACCACTTGATCAAACATAAAATTTCTTAATTAAAGATCCTGCAGTGTAAGACAGAGAACTTCGTTAATTCCTTGAAGACTTCTCACATTGGAACTCTGCTACATGTAATTCACCTCATTATTATACCTACTGTGGTACACATCAGAAAATAAAACGCATTCTTGGGGAAAAAAAATTACACATAAATATATAAAGTTGTAATTTGTTCAGGACAAGACAAAATATTAGCACAATATGAATACAAACTTCAAACATTAAAAAAGCTGTTTGGACAAAGAAATGGACCACATCTTAGGATCCATGTTAGTCAACAATGTGTTTCATTTAAAAATCAAATCTGAGTCAATTTTTAAACAACCAATATTTATTAAGTTTCTTGAGGAAGCTGATTACAAATAGCTGAGATCTGGTGTAACAACTTTAATATACACCACACAATAACAACATCAAACACAGACTGGGGCTGTTACACTCTGAAACAAACTTCCTTGTTGATCCACATCACAACAAAGTCAGGTACAACATTCATGTTACTCACACTTAACACATTCTCTTTAACTCATATCTGCCATATTATAAGCATGTATCTTTTCCATACTAAACTGTATTTCATGACTTTAACTTCCAAATTCTCAGTTTAATTGACCTTGGTTATCTTAAGACTCAATGAGAACATGTTTACAGTACCAGATGTAATTACCACACACTATCAGGTAATGCAGTTAAATCCTCATGCATATGCTCTCATGATGCGGGCTGTGGTCACTGCAAGCATACATTTATGCAAAACATTGGTTCTACTAGTGATAATGATAACATAAGCACATTATTTTACCTAACAACAGTTGTTAGTCACTTTCCATCACATTACTTTTAAAACTATGGTGGGCAATGAGCCAAAGGAAAATATTTTCAGCACCTCCTCTAAATACTGTGAGTAAGAACTTAATATTCACTGCAATGCATTCAGCTAAAGCACATGGACCCTGACTCACTGCAACATGGAACAGCAGTGAGCATTACACTGCCTGCTGTAACACAAAATGGTCTGAGCAAAGTAGGGATGCACATTGTCACATAAAATAATGACCCTGTGTAGACTGTAGAAAATTGTATAAGCTGCGGGTAACATTTAGAGACCAGCAATAATGTATCTGTGTAATTCTGAGACAAATGTTGGGAACAATTACAACTGTGTTTCCTACAACAGTTTTATAAATTAGGCCACCTTTAGGAAGCAAATCAGTTAATGGTTTATTTCACTATTGAAATTAGACACCAGGAGACCAAACCTCAATGAATCATCATAATGACCTCATCTCTAAAAATACATGACACAGATTCATGACTCATACATCAGCCTCTTATCTGTGAGTAAAAGAAAGAAATTGTTTTTTATTATCTTATTTTTTAATCTGGGCCACTTTCTTTTGTTTTCCATGTACTGTAATTGCAACATTACTCTGTTAATATAAGAACATTCAGAACACCACATTCTGCAAGGAATGAGTCAAACAGCACAAATATATATGATATGATATGATATGATATGATATATGATATATATATATATATATGTGTGTGTGTGTGTGTGTGTGTGTGTGTGTGACAATTTCAAACATTTTTATATGGATAGTGACTTTCTTAGTTATAATACTGTTTGACCTGGTATGCAGTTACCAACATTCTGCAGAACATACTGCTTCCACCTTCAGGGTAAAAGTAACTTATACCTTCAATGTAGTGACAGTAAGTTTCTGCAAGCCCAGCACTTACTACTATACTACTATTGAATAAGTTCTCCTAAACAGTCATTAAGATAAGCAAAAAAATTTGGTTCACATCTCATCATATGCTAGCAAATGAGTTCCCACTCAGCATTTGAGCCCAGCATTTTCTGCTGTCTCATTTGGTCATTTCTGGCACATAGGAAATGGTGAACCTCGCAGTCATGATTAACACACTGAGTACATTTAACAAAAAAAATCCATCTATTAAATTAACTCCCTCTTCCTTCCCCCCCACCCCTCCCCCATAATCTTCCTTTCCTGTGGTCAGACACCAGCAGGTAATTACGTCTTCCTAACCAGAGGTGAAGACCACAGGCAAGCAAACTCCTAAACAATACCAATTCACTTCTATCTGACAACCAGAGTATTTGTCTGGCTGCCAGATCTTCAAACAATTTTTACACCTGAACAATATCAACACTTCCATTGTAGAAAGCAAGGAACTGATACTCAACATGCATCACCAACAGGGCAAATATTTTGATATTTTGATAAGGACTAAGAAAACCGTCTTTATTGGAGAAGTAAAAAATTATGGAAAATCAAATAATGAAGCACTTAAATTGATATAGTTTATTTAATAAAATATAAATACAACTACATGATCTGGCTTTATACTGAAGCCAACATCAAGCCAAATGAGAATAATACAGTATCCACAAGATAGGGCAATGCCTTACGACACACGAGAAAAGAAGGAACCCAAACATTGCATTAACCAAAGACTGAACATTTCATGACTGACAACACACTGGACAAAATAATTACATTTTTTACAGGCTTATTTTTGTGCTGTATGATGAAGCATATCAGAATTATGCATTATTCAGCGCTGTCGTAAAACAGGAAGAACATCGTCTCATAATTTCAAGTGATTATGAAATGTTTGGCATGTTCTTATGACGTCGAAAAATATGTCCCTGAATGCTTTCCTTGCGGTTTGTAGCGTAAGGGCAATATGGGCATTTTTGGTGAGGCTCTTTGCCACATTCCCAGCTCAAATGTCTTTGCAGGTTTCCTTTCCGAGTATAAACCCTGCCACATTTACTACAACAATGAGAGACTGTTGGAGCCACATCCGGTTCCTGCTGCATGATGATCCGATTCCAAACTCTTTCTGCTCTAATTTTACGAAATCCAGTGTTCAAGGATGAGAGATGGTAAGTTGCAAAACCTGCAAAAATTAAAACAAAAAAATTAATACAAAAGCATGGAAAATAATCAACAAATAGCATAACAATGAAGTGTCATATATTCTACCATTCTACAAAAATGCAAAATACAGCGGTGTTATTAAATATGAAATTTACAAATTATAACATATTATCTGCCATTTATGGTTAATTACTGAGCAGGCATATTACAAAAACAGCATATGATTTTCATTTTCTTTTTTTATTTGGAGTTGAAATACTCAAATACTATTTCACAGACGTGATTTCAATTACAAAATACGCTTCATTCTCACTCCATCTTTCCTCCACAAACACCACGGAGCAGTGTCCTTCCTCAGCTAGTCAGAAAAACCTCTCATACCTATCCAGAGGCAAATTAATGCAGTCCACAATCTGTCAACCTACTTTTTTAACATACATTTTAATATCATTCTTCCACCTACGCCTGTGTCTCCCAAGTGGTCTCTTTACTTCAGGCCTCCCCAAAAAGCCACTTATCCATTTCTCTTCTCTCTCATGCCTGCCATACCCTGCCCATCTCAACCTTGTTTCCTCCTTCCCATACAAGCTTTATTCTCCAATCTGTTTTTCTTTGACAAACTGAAGTTTTCATCAAGTGCAGCTGTCTATTTTTCTTTATATCATACTGCATAAATATGAAGTACCATCCGCTGGTTAATAACCAATAAGTGACTACTCTGCTAGACAAGATGTTACTTTTCAGCCTCTAGAAAGAATTTGTGTGCTGACACTTCCTTTAAAACTGATGTGAAAGTGGGGCCACAACAATGTAGTCACTACAATACAATGCAATACAGTAAGGCACAGACTGGTAAATTCACAGTTCAATTCCCAGTGAGGGCAAGAAATCATCTGTTCCCTGAAAATGTCAAGATTGGTTCATGGAACCAGCAAACCTTAACACAATGGGTAAAGTGTGTTCTTTCCCAAGGGGTAAAGAGGCTGGGGTGTCACCCTCAACTAGTGCAGATGTTAGGAATGAGCACAGCTCTTCCTCTACCCCTGTGTGCTTCCACAGCAAGCACACACACAACCTCACCTTTACTTTTCATGATGTGTGTTATTCATCATGACATTTTTATCACAGTCTTTGGTTTAGGATGGCATTATGCCTTATTACGAAGTAATGTGGAAATGCAAAATAAGGTTAACAAACAGTGAATGTGTTAGACGTGGGTAATACAATACCACACAGCAATTTTTAATGCTCAGAGTATATTTCCACACATTACAGAATTAATTAAACAAAAAAAAGCTAATGAAAGGAACATAAACATAGCGAATGTACACAGAACACATTATACCATGTAGGAAAATGAAATCATCATTTAAACACTAAATTTAATGCCTGCAACTGTTCCAGTGCAACCAAAAGAAATGAACCAGATGTGCACATATGCTTTACAAAACATTTTAGTTTTCAGCTGACGGAATTACGAAACAGAATGCAGAGTTTCTGACAACTGCATGTTGCTACAAATGGAGGGACTGTGTCTGCTGTCAGTTATGACACCCTGATGATGAGGGGGTTTATTTCTTTCAAATGCCAGCAAACCAGTCCACCACAATCCGGTTCCAATACCGCAACATGTAAAGCATGTCTAAATAAAGTGTTCTGACAGCCTGAACACTATGATGTAATCCATTTGTTCAAATTGCTTCAGTAATAGTTAATGAGAAGACAACATGCAGGTGTCAAAATATTCAAATAAGTCAGTCATGACTAAAAGAGTTTCATTCAACACTAGTAAATAGTGGAACTGTTGTAAAATCTACGTTTGAAATTGTTTGGGTACATCAAGATTTAATCTACATAGACAGATCAACAAAAATGATCACCAAGTATTAACACTTTTGCCACAATTTGTCCATAAAATTTAATGTACCATATTAGTTATCAATTACTAATAAAACATGTGGCACTGCTTCTCATTTGTGGACTCAGTAAAGGTCAAAGATCAACACCACACTTGTGACTCTCTGTTTCCAAATAGTTTTAACTTGCAGTCATTGCAGTTCCAGAACCACACACAATTAGTATCCATGGTTTGTGCGAATTATTTCTTTCATTCATTCGCTATACCACAATTATTTTGGAGACTGTTCACTGTCCGAAGAATATTTAAAACACATTGAACTTGAGTTGCATTTCCTCGCACACAGAGGTAGATCACTGTTCTTAATCTGATATTCGGTATTGATTCTATTTGTGATATTAAAAAACAGGATAAAAACAGAAACTCTCTATACTACTATTACCACTAACATAACAAATACAGACAGTAACATACTTCTTCCAGTGCAGTTAAAATTCAGTGCATGAAAACAGGAGAAGTTCCACATTCCAAGACATGTATATAAAACATATATAAGACAATGTACAACATCCAGAGTGCAGCACCCCTTTTACGGTAATATATGGTCAGTTGGAAAGTGCAAGTTTCTACCTTTTACAGTGGTGTTGCTGACAATTCAATTTTTCTGGGAAATGATATCACATCAATGGGTAATTGGTACTAGATATATTGGTATCAGCTTCAAGGCCCAAAATGTCAGAAGCCAATTACCCAGTGATGCAGCATCACATCCCAGAAGAATGGAATCATCAAGTGTAAAGTTACTTGGTGATGGCATGAGACAGCATTGAAGGAAACTTATTTTTACTTTGTCCATTATTCTAATACCTTCCATAAAGACCACAACTTTTCTAAAATGGCTCCCATTTGAAACTTCAGGTGGAAAGAGCATTGAGAAATTTCTACTCTCCCTGGCCCTCACACAGACTTACTGTGCTCCATACAGTTAGGAGTCCAACATAATAATTAGTGGTTTATTCATATGTCTTCCACCTGAAGGAAAGAAACTGAGTATTTAAGAAATATAGTGTTTTTTTTTCTACGGTAACCAGGATTATAGTGTTAAGTCCCACTAAATGCCCTTAAACTATTAGATACAGGGTGTCAACCAATATTTTTCATGTTCTTATGTCGTCTTCGAATGTGTTCCTGAACATTTGACTTGCGGTAGGTAGCATATAGACAATATGGACATTTTTGGTGAGGTTCTTTGCCACATTCCCAGCTCAAATGTCTTTGTAGATTTCCTTTCCGAGTATAAGCTTTGCCACATTTACGACAACAATGAGCCTCTATTGCAGCCATATCTGGTTCTTGTTTGGTGATGAAGATCTGATTCCAAATTCTTTCTCTTTTACTGTTATGCAATCCATGGTCTTGTCCACAGTAAGAGGATTTGAGGTCATAACCTGCAAATTCTATAGAAATAAAAAAAAAACATGTTAATGGAAAAGCATTTTAAATAAATGTTTTGCTTATATCATACCAATAAACTGTCACAAATGTTCATACAAAATAAACAATATAGAAAGAGCAAAACCACTCTCAGTGTTTACCCATTGAAGAATAAAACCACTGCTCAGTATCTATTTATAACACAAACTTACACAAACATTTTTAAACAGGAAAATTATATGGAGAATATATGATTTACATTTGTTGTTTGATGCAAAACTTTGGGTTCTTATAGCAGTTTTGGAGAATATTAAAATCTTCTTGGATGTAACAGTGTTGTGTTTGGTAAACAGCTCCTGACATGAAGGATTGCAGTACCTTCATTTTCAGAGTATACCCAAGACACAATTTAACATCCCAGAAGAAATGATATTTTTATTGTCCTTCTGCCGCTAATCAACGAAATAATAATATGGCAAAAGGACACCCATAACTCCACCTGATGCATGACAGAACATCTATTGTGAATATGTTGTATTATCAAGAGCTCCTTCTGGAACGTGACACCGTGTAGCTTGATAAACTTATACCAACAACTCAAACAAAGAAATCTCCTAAATTTAAAGTTCTCAGATTGGTGGTAGTGCTGAGGATTCAGGTTTTCTGAGATGTGATATCATATCAATTGGTGAGTGGTTCCCAATGCTTTGAAAGTTAAGCGGTCTTGGACTGCTTGACCAATCATGGTGAAAGCACAGTGTTGGTTGAAAATGTGGGGAACCAATCCCCCAGCAACACAGTGTCACAACCCGGAAGACCTGAGTCACTTGCTTCAGAGTTACCGTCACACCAACCTCAAATTACACATAAAGCACTCTCACATTTTGGGCAAGATAATATTGGGATATACTGAACTAACATTCAAATTTACAACATTTTATTTTATTACAGTAAGATTCAAATTTTTTGAAATACAAATAAGCCTTTTAAAATGCAATAATTTTAATACTCATTGCATTTAATAAGTTCAAAAACTCACAAATTTCTGTGAAAGCTAATATTCTGAAATCATACACTGCAACTGACAAAACACCCTTATATTAAATTGCAAAAGTTTCCAAGAAAGATATATTACACTTAGGAATGTTAGGTTCCTGGACTTGTCCATCAGCTGATATTCAAAAAAAGGAAGAGTTACTTGAGGATACGCTTTCTGTTGGTCACAACCAAGTAAGTTCCTGGCAACCCTGTAACCTGAGGACAGGAACAGCTACTGTGGTGCCAAAATGTCACATACAATTTTTTAAAATGAGATGATGGACAATGCCTAGCAATCAGGTAATCCTGAACAAGATCCTACAATAATAAGAAGAATGCTGGCTCAAAAATGGGTAAACAGAAATGGAAAATACAAAACCCAGTTGTAAGAAATTTCGTAACCTATTCATTTGGCGGCACATTGAGAATGACAAGGATGCTCAAGTGTTTCATAAAGCACAATCAATAAAGAAGCCAATGCAGAGATATGCAACCTGAGGATCACAGTACTTCTCAGTGTGGTCCACTGGCTAACACAAAATGCCAAAAGTATTACATTCAGAAACAATTCACATGACAGCAAATCACACCACCACTAATGTGTGGTGATGACGAACAGGAAAGAGCACACTAGGAAACGGTAGTATTACAAAAGCATGTTGTTTCTGCACATGAAAAGACTCTACTACCTAACAATACACTGTTGGTCCTAAGGGCAGAAGTCACTGGCTGCATTTTAGAGAACTATAGGACAGACTAATTTTACCATTTATGGAAAATTATATTTTTATACTTCAATTAATATACAAGTTCAACTACAGCTTTGTGCACATTTTATCACTTAAATTAACCATTATACAAATAAAATGAAAAGAGTTTTATGAGCTATTGAGCACGATTTTGCTAAAATGCCAGTTAATGACTTTTCCCATAACACTAATGACTTGTGCGACAATGTAAACTCTGTACACATAAGCTATGTTACAGGTAATCATACGATCTTTGACAACACTTTTAATGGCACACATTTAACAAGTTACCATTCTTGCATTGGGAGCCTGTCACAATCAGAAACTTTTAATATTTGAGAAATAACATGTGGATGTTCTGGATACCTAGAACTATACTATACTATACTATACTAATGCAACATGTGTGAGTTCCACATACCTATAAATATATAAGAGACAACATGGGTATTCTAGATATTTCAACACACATAAGATTCAGCAGGTGTGTGCTAGATACCTAGAAAGAAACTTCATTCACATCATTTCTCTGTGGTGAGTATTTAGGTTGCTATTCAATGTGTGCATTACAATACATTAAAATTAATTACATTTAAAGAACAAGTACATAGTCTTACATCAGAATTTATCAAAATCAAAGGCCATCATGACACACTCATACATGAGTTAATTAGTGCCCCAAGTATTTAGATATTTAAAATAAACCAAACTAAATCACAGTGACATGAATTGACAACATTTAGTGTAGTTCACTCACAATGAGTTTCAATCAGATCAGGCTCATAGTTTAGGAGATGATACCTGAAGATAAAACTTACAGCTGCTCACCAAAATGCAGCTAAGAATGAATAACTTAGATGATGGTATGGGAAATTTTGTCTTCGTGCCGTCTCCAAGTGTGTCTCTGTAGAGATGACTTGTGTTTTGTGGCAAATGGACAGTAGGAACAAACAAAGCCAGGATCTTTGCCACACTCCCACTTCAAGTGATGCTGCAGGCTTCCTTTTCGACAATAAATATTGCCACATCTGGGACAGCAATGTGATCCTGGTGCAGGCAAGTCAGGTTGCTGATGACCCACAGCCTTCTGATTACTACCACCTTTCGTCATAACTTTATTACGGAACCCACAAATAAATTCAGAATGAGAAAACTTGCTTTCACCAGGAAAATCTGTAAAAACACAGAGGCACAGATAAAACACTTGGGGAAAAAAAATGCTATTAAGACATATCCCAACATAATTACTGTAGCTGAAAATCAGAATGCTACATTTACCCACATGACATCCAGAAACAAAACTACAGACTACCTTACTGCTTTCATATCTTAACCATCTCCATGATGCAAACATTTCCCACATTGGTACAGCTCATTCACTTTTACACCTGAAATTCCAAATTCAGCTGTATTTTCACCACATACATCTAGTAGGGTTGAAGAGTCACAACTCTCATCTATGATCACTCAGGGACTGAAATAAGAGCAATGTAAAGGAATAGCAAATTGCTGAATATATCACACACAACACAGGCAGGAAGCAGCTCACAGAATATGTCAAAAACAATATGCAATAGAAAATAAAAAAAATTAAGAATACACTGTACAGCATGCAAAAGTGAAGTACTGAAATAAAAATATGTAGCAAATTGTCCTTCAGAATAACTTCTATGATGTTGAAGGTTTTCATGGTGGTAAACATTAATAATATGGTTTTCTGAGATGTGACGGTTTCTTTTCCACCTTAATAACCACTAAGTGTACTACATTATGCTTTACTGCAGCGTTGTAACACAACTTGGTGAGACATGTGACAGCTAAAGGCTGTCACGTTACATGCCAAGTGGGCTCAAGGGGAAGGGAGAGGTACAGCTCCACACATAATCCACTCTGGTACAACAAGGGGGTGGGCGGTACATACAGAAAAAATCAGACTTTAAAACTTAGCAGCATCTGTTTCCCTCACAGCGGCAATTAACTAGATTGCCTTTTCGGATATGACAACACATTGTCTGATAAAAATTTTGTAATATTTGAGACGAATATACTTTCTCTGTACAAGAATGAGAACACAACATGTGAAAATTCAAATTAAGATGCAGGGATAGGAGATATAGACTTCTGCTTTTTTCCTAGTTTCATCTATTTGTTTCTACCCCAACTATCCCAGGTCAACAGGCTTTCACCAACTCTCACACAGCACTGTGTCCCCTTCCTCTGTTCCTGTCTTTTAAACTGACTTTCCTGATGTGGCTTCATGTTATATCCTAAATATGAGGCAATAAACCTCTATGAGATCACATGGCATCAAATCCAGGAAAAAGGTGATGTTCAAAATTTTGATTTCAACTGTGGTTAGGATTGCCATAAAGCTTCTATTTCATATGGTCTGTGCAGCCATATGAATGTTACAATTAAAGAAGGCAGCTCCGAGGGACAGCCAGACAACTGCAATTGCCTAGGAAGAGGCTGGGTGATAAAGTACAAGCTTTTCGGTGAGACATGAGCTATGTGTCTAAGTCACACGGTAGCTACGGTTGTGCCATTATCAGACAGTATTGTACTTCTCTTGAACAGCTCACGACTCAGGTCTCACAGAACTACATGTAACAAATTTTCTCAGTAGGACTTCAGAATATTTGGACCTAGGAGGGATGAGGTAACAGGGAAATGGAGGAAACTGCATAACGAGGAGCTAAATGATTTGTACTCCTCACCCAATATTGTGCAGGTGATAACATCAAGAAGAATGAGATGGGCTGGGCATTTGGCATGTATGGGTGAGGAGAGGGGGGGTCTTGGGGGGGGGGGGGA
>Ga0123354_10009423_pt1 | contig 14952 bp, 5 predicted proteins | sample TergutLab28metaG_2_FD_97872 | JGI IMG/M metagenome (GOLD analysis project Ga0123354, IMG submission 97872) | Labiotermes labralis P4 segment gut microbial communities from Petit-Saut dam, French Guiana - Lab288 P4 | ecosystem: Host-associated > Arthropoda: Insects > Digestive system > Gut ...
AAATCGTTCCGACATGTTTCGATCCTTAGATCATCCCGAGGGAGCTACGTTGTTCTTTGCTAAAATCATTTTTAAAACATTCACAAAATAACTCCTTTATATTAACAGGGTGTTGTGGCAGCATGTCGTGTTGTGTAAGGGTACGTTATTGGGAATGCGCCTGGCTATAGTGTGTGTCGTATGTTACGTAGTGAGCGACTGGCCAATCTCTCACTACGGAACATACGACACACACTATAGCCAGACGCATTCCCAACAACGTACTCTTACACAACACAACATGCTACCACAACACCCTGTTAATATAAAGGAGTTATTTTGTGAATGTTTTAAAAATGATTTTAGCAAAGAACAACGTAGCTCCCTCGGGATGATCTAAGGATCGAAACATGTCGGAGCGATTTTAAGTGTTTTAATGTGTTATTTTATGTAAGTGCATTTGTTGGTTGATGATTAAAGTAATTCTACGAAATGCACGGTGCAATGTTGAGGATGTCTGTGTTTTATTTATCTCACAGTCTATGTTCTTCGTCTGATAATCATATGCCTTCACCGTAGCTTCCCCTGTCTAATAAGAATCTTGTAAAAATTACATTATAAGTCCTTTACGTACCCAAAAGTCAGTACAAAACCCCAGCTTTATTAAAACAGTGTATATGAACATGTTCTCTGTCAAAGTTTTGACCTTACATTTGCCGTCTTCATATCTTTCTTATCCCATTGCTTCAGCTGTTAGCTCTTAGCCAGTACTATTTCTGGTGTTGAATATAATTCTATTATTGTTTTCTAGATATTTTGCGTCGCTTTCTTATCATCCATTTTTGTTTCATTTCAACATATCACGTAACATTGCGTTGACTGATGTGCAGTCAAAGGCAGCTGGTGTATAAACTTCCTGAAAAGATTTATCAGTAAGACAAAGACAGTATCTGTGACGTGTGTACTTGTTTGCATTTAGTGGTTTGGAATTACCAGCGGTTTCAATATTTCAGTTTAAAATAGATTTTAACTGCTAAAAGGAAAGATGAGAATCGAATATTGTTAATCAATTGCTGCTGCTTGTTATACTGCCTGAATTTGTGTACTTTTATTTCTATAGTAAAACCAACTAGATGCACCAATGTATCAAATTTATTTTATTTTGGAAGACGCTGTACATGATTCGGACGGTCTTTCCGTCCATCATCAGGAGTTCAAGACTGAACATACAGCAACAAGCATTTGTCAGACAGCAGTACATACTGTACATATGGCAACAGGCATTTGTCAGACAGATACTGCTGTCTGCTTGCTAACAAGCAGACAGCAGTATCTGTTTGACAAATGCCTGTTGCTGTATGTACAGTCTTGAACTCCTGATGATGGACGGAAAGACCGTCCGAAACATGTAGAGTGTCATTCTAAAATAAAATAAATTTACTACACTGGTGCATCTTGTTGGTTTTACTATAGGAATAATATTACGATGCACGGCCCTATGAAAGTCAAATAATATACTTTTCTCTCCTATTTCAGGTGAGTCCCGATGGCGCGCGGGCACAGTAAGTGTTGTCATGAAAGTAGCATTAAAATAAGTTCTCATGTGCAGGAGACAACTCATAATCACGTTTTTGTAAATCATATGTCGCATTATTTATTGTCGTATTAAGTCCTAAGTAGATTGGCTCCTGATGTGATCGGCTGACCTAGCAGAAAGACCTGAAACATCCATAAACTAATTTAGTTAATCGGTTGCGATAGACATGGTAGCTAAACTTTGTTATCCTCTTTGATTCGTTGGCCCTGGTGTCTGTCTTTGTACTTATTTGTAAACTTCCTTTTGGCTAACACCACTCTGGCCACAATGAAGTAAATTTTCTTTAATGTTACTATGTTTTACTTGCTCTAGCCACAGACCATTCATGTTCTTCTGTTATTTCTGATAACTGAATAGCGACCGTATGAATTATTCCATACGTATGTGTTATCTCTATGTTATCGTTAGTCTGAAACAAAGGAAACTGACTGGACCAAAGCTGGGGATGTGAGAAGTGATTATTTTATCTCTCCGTAATCTTTTGTGATAAATATAGTAAAATGGATAAAAGGGCAAAGGATAAGCTGGTTAGGTCACCATTTAGAGAGAATGAAGGAGGATAAGGTGCCCAAAAAGATCTTCACTCAAGAACTGTAAGGGACGAGAAGAAGGGGAAGACCCGGGAAAGATGGAAAGAGGAAGTAGGAAGAGATCTTCAAGTGCTGGGAGTGAGAAGATGGAAAGAGTTGGTGGCAGATAGGAAAAAAAAAATGGAAGGACATTGTTCGACAGGTCAAAGCCCACAGTGGGCTGTAGTGCCAATGGAAGAAGAAGAATTTTCTGTGATAGCAGCACTAGATTTCAGATATAAAATTCCCTTTTTACTTTAAGTTTCCATGATGTCTTTCTTTTATGGCAAGCTGAAGTTCAGCTGAATTTTTTCGTTTAATAATTTTGTATAGCTTATGGCTCCTATTTTAGGAGAGTTCATGTTTCTTTACCGGAAGTTGCAGACTTCCCTTAGAATTGCTTTGTTGCTCAGCTATATTTAGTTGCGATTATCAACCTTCGCTTGTACTTCTTCCTCAGCATTCACAGTATGTGGGCATCTTTGCTTGCTGAATCACGTTCCTTGGTCCAGCTCGAGTACATTGCAAACTGTTCTTCGTGATCTGAATTAAGCTCTTATTCCCTGCTTTTCTGGAATCTGCGAAATTTTCCCGATTTCCTGTGAACAACCTTTCTTCTTCTTCTTCTTCTTTTTTTATTTCCCACTTTTAGTTGCCATTTATTATTGAGGACTTTATATATGAACTTCGATGAGTGACCGCAATTCTTTGATGTGGAATATTTCTAAATGCGTTCCTTCTGCGAGTTTACAATCATGGATATTTAATCAAAATTTATTCCTTTCGGTGTTTTCTTATTCATTGATAAACTAGTGGTCTGATTTCAGTCGTATTAGGTGTTCAGACCCTACGTTAGAATTTGTACAGCAGAAGGTAATTCTGTTACAAAATTTTTTCAACTATAGACAAATTACAAGTTCCTAATCACTTAAAGATTTATTGCGATAGCTTATTTTAATAATAATAATAATAATAATATGGTAGAGTTTTGGACTGATACGATAAACTGTGTCCATAATATGAGTTACAACTCTTGTATCATGATACAGGAACTGGCACGTGACTTCAAACAGAGACTTCATAAAGCCGTATAGTGTCAACGTGCGGCACGTTGAGGATATGTAACTAAGTACCAACAGGAATGTATTCTGTTTATATTGTGATTACCATCGAAGTGTATAAGCAGTATTTAATTTCCCTCTCTAAATAAACGAAAGCAGTTATGTATATTCATGATCACCAATTAATGTTAGTCCATTCACCTCCGTTCACAGATAGCCTAATAGCGTATTCCGAACTCACTGAACTGTCCTGCCTATACGCATGTCCTCTCGCAATTTCATGTCATTCTTCTGGATTTCTTTTAGAATATCGTCATTGTTTATTTTGCAAGTGATAGCCTTGTTATATGCAGACTGTCATCTTTTCAGTGACGGAGAAAATCTGTAGCTAATTGAAAAATAAAAACCAACTAGATGTCACTTGCTATTTCTATTTTACTTCTTAGAGACTCAACATGTTTCGGGCATTAATATGCCCGAAACATGTTGAGTCTCTAAGAAGTAAAATAAAAATAGCAAGTGACATCTAGTTGGTTATTATTCTTCAGCTATCACAATGATGCACGGTCCAATAAACATCAAAACCTGTAGCATTTGTGAAATATCTTGCCGTCTATGTTACGTTCGTTTTTTTACCCCTTGTGTTTGAAGAAGTTTCCTGTAAGAAGCTCTAAATTACCTTGCCTTCCTTCTAGTGTACCACATTTTCTGTCAATATAATAAAGTCAGGCACTGCCATTGGCCCAAAAATATCCACTTTGCGTCCGTCCTTCTTATGTCCCTCAGCGTTCCGTTTCACACACATTGACAATATTCAACATTCTTTATTCATATGGTCAATCGTACTCAAAGACGTCAGCGATCGGAATACAAAAAAGACTGTCCATGACTTGAGCAGTTCTTTGTCTCTTGTCACCGGGGAGGCCTAAACTTGATCCCTTGTCAAAGACTGTCCATGACTTGAGCAGTTCTTTGTCTCTTGTCACCGGGGAGGCCTAAACTTGATCCCTTGTCATTTTGTGTGCGATTTGTGTTACTCAATATGAACCTGGGACAGTTTTCCTCCGATTTTTGGTGTTTTCGTCAGTATTATTCGACCAGTGTTCCATATTCCTTCATTAGGTTATTTCTGCTTTCTTCCATTCATTCCTTCATTAATTCACCTACCGCCGACGCAACATAAACATATAAAATGACAACGTCATTAAATTAAACGTCTCTCTTGTGATACGAAGAATGAATTTTGAACATTTAGTTACTTTGTCCCAAATAATAGGAGAATGCGAGAAATGCATAAAGAATGCTTCCACATGTTCGCGTTTTACCAGCTATGCTTAGGATAAATATCGTAGTGAAGGTAACGGGGCAGGGCGTCAAAGAAGCACGACGGAATGAGATATTTGCACGGTTTACTGGTTGTGACAGTGAATGGAGGGGATCAGCTTAAAGACCAAGGCATAGTAGGTCTTATATGATCCATGCTAACTGCGTTATTCTAATGTATACATTACTGGTACCAACACATGCACATAAGTATATTTAATGTACACGGTGAAATACTAAATGTTGCGGCCAACCATGTGGTCATCTGCAGGTTTGTAAAATACAAAGCTTAGATACATTAGGAAGTAGAAAATGAAATAGTAAAAGTATCAGAGCCAATCCAGTCATATCAGCCTATAGTTTTAAAAAATCTATAAATTCAAGGTATTACGATAATAATGTGTTGATATTGTACTGGTTGGTGTACGTCGAAGTTCTCAGCTAGTAATTCTGCTTACGAGGAAAAATGTTGTGGTGTGGATTTCGTAGTAACCCACACTGGTACTGTACAGGTTGATAACTGCTTGGCCAGCCAAACAGCTGTCAACCTGTACAGTTATCAGGTTATAATGACGGCTATTAATCAAATACGTGTGTCCTTCTGAGCTTCCGTATTGTACAGAAACTCAGAAGGAGAACCTAATTTGAACTTCCACTCTCTCAAGAAGACCACTCTACGGAATTACATTAAACTAATGTACGTTATTCCGGTAGTAGGCACGATTGTTACTCATTTCTCTAAACATGATTGTATCGGCAATTCCGTACTGAAATTGTCATTGTATGTTTAGTGTCAATTTTGACATCTGATATTCATATAGAAGCAGAATAGGTGTTTGGTAGGAATGACATGTGTAAATATTGGCTGGGACATTACTGAAAATGATGTCACGTTTGGAAGTTAAATGTCTGTTGACGAATGTGTTGGTTACAAAGAATTTACAGTAACAATCATATGGAGTAAAGTAAGTAAAATATGTTATTATAAATTCCATACGGTTTTTGAACGGCTAAATCTGTTTGGTGTGACCGCTAACATAACTGATGGAGGCTTACGGCGGAGGTACGTTCCTCGTAAGAATCTTTATTATGTGGTATGAAAATCGACCTATCAATTTAGCTACAGCAGTGATTGGTGGTTTTTGGTTTTTGTCCAGGATGTTTACGTTTCCTGCTGTGATGTTCTGCATAATATCCTGACAGGAAATGTTAATTCTTTCTCCCGGCCCTCAAAACAAGTGTCAGGTTAGTACCCTTTAAACGCCGAGTTAAATCCCATCTGCCATCTGCTGACATTATTAGGAGCTCACCATATTCTCCACATTAGCGTGATAAGGGTTAATTATGCATCCACCATTTCCTTCAAAATCCCATATGATTCACAATTATCCAGTCATTCGGTTTTCTAAACAATGTGGCCATGAGTTGTAACAAAACAAGAAAATTTATTTATCTCAGTATTTAACCAATTTGATGCACAAAATTTGTTTCACAATAAGTTTTATTTCATGCCTCTACATGTTTCGAGCACACACCTATAGGTGTGATGATACCAGAGGCTGTGTAATGCAATTTTGACCTCCTGATGATGAGCACATGTGCTCGAAAAATGTAGAGGCATGAAATAAAACTTATTGTGAAACAAATTTTGTGCACGGTCAGCAAAACGTAAAAAAAATCCTAACTTGTTAAATTGAAAGATATTGAACGTTACGAAAATGTATTCTTTTTTTTATAAAAAAGAAAAGTAACGCTATAGCTTTGTCTGTTAGATTCTGTTACAAATAGCATTAAAGTTCGATGTAAAATATCTCTTAAGTAGCGCAGCTCTGTAGATGTTCTAGTGCTTAATCGCTGAAACACGTTGTAACAATATGCACTTAGTGTAACTGCTGTAACATTTGTGAAACTTGGCTTATATGTTTAGAATCCATAGCCACTCTGTATTCTCAGTTACTGACGGCATTGTTAAATAAACTGTAAATGAATGAGTATGGAAAGCGAAATTCACATCATGCCCTTCTCTTGTTATTTTATGCGTTTTTTTTCTTGTAAAATCTTGACTGTTTAGTGAGAATTCCTTAGAGTTCAAACATCTGAATTAACATTGCGATATCATACCATAGCACAACGTTCTTGTCACAATAACATAGTATGTAACTTCTGTTGCCAAGGTATGGCGTTGGATCATTCGAAAATCAGGTCTTTAAATTTTAGTTTTAAACTTTGAACCAGTTTATTTTTGTATCGTGATTTAACGTTCGGCTAAATGAAACGCGTTCATGATCGTGTAAAGTATTTTTTTAAACCAGCCTTGACAGTTCTGTTAGGTGATTGTCGTAAATGTCAGATGTTATTCATTTTTATATTTTGTGATATGTAGGGATTAGCAGCACATGATGGAATGCATACTGATGTAATGTGGGGCACAACTTGCGAACATTTTCAAAGTTTAATTTAGAGGAATGTTCTGCTTTACACTTCGCCATTTTTGCCTGATATTATACATTTCGGGAATGTAGCTTGAGCTATTTATGTCGTAGGTCAGCCACCATAGCAACTTATCTATACGGACATATTTATTTATTAATATTGTAATTTCCAATCACAGTTAAAAAATATATATAGTTGTTAGTACTTGTGATGACCTGTTTTGAGGAAGAACAGGAATCAAAATATTTGTAATTATTCCTTTGTCCTGGAAAAGTCTTTAATTTTTTTTTGTTTTGCTTTAAGCTGTGAGATTGTACACTGAAATACGTCACGAACCTTTTGTTACAGAATAGTTTAGTTAATTGTACTGTGTAAGAATACATAATCTACACCCAAAGTTGAAGTAAAATTACACTATTACCGATGCACGTTATGAAGGCGCGTGGTGGAGCAAGGATAACGCTCCGTGTCTTCTTAACTTTGGCTAGGTTGAAGCTATTTTTCAGGGTCGCTCTCCCGACAGTTTTGCTTCAGTAGCAATAATCCTCTGTAATCATTGTGTAGCTCTGAGGTTGGACTGTAGGTCCATAATGGACGCAGCGCAGAGACATTACCCCCTGCCACAGCCGGGAATTGAATTCCTACCGAGCAGAAGCACTCCATTTAATAAAATGAATGAGCCAGCACAGCTGACGTAACTTTTGTAGCCGAAAAGACGTCGCCAAATTCCGTAGGAATTAAAAAGTGATCCCCGAAAGTGAATGGGAGATTCGCTCTATTATTCTTTGTCAAATACAGGGTTAGTACTGGAACTGTACGTGGCGCCATGTAACTGGTGTGGCGGTCTGTGAAATAACATAACACACTCAAGTTGCTGGCAGAGGATAAGTCGGTTAAGAAGTTAAAAGAACAAACACGATACTGTGTGAACCAGGATCGATAGCATTAGTGACAACCGACAGGAAAGCTTCTTAGAGATAGCCAGAACTACAAGTCCGTGTGCTCTTAGACATTTCCGGCAGCCGTGACGTCATCCCTACCCTTTCATCGCTGAGTCCTTAAACACACAGAAAAATTCATTACAGTGATGACGTGGTCACTTTCAACAGGTGGAAAACAGCAAGTATTTGTCATTGTTTTTTAAGGTGATTCAGAGGTTGAAATTCTCTGTGTAACTAAGTCATTTAAAGTGACAGCGAGCCTTTTCATCTGCAGTAAGAATTCAATAAAGACGTGTCTCTGTTCCATTATGGCGGGCATGAAGAAATGGTCTTCTTTTATTAAAACTAAACTCAAAGCTGGTAGCAGGATCGCTTTCGTTTCACGAGTCGTACGTACTCTTGGGACTTTGAGTAGATGCAAGTTCCTAACCTTATTAAAATTTTCATATAAATGTTGACGTAGGAAGTGTATTGTAAAGAAGAGCACACTGGAAAGTTCGGATTTGGCGTTTTGCTTAATACGGGGCACAAAGTAGTAAATATTGTAGTGAAGGTACAAATTGGAACCAGACTGTTCAGGAGAGTTTGCACTAGTAGAGGTGGAATAACATAAAAAAGAAAATTATGTAATGATGTTATTATTAACCTCCCTCCCATCAGAGGAGAGGTACATGCAGGATTTTGGTGGGGAAACCTAGGGGAAGAAGACCACTTGGATCTTCAAGAAGTGGGGTGAGGGGGAGGGGCATGGACTGGATTGACCTGGCTCAGGATAGGGGCAGGTGGCAGGCTTTTGTGAATGCAGTAATGAACTTTCTGGGTCCATAAAATTCGGTGGATTTATTGACTAGCTGAGGAACTGATAGCTTCTCAGAAAGGACTCTGCTCCATGGAGTTAGTTAGTTAGTTAGTTAGTTAGTCAGTCAGTCAGTCAGTTACTTTATTCATCTTGGATTAATATCGCCTAAAATACAGTGACGGTGTTTGAATATTTTCAGTGTATTTAAGAAATTCTACGTTCGTTAATCAAAGGCCAAAATTCTCTTCTGCATATCGCAAGGCGTTCTACGTATACCAAATTAAAAATGACCCGTTTTCAATTACAATGTAAAAAGAAAACAAGGTGTTCGTTTTGTGTCTGCTGCTAGCTTTGGTGCTGGACTTAACCACCGTTTTCATTTCGCACGAATTCTGTATCCATGCCACTGCTCACACCTGATGCCTCTGACACAGGGGTCACAGCAGCATGGCAGCTTAGCCGTGCGGCAGGGTGGTCATGTGTTATTAATTATTCAGCAAGGTTGAGTTTGTAGAGGGGTGACTTTCGCAGATTCCTACAATTTCCACCGGTTTGTGTGTGTATAGATGTATGCGCGCGCTCGGATTGGTGCAACTTTATCACCATTAGCCAAAGGCACATATTCTCACGTATCATCCCACTCAGTTTGTGGATCCACTCCTACGCATTGTTAATATGTACCTAGACCTGGCTAGAATACTGGAAGGAAGAGAACGTGTGTATGTCTTATAAGTACATGAAATAGTAATAATGATAATAAAAATCCATCTTAAAGTAGACTGCGTATGAGAATATTAATTGAATTAATTAATATTAATTTCGGCTTCATTAAAATGCGAGAAAATTTCCTGGCAGGCAGAAGGATTATCGGTTTTCTGATATATAAATTTAGTCTTTTCATTTGGACTAGTTACCATGTTTCACTACTTCCAGGGAACAGAGTCGCTCTTGCTAACCTGTAACACTTCATCAGTTAGTCAAGTAATTATCATCGTTTTATGCAGTCTCAAATTTCGTTACCTTCGTCATGAAAGCCCTTCAGTCTTTACTACGCTGTGCCAAGTGAATACAGCCCACAGACGCGCATTCGGGTTTTTAAAGATTCATATTAATGTTATCCTCCTATATTAGCCCAGACTTCGCGGATAAAGAGCACTCTGGAGTATAATAATAATAATAATAATAATATTTATTAACTGCAATTGGGTTTTTACCCGGTAGCAGTGGTTATTTTACATGTATACAAAACATGAAATCGGTTACTACTGAATTTAAGTCGGGAGGGCTACATGAGAAACTTGTAGTGGCAACGTGGAATCTTGGGAACCATCTCAGCATTTGCTTTTAGACACAGGGAAAGCAAGATAAACCTGTGTCGAGGTGGCCGGTCGCAGGTCCTTCCGACTACTGACTTCTAGCCAGCAGTCCGGCAGTTCAGATTAACTTAATTCCTCTCTCAGTTTTCATCCAAGCTATCTGAATTAATGTCCTTGACAAAGTACCTAAACTGTACCAAGAAATTAACAATATTTTGTGAATCATAAAGTAGTTTCTTTCTTTAAAAAAACAACCGGTAGGAATTCAGTAAAATATAGACACGCTTTCTTCTTAGCACCCTTCTGTCACAACTTGTATGTTTCCTTTACCTTGGCCTCTCGCTGCCTCTTTCATCTCCTATTGTGCTGCTCGGTGAAAAAGAGCGCCTGCTGTTTTCCATCTTCCGTTTTCTGTAAGTACGTTCTTCCTATCTTTTTATTTTTTGTAGTTTTTGGCGGCAAATACTTGTAAATATTTTCCTGTAATTGCCCTACTTATATTCTGTATTCTATCTTATGTAGAACACATTTGTAACTGCTTCTAACATTTTTATGGTTTAGACAAATATTTGATTTTAATTTTCCTTCGTGTTCGTCTTTCAATGTGTCCATGTCTGAATGCGCTCGTTGTTTCGTCTTTGTGATTTTTAAGTCGTATTCGCGCCCCAATCTTACTTTATTAATTATAATGATGATGTTGCAGTAATTAGACTTTGAAACGAGTGTGCAACTGCAAAATTCTCTTTTGTCTTTACATAAACTTCCTTGCGTGATTTCAAAATTATTGAAACCTGAGGTTAGGGCCAATAGGTTGTCCCAACACGTCGGTTAGAAATTTCCACTACAAGCTGCGTAATAACCCAGACGAGCGCAGTTTTCAAAATCTTCCTTGTTTAATCATGTTTACAGTATCTGCTTCAAATAGAGTAAATGGAACATTTTCCTTACGACAGGAACTGCACCACTAAGGCTTATGTTTGACATGGAAAAAAATATTAATTCATTCCCGACTATAGTGCATCAAAGATAAGATAACCTACTGCAAACCGTAAGGAGCTGGGATAGCATCGTCGGTGTAGCGACTAGCTACGGTCTGAAAAGTCCGGGGTTGTACCTCGGAACTAGTAAGAAGTTTTGTTTCCTAAAAGCATACAGACGGGCTATAGGGCGTACCTAGCTTCCTATTCAAGAGGTTTTGGGATCTGTGCCGGGGTGAATAGGCCGGAGCCTGGTACTGAAAACTCATCTCCATCTGGTGCCGAGGTTAAGGACGAGTGGAGCTGTACTCTTGATATAGCTGTATGCCTTTATGTCATACACAGTGACAACTTTACTTTTTGACCTCTATCTGTAGTCGCAGATTGTCGTATACTGGTCATCCCAACATGCAAGACAGTGATTCTAGTGCAAGGTAAAGTTGCAGCAGTCCCTTTATAGTCCTGGACAGGCCCCTAAATCTGCAAGATTTTCAGGCTCTCAGAATTCTAGGCAGTCGGCAAAATGAATGCGGCAAGGTTATCAGCCCTACATACCGGCCACCTCATAATTCTATAATTTTTGAAGCTTACTACTGTGCAGATTATCAGACCATTTTGGCTATGCAGTGTTAAATGGGAATTACAGTAAATGTTGTCCGAGACGTGCCCGCGTCTGACCACTAGAAGAGTCTACTGCCCTAAAAGTCACTGTGAAATGAATTGTGTCCTGTACAGGGCGAAGCTACTGTGCCAAGTGACCTCGCGATGAAGACAAGCTTTCTGTAAGACACTCACAGTGGACAAGAGCGCCATTTCTGTAAGACACTCACAGTGGACAAGAGCGCCATTTCTTTAAGACACTCACAATGGACAAGAGCGCCATTTCTGTAAGACACTCACAGTGGACAAGAGCGCCATTTCTTTAAGACACTCACAGTGGACAAGAGCGCCATTTCTGTAAGACACTCACAGTGGACAAGAGCGCCATTTCTGTAAGACACTCACAGTGGACAAGAGCGCCATTTCTGTAAGACACTCGCTGTGGACAATAGCGCCATTTCTCTTGATGGCAGTCTGACACTGTGTCGGCGAACCTAACGTTCATAACCAATAATTTTGTAGACATGTAGCTTTATTTTTCGTGCAGACCTTCTATTTCTGTTTTGTTCATGATAACGCCAACCAGCACGTCACAAGGCCGTTCATAGTTCATTTGTAGTCTTGCTTTATTATTTAAAAAAAATAATTTTAATCGGAACTCTCAAAACCATATCCAGTTTGTTTTGTGTACGTAATATATGTCATTTACAGTGCTCAGTTGTAATTTTGCATACAGAGGATCTGCGTTTGTTACCGAATTGTTTGGGGGGGGGGGTTGCTTAGTGCGAGTCTTGCACAAAGCAAAGACAGAGAGGTTGAAGAAGTGAGTCGGAGAGGAAATATATATCGAGTCAAGTCGATTTATTGGATTAGAACTGTTATAAAACGGAAATGCTTGTGGCAGTTTCTTTCTTTCTTTCTGTTTTCTTTCTTTCTTTCTTCCCAAAGTCTGACTGAACAGAGCTATTCACGTGGTTCTGCGACAAGACAAAAGAAAGCAATGCAAGAGTGTGTACCATCAAGGGGACTGATGAGAAGGTGTACAGTCGGGGTACCTTGTGTTTACCGCATTCACTGTTCATCATCGTGGTTTCTTTCCGGATCTGTGTAGAAACACGATTGAAGTCGTCTTTGACAGTTTAAATTAAAATAATTATATCCAACACAGTTTATTTTATTTTGGGAACCGGCATAGCGTACGAGTAGTTGGTACAGCGAGTTGCCACGTGCTGCAGGGTCCGGAGATCGAATCCCTGGAGTTCGAGAAGATTTCTTTCGTCTCCAAAACCGTCCATAGAGGTTCTGCAGCCCAGTCATTCTTCTGTTTAACGTGTACCGCTGTCTCTGTCTGGGATGAATCGTCCGGGGAGTGAAGTTGAACATCCGCCTCCATACAGTGCCGAGGTTAGGTATCAATGATGCTATACATCCACTTCCTCATAAAACAGTGTAGCCGAACATTTTTGATACATTTTTGATCAAGTAAAACGATTGCCAGCCCTCAGCTACGAGCGGTTCCAAGCCATCCGTCAAAAAATCCACTGTGTAGGTCCGTTCAAGAAACCTTTATTGAAGGACGGAAGGTCATTGGTCCAGAGATCTTTTAGTCGGAAACACTTTGAGCAACCGATAAAAGAATTAATAGTCGTTGTAGCTAATTCTTGAAATGCGGGGGCAACATGAAGTGCTCATAATGTAACGTAGAGTGACGGGTGATAATCTAACACAAATAAACCTTGGACCCAAGACAAAAAGTAAATAAATAAAAGAAATTCTCTTACTGACCAAAGAGAATTGGACGCTCTCATTCAAGTAAGCGAACTCTGAAAGCGAGTTTGCGCATAGTGAGCTCGCCTAGAGCACATGTTTGTAGCTCTGGAGTGAAGCGACTGTTGGTTTCTGGTATACAAGATTTGAGTTCGAGTGAATAAAGGAGGTCGGAACAATTGGTAGATGATAACTGGACAAGAGCAGACTTTTTACTGCAGATGTAAATGAATAAAAAATATAGTGAGGACTTGATGAGATTCTATGAACCCCACCCCATCCCTTAAGAATTCTCACCTACTGTACTGAGCGAGTCAGGGTGTACAGTGTACATAGGGGGAGCGTGTTTTATTTTGTTTTTGTTTTGTTGTATTTTACTTTATTTTATTTGTGTGTGTGTGTAGGTGGGCGCTGATCTTACATGTACACTTTTGTCATTTTTATAAGAGTCGCAACTAATATTACGCACATTAACCTCGATTTTTGCTTACGTCTGTGAGTTATAATGGCTGCACATGAAGTGTGTCCGGTTGCTTTAGAATATCCGGAAAAATCAAAACAACTGATCTTATTTTTGCTTCCATTGTAATTACTTTTTCATTACGCTTTCTAACTTCAGAGGTGATGATAAAATTAATACATTTTCTTGTTTTATGATGATCTGAGATTATTCTGACCCGTTTCAAGGAAGTGAAAGGTAATAGAGCATTAATTAAATTGCGAATGCTATCGAAGAATAGGCATTTGTCTTGCCGGCAACAAACTTTAGTGGATTGGAATATGATTAAGTTTATATATTTGTTATCTTGCTCAAAGTGTTTTCAGGAGCGTTCACTAATGTTTCAAAACAAAAAACCTGCCTGCATGTGTGCAAGGTCGAGGTTACTTTGCACATCTTGTTCACTACTTTACACTATGGGGGCGCGTTGGTGTAATAATAAAAAATAGTTGATAAACACCGTATTGTCTTCCTAAATAATCAATCCTGTGGTCTCCAAGGTCACCTGATTTTACCCGCTTCGATTGTCCTTTACGGGAATTTTTTGCAGAATGCCACTTATTCGCTTACAAATATTACACAACATGATGCTGAAACAGTAAAGTCGTTTATTCGGACCGCACTAGCCATAAACCAGGACCATGAAATATTGCTTATGAGGATTTGAACAAAACGCGAACCATATTGTACCATCTGTCGTGTTACGAAATATGGTTTGATTGGCATATTTGTACTTCATTTCTCTCGTATCCATTTCCCGATGCTGTACATTCCGATACACTGACTGTGGTTTTAAATATACCACAGATGAGAATAAATGAATAAACTTATGCCTCAATTATAATACCAACTAAAGCACTTATATAAAATCTACACATTAAAACACTAAAACTGCTCCAACTGCATGCTGCCACAATACCCTACTAGTACAACGAAGTTAATTTATGACTGGTTTTAATGTGGCTTTTAATGTGACTTTAGCAAGGCAAAGAAATACAGCTCCCTGATGATGGTCTTAGGATCGAAACATGTCGGAGCAGTTTTAGTGTTTTAATGTGTACATTTTATATAAGTGCATTAGTTGGTATAAT
>Ga0123354_10009424_pt1 | contig 14951 bp, 7 predicted proteins | sample TergutLab28metaG_2_FD_97872 | JGI IMG/M metagenome (GOLD analysis project Ga0123354, IMG submission 97872) | Labiotermes labralis P4 segment gut microbial communities from Petit-Saut dam, French Guiana - Lab288 P4 | ecosystem: Host-associated > Arthropoda: Insects > Digestive system > Gut ...
AGGGAAAAATGAACTCCTGATGATGAGCTTCCTGAAAGCTCGAAACATGTAGAGTGAATGACGACTACCCCTGAAATAAAGGATAGTCCATAAGTGTCATCGTGTTGGTAATTATTTTGAAACTTTCATACCTAAATAAAACAGTAGGCAAAAGCGTTGTTTTCTACATTTTAATCTCTCATTATTTTTTTAAGATAAGGTAGGGAAACTGAAATACCATCAGTGGATCTCCGCTCTGAAAGGCTCCTACCTCGACGTTTGTGTTTCTTCATTCCATTTCGCTGTAGACAAAGTGCGTGTCCAAGACACTGTTAGAATGGCGGTGAAGCTGCAGTTTTGATCGATGCTGAGTGGAGTGTTCCCAGCATTCCTCGCATTAAAAAAATGCTATTTGCCTTTTCGCTAAATCACGTATTTGTGTCATATATTTCCACTGCTGCAAGCTATGTGGCCCTTGAATGCCCACGTGTTTCTCTGTTCTTTTTATACCCCATACACGTATCTGAATACCGAATCACTTGACTTGGACACGAATATTCTAACCCTGTGCGCAAAATGCGCACGGAAATTTTCTTACTAAGCAGGTTGCTCTCCGCACACAAATGCCACAACTGCATTCTCCTTATCAACTCATAATTCACTATCCTTTCCCATTATGCTGGTCGCTGTATGATCTCCTTGATATTCGTAATGCCTTTAAAACCTTTTAATTAAAATATAAATTAGCTATACAAGCATCAAAGCGACAATCCTTAATTGGCACATCCCCCTTGAGCTAGAAAAAAGTTGCAGACAATACACAATAAATAATAAACTAATATAACTAATTTTAAACCCTAACCCGTCTAAACTTGTTACAATTTTATGTAAAAAATGTGGAATCCCAAAATTTGCGTAACAAAATATTTCACATTGCGCGCTCTGTGTTATATTTGCTACTGACAAACGAACTGGGTCAGATGATGGATCAGAATATTTGTTTAATGTTTGCCATCCCGAAGTGTTTAACACATATATAAATATAAAATGATGAGTCAGGCAAACACAACCAACTTTATTATTTATCTCAGTATTTAACCAACTTGATGCACCAAATTTTTTTCATAATAAGTTTTGTGCATCAAGTTGGTTAAATACTGAGATAAATATACTGCGATGCACGGTCAGCAAAACGTCAAATAACTTTATTATGTTTATTATTGTACTAGAGCAACATGTTTCGATTCTTATAGAATCATCTTCAGGCCCTTCTAAGAAAATAGATCCTTACTTAACAATGTTTAAAAATACGCTGTGGGGTCTGTCCAACAGCGCATTTTTAAACATTGTTAAATAAGGATCTATTTTCTTAGAAGGGCCTGAAGATGATTCTATAAGAATCGAAACATGTTACCCTAGTACAATAATAAACATAATAAAGTTTTTTTGTGTTCGACTGGCTCATCATTGTATATTTATGTATCAGAATATTTAGCTGAAACCTGTGGCAGTAAAGCGTCAGTGTTGAATGAATACACTAGTGTTATCACTTGCATTAATTGTGTCGAAAAAAGCAACGTCCACGAACCTACTCTTCAGTCATTTTAGCACTTACAGCACTTACCAAACCATTAGTCGATATAAGCAACTTTGCACTATATTCCCTGACATTTTCCAAAATCGCAAGCGAACTTCCGCAACCATGTTCACTTCAATAATTAGCATAGTATTAAGCACAGCTGAAACTTACAGCATTAATCTGCCAGCGTCTCTCCGTCCCTTGTGTTGTATTTTCCATGTTGTTTCTAGCTGGTTCTGTGTACATTCGGTTGCTGACCTCAATTACAGAAGTTGCAGGGAAAGTTCTTGAATTTTGGGTCAGTTAAGAGGTTTTGAATTAGGATTTAGGTTTAAAGTTGTTTTGGTGAGTTAATAGCGTGTCGGCATGCAATTTTGTAGGACGATATCTGAAACAGTGTGAACCAGATTCTGAAACTTATGTCGCTACAACAACAAGCCGTGGGCTAGTTGGTGCACATAAAGTTATTCTCGTACGAACTGCTCTTAAATATCGGCGCATTTCGGTTAATAAAAATAACAAACTGAATAACCGTTCTGTGACGTAATTATAGTTTGCTATGTTAACTCCTTTCTTGGAAGCAGCAGATTATGTATGGCCTGTTGTATGCTTTTTTTCTGGGTAATTCCCTGTAATGTTCCATCTTCATAGGCAGGTAGGTATCTGCCTATGAAGATGGAACAGAGTGTTCCGAAACGTCGGCATAAAATTCAGACGCCGGGGAATTACCCCCAAAAAAGCATACAATATTCAGAACACGGCGAAAGTTTGAAATCAATAATATGTATGACATGATTACTTGTCGAACAATACCAGAAAGAAGACGCACTCTCTTCTTTTTTTCCATTTCCTTTTACTCATAGCCATTAGTCTCGTAAATAGATTCTTGCATTATATCATCCTTTTTCTTCTCACCTTCTCCTTAATTTTCCACTTCTTCTTATTATCTTTCTCTTCCGCCCTCTTTTCTTAATCGTCTTATCATTGTACTTCCACTTATCTTCCTTCTTATCTTCCCCATTCTTCTTGTCAATTTTTTCGGTCCTTTTCATCTTCTTATCGTTTTTTTGCTTCTCTTTCCTTTTATCACATTTCTTTATCTTATTCTCTGTTTTGACTCACAACCGTTTGCGTATATAGATGCACATGTAAGTAACATATACATGTATGAATAAACGGAGAGACAGAGCAAAGCCTGTCCATAATGTCCATAACCTAACATCCAACTGCTGCCTTCCCTAACATTATATGGTGTATGTAGGGCCCTGCATGTAAACTCAGAATTACAGTTGGAAGAATATGTTTGATAGCGACAAACAGCACTAAAAGAGAGATCCATAGAAAAGCGAAGGGTTTATTTTAACTCTATTATTATAGGGCAGTTTATAAGAATCATTAGTTTCTAAGAAAAAACACGTAAGGCAATACACACACCGACATTTACTTCAAAAAAATTAATGTGCATTTGTGGTTAATGAGCATGGAGATGACAGACGAGTATAGACTCAAAGAAAGTATGTATAGAAAGTATTCATTCATTGCATTGAAACTTGTCATTTCTATACAGCTTCTAAAAGATTCTACAATATTCATTCAGAGCTTTTCTTACAGCTTGAAATGTGCCTGTGCATGTTTCTGCAAAAAGAGAACTTGTGTCTTACTGGGGTACAGTCGCTACAAAGTGCACAACTGTAGCCTGGATTGCATATAAATGAACTTTATTAAAGAACGGAGGCCTTGGAGTGAGACTAGGTACAGGGAATGAAAAAGGGCCGAGCAGATGACAACTGAGGGTAATCCATTAAGCCGTTTTATATTCATATGAATGAAGGACTTGATACTTCACTCCTTCTGCAGATCGATATATAGCTTTGTGCCGTAGAGGTTCGATGTCAGCCTACAGGGGCACAAAAGGTGATTCATGAAAGTCTATGTAGCAGAATGACGGGTTCTGTGGTTAGTTGCAATGTCAAGCGTTATTGTTATCTGTAACGAGGCCGAGCGACGGTTCAGTAAGAGAACTACTACGTAAATCAAAAGCTATCTGATTTGATGTGCAAATTTCCTACAGGTAATTAAAGTTATAGTCTCCGTTTTTCAGGGATGTGGTACCGCGTCACCGGAGATTTGGTTCTCGCGTTTCGAAGCCACTAGGCTCTCTCCAGTCGGGCACCAATTACCCAGTAATGTGGTGCCGCATCCTAGAAGATTGAAGACCTCAAAGAGGCCGGTGCCGGACCTCGAAACTGGTACAATTAAGAGACACATTCGACACAGTTTGTAATGAACGTTCCTTTACGGTCTTTTAACTCGTCAACTAAATGACCAACCAACAGAATAACGGAGTAGCTATTTGGCTGAACAGCAGGGCTGGCCAACTTCAACTCACAGGAAGACCACATAATTCGTTACGGACTCGTCTGAGGGCCGCACTTGTGTATACGTACATCGAAAGGGAGGTGGGTTGAATTCACTAGAACTCCTTTATTTACAAAAGAATAATTTACGCTAAAAGTACGGTTGAATGACAAGAGCGCAGGACTGGTGAACTGAACAAAACACAAAGAAATATTTGTTTACTGTGTGCTGTTCTAAAGAGAATGAGTTGCAATTTGTAAACATTTCCTGTACTGAGAACTGCGGTTCAAGAATCCAAAAGATTGGCTTCTTGAACAATGAGGATGGAACCGACAGGTTGTTCCGAAACGTCCGTGCGAAATTACCACTACTGACTGCGTAATAACCCAGAAGAGCGCAGTTCTCATCTACGTCGCGGCGGAAGTCTGAAATCACTCATTTCCTGCGTTAATAAAGTTGTCACATTGTGTTTTGTAGACTTGTATATTATGTTTATTTATTTGTATTACTGAAACTGTTCTGGTGACAGTGGACAGCATTTTGGCCGGCCCTATTCTGAAGAATCCTTTTGAGCGGTCGGAAATTAACCATGTGGTGAAGAGGGTGTTTAAATTTATGTGATCCAAAGTTTTATGACTGTTTAACGAGCAGGTGTCATATTTTCGCTGAGCTAGCTGAATCCATTCCGTATCTTCTGATCCCATACCTCCAAGAAATCTCGAAATGTTACCTTTAAACTGAAGAACCCTTCCAAACTGCGTCTCTCTCGACGTTTAAGAGTCGGTAATTCTGAAAATTGCATTTATAATTTCCTCTACGCGTTCTAAATGTTCCACCTAACGCATGCGTATTTCATCTGTCGAATACAGTCAAGTAACGTATGCCAATAATAAAGTTATATATATATATATATAGAGAGAGAGAGAGAGAGAGGGAGAGAGAGAGGGAGAGAGAGATGGAAAAGGAGAGAGGGGGTCTTTTTACATGTTTAATTATTCTCCATTAAATTCTACATTTCTCCAGAGCACTACGTTTGAAATAGCAAATACAGCTTACTGTGATCATCCTGCAGACACAGCACAATTATTTACATACCCACACAACACACCTAATTGTACTTTCATATATGTATTTTCAGTTTTGCGATTTCATGCGTCAATGACCGTTTTTGAAAGACAGTATTTTGAGGTACATAATTTCCCCCTAACAGTAGTGGGTATAGAGTAATGACAGAATCATGACAAATAACTAAACAAATAATGTTTATTGCCAGACATAATTCGGGCGTGCAAGTCCCTATAACAGTTTTCCACGAGGCTCTACAATGGCAATTTGCTTTGTATTTATTGCTTTTTCATGTGTGTTAAATGTCTCACCAGTCTCGGCAAGCTTGATTAATCTTCTGTAAATATTAAATACAGAATGCTGATCGTAACTCTGGTAAAAACAGATGACCGAATAAATAAGCTAGTAAAATTAGGGTTATTCATTAGAGGTCCCAAAGTGTCCTCTTCTGCTGTCAAGAGAATTAGACACTGTTGTTGCTCTTAAAACGAATTTCTGAAAAAGAAATTTGCCGTTTGAGAACAGCAATTGTAGTGTTACAACTGAGAGCTCATTGGCTGGAAATACCTTCGATTTTGTGCCGGTAACCTTTCTTTTATGCCGATCCCAGCGGCCGCGCGGTCCTAGACGTGGATCTGCGGCCGTTCGCTTGATGGGATTGTGGTTTCGAACCACACCGCGGGCATGAGTGTCTGTCTGTTGTGAGTGTTGTGTGTTGTCAGGCAGAGGTCTCTATGTCGGGCTGAACACTCGTCCAGAGGAGTCCTACCGAGATCCTCGATAATGAGGGGGCCCTGGCCCACTAGGGGCTGTTGCGCCATGGTAAAAAGAAAACTTTCTTCTATAATTTACCTAGAGATGCTGTCAGACTGTAGACCAGAGGTCCAGGAAATTTACCCTATTTGGTTCCAGTGAGATACAGGCCGGTTGCAAATGCACTTTATTAGAGAGGTCTTCAGTTCATAGCTTGTCAGCGCTTTACAGAGCAACATACATTGACAGGCGCCTTATTAAATAAACTGAATCTATTTCACAGTTCGAAATAAATGTGATACGATAATACAGCGTTGTACTCCTTGTAGCTGACCCTCACTGTTAAGTATACCTCCTTGTATCTGTGATAGACATACACAGCAGTGAAATGCTACATTTGGAGCACAGCTTTGTAAGGTGCCGAAAATTGGACACTTCGGAAAATGATCAGAAACACCTTTTAATTTTGAAGCGTGGTGCTAGAGAAGGTCAGAGAAATCAGTATGACCGATTGTGTGAAAACTGAGCACGCATTACTTGGAGAAAGAAGAAATGGAACATCCTACATCCTATAAAACGAAGAAAGGCGAAGTTGATTGGTCACATCTTGCGTAGGAACTGCCTTCTAAAACACGCTACTGCAGGAGAGACAGAAGGAAAATGTAAGGGATGGGAAGAAGTGGACGAAGACATAAGCAGCTACGGATGGCATCAGGAAAAGAGAGAATGCTGGAATTTGTTAGAGGGGGCACTAGTTTGAATTCTATAGGGAACTCACTTTGAAAAAGGTACGAACGTGTCACAATACAGACTATTTAATGAATAAATAAATGAATGAAAACGGAAAGAATGAATGAATAAATTGCTGTCAAGTAACAGCGAAAACGTACCTTGCAAAAAAAAAAGTATTTGTGAATTATCGAATTATTAAGTTCCTTCAGATTTTGACCTAACAAAAGCTATACTCACCGGTGCCAGTGGCTCGCCAACCTTGATACAGACCGTGTAGTGTCTATAATGAATGAATACGGGTATATGGCATTGGAGGAATGATAGCCAGTAGGGAAAGACTGAAGAAATGGGAGAAAAACCTATGCCAGTGTCACTTTGTCCCCCACAAATCCCTCATAGACAGCCCTAGAATCGAATCTGAGCCTCCAAGTTTAGTAAATGCGTGGTAATGTTAAGCACATTAAGTGGCTACTGCGAATGTGAAACCTACGCGACTAAACTGATCATGTAGATTTCCGGACTGTATAATAAAACAACTAAAGCTCATCGTTTGTCTGACGGGCACTAAAAATAGTAAGCATTTTTCTTATAATGAAACAAACGAGAAGCACTAATTTCTCGATTTAATTTTTGATGGCGGGTTCAGGATCCCGCTAGCAAGCAGTCAGCATAATCTCTATGACGTATATACCTATTGCTGTGTGTACAGTGCTGGACTCCTGATGATGGAAAAAGATACTGTCCGAAACATGTAGAGTCCTATTCCAAAAATAAATCTGAGAAATCAGTGCTCCAAGTTGGCTTCATTATAAGAATATATCACGATGCACGGTCCTCAGAATGTCAGATAGTAAGCATATTTGAGCTTCAGCTAGTCTGTTGAATTTGTTGCTACAATTAATGTACCCTATTCATTTTATTTTACAACAAGCCACTGAGGAACACGAAGAAAGGTAGTATCATATTTTCCAAGTTCTTAGATTACTGTGATGCAGTGCAAGTCTATGTATGCTAATAGAAGACTTCATTTTCCGCATGGGCTCACCCCAGTAAGGGGGTTGGGACAATATCTTTGCCTTCTAGCACCGCAGGAAAAGAGAACTGATAGAGATATTGTTTTATAGAGGAAGAGGAATTCTAGAAAACAAAACAAAGGAGAATGAAAGGAGAATTCTCCTATCACACAGGGTGTTCAGTATGCAGCGTAGATGGCAACATCATTGGTACATGAATAATGTATGAAGATCCTTTAAACGTGTGGGGAAATGGGAACAGTGCTTTAATCTGCTACGAGTATATAAGCAAGTGTATGTTGGGAGATGTTTAATTTAATATCAGCTTAGATTTCTATCACAATGGAGTGCTGGGTGGTCATTTATTCTACGGAATATTGCAGCATTAGGGTTGAAGCGAACCCTATTCCTACGCATAAATTGCATGCATCTCACACGGATTTCTTTCTTTGGTATAAGTTTTTTTTTACATTCATTCTTGGGGATACTGAAAGCCCATATAATACAAATTCCATTTACATGAACTACAGCTTTAAAATTACGGACTTCTTTTTTAGAAAATGGCACACTGGAACGAGATGCTGGATATCAAAATGTGCTATATATATATATATATATAGACAAGTCTGAATTAACATTAACACAATTCCTCGGGGTATATGGTACAGCTTTCGTTTTTTTAATACACTTTTCATGCACGTATCGAAGCGGGCATTTCAGAGTTATCGCATGTCTAGAACACTTCATTAAAGAGTTCGGCAGACACATTTTTGTATCCGTGCGCTTTTTTGTGAAGAAATGAGATCTAATTTCTTTTTATAGAACTTTCCATTGCTAATATCTTCCCGAGTATTTTGTGTGTATATATATTGTGTTACCTGAATATGGCCAGATCGGGCGGAGCGTGTAATGTGTACTAGATTCTGAAAACAGTGGGAATTTGGTTGTGACTGATGGGTTGTTTCGATGTAGTTCGTGTTCGAACAGTTGTTCCGATTCGGCGACGAAACACTGAAATGCCGCTCAAATGGATAATTCAAAACATAGTAATTACCTACAACGGGGGTGTACAATTTTTCCAAAATCCTAAGAGACGCCTCAAAATTACAGGCGCCGAAGTGTGATATGCAGAAAATTCCATAGTAACCGTACAAAAGTGTTGGGTGCCATCGTAAAAAAAATTTATTCGCCGCGGCGACCTGGCGAACGGGATTTGTGAGTCCCTGACTCACACCAAGAAAAAATTTCCCTTTAATATTATACAATGTCGCCATGGTTCGCGGTCATTGTCAAACAGCTATATTTGCTCTGCTAGTTAGTTCCATTTTTTTCACAAAACGAAAACGTTCAAGTCCGTGTTCACAAAGCCCGTGAATTTTTCCCTTTCCTTAGCCATTCGAATCTAGCCCCCCAGACTTCAACCCTCTAAAACCTTCACCTCAATATTAACCTCCCATCTACGCATGTGTCTTCAAAGTCTCCTCGCTAGAGGTTTTTCGGCTAGAGTCTACACTATGTCTTTCTTGACGCTGTACATTTGACACGTCTCACACACCACAACCTATTTGATTTTATCACTCAGTCAATATTAAGTGACAAACAGAAAAGACGAAGCTCTTTAACAGGCCATGAAATTTTATCATTATTATGTTAATTATCCTAAATCAGGAAATAACTACGCTGTGGGTTGGACGACAGGGAAACCGTTGTTCCATTTCCGGTATGGACAGAGATTATTTGCTTCGTCGACGCATTCAGACCGTCTCCAGAGTCCACCGGGTGGCGAAACTGGTCCTTAACCCACTGATCTACATGGCTTGCTGATTAAGAAGTGATGAGCAATGTACGTTCCTATCGGAGATTTCATACCTCGTAAATATGTAACCTACTAGCGGGACGTATATTACCGGACTTCTATATTTTACTACAGTGTATCAAAAAATCTAGCAGCCACGCCACATTCTAGGTGTCAGTAGCATGAGATAAAGCAAACTCCTAAGACCCACAATTCTGCAGTAGCCTCTGAACCTTACTGTTATCTTGAAAATTCTGCTCAGTGCATATGAATTGATATGCAATTTGTACGAAAGGGGAGGGGGGAGAAACGTGCAATAATACCGTTGCAAACATTAGGCGCCATTTTACAAAATTCAGTTTCCCCGGCGATCAGGCATCCGCAACATTTGCACTCCTGTCTTACTACACAATTCATGACCTTTAAATACTCTTATTGTTGATTTTGTTTCATTTAGTGCAAAATTAACAAATACACTTCGTCAAGTTGGCCGTCCTGTTGTCTTGACATTGAGGTTTGAAAGTAATAAATACTTATATTCGCAGAGTGTAACCAACAAGATACAACGTTTCACAATTTATATCTGTAAGACTCTCTACATGTTTCAGACGGGTTTTCCGTCCATCATGAGGAGCTCAAAACTGCACATATAGCGCCAGGCATTTGTCAGACTAATACTGCTACCTGCTACTAGCTCAGACCAATACTTGACGCTATATATGCAGTTTTGAGCTCCTCATGATGGACGGAAAACCCGTCTGAAACATGCAGAGCGTCTTAAAGAAATAAATAAATTGTGAAACGTTGTATCTTGTTGGTTGTACTCTGCAAATATATTAGCGATGCACGGATCTATGAATGTTAAATTTAATAAATCCTTATTCCTTAGAGCGGGTTACTAGCCTACCTCTAGTTGGTCCAGTGGTGGGGTTGCCACCTTTTGGCCTCTGGACAGTAGAACCAGTTGACGAGGAACTAAGAAAATACAAATCAAATTGGCTACGACATGAAACGAGAATGAACAACAACAGGATGCCAATTATAATGCTAAATTATAGACCAAAGGGATGAAGACGACTTGGAAGACCTTTGAAGAGACTATTAGACGAGGCCGAAACAGTCAACTGGTGACGGATGATGATGATGACGATTATGATGATTAACGAATACAGCATTATGTAACTCAGTAGAACATAATAACTGACAAAAAGTACACTGTTTTCGGGTAGTTTAAATGAATTCAAGCTTCTAAATCCAATATGATTTATGTGCAAAGAATCTGCTGATGCATCGGCCGGAATTGCCTTTCGTCCCCTATGAGCTAACGAAATTACACGAAGAACGATATTCCGTTATCGAAATGCACAGTTCAGTAAATTTTAGCGAATCATAAGCATTTAACACAGTACATTGAGCCACAAACTTTGATAACCCACCTGTAACCATGCAAGTTACATCGCCTGTTTTGTGCTAAGCGGAAGCTCAGCTACCGTTTATATCCGTGTTATCCCTTGAAAAAGGAGAAGACTTTGAGTTAACAGACGACTGGGCAGGTAAAATATGATGGCACTTCATCAGAACTGCATATTGGTACATGCTGACGGACTGCTCACCTTCTGATTTCCAACAGTCTTCCTGACTTTCTGATGTAGCAACCTCCAGCAGCAGCAGCACAGGGCGGGGTCATCGCGTACTACAATTTATACCAGAAACACACTTACGGCTCCGGGTCAACCTGCCCGCTGATTACTATTATTTGAAGTTATTTTAAGACACCCTTCTTCCACTTCATATCCTACCCATCTCTGACGGCAAACCTATAATTAAACTGTATTACTAACCTTAATGTTCCGCTGTACTTCAGTTCCTCTGTCTAATCTTTTAAATTCAACTTAGTGCCTCACAGTTTGACGTTCAGGTGGCAGTGCATCGTCATAAATTCTTATAATAAAACCAACTAGATGCACTAATTTCTCAAATTTATTTTTGGAATAAAACTCTACATGTTTCGGACAGTTCCTCCGTCCACCATCAGGAGTTTTTCACTGTACACACAGCAATGATATGTCATACAGGTTTGCTGACAGTTTGCTCGCAAACTCGCAGACGAACTAAGATTGGATGTATTTGATAAGAACACGAGGAGGCTACTATGTCTAGTAAATGAAAATGAGGGCCAGTGCAGAAGTAGGTACGGTAAATCGCTGCAGGAGCTCCTGGACGGAACGCAGCTATGCGGGACTAGAGTCGGTCGGGCTATTCCCAATGACTGGACGGAATGTAAATTTCAAGGTGGCTATTCAGGGCCTAGGTAGAAAGCGAAAGGGAACCTGGAAGACCAAGAACGAAATATCTAGAAAAGATGACTAGGGACACAAGATCTATGGGACCAGACACTGGTGGTCAGCCGTGATGGACAGGGAGAAGTGGAGGAACTAGCTCACGGATTAGATTTTCCATCTGCTGTGAGAGAGTTGTGCTACGTACCTACGATTTAACTGCGACAGGCAAAACTAAATTGTCCATTCACCAGTGTAAAGAAGAACACAGTTTTAACAAAAATTATTCAATTATAGACAGAACTATGTGGAAGGTTTATGGAGGATGTGTAGTGTGGAGTGTCAAAAACAGAATCACATATAATCAAAAAGGAAAAAGGGATTTTGAAATGTGAAGAATAAGATACTATCATTTCGGACCAAAATTTCTTTCCTAAGTACGTATTAATAAAAGACTTTTAATTCAGAAGTTTATAAATTTATTATCACGACGCATAAAATGAAACAAATTCGAAAGCGGTAAAAATAGCGACAAGGCATGCAATCTTGTTCGTACTCTCTACTAATGCCAAATGTTTCTAGGAATAATTGCAACCAATTGCATACTTGCTTAATAAACCTGACATTATGCCATTAAAACAAAAGCAGTGCCTTCCCTGGTAATTTCAGTCTGTTTCAAGGGTACTAAATGGAATTGTGGAACAAAGAGTTCTAATAAAGCAAATAAATTGTTCTCCGATTACATAGCGTTTATCCACTCGAACGCAGCACCGAACCCTGAAGTACAGATGTTCTTGCTAGGAACTAAGCGTCTTTTAATGTTTCCATCAGATGTTTCTGAAAGCAGACTGTTTAGTGCAGTGGAAAATGATTTATGACGGCTTTAACACCGTTCAGCTATAGCAGAATAACGAAACAGAAGACGCAAAGTCTGTTACAGTCTGGTGACTGCAAGAGACATGAACGAGCTGGCGTATCATGCAACTGTCCCCGCTCTTTGCACGTAGTGGATGCTTACGCTCGAAGTCGTGTCTGTCTGTCTGTCTGTCTGCATGTTTAATTTCCGCAACTACTCTCCTGAATGTGATATTGCTCGGTTACAAGGAAAGTTACCAGGGAAATCCATTTTTGATTCCTATCAGTCTAATATACTCTGCCACTTACAGGAACTCAATGCGTGTTTTTTAAAAAGGTTTTTCTTAAAAAAATGCATGAGCTAGTTTACTAATCCTGCTCAGATATATAGCTCTTAACCGAAAATTGATGCCACGTCATAAAACGGTTCTGAAGAAGGAAATCAGAAGTGTACGCAGAATCTTGCGCTCAAGTTTTAAAGGAAGAGAAAAACTGGGACACAAACGAAAATAGAATGTTAGTACTGCCCAAGGGGGTCTAACGGAATGCTAAAAATAATACGAATAGCTTCGTTTTTCAGACAGGCTGTCGTTCACAGCAGGCAGTTAATGCTGCTAAAGATATTGAATTGTTCTTATAATAAAAGCCAACAAGATGCAGCATTTCTCAACTTAATTTTGATAAAGAACTCTACATGTTTCGGACAGACTTACTGTCCATCATCAGGAGTCTTAATACTGTATTCACAGCAATTGTTATTTGTCATACTGGTTATGTTGACTGTCTGCTAGCGAGGTCGGGATGGAACTCGCTAGCAGTCAACATAACTAGTATGACAAATGCCTATTGCTGTGAATACAGTAATAAGACTGCTGATGATGGAGAGTAAGTCTGTCCGAAATATGTCGAGTTCTTTACCAGAATAAAGATGAGAAATGGTGCATCTTGTTGGCTTTTATTATAAGAACATGTCACGATGCACGGTCCTCTGAATGTCAAATATTGAAATGCGTTGAAGAATAAAAGATCAACTTGATGTCACTTGTTATTTTATTTCACTTCTTATGTGCTCAACATGTTTCGGACATTAATATATCCATCATCAGGAGCTTCCGACTGTGCTGTTGAATTGCCACATCGGTCGTTTTGTTCTCGGTTCGTTGTGTGTTGGAGATTTGGTGTGGTTGGGTTTGAGTGGTGTCCGTGTTGCAGGCTGAAGCACAAACACGGACACCACTCAAACCCACCCACACCAAATCTCCAACACACATCGAACCAAGAACACACGACCGATGTGGTAATTCAACAGCACAGTCGCAAGCTCCTGATGATGGATATATTAATGCCCGAAACATGTTGAACATATAAGAAGTGAAATAAAATAACAAGTGACATCAAGTTGGTCTTTTATTCTTCAACTATTACAATGATGCACGGTCCAATAAACATAAGATTGAAATGCATATTTATGATTCTAATCATAAGAGCATTTCATACCAGAATGACAGAGATATTACTGTTAAATAGTCAACATTTCTCCTCATAACGGGGGTTATTAGCAGAACTTTAAAATTCTCTAAAGTTCAAAAACACACCAGAATGAAAATATATAACGCTTTGATATTACCTACTGTACAATACGGATGTGAAACTTGGGCAATTAGAGAACAGGATAAATCAAGGATAATGTCTGCGGAAATGAAATTTGTGAGGAGAACTGCACAGTGCACATGGCAGGACTACAAAACCAATGAAGGTGTTTTGTCGGAACTCAAAATTAACCCAGTTGTAAAGAAAGTTCAAAACTACAGAAATAAATAGATACAATAACATGAAAGTTTTATTTATTCACCAACTGATGCACTAGTGAGTTGTCTTAAAATCGGTATTAAAATTTATATTAAAATTTACATTAAAACAGCTCCTACATGTTTCGGTGTTACAGTTACACCATCATCAGGGAGCGCATTAATTCGTGCTGACTAAAGTTAGAGTTAACTGTAAATTTAGTCAGCACGAATTAATGTGCTCCCTGATGATGGTGTAACTGTAACACCGAAACATGTCGGAACTGTTTAATGTAAATTTTAATACTGTTTTAAGACAACTCACTGGTGCATCAGCTGGTGGATAAATGAAGCGGTGTTCATGACAAGATGCACGGTACGAATGTGAAATAAATAGATACAATATGTTCGGCGAATGGACAGAGACAGACAGACTGCCACACTTAATTGTGACATATCAACCATGTGGGAAAGTATCCAAGGACCAGCGCTAAAACTTCTAGACTGTTGATGAGAGATGAACAAGTCACGATGCCTAAAACCCTGCAAGCCCTATACTGATGATGATCAGGAATCACAAGTTGGATAAATCAAAACTGTTACTGAGTCGTGCAACTTCCAGTTCACTTTAGTATTTTTCTTTCAAATTTCCAGAAGAACAAGTCATTAAACTATTCAGTTCGTACTTTGTCGACAGTTTGTATATATATATATATATATATATATATATATATATATATATATATATATATATAT
>Ga0123354_10009427_pt1 | contig 14949 bp, 9 predicted proteins | sample TergutLab28metaG_2_FD_97872 | JGI IMG/M metagenome (GOLD analysis project Ga0123354, IMG submission 97872) | Labiotermes labralis P4 segment gut microbial communities from Petit-Saut dam, French Guiana - Lab288 P4 | ecosystem: Host-associated > Arthropoda: Insects > Digestive system > Gut ...
AATGGAGGAGACTGCATAACGAGGAGCTAAGTGATCTGTACTCCTCACCCAATATTGTGCGGGTGATAAAATCGAGAAGAATGAGATGGGCAGGGCATGTGGCGCGTATGGGGAAGGAGAGGGTGGCGTATAGGGTCTTGGTGTGGAAACCGGAGTGAAAGAGACCACTTGGGAGACCTAGGCGTAGATGGGTGGATAATATTAGGATGGATCTCCAGGAGGTGGGATGTGGGTATGTGGACTGGATTGGGTTGGCCCTGGATAGAGATAGGTGGCGGACGCTTGTGAGTGCGATAATGAACCTTCGGGCTCCATAAAATGCGGGGAATTTCTAGACTAGCTGCAAACCAGTTAACTTCTCAAGAAGGACTCTGCACCATGGAGTAAGTAAGTATTATCATTATCATCATCGTCATCATCAAGTTTATTACGATACTGATCTTCCAACGTTGTTTCCGTTCCTGTCGGTGGACTGACTACAGATGGATTTAACACCCTTCCTTGCACACACTATAATTGTTATTTCTAAAGACCGTTTGCAGCAGACCATTACGTGTGGGAAGAAGACGTGAAAGGCGTTCCTCTGATTCACTATTGAAAATCCACGCTCTTGCAACATACAAAATTTCAAACCCCCTGCCACTTTATTGAACGCTAGATTTACCGCCCGCTCACATATAACATACTGCTTGACTGCAACAAAGTTAAGAACCCCCTTTAAGGGAGCGGCGGTCTTCGCTGTAGAAGTGGATTACAACCAGAAAAACCGATGATTTGTCGTGGAGTTTATAAAGCTTTGATCCAGAGTGGGGGGGGAAGCATTTTGTACTCTAAGCATGTGAAGGGAGAGGGCCGGGTTAGCTCAGTCGGTATAGGGACTCGCTACGGCCTGGACGGTCCGGAAATCGAATCCCGGTGTTGGCAAAATTTTCCGCACCCGTCCAGACCGACCCTTGGGCCCACCCAGCCTCCTATAAAAGGGCTACCGAGTGTCTTGCCGGGGGTAATGCGGTCGAGGTGTGGCGTTGACCACCCACACCATCTAGCACTGAGGTCAAAGAAATATTAGAGCTATACCTCTTCTCCCCCTCTGGGCCTTCGTGTCCAATTCTAGGGTGAACTGCACCTTTACTTAGTATGTGAAGGGAAACATTAAGGTGTATATCTATATCTAAGTAATTCAGAACGTCCAAAACTTAACAACTGAAGCTAATGTGGAGACTAATCGTATAAGAGTTCTGGACAACTTGACTAGTTCGTGTAATGAGTGTTTCTGCAAGAAATACACGTTCTGTGTCCCCCATCTGGTAACAGAGATTACAGTAAAATTCTGTGTTACCTAGAATTTCAATGAATGCTATTAAAAAAAAAGAAATTAACGTGTGAAGTTAAAGCTAGCCCTATACTGATCTGGTAAGACCCTTAGGGCTCCAGGCTGCCAGAATTTCTATACAATCGGCACATGAATGTGGCAATGTCAGCCCAACGCACCGGCCGCCTTTATTCTGCAGGAAATATTCCTGGTACTCATTTCTGTTAGAGGCTGAGTACATCCCAGAGACATAGTACTACCAGAAGGATTAAGTCACTGAAAAATCTCAATGACCTCAGCGGGAATCGAACACGCGACCTTCCGGATTATAGCACAATGCGCCACCACGTCCCCTCAAAATTAAAGTTTACTCATGTAAATGAAGCAAAGTTTCCGATTGAGGATTCAAATCATAAGCAGGAATTCTTGCCGCTATACCAGATCATCATTCTCAATGCTTTGCACGTCGTGTGCACTGGTAAATTTAAGCAGTAAATTTCATAACATTTCATGGGTTCTTTTGTGTTAAGAAGTCAGAGTTAAACAGGACAAAAGAGATTCATGTGTTATAAGTGCGTAAAACACATTTTACTTCTCAAAAAATAACAGTTTACATTGTATGCAGTCTCTTACTTACTGTTCTATGTACATTATAGATTAGATCAGTCATTTCAAACGTGTCTGCTCAAATCACACTACAGCTACACGAATTGATTCAGCTGTTCCGCCACTGTAATTGACTAAATTTGGTCTCTTCCGAATTCGCAGAAAAATAAAATTTAATGCATGAAATTTTCTCACTTTTACATCTTTTTTTTTTTCGCAGGCATTAATATATAAAGCGTCCGTCCGAAATAATCTGTGAATATTTCCGATCCAGTCGAGCAGACGGCTAGATGAAGTCTGAACAGACGTGTAAAATGAAACCTTAGTTCTAAGAAATAAAGCCCTGAGTGTATTATTTTCCAAGAACTTCTTACAGGAACGGCTTCTAACACTTGCTGTAACACAAAAAAGCTTCCGAAGAAGAATGAAAGCAGAGCATGAATTAAGTTGAAATTTTTCAAATGCACAGCCTCGCTTTGAAGAACTTTAAAAAGCTCGTGCAATGTCACGTTTCGAAGTAATATATATATATATATAATTACATATAATAATAACTATTTAAATCTTGTACTTCTGTTGTCACATCTGTGCTTTTCAAAAACTGTTGTGTAATTCAAATAAGCAAAATAATTATTAATCATATTTTAATACCCTTGTTTTCAAAGTGTCCAATTTACTGTCAATTATCTTATAATGACAATAATTTACCTTGTTAACGACATTGAAATAATCAAAAGATAGTACAGTGTGGATTGTAAATTGAATTGCGGGTCACGCAAATCTCCCCAAGACTTAATAAGGATTCGGGCCATAAAGTTTATGAACCCCAGAAATCAAGTATCTGTTATTTCCAGCAATATATTACTAACTGGGGTGATGGTAAAAAAAATTCAATTTTCAAAATGTTCCACGAAGAGCACCGTGTTTTCCATGTGATCCACTAACTGACATTCTCCAGAAATATAAAAGAATTCATCTTTCTAGTAGGCTTATTTACTTACTTACCTACTTATTTACTTACTTACTTACTCCATGGTGCAGAGTCTTACTTGAGAAGCTAACCAGTTTTCAGCTACTCATGAAATTTCCCATACTTTAGGAAACCCAAAGGTTCATTACCACGTTTACAAGTGCCCGCCATCTGACCCTATCCTGAGCCAAATCGATCCAGCCCATCCCCCACATCTCACTTCATGAAAATCCATCTCAATGTTAGTCTCTCACCTATGCCTGGGACTTCCAAGTTGTCTCTTTTCCACAGGTTTCCCCACCAAAACCCTGTATACACCTCTCCTGTACTCCATACGTGTTACATGTCCCGCCCATCTCATTCTTCTCGATTTTATCACCCTAACAGTATTGTATGAGGAGTACAGATCATTAAGCTCCTCATTTTGTAATTTTCTCCACTCCCCTGTTACCTCGTCCCGCTTAGGTCCAAATATTCTCCTCAACACTCTATTCTCAAACACCCTCAGCCTACTTTCCTCCTTTAAACCGGGCGACCAATTTTCACATCCATACAAAACAATATTTTTAGTAGGCTAACATCAATAATTAATGTACTTTAATCGTGTGTTTAGTAAGTCTTTACTGATAAATCGAACATTATTAAATACTGTTACTTAAACAAAGCTGTTGCTAGAATGACGATGAACTCGCCAGAATTTGGCCTTTCAGAGTTACATGATCGAAGAATATATCGCTCATGATCCAGCAGGGTGTCTTAAACCTAACGTTACACAGTTTTACTTGAGACTGTGAGATCTTCACAGATCCTCAAAGGACGAAAGTTTGTACGAAGGTATAAGGACAAGAAATTTGTTGTGGACAGAAGAATTATACAGGTTTGTTTGTTTGAGGAATGGTGTGAGTTAGGACATATTGCTGTTACATGAGCTATATGTGGCAGAATTGTTATGTGTGTTGCAAAACGTATATTTTTATGTTAAAAATACAAGTCCATTGATGGTCGCATCACTATTTCCCTTCTTGTTTGAAATCATGCGCTAAATTTCGGCCAAGTTTGATTTAAAATCCAAATTAAATTCTGGGAAGACATGTCCCTGTTTCGTTATCGCAGACCGTGTAGCTATCTGTCTTAGTGATAACTTTTTTTGCACAAAAGATTAAATCCTCTGCCATCTGCGGCGTTGGTAAACACATATTTGAATTAGAAACACCCACCATGGCACTGAACCCTGTTAATCCTAGTTCTGTATCCTACATTCATTCCACAAACAGCGTAGGGTTTGCTGATATTTGCGATTAAAGCGAATTAAATGGGTTTGTTCAATGAGTTAGTGAAATGTGGCAGTGAAAGTTGTGACCGTGACAAGCGTGTGATTTGTTGAGCTACGTGTGGGGTTTGTGGGGGGAGGTGAATGCATGAAATGTGCTTGTAAATGAGAAGGGCGAGCGACTGAGGTAGGTGAGGAATATGTCACCATCATGAGCCACTGTGACGGAGTGGCCTCAAGGAATGAATAATTTAGTTCTGTGAGTAATTAATTCAGTGACAAAGTTGTGTCGGTGAAAGGACGGAATTATATTAGTCATTCAGTCATCCGGACTGTATGGACATGGTAGTCCGGAATACTCGGGAATCCGTACTACCAGGGAAAAACTCAGCGGTTAAGTAAAATAAAACAAATCTCACTCATTGCTGAAGTTAAACTCCTTAAAGAGAACATGATCTTCTAAGTAGTTTATAGTAATAATTATGTACTCTAATAGTAATTACAGTGGAAAATACTGGGTTGTATTTGGCTCACAATTATCCGAACTAACCCAAGAGCCGGGTTTCGGATTACCGGGTACCGGATTATCGGGTACCGGATTACCGGGTTCCGGATTATTGAGGGAAAACCTTATTTGGCAAAGTGGGCTTTTGAATGATAGCTTGGAAAGCTGTATTTTCCAACTGTTCGCATTTTCTTACTGGCTTAATCCTATCAATTAGAAATCGTATTTTGAGAAACTAATGTAGTTGTATCCGTGCAGCAGGCTGAAGCACAGCTTCAGCCTGCTGCACGGATACAACGACAACCCAGCCACACCGAAACTCCAACACACATCGAAACAAGAACGCACGACCAATGTGGTGATACAATAGAAAAGTCGCAGGGTCCTGATAATGGATGTTTTAAAGTCCGAAACATGTTAAGCATAGAAGAAGTGAAAAATAACTTAATAATTAGTGACATCAAGTTAGTCTCTTATTCTTCAACTATCACAATGATGCACTGTCCAATATACAAAAGATATTGTACCATATTGGTATTCTTATTGCTCGAAGTCCTATATTTATGCTTATTCTTCCGAATGTAAATTTACCTGTCTCTCCGCCGCTCATATTTCTGACCTGGTTTCGAACCAGGGTCATAGGTGACAGTATTTGCTTTCCAATGGAAACTGCTTTACGTGAAGTTGTGTGTCGCGAAGGCATGCCGAATGCTTTAGTAATCCATTGCTGACCACGAATCCACCCAATCTGATGTGGACAGTGTAACCAGTCAGCAAGTTTTCTTTCCATACTTCTATTCCTTCAGTTGTTTTAAAATAAGTACACAAGTTAAATTAAAGTAGGTATTGCCTGATCGTTATTTGGCTTCGAGTTCAATTTAATGCGCAGATTTTGTGACGTATTTCGTACATTTTGATTGTTTTAATATCAGTTTCATTATTTTTTACGAAGTGCAATTTTTTTTCTACAAAATGGTTTCAGAACGTTTGACCAGAGAAATGTAAGAGGAATGAAAATGAAAATGAAAATGAAAATATGGAGCGAAATTGCACGTCAGAATAGGAAATGCTACTTTTTTCTCTTTTCACTTGGGACACAGGGTGTTCAGGAATGTGGTAGATATACAGTGGTCATGTTGCCAGTGCGATTCTACAGATGATATACGATTCTGCATCCGTTTGACGTACATGAGAGTGATTTTAAGTGGTGATTTTATGTGGTGATTCTGAAGTCAACTTTGTGATTAAAATTAACGTACTGTCTGCCGATTGTGGACCCGGTAGCTCAGTCGGTTTAGCAACTGACTACGGACTGGACGGTCCGGGGTCGAATCCCAGTGGGGATGAGATTTTTCCTTCCGTCCAGACTGGCCCTGGGGCCCACCCAGCCTCCTGTAAAATTGGTACCGAGTCTTTCCCGGAGGTAAAGTGCGGCAGGGTCGTGCTGCTGACCACTCACCCCCTTATAGTGCCGCGGTCATGGAAGAGTAGAGCTATACCTCTACTCACCCTTTGGGCCACACCGGGCCTGTAACGGGATCACTTTGCCTTTTAATGTCTGCCGATTAGCGTTAAGCTCTTTTTTAAGCAAGTTCGCAAAATTGAGAAAAGCGACTATTAACTTCGTCAGTCGGCTGTCGTTAGCGCTGTCAGTCCGTCCGTTTGTCTGTCCGTCCGTCCGTTTGTCTGTCCGTCTGCGTGTAACAACGCGCCTCCCATTTGGTGGATTTTCCCAAAATTTAATATTTGACTATTTTTCGAACATATGTAGGAAAGGTCAAGCATCAGTGAAGTCTGACAAGAATAAAAGCTAAAGGTAAATCAGTCCCATTACAGGCCCGAGGTACCCAAAGGGTCCCAGGAAGTTGAGGTTCCCAGATTACGTGACAATGGTCCAGGATGGTGGTAAGGTTATTAACGTTACGCACCGGCCTCTTTTACTCCCAGGAAATACTCCTGGTACTCATTTCTGTTAGAGGCTGAGTCGACCCCAGTGCCATGGTGCGATCAGAAGTGTTATGTCAATGCAAAATTCCAATGACACTATCTGCATTTTTTTATTGCTCTTGAGATCTGAATACAAGTTTGTGTGTGTACTGTACATATTTATAGCTCTTATAAAATGTGGGTACCAATGCGGCTATGACATGCCTCGCGCCCTAGATGCTCCAAATATGGGGATGTAATCCTAAGTGACAGCCAGGACCTGGAAGACTCCTTCTGATGCCCTATGGGATAAGTACCTGGTGCTCGACAACTAGCCCATCGCGATGCATGCGTGCTACAAATTTGGGCGTGTATCCCCGATCTGATTACCACTCTCACAGGGCGTCAATAACTGTGAGATAGTTCGCGACCCGGTTGCATCTGTTTGGCTTCTGGTACGTTTTCCATTTCGACCTTCGCTCGAACCAGCGACCTTCCGAATTGTAGCACAACACCTTAACCACTGTGCTACCGATGTCCCCTTGACAAGAACAACCGGTACTTTACATGAAGACCAATACACAATTTTGATCATACCTTGCTCAGTTAATCTCAGAATGAGAAATGTTTCAGACAAACGTTGTAGAGAAAATAGCAGCACACATTTTACGTTCAGTAACTGATATCCAAAATCGTGCCTTTTATGGGATAATGTGGAAAAAATATTGTAGAGCAGTACAAAACACAATTGATAATATGGCGCATGCACATTGTATGCTGGATACCTAAGGTTACGAGCACACACTCAGAATATGTAATACGTATTTCTTTTCCACTGCAGCAATTGTCGCACGAACGCTCCCAATTGTTACGTTTTACGTACATTTCCTGTTGTTCACAACTTATGTTAACGCGCTGTCCATAAATCAGATTATATTGCACGGCCCGGTAATATTATTAGCGTGTAATGAATTGGACATAATGTTGAAGTCTATCAGGGCTTAATTTGTTGCTCGGGTCCGCTATTTACCTGGAAACCTCAGCTGGCTGAGATTCAAAGCGGGAACAACCCGATCATAAACCACATACACTGCCACTTGAACCACAATCAGACAATGACACATAAATACGAATATTGCAGTAACTTTAATACAGTCTGTACGAAAAGCATGCCGGTCCCAGTGGCCGCACAGTCTAAAGCGTAGGTCTGCGGCCTCTCGCCTGGAAAAATTGTGGGTCCGAATCCCGCCGAGGGCATGGATGTTTGTCTGTTGTGTGTTGTATGTAATCAGACAGAACTCACTGCGTCGAGCTGATCACAAGTCCAGAGGAGTCCTACCGAATGTGGTGAGTCGTTGTGTGTGATCTAGGAGGCCATGGCCTGCGTTGGGCCGCAACGCCACAAGGTGGAAAAATAAGAAAACCTAAATCTTTTTGTAAACTGATATGAAGAGTGTCGTCTCAATCCCAAGTTTAAATCAGTATATATTGAAACTGCCGCTTTGAGTAGAATCCTGAAATTACGTTTGGTGCAAGAAAGTGGGAATCCGATAGTGCCAGAAGGTTCAGTTTTTTTAACTAGATAGGTTTTCACCCTTTTTACAGGCCACGAAGGCCCTTAGGGTGAGTAGAGGTATAATCTACTCTTTTTAGGACCTCGGCGCTAGATGGGGGTGGGAGTCAGCTCCACGCCCCGGCCGCCACTACCCCCGGGAAAGACCCGGTACCCATTGCACAGGAGGTTGGGTGGGCCCCAGGGCCGGTCTGGACAGGTACGGAAAATATAGCCTCCACCGGGATTCGATTCCCGTACCGTCCAGCCCGTAGCCAGTCACTATACCGAATACGTTATCCGGCCCACAGCTTACTAATTGAAATAATAATAGTAATAATAATGTTTGTAAGTAACATCAACGAATATCCCAGTGGCGTTGCGATAAAAGGCCGCGTAATTGCTGGGGTCGTGGTTTTGCATCCTGCTGAGGCCGTGATTGTACGTCTCTGGTGTTTAATCTGCGTTAAGTAAGTAGTGGCCTTAGCGACGATCCGATCCCCCCTCAGGGGACTTCCACAGCGCATGTGTGTGTTTGTGTGTGTGTGTATGTGGTCTAGAAAACTCAACAATAAGGAGGTGTAGGCCCGAGTTGGAGTATTGGACGAGAGAAAATATCAGAGCATGTGCAAGAACTAAAATTAAACAATATAAGCTTACATCATCTGATTCTTGTCATTCAGCTTGAAATTGTAAGTAAGATAAAGGCAAAGTAAAATACTTTCTGCACTTAATTAAGCGTCACAGTGTGAAGAAGATAGGAATGTGGAAATATTCGCGTTGCTCAGTTCATTCTCATTCCGGGCGCAACACAGAAACGAACGATCAGCTTTCCTTCCAGAATTTAACAGCGGTTAAATCTGTATAAGACACCGCCTGATTCCCCTGTTTCGGACTGTCTGCAGATGAGGATAGTCTCTTACCCTTGCCTGCTACGTAACTACCAATACTCGAACTTTGGGCACTAACATCCTGTCTAAAAGGCCTAGGTGCGTTGGGACCGAAAGTGCTCGAACCCATCTACTCTTCTATAAACGGCCTTTCAACCCGTCACCTAATAGCTACACAGCCTGCTCCATCGGTTCTCCAGAGAGATATGTGACATTTATACTGAGTTATTTTAGAATAATACTGCTTCCGGGAATGTGATTGCATATAGTTTGGAGGAGCTACGTGTCTGCAATGGCAGATGGCAGCAATCCTAAGACCCCACTGTTAGAGCCGTGCTCAAAACGCGACGGTTGAAACGCATTTGACTGCTTCGTTTTACAGAACATGCATAATGTAACGGGGCAGACTACACGAGCGTCGCTACTACCGCGTTTGCCTGTGTTTGAGGGGCAGTCAGCGTTTTTTTTACCACAGCGGTAGGCTTTGTGATGGCAAGCGGTAGAAACCACAACGAATCTACATGAACCTTCAAAGCGCGGTCATTAGGTACCCACGTTAGCCTGCTGTGCCCGCAGTGGTACCAAAACCAGCAGAACTGGAGGAGTTTTATCAGCATACTCTTCTTATACGCTGTTGTTGATGCGTGTACAGAAATATTAGAGGAGGAAAAATTTATTGGTGAAATAGGAAAAAGACACTTTACGATGTTACTATGAATGATTGCAGCAGTAGAGAATAAAAAGTCAAATGTTGGATAGATATATGTGTATAGATGCTCCTGAATGGACGAAAATCACAACATGAGGTAAAAAGTGAGAAAAGGTATGTAAATTACATTTGTTATTTCCTTGTAGTAATAATATTATAATATTTCTAGAAATGTGAATTCCACAAAAAATTGCTTTAGTTTCATATTTCTACTTTATTGTTAAACAACGAGAGAGCGACAGTGATGCTAAATTTACAATGGAGCAATGAGGTTTAAAAAAAAACAAAAATTTTGGGGTTCTTTAAAGGCCAGATTACTGCCGTTACTAGTTGGGCATTTTTCAAGTTTCATGTGCAAATCTGAGCCATGCAATGGTGCCTTGGTACAATCTAGAACGTTCCGGAATGACCTTCGCAAACATTTCCTGTTTGTCTCTTCCCCTACCTACCTACCTAACTACCTACTACGTACATATCTTCCTACCTACTTACGTACGTACATACATACGTAAGTACCTACCTACCTACCTACCTACTACCTACCTAACTACCTACTACGTACATATCTTCCTACCTACTTACATACGTACGTAAATACCTACCTAACTAACTACCTACTACGTGCATAACTTCCTACCTATTTACGTACGTACGTACGTACGTACGTAAGAACCTACCTACCTACCTACCTATCTACCTACTACGTACATATCTTCCTACTTACTTACGTACGTACATACGTACGTAAGTACCTACCTACCTACCTACCTACCTACCTACCTACCTACATACTACGTACATAACTTCCTACTTATTTACGTACGTACGTACCTACCTACCTACGTACCTACTAAGTACATAACTTCCTACCTATTTACGTGCTTACATACGTACGTACGTACCTACCTACCTACGTACGTACGTACGTACCTACCTACCTACCTACGTACCTACTACGTACATATCTTCTTGCCTATCTAGCTACGTACCTACGTACGTACGTACCTACCTACCTACCTACCTACCTACCTACCTAACACCGTAATTTTGACCCTCTCGCCACTCCGATCCTGGCAGTTCCACTTGTTGGTCGAAATTCTGTTTGGTCTAGTTCCTAAATTCTGTTTAGTTTTGGCAGGCAGATCAGCGTCCTTGGCATGGCGTCGTGGGCCAGTAAGTTTTGATTTGGGGGGATTTTATTTCCCATGGCGCTAGCTCCGGTAGTTTAATTGTTTAATTTGCCTGTGCGATTGCCATGTCTGTGATGTTTTGTCACACAAGTATAATAGCAACTGCACAAACTCTTTATTAGTCTGTATTTTGTGTCATTACGTTCACTATCGTTGTTAAATTTGTTACGTTGTTGTTGTTTGTTTGTGCTATGTACATGTGTAACTGCGCCGTTGTTTCCACAAGTTGTACTAGGCAATATGGAATTAAAGGGGGAGTGGGGGGGGGGGTTGTTGCAGAGTTAGCTGGTTGGATAAAAACTTTATTACGTAGTCTCTCAGTAATGCTACTGCTCAAGGAATATAATAATAAGAAGTAGTAATGCGGCAGGAACATAATATATAATTCGCGTTTCGATAGTGGTAAATCAGTAATTTACTTGCATTTTGTAACATTTTAATTCCATGTCTAAACCGTACTTCATTCAATACATCCACCAAAAAACGCATTTAATAAAATAAATTCATGGCAATTATTGAAATTCCTGCAAGTTTCGGCACGGGGGGTATCCTGAGGGAGTCACAGAACAAAACAGTATAGGGCCACCAGGTCAGTCTAGTACTTTTGTTTGTTAGTACTGTGCATTTTGATTAACAATGTTTATTAATATACCAGCAAACGAACTTATAAGTACGTACATTTTCGCACGACGACGAAATCGCCTAACGACGCATTTCTAGGAACATATCCCATTCATTCAATGACGCATATCTGTATATAAGAACTTTAGGCCCAATAGCAATGCCGCAGTGCGGAGCAAAAGCGCCTGATATTGGTGGGCGAATAAAACTGCTGCAAGTTCACTCATTTGTAGTAACATGGGTCTTGGAAAGTGGCCACTTGCAACACAAGAGACGAGAAACGGCAAATGCGTTGTCCGGCGCAGCACGTTTGTTTTCCAAACACATTAATTACAATGTTCGTGTCTCAGTGCTGACGTTTATTTGTTACTTATCAAATTTTTAAGAAAATCGAATCTGCTCGCGAATACAGCAGAACACTAATGAAACTCTAGTACTTCAATAAACAAAGAGAACATCTAAACTCTTTCAAGTGAAAGTTGAAGGTCTGTGTGTGTGTGTGTGTGTCACTGAGCGTAGTTCTTGTATACAAGACCCAAAGTTGCGTACAAATTTGCTTAAGAAAGACGGAGACAAAAATGTGGGACATCAGTTATTAGTATCTGACTATAGTGCGGCTAGTAAAACCTTCCAACATTCCGCGACAATCCATTGGATACAGTTTTACCTCCAACACTCGTCTCATCCAGACTAAATCGTGTCCAGTCGAGCAGCACAGAGCCTCACTGAACTACATGCTACCAAATTAGACTTGCATGTTTTGCCCCAATTCTTGTACTTCGCACACTGCATGAGTGGAGTCTAATGAAGTCGAACGCCTATTTTTATGGGACTTCGGACGGCATTCTTTCTGACTGGCCTCGATTTGGTTGGTGCTCCAGCAATTTAAGCCATTAACTATTCACGACACTGATGTTATACTAGCACAGCCTTCTCCCGCTGAACATCAGTAATCCGTTCAAGGGAATCGGACGTTCTATGCGAAAACGCTAAATGGGAACCTATTTCCCATTATTTTAAATGGGAAAAATTGTAATGCGTTACTTGAACCCAAACTTCTACTGATTTCCTAAAACTTAAATAAAATAAGCTTAAACGCCTATATGTAAGTAACAAACTATCGTTTTAGAATATAAAATGCTTAAAACATCGCCTCTTGATCACCAATTAATAAGGTTGCTAACATGCAGTTACTTTGTATGCAGTAACATATACAGTTTGCATTGGCATCGTTTTGTTATAAATTATGTATTGAATTTTTGGAAAGTTAATGTAATTTTTATATAAAAAAAGGCCGAAAACATTGTATTGAGAGATACCTCAGTTCTAAGATGTCTGGATGTTAGAAACCAAGAGGTGTTCTACCGGATAAACGTTAACCGGAGAGACGTTCTGCGGAGTATGCCTTATTTGATCACACGATTAGAAAAACTCACAGATTCTTCGACATCCTTAAATATCCTTACTCTCCATTCGACATCACACAACTTGGCATTTCACTTCTTGTCGTCGCCTGGTACTTCAGTATGGCCTTTGTAAGAAAAGGAAGTGATAGTGCGATGGAAGTGATAGTGCGATGGAAGTGACAGTGCGATGGAAGTTGTCTCTGTCAATGCTTTTTGTACTTGTTATCACAGTCAGATACTGATATCTAAATCCCCCATCCAGTGGCGTACCGAGGGACGGGTTGGGGGAGTTCAACCCCCCCCCCCGAAATTCCGAAGGCCCTCCAAAATCGTGCCAAACTCAACCCCATTGTGAAAACTGTTAAAAATTGCTGAATTTAGGACGCCAACACCCCAAAATGTTCGGAAAAAGTCAGTAAAATTCTAAAATTACCTAGGTTCGCAATTGTTTTACATTAGCAATGACAAATAAATTGTTGTCATCATAAATATTCTTAAAGTACCAAAAATTAAGAAAATGTAACTATGTGAAATTAAATTTCTTGTACCAAATTACAACTGCCGCCAGAACCCCTGAGTAGGGGGCTACCGCCCCCAGATCCCCTTTCTCTATGTCCTCTGTCCTCAACCGAATAATTTGTTGAACCCGCCCCCCCCCCCCACGAACAAAATTCCTGGGTACGCCACTGCCCCCATTTACGAAAGTAAGGGCGAAAGACTGGCAAGTAAATTTAACAAATACGAACAAAGTGCGTCAGCAAATGCTTCCAGCAACTGCGCAGTAGCTGATGTCGCTGTATCACGTCCCAAGGGGATTACTTTGAAGTGACCAGCTTGGTATGCCGTGTAAATGTCGTCATCGCTGAGAGAATTTTCTTTTCAAAAAACTTCCGAACATGACTTCTAGAAGAAGTGAACTAACGTGTTGCAAGGGCGGTGAATTTAATATCGCAGTTGTCTAGGATGTCATACGTGATCGTTTGATAGGTACAACGGAGGCAAAAGATCCTCCGAAATGTCGGTTGGTGCAGTGCCGCACATCTCAGTAGGTTTTCCGAAATCATTTCATCTGTACCCGTGTATTTTCTTGGAAATGTTACATCACACAACCATCACAGTGCGTCAGCACTCTTATGTCTGTTGTGTTCTGTGATAAAATGCACCGTGTCCTTGACCTTTTCAGCACAAGGACGTGTAAGAATATTTTGTTCATCCTGACTTGGAGGCCTAATGCAAGCAACAAACATTAGACAAACATAAAATGTAGTGAAGACCAACAAATGCACTTCATTTCATAGATGTAATTCTGAGGTGTGTCATCCCCGTTGTGTTTAGAAAAGACTAATAATGAGGTAAGTATCAGTCATGAAACCACAACTATGGTAGTATGGATTTATTAAGGTATTTAATAGAAAAATTAACTACATGTTTCGGCCAATTCTCATTTGTTAAAATGTTTTTTCTCTCCTGTAGATACACAAAATACACCAAGCTACGCGCGCACACACACACAATGGATACCTGAGGCCATAAGAAACCCCACCGAGAACAGCAACACCGAAGGAAACCCAGAAGACGTAGAAAATACTAACCCACAAACCACGCACCCCGAACCCAATTGAATACCATAGACAACACAACCTATTATCACGGCCCCCCAACCCCCCCCCCCCAATACCTACCCATAAACTTGCATCCCACCAGTCATTGACCATTAGACCTCCCACTAAATAAACAGTTTTTAACGCGTAACGATGATGAGATCTCAGCATCACCTCGCAATATAGGCATATATATACAGGGTGTCCCAGGAGGAATGTGCCGAACTTCGGGAGGGTGTTCCTTATGTTAAAGAATACCGATATAACGCAAAACACCTATGTCCAAAGTTGAACGGTTATGGAGATAATGGCCAGAGAAGTTTGAAACTTTGACAGCTGTTACACACTTATTGATTACCAAATACATATTAAAACTGGCAGGAATATGTGG
>Ga0123354_10009428_pt1 | contig 14947 bp, 7 predicted proteins | sample TergutLab28metaG_2_FD_97872 | JGI IMG/M metagenome (GOLD analysis project Ga0123354, IMG submission 97872) | Labiotermes labralis P4 segment gut microbial communities from Petit-Saut dam, French Guiana - Lab288 P4 | ecosystem: Host-associated > Arthropoda: Insects > Digestive system > Gut ...
CAAGAAATATATTTTGAAGCAGCCAGACACCGAAGAGCTATGCAGAAGATGTGGAAAAGAATCGGAGACAATCCAACACATTACTGCAGCATGTGAGCAACTGACACCTACCGAGTATGTAAAGAGACATGATGGGCTAGCCAAAATTATCCATCAGAAATTGGCAAAAGCAGCCGAATTGATGGAAGACAAAAGTCCATATTATAAGTGCACACAAGCCAATGTACTGGAGAATGAAAATTTCGAACCGTACTGGAATCGCAGCGTACTTGCGGACAAAACAATACGTTTTAATCGACCTTACATAACTTTTATGAATAAGAAAACAAAGAACATCTTTTTGAAAGGCATAGCTGTCCCAAATACACATAATCTCGCCAAACAATAACCGACAAACAAAACAATTACCAAGAACTGGCAAATGAAATAGGCAGTCAAGTGATCCCGACAGTAATATCATCTACGGGAGTAATTCCAAAGACACTATCACAAGGTCTAACAATACTTAACTTGAACCCGAATACGTAAATAAAACTGCAAAAATCTATAATTCTTGGCACATGTTCAATTGTAGGAAACTTTTTAAACTACGAGTAAGACCACCGAGCCTAATCCTTTTGATTACTACATAACAGAATAGGTGAATATTTCCCAGCCAAAGCTGAGAAGTGAAAAATTCGATAACAACAACAACAATAATAATAATAATAATAATAAGCGACTAGATAACGCCATTGAGCAGACTACTACTTCAGAAGCTCGTACTTTATAAGAACTTCGTTCTATCCTCTGCCTTTTATGTAAACCGCGGATTCATTACACTGTTCTCAAAGACCTGTGTCCGGACGAAATTCTGAGCCAGAAGAATCCACTCCGCAACCAGACAAACTGCTTCTCTATAATTCCTTTACTAGACTAATTCCAAGCAACAGTCTGTACTGAGGAAGGCATAATGCCTAAGCTCTTCAAGAAAATTCATATCGTTTGTGGAATTTGCAGGTCCATTATCTTTCTCGAAAAGAAACCTAACTGGCCTTGTCCTGAGCTATATGGATTTACTCCACCCTCAAATCAAACACTTGTTTGTTTCAAGATTATCTTTCCAAACTTGTCTAAGTACATTGCCAAGGAAATGTATAAAGTAACAAACTGATTGGCAACCCCGTGAGGCAGGGTCCCTCAGACGGACGTCGAAGGAGAAAAACAGTTTTAGACTTAAGTTTAATCGAGCAGCAATATCGTAAATTTCTCTTATTTCCATAGGCCCTGGATATCTGTCTGGGTTGCTCACTGTCAAATACTGATCCAGCTTCACGAAGCTTCGTCAGCTGTCGATTTGCAACGCATTACACTGTAAGGAAATATTAATCTACAAGAATTACACTTTGGAGAGTTATTTTTCAAAGACGCTCTGTTACAATGCCGTATTTCACTAATTTACAACATAACAAAACCCAAGAAGGTCAATGTATTAGACTGAGCCATCGTGGAATTTATTTCCGGATGTAATCAGTATCATAACTACCTCCAGTTTCAAAACTGTCGGGCTCATAATATATTTGAAATTCGATGTTTGAAATAAACATGCAAATGAATTTAGTTTTCTATAAGATGGTAGTATTTTTTGTCCCGCCTAAGCAGATTTACCTGTAATCTACATTTCAGTAAAACCCACGAGTGCAATGTATTCATAATCCTCTCATTTACAGTTCATGAACGTTTTCGGGTGCATACTGTAACACATACTCCAGCTGTGCCGAAGCTCTGCTGGAGTATATGTTACATGATACAAGACGCACTGCAGTGAAACCTACGAACAGAAGAGATGCCTGGAGTTGAGGAGCCTGCCTTCAGTCATTATCCCCGCTACACTGCACCAGCTAACAAGTTGTGTCAGGCTTGCCGATAATTGCCTGTACACCCTGTCAAAGGAGATAGAAATGTATGTATTAAAATTCGTATTACATAGGTCCGCTCACTTACTGGCTGCAATGATTGAAGTTATTTCGGTGTTCTCTTTAGCTCGGAAGGCATATCCCATAATATTCCTTCAAAAACCCATGGATACTTTCCGAGCAGTCTTTTCCACTTCCAGACACATGCGACATCGCAGTCTTTTCCACTTCGAGACACATGCGACATCGCAGTCTTTTCCTTTTCAAGACACATGCGACATCGCAGTCTTTTCCACTTCAATACACATGCGACATCGCAGTCTTTTCCACTTCAAGACAAATGCCACATCAGTAACTTTACTGACGGTCGGACACCTGAATAATACAAATAAAATTTGTGCAACACAAAGAACATTACTATTGAATTCGTAATATACTGCCTCACATTCGGGAAATCCCGACTTCAAAACACGGCCCGAATTTCGGTTATTCTCATTGAATTTTTTTCGTATTATTCCTTCGTTTCTCCAGATAAATATTTGGGTAATATTTCAAGGTAAAGGTCACCCAGTAACGTGCTATTGCAGGCACAGAGGGAGTGTAAAGGTAGGCTATAGCTCTACCCGTGCTTAACCTAGGCACTAGTTTGGAGTGGGTGTTCATCACACCGACCCCTTTTTCCCTGGCAGAGAGACTCTTTACCTCTTGAATAGCGGGGTAGTAAATCAAATTGGGCTCTGACCGCTTTCTTTCACACTCACCCCAATTTATTATTTACTAACCAACGTACCAGTCGGCGTCGTAAGCTCTGAGATATTCACAGTAGCAGATGAATAAGTAAACAAACAAATAAATACAAAATTAAACATGTAAATAAATAAAAGTCAACAGAATGTGCGTAATAGGGTACGAAGGAAAGAAACTAGGAAACTTCATGCAAAGTAACGTCATTAATATGTCCAACAGCAACAGATGTTTGGACGTTATTAAACCCTTAAACCTTCATTTTCATGTGAAAGCAACTAATTACTAAACGAAAAGCTGTATAAATACAACAGTGTGTATGTTACAGCTGTCAAATGCACTACATACAAACGGGTTCACAGGAACATGCAACACAAATATATATATATATATATATATATATATATATATATATATTCCATGCACGGTTAACATTAAAGTACTTTATTTACAAGTAATTAATTATTTTCACCTCTTATAAATAAATACGTGATCCAAATACGTTATGAGAATAAAATTACAGCAGCATTAGTTTGAGAGTTATTTATGGGTCATAATTTGTGTGTTAATTCCATAAAAATGGTACAAAAAATATCTCACTAAGTTTGAGAACGAGATTAAGATATCCTCAAAGCAAAGTCACCACATAATTGATTGCCATAAAATACTGTATAAGTGCTGACGTCATAATTTGGAATAGATTAATGATTTTCAAAATTTAATCAACATTTAAGCATGCTCCTATCACTGCTGTAAAACTCTCCCTTTATTATTTAAAGTTCGGTACGACATTTACTCTTTTTTCTTTAGTTGTGTCAAATCTGGTCTAACACAGAGAAAAGAACACAATGCGCTGAGGGAAGTATTTGAACGTACGAGAAAAATGATGAAAGTTACTTCGTTGCTGTTCTTTGTTACTTGCTAACAATGGGGCAGCCACGTTAAAGTATCACAGTATTATCACTACTGAAAGGAGAGGAAACAAACTTGGTGCAAATGACGAGAGATCAGCGTTGTTCATTGCAGACAAACTTTAGTGCTAACGTAATGTAAAGTTCTCTTGGATATTTATTCCCGCTCGAAATAAGCCTATATATTACTTTGTTAGTTTAAGGGGAAAAAATAAATAACTGGGTAAGAATTCATATAAACTTAAACAATTAGTGATAACTGAAGAATAAAGAACCAATTAGATGCCACTTATTATTTTATTGTACTTCTTATAGGCTCAACATGTTTCGGGCATTACTATGCCCATCATCAGGAGCACGCGACTATAATGTTGATTACCACATTGGTCGTTTCGTTCTTGGTTTGCTGTAGGTTGGAGTTTAGGTGCGGTTAGGCTGTAGTAGTGTCCGGGCAGCAGGCTGCAGGCTGCAGGCTGCAGGCCGAACACTACTACAGCCTAACCACACCTAACCTCCAACATACAGCAAACCAAGAACGAAACGACCAATGTGGTAATCAACATTATAGTCGCGAGCTCCTGATGATGGGCCTAGTAATGCCCGAAATATGTTAAGCCTACAAGAAGTACAATAAAATTATAAGTGGCATCTAATTGGTTCTTTATTCTTCAGTTATCACAATGATGCACGGTCCAACAAACACCAAATTAAACAATTAGTGTTTTTGGCACGGATGTTCAAAGAAGTAGGTGACACAGAAATGACAAGTGCTTCATACAGCAGACTGGAATGAATCGGGGACTACGTTTGAGACATGTAGAAATCTTATAGGTTGCTTTTTGTGGGGGGATACAATAAAAATAAAAGAAGCCAACTATGAAAGAGGGCGAAAGGAGAAGTTTATGCAATCTGGCGCTGTACTTAAATCTGAGCAGTAATTGTAAGGAGGACAGAGGGCAGATTCTGATCCAAGCAATGTTATTTAGCAGAATTATTTTGTGCGAAGAGAGACTGTACTAAGCGAAAGTCTTCCTCCGGTTTCTGAAGAAAAGTTTGTGTAATTTCCATCTTACAATATCGCCCAATCTGTGAAAACCTTTCACTAAGATTCCGAAGCGTACCGCCAGGTCTACAAGCAAGGGTTCGTTGCGTTAACGAAATTAATTCCAATCAACTTGAGAATGTCTAATGTTTCACTTTCCTATAAACAAATTAAAGTATTTGAAAATAAAACACTATAGTTTTATCGTTATTAAAGCAGTGGCACATCACACTAGTATTTTGACTTTTGTTCACCGCCAAATATTACTCATAGATTAAGATCAAAATTATACGTTTAATGGATATTTCCTTGCTTGAGCTGTAAAGATTGTTCCAGACATTTGAAGTCGGTTCTTTCTAATGTATCTGTGCTGGGATCTCGAACCCTTTCATCCGAGGACGGAAACAGGTGCAGTTTCGGTAAGTTTGCTTTCTGTTCTAAGTGCTGGAAGAAGGACAAACTCCAGAAACACAGAGCAGTCTCTAGGTTTACGCGTTTTATTAAAATGTCACACGTAGTCCACCGCAGCAAAAACGCAACGCTGTTAAGTTATCAGAATCAACGTCACACCTCCACAACATAATAGCTTTATGATCAGTTTTAATGTCATCCTTACCACTATTCATAGTCTCACTAATAGTTTCTTTCCTTCAGGATTTATTACATGCTAATTATTTTCAACAGATGATTCTCCGCGATTTAGCCATCCTAATAATATTTATAGGAGAATAATTAAGACACACAAAGGCGATTTTATCCAACGTAATCCTACTTCCTGTCCCTCAGATTCTTGCATTTCTCCCCAGTATGTATCTCTTCCTTCTCTCCCCCCCCCCCAAACAAAAGAATGTACTTCTGTCTCTAGAGTTACAGATATTACTAAAAGGGAAGATTACTATCAAAAGCAACAGAAGGTTTTAAATTATAACTACCACTTTAAAGCATAGTGGTCATTTTATAAACCATCAGGTTTAAACTTCATACACTCCAAGTTCTGCCCACAGTGTGAATTTATGTGTTTTTTCATGAATCGCAAAAAGAGGCGATCATTATTTCCCTAAACAACAATAAATTCATGGTTTTTATAACCGATAGAGGGTGTTTACTGTTCGGTCCGAGATGAAAGCTTCAATAAAATTCAGATTACTTTTCGTCTTTAGAAGATCAAACTGCTCACTAATGTCATTACGTTTGAGGCAGTGATATTTTTGCGACCAGATTAGTTACGTGACAGCTCCTTTACACGATTAATTGCTTCTGGATAATAGTATTATTTATTGAAAATGCAACTGGCGGTTGTGGAGTGTTAAACGGTCAGTCGGCTACCAAGATAACAGAAAGAAATTTCAAGATCACCAAATAAAGGGAAATGCCAACTTGAGGCAACAATGTAATTTATTGAAGTTTCTTTAGCTCGACATGTTTCGGGCGCATTCGCCCATCATCAGGAGCACTAGATGTTAAGTTGCAGCATATGGTTTTCTGCACCCATCTACAGACTGGATGCAGAAAACCATATGCTGCAACTTAACATCTAGTGCTCCTGATGATGGGCGTATGCGCCCGAAACATGTCGAGCTAAAGAAACTTCAATAAATTACATTGTTGCATCACACTGGCATTTCACTTTATTTCATGATGAATATGCACAGTCAAACAACACTCCAATTTCAAGATCACCGCTAATAAGAATATAAATTAAGTCCTGCCGATTAGAATTACGTTCTCACACATAACGAAACAAAGAAAACTATCGTAGTTGCGGGGTTACCCTTACGTTCCGCATGTACTGATGGTGAAACAATCACATGCCTATAGGACTGCTTCGGTTTTAACACCTGTCTGACGCTGCTAAAGAGACAGAACTATTGCCTCAACCAGCCCCGTTGTTTCGTTCTCCTCTCTCTTGAAACTGTATTTAATATAGTCTATTGTAAGGGAACAAAATAAAGATAAATATAAGGGCCCAGGTACAGAACATCTTGTCGCTGTTGTCTGACTGTAACTGGAAATTTATATGGGAAAGAAAAGTGCGGGAAGACTTATTTCATGGGCGATTACCGGATAAAAATACTGCAGTTTCAATCTTCACTCAACGTTTTTCCATTACAGGGGGATGAATAGTGTAGAAATTTGAGGCAGCTTCTCATCACAGCGTGCGGATAAAGTAATTTAAGGCAACTGCCGTCCAACTGTTCGTTCAACTTTCAAATTAACATGCTGCTGTTTTAAGGTAAAGTGTTTTTCTTTGCCCCCAACCCAATCCACAACCCAGAGTTTGTAACAGAGGTTAAAGAGCCTTTCGTGGCACGCGTTTTACCTTGGAGACAGTTCAGTGGCAGCAGGGATGTGTACCAGATGGCGGGCCCACCTAGCCACCTGCCGTAGTGAAACACCTGCCAAGACAGCAGTCACTCTAATAACATGCCCGCATTATTACACTGCTGGGGCTCCCCAAGTGCTCAGTGCTCTGTCGTGTATGGATTACCATACCAGCTAGCCGAATTCCATATCTCTAACGACGTGAAATGAGTCACTTTAAGTCAAAGACTATCGAATACATAGCAAGAATTAGTTTCGCACCCAGAGTATCTCATATACGAATCCTGGAACAAATACTGACCTTTAGTATTCTGTTGACACTCGTATATAAAAACGTTAGTATCTGCAAATCTATTTCGCTGCACTTACAGAAGGCGTGGACGTGTTATCTTACAATAGCATGAATTGTGCGACGTCTAATTACAGTATTTTAAAGTACAGGAGAGGGGAGAAAACTGAGTATAGAACGAAAAAGTAAAAAGTATTGAAAGGAAATATGGCAGAGGGAAGGGAAGAAGAAGAACTTTAAAATTACAGTGTTTTGGTACTGAATTTCCAAAGGACATTGAAGTTATAACAGAGAAAAGAGACACTGTCAGTCACAAAAAAGATGTTTATTATGTTAATGGAAAATTTATTTTAAAATTGTTAATTGAAAAAAATGTGATGTCATTTAAATTTAAACAAACTGTAGTGCAGTAATTCTCCCTAGTGTATTTTAATATACTGGCATGTATTATCCGACGAAGACCCATTTCCGCCAAAACAGGTTGTAAGGAAATTTCGCATACATACAACAAACAACTCTAGTTGTGATCGAAGGTGTTTGATTTCTCTATTATCATCATATTCATCATCATCATAATCATTATTATCATCGCAACCGTCTCAGTCACTTTAAGAACATTTAAGTAATTTTAATATTAATAGAACTGTACTATATAAAGTTCATATACAGCAGTTCTGCAGACTTCTACTCGCCTCCCAACGCATGGAAGAATGTCAGAGCTCGCCTGATGTATCAGATAAATTTGGTACCGTGAGCCACGACATTGGAACTGGTTCGTTATCAGCAACGTTGAATATATATCATCTAACCTAACGAAAATTAATGGGGTTCCTAGTTTTCCTGGCTTATTTTATGGAATAGCCCCTTATGCCAATAGTGCTTATAGCGCTCAGGTATAGTGAATTTGTTCTATACCTCGACTGAGCAGAAATACTTGTATCGACAACGTCGCTTTAGCAATGTTCAGTTACATATGCGTCAGATATTTCAGGTTATCCTAAGCATTTATGTTAATCTTTTTTGGGGGGGGTAAATCACCTTAAGGTTACATTTACAATGAAAAGAATAATGTTTCTAGACGTCATACGGAAATGCAACGAAAACTCTCTTCAACAATAGGAATAAAGGCTTCAGTTGTTTCCATTATAATTAATGGCAACTCTTCCCGTGCACTTGCATATATTAAAAGAGTACGGGTGGGGGGGGGGAGGGGCAAGCAAAGTGTTTTACTTCAAGCACGTCTTTAAAGAGAACAACAGTTCTTTTCTGCAATAAATAGCGTCTACAGTCAAATTCTGCGAATCGCACAATAAAACACGCTGGCCCGAAAAGTACATCGATATCGCCCGTAACATACTTTGGTACGCAGAACAAATAATATCTTCGTAGTTCACATACCAACAAATTCGCTATTTATTAACTTGGTTAAAAGTTCTAATTTATATTAAAATACATAATAACATCGCTCCTACATGTATCGGTCTCTAATGACCATTATCAGGGACCTTTATCTGTACCAGACTAAAGTCATGTTTATGTTAAAACACTCGGTAAAATTACGTCGTTATATAAATTAGGTGATGTGGCAGCATGTCTGCAGACACGCTGCCACATCACCTAATTTATATAACGACGTAATTTTACCGAGTGTTTTAACATAAATATAACTTTAGTCAGGTACAGATAAAGCTCCCTGATGATGATCATTGAGACCGAAACATGTAGGAGCGATATTATTGTGTATTTTAATGTAAATAAAACTTTTAACCAAGTCAATAAATAGTGCATTTTTTGGTGAGTGAACTATGTAGAATTCAAAATGAACGGCGCAACGATGAAAAAAAATCTTGTTGCATATAACAGGCGAAACTAACCACACTCTGACCCTGGCAGGACATGAGCATTCTGCCCACAATATATAAGATGGACAGCCTGTCCCTGTGCTCAAGCAGCACGTTATAACGACTCATGCACATTTGAAGGACGGGTGGTAGGCCTGAGACTTCGTATTATATAGGCCTTGTTTGTGTGGCCCTCTCAACCCTACTAATGAAAACAAATGAGTGGAGAGACGGCTAGTACCTCAGTGTGATCAATGTAGTCTTTGGCACTGAGCTCTGTAACATTTCCCCAGCTTATACGGCACAAAACTAAGAAGCGAAATGAATCTAGGGCGTCGAAGACTACAGATTGTGTAGCTTTCTCCATCATGTTGTCGTGGTTTAAAGTCATTATACCCGGACAGGCAAATTCTGTATAATATTTGTTCGTCTCATTTATTGAAATTTGTATAAAATGTGCTCTGCATAAGGTTATATAAATAAAACTTTTCTATTTAAACTAAAATTATTTATGATTTAAAGGATTCTGAACACAGTGTATTGTCATAATCTACAATGATATTTTGGGTACTTTCGGTTTCTGAAGTCAAGACAGGATCTCCTTCCATATTCAGGAGGAAAGAGGAGAGAAAGGCCCCAAACTAGTGGGCCCACCCTACACTTCATAAACCACCAGGTTTAACATTAAAAATTCAGCGTTATGCTTGTACAGTGCCTTCATTTGTTTTGTGCGGATCTCAGGACAAACATCAATTATTACCCCATTTTGTGTAACAGCAACGCAAAGTAAGCACTGTGCGGTACGAGCTGAACTTTTAATAAAATTCGAGTTAAATCCGCTCTGAAAAGTGTCAAAGAGAATTGGATCTCAGTGAGTGAACAGTCCAGTAACCAAGGCCGAAACTTAAAACAGTCCTGCGCGACTTACAACTTCCTGTTTGATCTAGCCCAGAGATGTCACGTCTTATAGATCACATGGCGTTCACCCAACCGACCCTTACACCTCCGCCGGAAACAAGTCTCTCAGATCTTATCCGCTTCACCCTGCAGACCCGCAGCCACAAGACCAGGGGGCTTCTAACGAGTATTATGGCCACATGAATTTACACGACAGACATCGGAAAAGATCCAGTTTATGAGACATGGGACAACAGTGAAGGGACGTGAAAATAGTATCCTGTGTTGCAGTTTGGAGAACGAAGTAACTTAAACCCATTTATTTGTGTTTTCTTTCATGTCACTTGTACAGACGTTTATACATAAACCACAAATCCTAACGAGACCAGCCCAACTGTACAAGCTGACAGTCTTCATGTTTGTACCGTGCAGCAATGATGATTAAAACACTTTCGGTCCCCCAAAGTTCCTTTCTTACTTCAGTTCTCGCAACTAAATCATATATGAATTTCTTACATTTAACAAAATCCTGCAGAAGTAATATACAAGAATTTTATTCGGAAAATAAATGGTCCTTCATTGTCTGTGTCTGCTGTTTTCTGGAACCTTTAAGCTGTAACCCGGGACATTTACATTGAAATAGGCCGGCAGACATACCCCTTTCAATTCCTTCTTTATTTGCAGCACATGGTTAGTGTCTTCAAACAAACCAAACACATTCCAATGGTTTTCTCGTCTCTCGCGCCAACCTGCCTTACAGACTCCCAGTCATTATACATGTCACTAAAAACAGGCATAAACTTGCGCACGAGATGCGTGTGCTACCTACAGAAATAAACAAGCTAGTAAAAGAATGGCTACCTTCAGAACTAAATTAGCGTGGCAGAAGCACGTGTCACGTACACAACTAAATTAGCGTGGCAGATGCATGCGCTACCTACACAGCCAACTGAGTGTTCTACCAGGAAATACAGTCTCGACAAGACACATAGGAAAGCCGCAAGAAGACGAGGAATAGTCTGCAGTTATCTGTCCGGTCAGCTGATTCGTGACATAAATTCACAATCATACCGCACTCACGTACGTACGTACCTTTCATGTTCATTTTTAAACAGCTTCTTCTCACAATGCTGTTTTAAGCAGGTATTACTTTCATATTATTGCTATGTCATAGTCGTCATTATTGCTGCCGCTGGTGGTGGTGGTGGTGGTAGTGTTGGTGGTGCTACTTCTACTACTACTACTACTACTACTACTACTACTACTACTACTACTGCTGCTGCTGCTGCTGCTGCTGCTGCTGCTGCTGCTACTACTACTACTATTGTTACTACTACCACCACCACCAGCACCACCACCACCACCACCACCACTACCACCACCACCACCACCAACAACAACAACAACAACACCGCCACCAGCACCACTAGCAACGTTGCTATTGATGGTCGTTGTTTTAGTTGATTTCGTCCATCCGTCCACGTATCTGTGATGAAAACAATCTAAGTGCTATCGAGCTTTTGGGTTCTAATCAATTGAGTATTTATTTCTACTATCCTGCAAACAGAACTATTCAGACTTTGTATATTAGTTATATTCGCAACAACTACATGATAATGATAAGGAGAACAGCCGAAACCTGCAGTAGTAATGAATACACCTAATATACAAGTCCTATATAGTTCTGTTGGCGCATAATAGAAATAAACTTTCGAGGGATTAAAATAGGTGAAATCAAACTACAGACACTTCCTTGCACGTCCCTGCGAATTCGTCAGTCAGTCATCATTTGAACAGGCGGCGCTGTACACTCGGACCTTCTAAAAGCTTGTTAAACAAACCGTACGTAACAGCGTTGTTCAGCGCTTCCCTCCACGTCCTCAGTAATACAGCGTCTGTAGTCATACATATAAAAAATTGTCATTATGGTGTAGAATTTTTGTGATAGGAATTTATTTGTGTGAGGGAGAGGGTGTGGTTATGCACTACTGCACTCTGTCTCCATTTCAAATATCGGCAAAGAATTTCCTTTTTAAGTGGCCATTAGAAGTACTTTCAGTGGTATGGAACAGACTTACTCTAACCATTGCCTAAGCCTTCGTTTTATCTGAACAGGGAGGAGGTTCGTCTATATAAACTCAAAAATATTTCTCCCCTAACAATCAATAACCACTTGAAATATTAGGCTCAAGCAGCTTTACAGATGAGAATTCAAGTCTTCTGAGATGTGAAGTCTTGTAGGTTAGCACACAGGTACCTTCGTCTGGACGATCCTTCTACGTCCCATTTCAGGACAGTAAAGGTAAAGCAGTCCAGTTACAGGCCTGGAGTGGCCCAGGTTCCCAGATTTCATGACAACGGCACAGGATGGTGGTAAGGTTGTCAGCCTTACGCACCGGCCGCCTTAACCCCAGGAAATGCTCCTGGTACTCATTTCTGTTAGAGGCTTTTTCGACCCCACGGCCATAGTACGATCGGAAGGATTTTATGTCAATGAAAAATTCATTTCAGGATAGTAGAGGGTAAATTATTCACCCAGAAGATGGAGATATTAAACTTCTCCTAAGTTTCTGTACGTATATAGCAAGATGTGGCTACATCAACCTAATCCGAAACGTCGGTACATATACAACAATCTAATACACCAGAAGGGAGCGCAGAATGACGAATTGGCTACAAGATGGGTGACCCTGCATGCTGGTTCTTTTCCCAGAACGGGTTAAGAGATTTTTATATTTTTCGAAACGTCCAGCACGGCTCTGAGTCCACCCAGCCTTCCATCCAATGGCTACTGGGGTTAGGTTTCCTGGTGTGCAGTAGCCAAAGCTTCAAGCTAATCAGTGACCGACATTTAGCGCGGAGGAGAGAATGAGAGTAGCTACATAACACTTTACCCCACACGACGTCATGCCCCAGAAGACAGGCATCTTAATCAACAATAATAGTAAAATATCTATTTCGCCACAAGTTTACCATTCCTATGAGCAAAGCACCAAGAAACAGTTTGTCTGTAATCATTGTTAGTGCGAACACAATTTTCCGAACATTATACATTCAATTATCATCTACTATATATTTCGGACGCTTTTGGCCATCATCATGTAGTATAGTTGATGGATATTATTGCTGTGTGGTTGATACATTGTTTTTTTCTCTTCTGCAAGATTGTGGTATGTACTGCATGTAAGTCACAAGCTTGTTTCAATGTGATGAGTCATCGCCTTTCTGTACCTGAAACTATTTGTTTACACTTTCATTTCTCAGTAAGCAGACTATGCATGTGAGGAATATAGTCTCCTTCTATTTCTTTTTGTTTATTTGTGGTCGCGCTGAGTGTTTATGGCGCGAGCACTGTGTGGTATCGAGTGCAAGAGCAGACGTCTTGTGCTCCAGTTGCAGTCTGCCGAAGTATCTCGAACTGTGACCAGCAGATTTGTATGAAGCTGGACGATCAGTGTTAATGTCAATGAAGGGATCGAAGATCCCGAGAGTTGAACTCAATACAGTTCATTTGTATCAGCATTATTCACCGTTTATGCCTGATAAACTCCAGTGCAATTGACGTGGGAATTTTTGCGAGTGTATGCGGCCTGCCAAACTCCCCGTCTTTACTGAAGTTCGAGCTCCGTCCCTCCTGAAACAACATCACGATACGTTCCACACCGGGACCGCGCAGAATACAAGTCAGGTAGATTTTACAGCAACATAACAACAACCAGTTATTTAAAATAAGAGCAAGAAGGGATTCAGAAACGAAGGCTGTGAATACATTCAGACGATCTTGATGCATTTCACAAATTTTAACCTCTCTTTCATGGAAAAGATATCTTATTTCAGCTTTGTAACAGCGAAAAATAACGCAGTACATCCCTATAAATAATCTCTATTTCACTTGGCATAGGTCGTTGCCGTAATTTCCAAAACATCCTATGCATTTTGTTTTCAATTACGAACTTAATGGCCAGAATCCATTAGTTTATTCTATAACTCAGACTATGACTTTTATGTGCCATATTTCATTTCAGTTTCAAATGAATCCACGTCATCATGAACCACTACTCTAATATTTCACGCTTATAGCATCCAATTTATAACAATTCATTACCAAAACTCAGCTGTATTGGAGGGTCTAATTCACAGAATTTCGAGACGTAAGAAGTAGGATTATTACACGCAATTATCAGCGATGACGGCCCCGTCTAAAATTGTACATACGTCCAATAAAACCAGCATAATTATAAAATTTATTTATAGGAGATATTAAATAATTTTGCATGTAATCGCGCACATATTCATCGAAGCCATGATCGAAATTAAAATATTTGGATACAGCCCGAAGCGACAAAGAGAAAAAAACATATTTAACCCGTGGAACGTTTTGTTATCAATCAGTTCATAAAGTTTCACAAAGTCCAAGAATTAAACAATGCACCTAATAAATGCAATATAATACATCCCTTTTACGAAAACCAAACTTCATGCCAGAACATAAATTACGGTATTCCAGAACACTGTGATAAGTTAAAAGTGTTTACTTAATTCAGAGAGGAATTAACAGTTGGGCGAAGAAAATTACAAAATACGGGCAGAATCTTATGAGCCTGTAAGATTTATCAAATGTTATTACGGAGAACAAATAAAGGAGTAGAAGATAGAGGGGTAATATTTCACGTAGAGAGTAGAAGAGAGTTTATACTGGTTTTTGGCAGAGAATTATGCAAAAAGACGCCACTATAAGACATAGACATAGATGGGACGATCTTCTAGGAAGAAAACAAAATGGCGTGGACCTGATTATTGTGCGTCAAAATAGGGACAGATGGCGGTTTCTTGTTTTGTAAGCACCTTCATAAACCTTAGTTTTTCTTACTTTTCGGACACTTAGCTTGCTTAGTTGAAGAAATATTATTTTCTCAAGAAGGGCTGTGTGCCATAGTATAATTTGTTGACCAGTTAGTTAAATAGTTGATTGGTTGGCTAATTATTTAAAAATTGTCCTTAATTAC
>Ga0123354_10009429_pt1 | contig 14947 bp, 5 predicted proteins | sample TergutLab28metaG_2_FD_97872 | JGI IMG/M metagenome (GOLD analysis project Ga0123354, IMG submission 97872) | Labiotermes labralis P4 segment gut microbial communities from Petit-Saut dam, French Guiana - Lab288 P4 | ecosystem: Host-associated > Arthropoda: Insects > Digestive system > Gut ...
ATTTATCAAAGGTATAAGCTCTCAGTTTTTCTTTTTAAAGATAATTGAACTTGCATAAAATTCATTCGTTTTGTCCATAATATCAATCATTTCAGACCATTCTTCTTTTGGAATAAAAGCTTGATTGTATGTTTTTTGGGTTGTTATTCTTATGGTGTTATCTTCTATAACGGAAACAGCGCTAAACGTAACATATTTGTTTGAAAAATTTACGTTCAAATGTTCTATATCGCCAACCGTGTAATTATCAGGAATTTGGATTATGATTTCATTTTCAAACGTTCTGCGTGTGGGAAGATAGGCGTCGATATTTCTTTTTCTTTCATTTTCGGTTGGGTTCCATTGTTCTCCGATTAGTTTACCGGCGGCAAGAATAATGTTATCCCCGGCATTCCGAACAAAATCACTCATTGTGTAAGATATATCGTACTCGATTTGAGGTTTTTCCAAAGTTACTCCCAAACTTGAGAAGGAATAACTTTTTACTTTTTCGGGAGCATAACCATGATATTGTGCAATTTCATCTTCTATTTTTTTAGAATACTCTTCTCTGCTTTTCTTGAAACTGCCTTCTACTTCCGGTATTTGTTTTCGGGAGCTTTTGTCCGCATTTAACTCGTCGATATAACTTTTATCTATCTTTAGAAAACTCCTTAATTCTTTGTCCCAGTCTTCAAACAAAAGCAATTGCGGTTGAATATCGTTTTTGAGATTACCTGACCAGATAGAATGGCGTTCGATATCGATTTTTTGCATATCGCCGGGATTAAATGCTACATTTAACTGCATTTTACAAGCGTTTTCCTTTGCACTCGATTCGGGTAAACTGACAAACCCATTCCAGTATCCATTTACGTTAGCAAAAGCGGAAGTGTAAACGCTACCCTCCATTGCAAATATTTTTTGAAAAGTGATCGTTGGAGCGGATTCGCCTTGAAATCCGGCAGGAATTTCTCCCGGAATCCGGTAACGATAAGGCGGAAAAAAATATTGAATTGCATTATTAGCTGCAATCATATAATATAAATCTTTGTTAGTTACAACTTCATCTTTCCGAGCGTCGTATTTGTTTGTTACAAATCCGACTTTGGAGTCGATGTTATATTTTTTGAAAAGATTATCCAATGTTAAAATAAATGAGCCAGCGTTATAGTAATAATCGTTAGGCCATTTAAAGTTTAATGCCGTAAATATGATATTGGCAAGTTCTTCTTTGGACAGGTCGGGTTTTGTTTTTATATAATTGTCTATTATTTCCCTTGCTTTTTTGGGTGTATCTCTGATTGCAGACAGTTTTATTTGATTAAAAGCAAGATAATACTTTGCATCTTCAACGATACTGTCGGAAGGAACGTTTTTATGTACTCCGATCGATCTGGCGCTTTTCGGCTTAAAAAATGCCTTCGACGCATTTTGCAACACCATAAACCGTATCATGGGAAGGGTGCGTAAAGGTGATATCCAGCGAGTATTGTCGTAATCATTGATTCTCATTATATGATCCGACACCGACTTTAACAGGATATTTCCGTTTTCATCCGTTTCTACCGAAAATTCAGGAGCTCCGTTAATCGAACGGTATTCAACAGTGAGATTTTTTCCGAATGTCAGACTGCAACTTTGTTTTAAAGCCGGATAGTCGAAAGAATAAAAAGGAATGTATTGTTCCTGTAAATTGTATGTATCAAGTTCATAGATATCGCAAATAAAATAATCGATAATGTCATTTACCTGCAATTCAGGAATTGCCAGCTTTTTGTAAGCTTTTTTATCGCCTTTTCCTTCGCTGATGGTAACAGCCGATTCAGGCACATTAATTTCTTTAATCGAGCCATCCGGTTTAATGATGCGGGCGCCGAGTATTGTAATGTTCGAATTGCTTGCTCTTGAATAAGCCTGCCCAAATTTATATTCTTCTTTAAACGAAAATTCCGAATAACGGCTGAGGGCCGTTTGGTCATTGATTTTAATCATTCTTCGATCAATATCGGTATAAAAAAGTTTTCCGGTATTGATTCCCCAGAGAAATTGTTTTGTAGCGCTGCTTCTATTGGCTGTTGCATCAATTTGCCGGTGTTGAGCTAAAATTATCGCCGATTCATTTTTTAAATCATCCGGGATTTTATAATTCCTGAATGCAGGATCATCCCATGACCAAACTTCCGCTCTGATTTGAGCGGCGCGTTTCTGATAGTCATTTGACTGTGCCGATAGCGAAAAAACAATCGCCGACAATGCGAATAACAGTGAATAAGTCCGTTTCATATTTTTATTTTCTGTAAAATAATTTGTTCCGAATAATTCCTTTTTAGTAAAGCAATGTCATAATTCCATTGGGCGAAATTCTCTTTTTTCAACCATACATCTTTAATGATAATTTCTTTTCGGTATTTGATTCTACCATCTTGTAAGCTGTATGTTATATTGATTTTATAATTATCGGTTTCAACTGTTAATCCGTTGGGAATTGAAACAACTTCAAAGCCTGCAGGAATAACCAAATATTCTTCTCTTATGGTACGTTCTTTAAAAGGAAATACCATGTCAATTTTCCTCTTTGCTGTGTCGATTACGCTGGAAATATAGTCCTGACGGCTATCCAAATCAATGTATATTTCATTTCCTATTTTGTTTACGCTGTTGTTACGCACTTCATTGTAACTGATTTTGAGTTGATTTTGCCTCGAATCAGTTCCTTGTATGGATATATCCGATATTTTTTCATGGCTTTTGCCTTTTTCAAGAAATTGCTTGAGCACACTGTTTCGGAGAGACGAGTTCAAGTTGTAAATGACAGACAAAATAGCTTGCTTGCTTTCTCCGCTTAAAATCATATCCACAGCGCCGGCTAAAGAATTTTCCTTGATGCTGTATATACACGTCAGGCTATCGGTATTTTGCGAAGCGGTGACTTCCGGAACAGAATCAATAATATAGCCGGTTCCGTTTTCTATCAGTGTAAAACAATTTTGAATGCCGTTGTGATATTCGCCGGGAACCATGTATTTGACTGTGGGGTCGAGGTATAGGATTTGCCCGTTTTTAAATAAAGCACAAATTACATGGTTGAACAAGGGTAATGTTATTTCTGTTCCTTTGCTCAATCCGCCGGTTCCAGTCCAAACCAGACGGGCATCGAATCCGGCTGATTGTAACATGATTTTCAATAGATTAGACATACCTTTACAATCTCCGTATTTTTTGTGAAGGACATTTTGGGCATTATCGGGGATCCATCCGGCAAGTCCGTACTCAAACGCAATGTAACGAATATTGTTTTGAACCCATGAAAAGATGGTGGAAATTTTCTCATCATCCGTTTTGCATGAATCGATAAGCTGTTGCGTAAATTTGGAAACAGTTTCAACGTCGTTAGAAACACAATCGATTTTTTCCTTACACCACTTATAAACATCATCATAATTATCAAAATAAACTGTTTCCTCCTTTTTTACAGTCACCTTTTTCGGGATTAACAATAAATACGGGGCTATTTTATGATAGGCGGGAGCATCGGGCATTTTTTGTATCCCTGCTTGATTTTTTATTGTATATACATATTTAACGGTTCGTGATTTTTCGTCCGTACTGATTTCCTTTGTAATATTATCGTTAAAATTTTGCTCTACAATATCTATTTTCAATCCGTCAGGAATAACAATCTGCACTGTTTTCTCTTTTACAAATTGTGGCTCCGAAAAAATTATTGTATTAAATACGCGGATATCGTTATATGTTTTCTCAAAACTGACAGATGCTCTTTCTCCTTTTTTTGTAAAAGGAAGTTCAAAATAACAGACTTTCATATCGCTGTAGAAAATATCATTGTCTTTATACATTTCATAAACAGGCGTTATTTTCTTCTCTGCTTTTATATCAACTTTATCAATTTTGGAATACAAATTGTAAAAATCAGCGACAGTTATTTTTTCAGGCCATTTAAGACAAAGATAATTTGTAATGGATTTTTCTTCTAAAACTACTTGTTTTGACGATATATTGTATGAGTAATTTTCTGTTTTTTTTTCTATAATAATGTTATCTTCATTTGATTGCGCGTATAAAACCGGAGCAATGAAAACAATAATAAGAATATTTATTACAGAAATTATGAGTTTCATAAACTGAGAGATAACTTTAGGGTAAATTATTACTTTGCGGTGTTTCCGAGCGCCGTCAGTTAAGACCCGCTCTTTCCCGTATCAGTTCAACCATTTCATGAACAGAGAGACGCGCCGCCATGTCGCTGCCTTCGAGCAGTTGCTCGGCAAGGTCGCGCTTCCGGCTGTGAAGTTGGATGATTTTTTCTTCTATTGTATTTTCGGCAACCAAACGGTAAATGGTTACCGGTCGCTGCTGACCAATGCGGTGAGCGCGGTCGGACGCCTGATCTTCAACGGCGGGATTCCACCACGGGTCGAGATGAATCACATAATCGGCGGCAGTAAGGTTCAATCCCAATCCGCCTGCTTTGAGGCTGATAAGAAAAAGTTCGCCTTCTCCGTTCTGAAAATCTTTCACGCTGCGTTGACGCTCGTTTTGTGACGACGAGCCGTCGAGGTACTGGTATTTTATGCCTTGCTTGTCGAGCGCTTGACGAACAATAGCAAGATGCGAAACAAACTGGCTGAAAACCAATGCACGATGCTTGTTTTCAATCAATTCGCCGACGATATCAAGAAATGTGGAGAGTTTGGATGAGGTGATTTTTATGTTCGGGTCAATCAGAAGCGGATTACAGCTTGCCTGACGCAGCTTAGTGATTTCCGCCAAAACCTGCAGATGCTTGCTTTCATCCACATTGTTCAGATTTTCCAGAGCCTGACGGCGTAACGCTTCGTAAAATGCCATTTCTTCATCGGAAAGTTGTATCTTCTTAACAATTTCTGTTTTAGGCGGAAGTTCGTCGAGTACTGCCGTTTTGGTACGGCGCAGAATAAACGGCGCAATCATCTTCTTCAAATGTTTTCCCGACTGTTCATTGCCGGATTTGACAAAGGTATCGGTAAAATAATTCAAGCTTCCCAGCAAACCGGGATTGAGGAAGTTAAACAAATTCCACAATTCTCCTAAATGATTTTGCAAAGGCGTGCCGGTGAGCGCCATACGAAAACCGGCTTTCAATTGCATGGTCGCTTTGGAGGTCTTTGTCGCATAGTTTTTGATTACGTGCGCTTCGTCGAGTACAACAGTAGCAAATTCGTGTTCTGTAAAAAGTTTTTCTTCCGACTGCAAAAGTCCATAACTTGTTACCAATACATCACCCGCTTCGAGCGATTGCAACATTTCCTTGCGATTGCTTGAACTTGTTCCTAATGTTTTGAACCGGAGCGTAGGCGCAAATTTATCGGCTTCGCTCACCCAATTGTTTACCACCGAAACCGGACAAACCACCAAAGCGGCCCCCAACGGCGCCCGATGAAGCAGGATTGCTAATGCTTGTATGGTTTTACCCAAACCCATGTCGTCGGCAAGGCAGGCGCCGCCGTTCCATTCCGCCAAACGCGCCATCCAACGGAAACCGTCTTCCTGATAGCCACGCAATTCAGCCCGGAGAGCAGCAGGAACAGGTGCATTTTCCAATTTTGCCTTTTCTATCTGTTGGCGGAAAGTTTTCCATGCTTTATCGACTTTCACATTTTCAATTTCATCGAAAAAATCGTCCAATCCAACGGATGCGAATTTATTCAGGTGAACGCCTTTTTTATCCTCATCAGAAAACAGGCGCAGATTGTCTAACTGTTTTTTCAGCCGGTCGCTTAATGCCAGAAATTCGCCCGAACTGAGTTCTATAAAGCGGTCGTGACTTTTCGCCGTGAGGCGCAGCAACTGTTGCAGCGTCAACACCGTATTTTCATCCACATGCAGTTCGCCTTGCAAATCGAACCAATTCAGACCACTTGTTATCTTGATATTTAATTGATTGATATTTGCAGTTCCTCGCAATTTGTATTTTTCGCCTTCAGGCCATTCCACCACGCTCACATCCTGACGTTTGGCTAAAATGTCGAGTAAAAAGAGCGAATCCATCGGATCGTCGAAAGTCATCAAACCTTCGTTTTCATTTAAACTTTCAAGACTTTGAATGTCATTTAAAAGGATTTGTTCATTCTCTGTTTCTTGCTTCAAGTCGCGCTTCACCTGTAATTGAATATTTTTTTCGCTGGAAATAAGCACTTTCCCTCCTTTTCCCGGTTTGCAGTAGGGTGGTCTTTCCCCGAAAGGTTTGCTAAAGAGTTCGGTCTTCAATCCATCGCCTAAAGGCAACAGTTGCACCCGGATACGCGAATCGGCAGGCACTTCCTTCACCTCTACGCGCAAGTTTTTGTCTGAAGCCACCAGATCGGAATGAACTGCCATTCCTTCTGCACTGAGCGATCCGAGCAACTCTGCCAATTTTGCCTTGCCGCTTTCCGGCACAATCAATGCTTGCCCATTAATAACTCGAATAATGCGAATTTGATTATCAGTGAGATTGTAAACTTTGTAGCGAGTATTGGTTTCCTTTTCAATAAGAATAACTTTGTCGGTCTCTTTCAAGTCCGTAACAAGCTGATAGCCTTTGGATGTTTTATTAATAGATACAATCACCTGACCGGCAACAAATTCAATCGGAATATCGTTTGAATTTTCCAAGAAAATATAGGGATGTCCTACTATATCAAGGAATACTTTTTCGTCAAAATCGTATGAATTGCCATAATAATTATCGTATAATTTAACGTGTTTCGATATACGAATATCCTGGTCGGTCATTCCCTCTACGTTAGCTGCATAAAAAGTTTTCATGGCAATATTCCGGCCTTTCGACCAACCTTTTGCCTGCCGGGTTTGTAAAACGGGTTGAATGCTTTTATATTTGGGATTAAAATAATAAACCACCCGCGCACTGTTTTCGTTATTAGCCCTATTAGCGTGGGCGCTTTTGGATGATTTCATGCCCAACAATAAATTCAACGATTTCTCCCAATCTTCCTGACGACTGACACGCGAAATGACAGGCTGATAATTAAGTTTTGCAGATAAATCAAGATACAAATCGTCGAACCGTTTTTCATCAAACCATGTTTTAGCTACAAAAGCCACTTCGTATGCAAACAGCAAATAATCCGCATCGGCGGCTTTTTTAATAATATCGTAAATATGAGACGCATGCTTTTCTTCGATTTTTTCGCCTACAAGATGATAGATAAGGATATTCGATATAGAAACTGTATTTATTTCCTGACAAAGAATGTTGCTTTTAAGTTCATCTTTCATTTTCGACAGTAAGCTTTTCTGTTCGTTCAGTACATCGTAAGCAATGGCAGCAAGCAGATAATAGAAACCGTAGGTATTTTTTGCCGCCCATTGCACTGCCTTTTGAAAAACAGGCGTAGCAATTGTTGTGTCGGATAATAACAAAGCTACGATATATAAATAAGCAATAATGGGACTTTCAGGTAAAGGCGATTTATTCCCATTTGCTTGCTGCCCTTTGATTAATTTGTTGAAATACTTAATGGATTCTTCCGTATGACCTTCTATAATGCACTTCATTGCCTTAAAATCAACAATATCATCTCTAAGTTCAATCGCTTTGTCGACATTCCCGCTCCAAAGAGCCTTGTTGATTTCAATACCGCTTGTCTTTACTAAATCCGGATGGCCCGACAGGGTCTCTATTTTTTCAATTTTTGATTGTATATTCGATAATGGCATCAAACTATTTATAGTGTTATTCATTAGTTGAATAACAATGCTGTAAATAATGTTTCTTGAAATCAGATTGAGAAATTTGTTGTATCGCTCATCTTCAATCATCACAATGTAAAATTCTATGATTTTCGGATTTCTAAAGCCAAGTAATTTATTTTCAGCCTCCATGTATTTTTCAGGTTGATGCAGCAAGGCATACAGGCTGTTCCGAAATAATTCCTCAACGGATTTGTTGTAATACATGAAGCCATTGCGGTTGTCTATCTTTTCCCACAATGCCGGTGTGATTTTTATTTGAGGAAAAATATAAATCAAAAAATCGACTGAAACAGTGTATTTTTTTTGATACTCTTGTGTAACAGAAAACAATCCTTGTCTGACAGCCTCTTCAACGATCGGCAAGAGGTATTTTTGCGCAGTATTTCTTCTTAAAAATTCAGCGATAATATTTTGAAAGGAATAATCAATCTGAAACGAACATTTTAAAGCGGCAGCTTGCAGTATTGATTTATGTTCTTCGGAAAGGAGATTGTAGTAAGTAATTTGAGACGGTTGCATATTATGATTATTTTTTTAGAAGGCAAAAGTACATAAAAATTTCATTGTAATTTTTATGTCAGCATATTTTTTAAAACAGTGACAATTAATCATAATACACAATTCAATAATTTATATTTGGTAACAAACGAAATTTCGCCCGAAGCGTTGGACGGTAATTCAAACGAAATGATTTTTTCCTGTTTTGCGTCTAATTCGTAATGATGCACTTCGTCGCTTTGAACGCCATTCAAGAACAAATTTACTTTACTGGCATCTGTAATATTCCCCTTATTAATTATACTTATAGACACTTTGTCTATATTGTCGGATAAATTTTTTTCTCTTCCTAAATAGGTCAATTCAAAATCGGCGACATAAGAATATGGATATTGAATGGTTGTGCTCACACCGTCGGAAGTTGTTTCAAAACCTACGCTGTCTTTGATATGGTCTTGTGCCTTGTATGAAGGGCTTTTTCCGCCCACCATGATTTTGAAATCACCCGGCTCTACAACTCTGTCCATTTTGTCGTTCAACAACGAAAGTTCATACGGCGTCAAAGTAAATGATACGGTCTTGGTCTCGTTGGGTTGGAGCGTGATGCGTTCAAAATTTTTCAATTCCATTACGCGGGTTTTTACCGAAGCGTACATGTCAGTTACATACAATTGTGCCACTTCATCACCTGCCATTTTTCCGGTATTGGTAACGGAAGCTTTTACTGTAACCGTTCCATCGTTATTAACTGTAGCCGATAAATCGGAATATTTGAATGTTGTATAACTAAGTCCGAAACCGAAAAGGTACAAGGGATAATATTCCAAATCGACATATTCGTATCTTCTTCCTGATGTTTTAAAATTATAATACAAAGGTACTTGTCCCACGTTTTGCGGGAAAGTTACAGGCAAACGTCCGGCGGGATTGTAATCGCCGAAAAGAACATCGGCCGTAGCAAATCCGCCTTCCTGTCCGGGCAGCCAATTGACCAAAATGGCAGATGCATGTTTTGCAGCATACGAAAGGTCGTAAGCCCGGCCGGCCTGCAAAACCAAAATCACCGGTTTTCCGGTTTGACAAACGGTTTCTAACATTTCTTGTTGATGGCCTTGCAAAGTAAGTGTAGCCAAGTCGTGATTCTCACCCGAAGTATTGACTATTCCCGGATAAGATTCGCTTGTCGAACAGTCGCCCAAAACCATCACAACTACATCCGATTTTTTTACCGCTTCCAACACTTTATCAATAGCATAATTTTCTTTATTGACAAAATCGCAGCCTTTTTCGTAAAGCACTTGGGTGCTGTTGCCGACTGCGGCTTTAATTCCGGTCAATACGGAATTCAACTGATGGGGTTGTAATTTGGGCGTGTAGTCGCCGGGTTGCAAATCGTCTGCGCCCGGCCCGATGACTGCAATACCGGCAATGGATTTATTTAAAGGCAATATATTTTTGTCGTTTTTCAATAACACAATAGATTCGCGCGAAACTTGCCGCGCCACCTCGCGATGTTCCGGGCTGTTCCATCCAGGATAAATGCTATCCCAATTCAATGGTTTTGACGGGTTGTTTTCAAAAAGTCCGTTGGCAAACATCACTCGTAGAAGGCTCCGGCAAACTTTGTCTAAGTTTTTCATGTTGATTCGTCCGTCTTTGGCTGCAGCAATGACCTCCGGATTGTTGTAAGTATCTCCGCAGTTCGTTGCGATACCGGCAGCCAAAGCCTGGTTAGCAGCGTCGATGACATCCACCGCAGTGTAATGCTTTTGAGACGTGAGGTTTCCGATAGCGCCGCAATCGCTCACAATATATCCGTTAAATCCCCATTCCTCGCGTAATATGTTATTCAACAATTCTTTGCTTTTCGCAACCGGAATGCCTAAATAATCGTTATATGACATCATAATGGATTGGCAATTGTAATTTTTAATAACGTATCGGAAAGGAACCAAATGAATTTCACGGATTTCACGTTCCGAGAGACCGATATCGTGCGAATCACGCCCACCCAACGGTGCACCATGAACGGCAAAATGTTTCGGTGTGGTATATAAACCTTTAGATTGATAACCTTTAATCCATGCACCACCGATTTGAGAAACCAGCACAGGATCTTCTCCATAAGTTTCTTCCATACGTCCCCAACGCGGATCTTGTGCTACGTCTAACACGGGAGACCACGCTTGCATGGTATGCGCGCTCACGGTTTCATCGCCAATAATTCCGGCAGCTTTTTCAATTAAGGCTTTGTCCCAGGTAGCACCCATCGCAATAGACTGCGGAAAAATGGTTGCGCCGCTTCCGTAAGAAAAACCGTGCAAAGCTTCCACTTTATTCATGGAAGGTATGTGCAAATGCGGAATACCCGGAATGCCCCAACCTTCACGGAGTAATTCCATTTTATCGGCGGGAGTCATGGCTGCCAGAACCAGATTGATTCGTTCTTCCACCGGAAGATTGGCGTTCATCCAAGGTTGGGCAGTATCGTTTTGTTGGGGCGGTAGTAGGGGCGGATAATTATCCGCCCCTACATGCACAACTGTTAATTCGTTGAGACGAACGGTCTTCCCTTGCACCAATAATTTAACGTGTGCGCCGTATTTCGGCGGAAAACTGAGCGTGAATATTTTATCTCCACTGACGGAAAATTTTACCGCCTCGCCCCAATTCATCGGGTCGTAAGTAATGTAAATACTGAGTAAATCGGATATGGTTTGTTTGGATAAACCGGAAGTTTCGAGGATGATTTCCTTCACTTCTCCGGGATTTGACAGATTCAAAACCAACGGTTGGTCTTGTTGTAAAACGGTTGGTCCAATTTTTTGCGCCCCAAGGGAAGCGCTTATAATAAGCAAGAATAAGATAGAAAATAAATTCTTCATGAATAGAATATTTTTTAATAAATAAATACTGTACAAATTAATCGACCGGACCATCCAACAACAAATCATGTTCTTTTTTAGCCTTGTCACCCGGAGATTGTTCTTGATCTGCCCATTCGATATTCATGGAAGTCAGCAGGTTGCGCCAAAAAGAGATGCATTCGGGAGACGAAAGCCGATAATCTATTGTAGAAACTACAAAGGTTGCATTTCCCCAAGGATAAGTCACGAAAGCAGCTCCGGAAGGTTTTTCAAGTCTTTCGTACAAAACAACTTGCGCGCATTTCCGGTTTTCCGGTTGTTCGTTAAACAGCGACCAGTCCACATTCGATGCAGTAAAAACGACTTCTCCTTTTTCAACTAAATCGCCATTTAAACCTTGCTTCAATATCTGCCGATCGCCTTTGATTTCCGCAAAATAGATATCGGGTAAGTCGAAATGTTTTCCCCACTCCGAGTTTTTATTGCTCTCGAGTGCAGTTGCTCGACGAGAAGTCATTTCAACATTGAGAGGCAGAAGCGTTTTTGCTGCCGGCGAAAATCCTTTATCCGCTAAAAGTAACCAAATAATTCCACCTTCTTTTTTTGCTTTTTCCAAAACCGGAAGCAAGGGTTTCAATTGTTCGTGCGAAACATTTTCCGCATCAACAATAAACACTTTCAAATCTGTTTTACCGGAAAAATTCAATCCGATATCGCTTAACCGGTGGTATAATTCGCTGTCCTGGTTTCCAATAAAGTATGCCGATTCGGCGTCCGGACGTTGTACAATTTCTTTAACCGGAAGAATGTGTTCCGTATAATGGTCCCATGCGCAAGGTTTCGGCCCATTTTCTGCCAAAGCAGCCTGTAAGGCCTCAAACATCGGTAGTTTTTTATATAAAGGCAAATTTGGGTCTAAACCCGGATTGAACGTGCTCACGTAAGGCGGAATGCGCTCGTACTGATAGCCCGGCTTTCCTTCTTCATAAGGTTTAGCAGGAAAAATACCGTCTTGTAAATTCGGCAAACGCGAATAATCGTGGTAACCCAAATTCAAATGTTCGATACCAAACCAACTGACTTCGGACGGCGAAAAATAGGCCAAATAGGGCAAAGCCATTTGTACAATATTCTGATAAAGGTCGATAGCCAAGGCTTCGTTTCTTCCGTAATACGAACGAAAAGCGTCGTCGCCCACAAAAGGATACAATTGAATGGGACGACCGTAATACGTTGCGCCGGATTCCCCGACAATCAAGGGTTTGTTTAATCCTTGCGGTAAATCTTCCAATTTCAAACCATGGGCAAAATGTTTGCTCCACACCGGTAACCGGCCGTCCATATCGCGGTCTCCGTCTAAGGTGATGAACAGACGGGTTGGGTCATACTGTTTAGCCGAGAGGGTCAAGTCGACCAATTTCTCATTCCACCGGTCGGAAACTTCCTTTGGAGGCTTATTCAATAAAGCGATGGCAAACATTTCGTTGCCGGCGCTCCAACCGATAACGGAAGGATGATTACGGTCTCTTAAAATCAAATTTTTCAGGTGTTGATGTGAACGTTGCCAGGTAATATCTTCTTCGAGGTTCAGACGAATCGAACTGCCGAATAAAGCGGTTTCGTCTAAAACCAACAAGCCCATTTCGTCAGCCAAATCATAATACACACGAGGCCAGGGTTGCGCATGCGGGCGAACGGCATTTCCTCCGAAATCCTTAATCATCTGATACCATGCATATGCGAAACGCCGCGAGCAAATATATGCGCTGAACGGATGCTGGATATCGCCGAAACATTGGATTTTTTTTCCATTTAAATGAAATTCGTCCTCTACAATGGTGAATTGTCTCCAACCGAAACGGGTTGCCTTGCAATCGTAAGTCTGTTTTTTGTCCTTCACTTGAAGCAACACCGTGTATAAATTTGGGTCGTCGGGCGACCAAGTCTTCAACCGGTTTTGCACGTTGGTTTGCAAACGTAAGGTTTTTGTTTCACCGGATTTCAGTTCGACGGAGGCAGAAGAAAGCGTTAAAGCCGTTTCACCCAATCGCCAACGAATTTCCATTGGCTGAGTGCTTTCGTTGAGCCATTCTTTTACTGTTCCTTCCAGATTAATTTTTTGTGTTTTAGGCGATTGATTAGTCACTTGAGCCTGCAATTCCAATATATCCTTATCCAACCAAGGCAGAACAAATACATCGGTAATTCGGATATCCGGAACAGCAAACAGGAAAACATCTTGCCAAATTCCAATCAAATCGTCGGTGTTGGAGCCGGTAGGATAAGTTGCTCCAAAATAGTGGTAGTCCGGATGCTGCTTATCGAACAATCGTGTATGACGCAAGCCAACCAAAATTTCGTTGGGTTCGTTGGCACGAACAGCTTCCGTAATATCTACTTCAAGAGGCAAATGCGATTCAAAATGCCGGGAGAGTTCTTTTCCGTTAACCAATACGACACATTCTCCTGCAACAGCCTCAAAGTGAAGTATAAGGCGTTTTTGATTCCACTTTTCAGGAATGGTGATTTGTTTTTTCAACCAAGCCATACGCGCATCGTCCCAATATTTTGGATAACTCGGATAATACACAGAACTCGGTGCATAAGGAAAACTCGTACCTTCACCTACGTTGTTACCGCTTCCCCAATTATTTATATTAATGGGCGACGGAATTTTTATTTTAGTAGTTTCCCATTTTTCCGGTGAAGGTGCCGGCAATTCCGGTGCAACACCCGTACCTTCTTTCCACGAGTCCGGAAGAGGTATCAACTGTACTTCCCATAAACCATTCAGGCAAATTTCTTCCCGATAGGGCGCTTCTTGCGGAATAGTTAGACCTTCGGCAGGTGAAAAATCTCCATGAAAAAGGACGCCTTGACTCCAAGCGATTCTTGGCAATAGTATGCTGATGTATGTCAGTAGCAACAAGATACGTTTCATTTGTATTGATTTGAGAAAAAACAAATGTAGTATTTATCAATTAATATAATCTTAATTTGAAATTAATTTGCGATATTAAGGTTGAATTTTTCTATGATAACCTTAGCGGCCTGTTGCGATGCCCCGGGTTTTCCTAAAACATGAATTACTTCATCATAACCTTGTAACATGTTGTTACGATAAGCCTTGTCGTTGATTAAGGCGTGAAGTTCATCTGATATGATTTGTTTGGAAAAATATTTCCCAAAAAGTTCTTTTACAACGGTTTTTCCGGCAATCAGGTTTACTAAAGAAATATATTTCACCGAAAAGAAATGTTTGAAAACGAAAGAAGAAATATGTTTCAACGGAACTTTATAGCAAACAGTCTGTGGAACCCTTAAAAGGGCAGTTTCCAAAGTGGCGGTTCCCGAAGTAACTAAAGCCGCTTGAGATTGTTGTAACAGCTGGTATGTTTGTCCGAATACAATATTTACAGGCGTATTTTTCAGGAAAGTCTGGTAATAAGTCCTGTCTATTCCCGGCGCCCCTGCGATTACAGCCTGATAATCGGGAAACTCGGAAACAACCGAAATCATGGTCGGTAAATTATCTTTGATTTCCTGTTTGCGGCTTCCCGCCAAAAGGGCTATCACTGGTTTATCCGGCAATTGGTTTGCATGAATAAATGCTGAAAAAGTTTCGTCAGCATAATCCCTGTTGGCTACGGAATCGACAGAAGGATTCCCCACATAATGGATTGGATAGTTATATTTGTTGTAGAATTCAACCTCGAAAGGTAAAATCGAAAGCATTTGATCGACATATTTCCGGATATCTTTAATCCGGTATTTTTTCCATGCCCAGATTTTAGGAGAAATATAATAATAAACGGGAATATGGAGCATTGTCTTTACATATTTGG
>Ga0123354_10009430_pt1 | contig 14946 bp, 5 predicted proteins | sample TergutLab28metaG_2_FD_97872 | JGI IMG/M metagenome (GOLD analysis project Ga0123354, IMG submission 97872) | Labiotermes labralis P4 segment gut microbial communities from Petit-Saut dam, French Guiana - Lab288 P4 | ecosystem: Host-associated > Arthropoda: Insects > Digestive system > Gut ...
CCCGGTGGTCTCTTCCCGGGGGATAACGGGGTTTTTTCTTTGAGGTAAAGCGGCGGGGGGGTAAAAGTAACACCCCCCCCCCCCCCCCCCCATCTAGCGCCGAGGGTAAAAATTAGTGGAACTATATACCTACTCCCCACACATGCCTTCATGACATTCACAGCGACCTCACCAGATTACATTTCAGGGCCCACTGTTAGGTTATGTAAATGGTGAGGATACACTAAATATTGAGTGGAGGCAGAATAATCCCCCCGGGGCCACTCCATAACCGACATGAGCAAGGTCACGCAGGTAATACGTTTTCCCACGCATGGTTATGTATCGGCTATCTAGAATATAGTTTTTAAAGATGATAAACAGAACCGTGACATTTTTTATAACGCAGATTATTTTTCTTGGAAGTGTAGTTTGGTTGAAATTTACCGACTATCTCCGAAACGTCAGTTACACATACTTCATAATAATGTAGAGACTGCGAGACATGAGCTTCTTAAAATGGCGACGCCGAAGATAAGTATCTGCGGATGTCACGCCGCGCTGACTAGTAAACATTTGCCAACTTTTCGAAGGGTCGTAGTGCCCTCATCTGAAGGGTTAAGCTGTCCAAGAGGGGAACTGGGGCTGCAGAACTGATTATTATATGAAATCATAATATTTTCTAACAACCGTCGTCGCTTCACGTCGGCTCGCTGATCGCTGGACACAGCCTACCGCCCACACCGCTTGGCAGAATATCGGCTGGAAGTGACAAATGATATCTGTCAAATAGAATAAGGACCTCGTATTTTTTTAGAGGGAACTATTACAGCCATACTAAATATGGAAGCACTGATTAACACATGCTGACCTTGATTTACGCCACCTGATCAAGTATCGCGAGCTATTTCAGTCCCCATTTAAAATAACTTTTTAACATTCTACTGCGCACAAACCCGACCACGGAATGCCGTAACAATTACCAGTGTGGCTGAAGAAGTGTCCAGAGCATCGGCGAGTTCAACGCCAGTACAAGAGGTTAACTTACTGTGGTGAATGTAAAAACGGTGACGCACCATTATTGTTGGTCCCAGAAGTATGGACGTTTCATATACGTGCGTTCAGTAACATAAAAAATCCAGCATTTCAAGGTGCTTTATAGGCAGAAACAAGCTTCAAAAAACTGCTAAGAGAGCTAAATACTCAAATGGCTAACATAGCAAAGGTACTTGAAGCGAGAGGCTCGAAATTACGGTTCTGAATTAAACCCACAACCCCAAATTTCTATTAACACCGACGGCTGCGTCAGGGGGTTCGTGGTGGTCCCCCTGCACGATTGCTAATCATATAGTGAAGATCGCAGGCTCCCGATCACAGCCTACATGGGGCTGCAAGAAATATCTCGGCTATTGTTTTAACATTTCAACATTTTATGGGCGTTTTCCTCTTGTGATTTATTGAATTTTTGAAACGTGTGCAAGTGTGTTACTGCGCTCCGTACTACTGGCCATTCAGAAGGCACTACTTTAACCACTGTGAAGACTCCCCGATGTGGCACCCATGGTGTGCCGGAACACGCATGGGGAAATTTTGTACATCTGTTGTGCATACATTCCAGTACATGTAAGGTTGGTTCTATGAGGTTCATTCCAACACAATTACAGGCTTAAAATGTTAATGGATTCAGACGCGCACAGAAGTCAGCCACGGTTCGCGGATCACACGGTTCGAACCACTGCCTCGAGGCATTCCGTTTGTTGCAGCGCCGCTTCAAGAGCATGAGGTGTCGCCCTAACGAATCCTTGCGGCTCGCGACCTTGCAGCCCATTATGGTCTCATAATGGAGCGGCAAGCAGGTGTTCTGTGTGGTCTCTCTCTCTCTCTCTCTCTCTCTCTGTGAACTGTTTTATTTCTTACAGTTTGTCTTGAAGAAAATGCTCAGGTGCTTACCAAACGCCAAGATGCTGCTGCTCTTGCTGCATACCTCTCATGCAGCCCTTCCCACTTAAATTCATTAAATTTAAACCTCTGGCAGTGAAAGTCACGAGCCTATTAAACTACAGCGGACATTATCTGCACCACTCGCTTTTGAAACTGAAAATAAATAATAAATAAAAGTAACTATTTTCCCCTCAAAAGGCATTATCAGGTGTACGTCAAAGTTGTCTTATTCTTCGTAAGTGTATAAACACGACTCCGGTTCGATAACTTCCACTCAGATCTCAGTTTGCAAGCGGTAACTTACGAAGCATTCGGAGAAAGAATACAAGATTTCGTATGGAAGTAAGAATATGAACATTGCTCGAATCCAGACATAAAATACTGATCATAAGACAATGTTACAAACACTGCGAAGGTGTGAAACTCTGAGGATGTACGGTAAGTGTAAAGTATCCACGGCATCAGTAAGCTCTTCCCACTATTATAATTATAATTATTATTATCATCATCATCTCATTTATGCAGGGTATTTATACTAATATTTCTGAGACAAACTATGTCCCTAGAGAATATAGTATTGCAGCTACTCTGTAGTTACTATTCATGGTGCTTATATCGCTAGTTTCAGTGTTGAATCTATTGTACTTTTACATTAGTACTTTCCGAAGTGTGTGTGCAGTGCCCAATATGGCTGTTTTTTGGAGTTCCTTGACTTCACGTTTTCCTGGTACGTTGCTCACGTATTTTCTGAATGACTTTGAAATAGTCCCAGTCGCCACTATTATTACTGGTATCACCTTTGTTTTTACATTCCACATGCGCTGTATTTCTATTGTAAGGTCTTTATATTTTAATATCTTACCGGCTTCTTTTTAATCACATTTGTCTCCTGAGATTGCAACCTCTATTAACATACATGTTCCCTTTTCATTATCACGGATTATAATGTCTGGTTTGTTGTTGTGGATAGTTCTGTCAGTTTGTACTTGTTGATTCCACAATATGGTTACCTTGCCTCCTTCACTTGTTTATACTGATTTTGGAACATGTTTATACCAGTGTTTTTTGTCCAACTGTACCCCTGTTCCTTGCATGTGTTGATGTGTAGTTGTGCACACACTCTGTCATGTCTTTTTATGTACTGTTCTTTTGCTAGTATTGGGCATGCTGACATTATGTGGTCTATTGTCTCGTCAAATTGTTGGCAAAGTCTGCACTTGCTATCTGTCTCTGTGTTCAGTGTTTTTGTCGTATAATAATTTGTAACGCTTGGTCTTGTGCTGCCACTATTTCACTTTCAGTTTCTGCTTTTAGGTCTCCCTTCGATAGCCAGAGGAACGAGTCTTCTGCACTAATAAGCTGTCTATCTATATTTCTAATGTATTGCCCATGCATTACTTTGTTTTCCATTTTTTCTTTAGGGACTCTCCCAATCTTGCCTTTATGTGTTGTATTCCATACTGTTTTGCGCCATTCTTCTCATTTGGTTGACTTAATCCTTCTGTAATCTTTGCTGCTGTCTTAATTATTGAGTTCATATTTGATTGAGTGCTTTCGTGGTTTTTAACAATATTTGCAAACTGATCTTTTTTTGTAATTTGTGTTAAGGTATTCTGCAATATTAATTACTTCTGCTCTATATGCCGCTTCGACTTGCACCAGTCCTCTCCCTCCTTCTTTCCTCTTTCTATATAGCCTGTCTATGTCAGCTTTTGGGTGATGTATTTTATACACTGTTAGCATCTTTCTACTTTTCCTGTCAATCTTTTTTATTTCTATATTTCTCCAGTTAATTACACCAAACTATATCTCAACACTGGGACAGCTCCAATTGCTGTAATTTTATTCCTGGCGTTCAGTTCAGATTTCAGTATCATTCTTAATCTCCCGCTGTATTCCTGTTTCAATCTTTCTTTCATTTGTTGATGCTGTATGCCTTCACTTTCCTCAATCCCGAGGTACTTTTAAGTTTTTCCCTGTTCTAGCTCTTGCATTTCTGTTTGTTATTATTATTATTATTATTATTATTATTATTAATCACACTTCTCATCACCTATCTGCTGGGAAACCTTCATCTATCGAAGACTGTCAGTGGGATTAGGTTCAGTCAGGGGAAGGACAATCCTATTCCATCAATAATAATAATAATAATAATAATAATTCGTTGTTTATCACAGGCCTTATCTCCCCGGCCCTACTGTACTCCCGGTGTGGCTTCCAAATTTGTATTTAAACCTTTTGTTACGATTCCGGTGGCCCCAATTATACATTTCAAGTTGCACATTCGTTGTATCTCTATACATAAAGTTTTGTATTTTAGCTTCTGTTCTTCCTTTTGCAAGACATTTCTGTCCGCTAGTGCTGTCACATCTATCGGTATGCATGTCTTCTCTGTTCTGCTTTTAATTTCTACATCTGGCCCATTTTCCGTAACTTCTCTGTCCGTGTGTTGCCCCTTGATTCCATAAACACTGTCACATCTTCATGGTCACATACTGCCGTACGTGCGTGTGCGTGTGTGTGTGTGTGTGTGCGCGCGTACCATTTGTCGTGTCGATGCCCAGTGTTTTTCATTTATCATCATTATCATCATCGCGACGACTAGTAGCAACAATAGTAGAAGGAGCAGCAGCAATAATAGTTCAATTCTCCATTAATCTACCCGCTGACTTAACAGCCTAATGGCTAATTATTACAAAATTATGATCACAATGTTCACAGCACAGGTAACATACAAGCGGCTGGGATAATACAGTCAATGGCGAGGATAAACTACGGTATGAGACGCCGAGGAATCGTAGCTCGATTCCCCTGAGGCAAAGCGTCCAAGGCCGGCCCTCAGCTCCACACAGCCTCCCATTATGAATACTAGAAGATCGCTTCTCGGGGGTAAAGCGGCCGTGACGCTAAGCTACCATTCACCTCCACTTAATGCCGAAGTAAATAAACAGATTAATACCGTACCTCCACGCCATCTGCCTTGAAGGCACACCTAGCAACAAGTTTAACGTCACCGTCCAGCAATGAACGAAATGAACACCGATTCGACAAGAGTTCGAACCCTACACAAACGAAACACACTCTCCGGTTCAACAAGCCAACCCAACCGAAACAATGTACGAGTAGGTCATGGTTGGATTGTGGATTTGCATTAGTACAGGTCTGCCGAACTCAAAAACAGGCTGCGCGTCAAATTCGAAATCCAACCTGATCTCTTAGGCAGCAACACATGTCACACTGCCTGGTCGTTCTTCGTTAGTTAGTTAAGCAAAAGCACAGTGCGCAAGGTCGTAAATCTATTCAATTCGCCGCATTTTATTGAAATATTACGCATAGAAATGACAAGTTGGCATCTCTAAAAAGTTATTTAATAAAGGAAGTTTTACAAAACACTTCTTTAAAATTCCTTCTTTATTAGTTTGACCTCTTCTACGTACTCGGTGTAGGCGCAGAGGGACTCGGTAAGACTTCTTTGGAGCAGCAATCAGCCCAACGCATGAACCTCTACCAGACAACACACAGCACCCACACGAGACAGATATCCATGAACGCTGCGGAATTCGAACCCGAAATCCCAACAATCGAGCGGCTGCAGACCGGACGGCCATTTTTTTATTTTTTTTTTATTTTTAGACCTAATATTTACAAGTATTTAAAAATACTAAACCTCAACATTTTCAAAAGTCACTTGAAAAATGATGAATGACTCGTGGGTTTCCGTCCCCCCCCCCTCCGGCCAAGGGAGGGGGCGCCGAGTAGGGCTCAAAAACTACCTTCGGGCAGACAACTGCACGTACGACAGTGCGCTATGGGCAGACAAGTGACTGGCAGGCTGAAATGTTTCCAACATTCCGCTAGAATGTTTGCAGTTGCGTTCCGACAGGACAAAACCTTTTTGATAAATTCGAAAACATGAGTGGGCAACATCCCAACGCTCTGCGGGTCGTGTGTTTTGACAGAAGCGCGTTACGACAATCCACGTATGACCTTACGTGTTCTCTACAGTAGGTGAGTATGCTTCATGAGACATGGGTGGTACCGCCACGTTTTGCTGCGTCTCATGACGACCGCGACCTTCTTGTATAAGATATTGTTTTTACATTGGCCGTGTTATGGTATATACAAACAGGCGACAGTTACTTGTCCTTCTTCCACACTCACAATATTCAAATCCCTTCCGTAAATATATCCCGTGTAACGAGTAAGAAGCCACAACACGAATCCAAACAAACTGAAGCGCCTACGCATCAGCCTACCCTAAGTAAACACTTTCATACATAAAATGCTGACATCCTCTGGACGGACGACGCAGCTTTCTCTTTGCAATTCAGTGGTGCTAATTCTTCCCACTGTTAACTTAAGGTACACAGTTATTTTGTTAAGTAAATATGGATCTAAAAATTCCAGGTGTCCGGTTTGTATCTTGCAAGAACACTTCACGTTCAGTCTATTTGCAAGACACTAATAACCCGTGAGAAAATACACGTACACACACGTTCCAATGAGATACGAATGTACACTGAAACTCAAATTTCCTTTTACCCTTCTCCCCCTCCTCCTCATGTAGCGCAACAGCCCCACTGGGGCCTAGACCGCCTCACTGTTGAGGTCTCTAGATCGCGCGCGCACACACACCCAGTATGACTACTCTGAACGAGTGTTCAGCTCGTCGCAGAGGCCCCTACCTACACAACACACTGCAAACACACGAGACGAACATCCATACCTTCAGCGGGTTTCGAACCCGCGATTCCAGTAATCAAGCGGCTCCAGACCTACGCCTTAGGCGTTAGGGCCACCGGGATCGGCAGGCAGGTTTATCAATCCCCTTTTCTCTAAACAGGATAACTTTTGAAATTCATCTCGCACAAAGCATTCCCTGGACATAGAACGCCTAATTAAGAATTCGTTGAGCTGTAATTTCACTCACCCGCATTTCTGTGTGTGCACAGTACAAGAACAGCTTTATTCTACCTGTACCTTCACAACGCCGACAGCCTACGGTACCATCTCTGACTATTCGTATTAGAATCCTACGTATCACACATCACCACGTTTCATGTCATTAACTGTTGTGGTATTTTATTATCCAACTTTTATCCAGGCGAGACTTATTTACTGTGGAAAGAGGATGAGTATTACGAAAATAACATATATTTGAGGTGCGTCTGAAAATAACAATACCACATCCGTGATTCAAAGTGTATTGCGACTCACATATTTGGAACCTCTTGTTTAGCAAGAAGAGTAAAGACTGTTAATTTTACCTTAACTACAGTGTGCTAGCAGAAAAGGGGCACGACCTTCTGGTGCATCAAACTTGAATCGTGTGTTTTTGTGAACTCGTGATATAATCTGCCGATCTTCGGAGACTGAACGTGTGAACGTGGGATTACGCGAGCGTAGAACGAAACAAAACGAAAGACGCGAGTCCTCAACGGCGCACACAGGGCCCCCGCAGACCCCGCGGGGCGGTAGGCCCCCAAACGTATAGAACCCTAAAATTTGTTGTGCTCCCCCCTCCCCCAACTGGATTCCATTGTTCTGACAGCAGGCAGTATTCTGCATACTTGTTACGAGTTCTGGGGGTAACTTCACTAGTAATCATACGGAGTGGGGCTTCCGATTATCCGGTCGTTTCGGGGCACCAACCGATTTAACTACGCCATTGCAAAACCTTACAGACATCACAGGTGTGTTGCTTCGGAATACTGTTTCCGCATCAACGAAACATCTTGAGAAGAACACGGTCCAACTAATTAGAATGCCAATTACGTAAATACTAATTCACGTGAATGAACATTACTTGACACAGCGTAGTCTCACAGATATTCACCGACATTTTGACATAATGTGACGCCTCCATCTTCTGGGTAGAAGATGCAAGTAGCACGTTCCTCTGACACGGCCACAAGTTTGTGCCAGATTACAGGGCATTTTGCATTCCAGAAGACAGTAAGTATTCTTCAGCCACCGGCGTATGACCTTTAACAACCTCACACTTTATTTTGCTGTAAAAAAAATTCCAAAGCTTCAAAGCGTTACAATTTATTACGTTTCGACCCGGCCATGTGCTGAAAAAGGAACAGGACGGGCTTCAACACTATCACTTTGGAACTATAAATGAAACCTGTTCACTTCGCCTTCGCTGTCAAAGGCGATTCTGGTCTTAACCGCTGCCACACTGCGATTCCAGGCCAGCCCCTCCCTAGCGCACGAACATATTGCCCACAATCATTAGTTTCACACCTGGGAGGGACCTTCCCGCTTGGTCAACACCTCGTACAAGAAGTTACATCCAATCCGTTATTTCAAAGGTCTTTCCGAACATGAACGAAGCACATCACACAACTACAAGGTTCGCAATTTACAATCCTTACCAAGTATCATTGGGGTGATCAAATCATGGACGAGACAGGTGGGGGGGATCTGGCACTATCGGGAAATACATAAATGCACAGGAGATTTTTTATGGAAATCCTGAAGGAAAGAGACTACCATGACGACCTAATATGCGAACATAATATTAAAACGGATATTAAGGGAAGAACGGGGTGTGTGGGGGGGGGAGGTATGGACTAGATTCATGTGGCTAAGGAAATGAACATGAGGCGGGCTTTTGTGAAAACAGTAATGATACTTCAGACTCCACAAAATGGTGGGAAATTTGTTGACTAGTTGGGGTACCGTTAGCTTCTCAAGATGAAGTCTGCTCCACGGACTTAGGAATTAGGAACAAACAAAGGAACTTCATCCAAGACAACCGGAAAACACAGAACATTTCTTAGGGTCTTAAGAGATGAAGTTCGCGATTACGGAAATGTATCTCCTTAAAAATAATGGAACTCGATGTACGGACAACAAAACCCTGTCTTCAGTTCTTCACCCACGCATTTTAAATCTCAAGCTGACCTACGCGACTGGTGTAAGTGGACGGACTTCCTCAGCTGTGCTCTGAATTATGGGAGGTTCACGGAGTAAACATTTACACTACAAACATTTTTAGAAGCTTCAAAAGACACTCCGGATTAAAGTGAAACATCTAAAAGCAATATTCGGTAAGCCTCCTCATCCGCTGCTAACCACTTCATGAGGTCTAGAACCACTCTACTCTTCTTTCGAGGGGCGACATGAGAACTTGGAGGGCATGTACATTCACTTCTCAGAAGTGTGTCAATGGTGGACGTGATGATAAAACTCTCCTCAAGCACAATATTCAAACCAACACCCCAAGTTACAAAACGGACACCACAGCAGTTTGTTTGGGTTAAATGGTGTTCGAATAAGGCTGATAATCCATAATGTCTTAGCAATGCCTATTCAAGAAATACGTTTGACGAGAGTTGGGTAGTTCTGACAATCTTAGCGTCCTCACTGACGCGTATGTATAATTATTACGCCGAATACTGACGGATCTTAGTATCCGAAAATATACACATTTGGCCAACAGATTGCGAAGTTCCCAAGTGGATCTATGAGTAATGGTTCAGTCGCGCGCATTCTCCCTAATTCAAGGCGGTGAGGTGTAATGCTGTGTGCTTCGGTAAACAGGTACAGCAGTGAAGGTTCGGAGGAACAGGCTGCCTCCATCTACGCGGCAGATGCTGAAGGAGGCAGAAGAGTGCGCAGAACGCTGGCAGCCAGATTATCGGCCGGACTATACGGAGTGAAACCCGACAATGCTGTAATATCTGGGTAGGAAGAGTTTTGCACCTGTTCAATCAACCGACTACGCAACAATCACGTGTGGACGACAGTGAATTACTCACTGTCCGTAACATACTTCTTACGGCGCCGAACTGACGAGCAGCAGTCATGGCGCTATCTTTACTTCTGCAGTAAGTTTGCAGAAAATGTAAATTCCATTCTCGGAACATTGTTACTCCACAGACTTTGAAACCTGTCTTCTTTTTTAACGGCTTTTTTGCGGTCTTCTACTCTGAAGGACTTTCATACAAATAAAAGCAATTGGTTAATTTGGGGATAAAAACCAAAGCCGTTCTCAATGAGACATACGACAGCCACTTCTTGAATAACCGACAGTATCCATACCCACATCAATCACTGGCTTATTTCACTGTGCACGCCGATACGCTGAAAATAATGGTGTAAATTTTCGCGGCTGTCGAAATCGTAGCAGCGTATTTAAATGCAAGGCCCTTACATTTCTTTACATGTGGACAGAATCTTTCTACTAACAATTCGCCCAGGCCATTCGACGTGCGACTTTTTGGTGAACACAGTTGCACTGGGACGACTCGAATGCAGGTAGCTACTTGTTTCCCCCTGTCAGAATAATTCTATCAACTTTGCATACTCATATTTCAATAACTTCACATGGACACTATATAAACGTAGCTGAGAGCGTCGTTAAATAAAACAACTCCTGCGCCCTCGCTGGCAAGATTTTTTCGATTACAGGTATTACAGTTTTGTTGCTACATAATATTCGAAATCTTCCCTTCTTGGATGATGTGCCCCGTAGACTGGTAGTTAACGACGCTTCGAGACAACCCTATCGGTCCTATATTCAAGGGTCAAGCTTTCTTTTTTGCACTGCTTGGATCGATGGGTCGTCCCGAAACGTCGGTAACTACCAACCCACGTTACATCACAGAAGGCGGCAGAAGCCTCAAATCACACACGATACTCAATATGTCACTGTTGTCTGACGGTTTCAGCCGTGGGCAAAAATTGCAAAAGTTCTGATGACAAAGTGACCTGACAGCTCACTGTCGTTACTGGATACGATGTGCGCTGGGGACCGACTCCCATAAGGATCAAGGATTTGTTCCCTTCTTCACTGCGTCCACACCCTCTGGGTTCCAACATGACCTGATGCCGAATACAATGGCGGCCGTTCCACAGCGCTGAAGACGCCGGAACGTGAATCTGACCGTCTATGTTCAACTAGAACACTAGAACAAAAATTAAGCATGTGTATGATTACGTCTCTGCCGGTCTCAGTGGCCGCGCGGTCTAAGGCGTAGGTCTACGGCCGCTCGCCTACTGCGATTGTGGGTTCGAATCCCACCGGGGGCATGGATGTCTGTCTGTTGCGAGTGTTGTGTGTTGTCAGGTAGAGGTCACTGCGACGAGCTAATTACTCATCCAGAGGAGTCCTACCGACTGTGATGCGCCGTTGCGTGTGATATAGAAACCTCGAGAATGAGGAGGCCATGGCCCGCGTTGGGCCGCAGCGCCACGAGGGGGGGGGGAGGTGATGACTACGTATTTACCTCCGTACGTCTCACCTCAGTGGGATAGTGTTCAGCATTCCAACTGACAACTTCTACGTTGAAAAGGCTGACCACGATATTTTCCTTCCACATTTTTCCAAATCATCGCCTATCAATTATCCTCTATTCTGTGCTATACATTACGTCCCGGAAGTCACTTCACACTAGATGTTTCGCAACAGAAAGGTCGTGTCCAGTGACTTCTGTGCCACTCTGTGAAGTCTACGATACAAAAAACGCCACACAATAAACCACATGATGATGAATGTACGTGCAAGCACAACATTTACCTTTCAGCTGTCTCTAAGGGATCGCATCTTACACCATTACTCGCGTTCTGCTCCCGAGTTCCAAGCTCGATCAATTCGCTACACTTTAAAATGCACGTGTAATATAATAAGAGGGACAGAATGTATAAATTTTATACCGTCTTGGCGTCCAAAGTGACTCCAGGCCCAATTACTGAAACGCCGTGTGCAACATTTAAGACAATGTGGTGCGTGACATAATCGTGTGCAACTACACCAGACACACAAGTACTATTTATTACAAACGTCTGCTCCAGGTACAGGATAACAAACAGCGAGGCACATCCGTAAAGTATCCAGCCATTTTGAATATCTCGAGAACCGGTCGCGTAGCCTTGATGTAACTTGGCAGCCAGTCAGAGGAGAACTTTACTGTGCATCCGTCAACAGTTACTCTCCCGTGGGGCTAGTTAGTCGGCAGTGAGACGCCGTTGACTGAGTTTGTGTACTGTGTGACCGTCACATTCACAAATCTCCTCCCTTTCAACGGCAATTTTTGCTTTGGGAAAAGCCAGAATTCACTGGGAGACAAATCTGTGCTGTATGGGGAATGACTGACCTGGATATGTGATGCTTTGCCAAAAAAGCCAGCACGAGAGCTGCAGAATGGTCAGGCGCATTGTCGTGATGCAGATGATCTACTACCTCGGTCATTGTGAATGAGATGGTCACAGTACACAAGCTCAGTCAACGGCGTCTCACTGCCGACTGACTAGTCCCACGGGAGAGTGACTGTTCACGGATGCGCAGTAAGGTCTCCTCTGACTGGCTGCCAAGTTACAAAAAGGCCAAGCGACCAGTTCTCGAGATATTCAAAACGGCTGGAAACTTTCTGTAGAGCCCTCGTATGAATCTCGTACAACACGGTGTCCTTACTTCCACTTATCCTGCTACAATAGCCAAAATTAATAAGAAAGGAAACACGCAACTTAAGAATACGTAACGTGGATACTTTGCACATCACAACAAACATTTTATTTGCTGGAAGAAGCGAGATTTTATGTTTCCGCGCTGGCATATATAAAGGCTGTAGTTTTTTTTTTTTAAGGCTGTGACACTGCGTAGGCTACACTGGTACCTACATATCAAATTGTGTCACATCCCAGCAGACAGTACTCTTCCATTTAGAATAAACGAATGGATAAATAAATTAACAGAAGCCAGCAATTAACACGCTGCACTTTTCATGACCTCAGAATGTGTTGCTTCCGCTTCAACCATGAGTCGGCCAAACTGGTTAACACATCTTGTTGTCAGCGGGTAAGTGACGTGGTGTACAATAAACAAACCACGGTCAACAAGATTTGGCTTGTCAGGCACAGCTAGAAGTCTCTAAAAATGGCATCTAGCCTCTGACTTCATGCGGCTAAAAAATCCGATGCCACGTCGAAAGAAGTCTGCAACGCATCAGATACCAGTTTGGAAGAATCTGAAAAGTCTAACTCTTGTTTCGCAGACCGTACAAGGATAGCCATTATACAAAAAAGTGCTATCGCAGTGCTTTATTCACACATTTCTGGTCATCTTATCGCTGTTTTGTGCGTTACATGTGCATCGGAGTACACGCGAGAAGCATTAAAGCAAACAGGACCTACTTGATGGCTACATGGAGTATCTTTGTACCAGCCATGTGGTGTTCGGTTCGCTTGTCGTAAGAACAGGTTCCTACAAACTGTGTCAGCGCCGCCGCCGCCGCCGCCGCCGCCACCACCACCACCACCACCAGTAGCACTACAGCACACAATCAGCCTCGGCTTCTTCCACGACTGTCTATCCCATCCGACCATCTTTAAATACCCAACTTCCTCAAATCTCACAATACCAACCATCCATCCATCGACGTTTAGGTCTCCGCAAACTAGCGCTTCCTTCAAGTTTGGAATTTACGATTCTTCTGTGTATTTTATTACTGCCCATTCCTTGTAGGTGCCCTGCCCATCGCAACCTTACTGCTTCGGTCGTTACGATATGTCCGGTGACCGGTAAAGCAGGTACTCTTCTTGATTCTTCCTTATTATCCATTCTCCTTCTTCTTGCAATGGACCACATTTTTCACATCATATTTTTCAGCGTAAGTCCGACTGAATACATGACCACGTTGCGCTTCCATACAACAGAACGGATCTTACAAAGGTCTGGTACATCCTGGGCTTCGTCTCACCACTAATCAGTCGTTAGCTTAAGTGTGTGTGTCATCCAGAATACAATTTGCGTTCAGTACGTACAGCACATCATCCAGCGTTCCTTCGCAGAGTATCTTTGGGGGTTCCGCAAATAACTGTTGCACAAATACAGGAGAAAATTGAAATACTGAGAAGAATTCCAAGTACCCCTCGCAAAATCACGGGATTTATTTTACGTCGACAACTGGCAATGCTGTGGTAATGTCCGTGCGGTGCCAACTGCCTCTTTGGCTTGTTATTCTGTATACAATGGCTCTTTAACAGATGGGTTTTCCTGGTAGTAATTTACCAGCAACTAACTGCACTCTCCGCTAACAACTTCTTCTGGCCCGTGAACGTTTTTAACGGCAGGCGTTCCTCGGAATAACCATCACGTAGTCTTCCGACACGTCTACAGCCCATTTCAAAACGCGTTCTCCACACAAAGCGATGCAGTGCTTCCTCTTTAAATTTCCAGCACCTCTTCGTTTCCTCTGGGCAGGGGTCTCACACCCGCTGCTACATTTGTGAACAGCGCATACACTACAAAAAAAAAACTACATCGGTAATTTTTCCACACGCGGTCCGCGAATCCGCCCACAGTAACGGGTGTGGACCTCTGTTATGAACACTTTAAGAGACTCATGCCTTAGGATCAAACCGCAGCTGCTTACTTCTTCCTCGTCTTCCTCTGGATATGTAAAATTAAGACAGGGCTTCCATCCAACGGGAAACTGTGGTGTGTATCTGAAGTCGAAAGTGCGTAAATACAAGACACGAGGGACGAAACAGCTTTGGAACGCTTGCATAACCACAAATTAACGAATTTTGCACGACAGACTCTCTGTCCTAAAGATGGAGGCACGGGTTCGTATGAGACGCTGCCACACTACACGGCGTCGCATTTCAGACGACCGTTCACTGATTACAATTACTCATTACACAGCCTGATTACGCCCTAAAAACGCGTACCGGTACCACAGTTTGTACATCATTTCAGGCTGTCTTACACTGCCAGCATTTCGTAATTGGATAAACCGCAGTAATGAACAATTAATGCTGAAAACGCAGGGTACAGTGACATGCATTACAAAAAAAAAAATACTGTTCTGAAGATTCCCTGGCTCTCCCCGCTCGTCCTCGCGGAAGCAACGCAGAGCTAAAAATTCGCCCTTTATTTAAAAAATCACATACAATATATAAACTAAACTCCGTGGCCTTAGTCCGCACGCGAACTATACCGACAGAGCGGCCGCCGCCGGTCGGCGAAGTTAGTGCCAACTTTTGCGGATAGAGGGGTGTCACGTGGTCAGCGCA
>Ga0123354_10009432_pt1 | contig 14944 bp, 11 predicted proteins | sample TergutLab28metaG_2_FD_97872 | JGI IMG/M metagenome (GOLD analysis project Ga0123354, IMG submission 97872) | Labiotermes labralis P4 segment gut microbial communities from Petit-Saut dam, French Guiana - Lab288 P4 | ecosystem: Host-associated > Arthropoda: Insects > Digestive system > Gut ...
ACTGTACTGTACTGTACCGTACTGTGCTGTACTGTACTGTACTGTACTGTACTGTGCTGTACTGTGCTGTACTGTACTGTAATGTGTTGTACTGTATGTACTGTGCTGTACTGTACTGTACTGTACAGTGCTGTGCTCTACTGTACTGTACTGTGCTGTACTGTACTGTATTGTACTGTGCTGTGCTGTACTGTACTGTATTGTGCTGTATTGTACTGTACTTATTGTACTGTACTGTGCTCTACTGTATTGTGCTGTGCTGTATTGTACTGTACTGTACTTTGCTCTACTGTACTGTACTGTACTCTATTGTACTGTACTGATCTGTATTGTGCTGTACTGCACTGTATTGAACTGTACTGATCTGTACTGTGCTGTACTGTACTGTACTGTGCCGTATTGTACTGTACTGTACTGTGCTGCACTGCACTGCACTGCACTGTACTGTACTGTACTGTACTGTACTGTATTCAGAGGAAGATCTACAAAAGCATCTGGTGTAACTACATTTTTACAGTTTCTTATCGAAAGCAACCTTAAAGTAGACTTCTCGGAACACCGGATTTTCTGAAAAATGCAGTGACACATCCAGTGATAAGTGGGGACAACAAAAGTTCTTCTGTACATGAAACCGGGTAAAAACGTTGTTACCTAAACCCATGGATCAACACAGACCGAAACCTTGCAGTGCTGTCAACTGCAAGACAGTTAAACACCTCGGTATCTGACTTGAGCCACAAAAGCCAGTGACGTGTTCTGAAGCACCAAAATCAAGAGACCGGATCTCAGCAACATATAAAATGCTGAGCTAAGACATAACTTGTACACTCCGTTTGTACTGGCCTTGCATATCGCCCTGGAGCAGTCAATGCGAAGAATAAATTACCACTAAATACTGTGGGAAGTTAAGAAGTGCAGGCGAAACGTGTGCGGTGTTATCTGGAGCACAAGGCAGACACAGAGTGTGAAGAAACCAACAGGTTTTAGTGGCATGAATGTTTCAAACATGGTGGGCAGCAAACGCACAGTTTCGATAAAAATGTTGAAAATGCACTTCATCTTGTTTGTTCAGATAAGCCTTAGTGTGCAGAACCGTTGGTTGGTTTATGCGAGGATGTGGGCAGAAAGGGGTTCACCAATTTCTGCCTCGGTCAGAACAACGTCTCAGTTCACTGGCCGCTCTGGGCAGACAGTTTGTTCACCACATTTGTTGAAAGTGACTTTGGGCCCATTCAAAAATTGAAATATGTCTTTAAGAGACGAAGAATTCGGGAAATCGTGACGATCAGCAGAAGGTGACATCAGGCCTGCAGGCTGTTCCACAAATGTGTGCAGCTATTACGGTATCACTTATTTAGGAGTCTGTCTGTACTTGGAAGGTGACCCTCTCATTATGATGTAATTATACAGGAATATTTGGAATAAAATCAGTCCGGGAACTTTATGTTCACACCTAGGGTGCACATTTTCTCCACAGTACTACACGCACCGTAAAATTTCAGTGTTTTTTCGCGTTACTTTACGCACCTTTTGGGACAGCAACGCTAACTTCTCCATGACTGCTTCCTTTCACACACATTCCTCTTCATTACTCACTAATCACTCCGTCATTCGATGCTATGGAGTAGTTTCAAGTACCCACTACGCAGTTCGGGCCTGCGACCCACCCAGCCTCCTGTAAAATGGGTACCGGGTCGCTGTCCCGGGGGTAAATCAACCGGAGCGTGGCGTTGACCACCCACCCCATCTAGCAGTAGAGGTTAAATGAGAGTATAACTGTATCTCTACGCTCTCTCTCTCTCTCTCTCTCTCTCTGGGCTGTCATGGCCTATTCTAGGGCGAACTTTACCTTTAGCTGCGGAATGCAAGAAACAACACGACAAAGTGTTGGTGCGTGATTTCAGGCTTCCGCCACGAAACAGATGAGATCTGCGCTCTTATGGGACATTACACAGCGTACAGCGGTAATTCCTTACCGACGTTTTGGGACAACCCATCGGTCCGACCTTACAGTGTCAAGAAATCCAAGTAGAGAGATTTCTATTTGGATTTCTTGACCCTGGAAGGTCGGACCGATGGGTTGTCCCAAAACGTCGTGTAGGGAATTACCGCTGTACGCTGTGTAATGTCCCAAAACGGCGCAGATCCCGAAGTATGCGTGTCTTCATGAACATGTGTTATGTCTACACGCAGTCATTTTTGGGATTATAACACAGCGTAATCTGGTAGGTAGGTACCGATTTGAGGTTGCAACCTTGAAGACAACAGCATGAAACGTCATGACCTAAGTTACTTGGTTCACTTGGTACTTACGTGTTTTGGAAAAGTTTGGACATCCCTGTCTTGCCCCATTGTTATCAAAAAGAAAGCTGAAGGTAGGGCTAGATAGGGCTGGAGGGTGGGTTATTTTACAGTGGCTGGATGGGGGAGATTGCGCCCCTCTTGTCAGAGGCTGACGGGTTTTCCTTAAGGCTTCCCTATGAAGAATATACACCCTTAGACTTGTCACCATAAATCAAAAGAAAATATTCTGGAATAAAGGAATTTACAGGAGCCTGTGAAAGAAGAGCAACGAACTGCCTGCCATGTAGCTAGAAGGACTCTGAAGAACATACTGACACTCGCCAACCAACTGGAATGTGACGAAGCGAGGAGTGACCTTGCACTGCTACGGCCTTTTGTGTTGTGACGTGGTGGAGATTGGTAGATAGAAGCTTTGTGCTTTCATAGAAGCGGGTTCCTTTTGTACAGCACCATAAAATGTACAGGGCACTTCCCTTCGAAATCCGGTGTCTGTCTACCGAACTGCACGTCATGACGTCACATTCTGGTGGCGCTCCTCGGATATGACGTCATTTAATATGGCACATACCCACCGACGTTTAAGAGATCGTTGCTGTCTCCATTAGCAGGGGATCATCAAGGCAGATACAGCAGACAAGTTGGCTAATTCAGCAATATTAGTGCCAGAATACACGAAGGCACAACAAAAACAGCAATACTTAGTCACAGCTGGTTTGTGTAAGAGCGTGGTGCAGGCCTGTTGCTTGACAAGCTGACAGTTACTCACATGGTCAAAAACCCCTGTTGTCATGCAACTCGAAGGTTCATCAGAACCTTCACAGAATTCCGACACCGCCTCCTACTCTTAGCCCGTTAAATCGAGTCCAGCAACTTTAAAACATTGTAACAATGTTCCTGTACGCCGTAACATGTAGCTACGGCACAACAATACATATTTTGTTTTGTTAACAAAGTTGTGCCAACGTGGCGTCATGTTGCAGCAGCTGAGCGCAAACATTGACTTATTTATATCGACGTAGGTCAGCTGTTGTTTGTAAAATGTTATTTCTTATGTTCATCGTATGGATACACGTGTGTGTGTGTGTGTGCGTGCGTGTGTGTGTGCACGTATGAACGCATATAAACGCTACTTTGTAGTGTAGACAAATCGCTGGTGCATTTGCTAGGCCAGTATATGTTTTTTGACTGTCTGTTAGCTATGTAACAATTACAAAGTGCATCAGCTTCGTTACGACTAAGACAATAAAAGCAGTAAAGGACATTATTAGACACAAATCGTACTGATGACAGTACAGACGTTAACTGAAGACATCATGTCGTTTGCATTAAACCACACACTGAAACATAATTCAGACCATACGGTCACATGGTTAGGCACAACAGATTTGCCTATTAAGGCGAAAGTAAATAAATACTGCTAAGGCACAAGAGACACAGAATTTATAAACGAAATGTATAAATAAACTAGATACATTTCACATACAGCAAATCCGAGATTCTCCGAATGTTAGTTGTTTATCTAGTCTCGGTTCTAGAAGTCGGCAAGAAAGCAGATAAGTAGAAACGCGTCGCGTCTCCTCGATCTGCGTGCGGATACTCAGTTTTACAGCGTGACATGACTAGCAATTGCTACAGAGTCGGTGTGCGTCTGGCACTGCTGTTCGACTGCTGTTTCACATTTCCTGCACTTCATCTGTACAGCAGGTCCTAGCCGCAACATCTGAGATTAAACGAGCCGTTAATAATAATAATAATAATAAAGCATATTTCACGGGCGAAATAACATTACATGTAGCACAAACTGTGAATACAGAACAGCTGCAACACTGCATACCGTAGAAACAAGGTCTGTTTCAGGTATGTAATTGTAAATACCCTGCATAAAGGTGATGATAATAATAATAATGAGCCCTATACAACACCACATGATTACGTATGGGGGCGTGGAGGTTAACGTCCACGCATTCTTAACATTAGCACTAGATGGAGTTCAGTTGTCAAGTTGAAGCCCTCCATCCTTTTATCCACAATATCCTCTGCATAGGAAGCTGGGTGGCTCCAAACGCGGTCTGCGAATTCTTGAAAAGAAAACTGTTGTACCAGCCAGAAATACAACCCCGATATCTCAGTGGTAGAACCCCTGAAGTTCCTCATCATGTAACTGTCTCTGTTCATCTGTTACTTCTTCCCTTCACAACACATGAAAAAAGGAGTTTTGTGTTAACACATTTAAAATTTAACAAGGTGTTTCTACGCGATACGAATTTTAATTACGACAAAATACGCCCAGCCGTTCATCTGCTGTCAGCCCAGTCCAGCCACAGTCAGTGCTTTTCACCGCCGTGAACCAACATAAGACAGGCGTCTAGCAATCTTTATCCCCAGCTGTATGCACTGATGTACTGCGACGTCTCATTGCACTGGCAAACAAACTGTCCGTATCACGTGGCGCCTGTAGATGTGCTAACACTTGCCGGATACACTTGACACTGGGCTGCCAGAGCAACCAACAGTTCTGAAGAAAATGTGTTTAACCAGAGTGCGTTCCAGAAGGTTCTTGTTCCGCTGTCACGAACACTGGCGCATGCGCAGTGCATGCTGGATAACTAAGGCTACAAACACACACTCAGAATGTGTAATACTTATAGCTTTTCTACGGCAATGTCTACGCGGTGGAAAACGCGAGCCCTTCGCGGAGTGTAGGGCGGCACCATCGCGACCCGACGACACAGTTCCATCACTGGCAAGGTTGGACCGTGTGCAGCAGCACCAGCGTGGTAGTAATAGTGGGCTGCATCTGGCCGTGGTCTCAACTGGTGCGGCACGTATCGCAGCATTTCCCTGGCACGAATGAGGACAACCACGATAATTCTCGCCCAGGATAGGCAGCTATACTGTCAACATTCAAACCGAACACCCTCCGTTACAGATTGAACCGGCTTACTCCGTTCCTGGCCGGTGGTAATCCCAGTACCAATAGCGCAGTTCTGTATCAGCACTTCGAATTTCCCCTGCCAGTTACCATTTCAGTAGTGCTCCATCTATCATCGCCTATAGGTCCAGGTATGCCAGACCCTGGCTCTAGTTTCAAGTGACAGTCAGCTGCAAGATCTTTCGTAACAATTTTCTGCTTATTACATACACATGAAAACATTTAGTTTCAAAGGAACGAACTTCGTCAAACAATATCCAACTTTATGAGCTTCAAGAGTACTGGAAAGATTGTGCTGAGTGCTAAACCTGGTATAACAACATCCCAATAACTGTGCTGCTGCCTTCCAACGGACTCCTTTCAGCACAGATAGGCACGGCACTGGGGACCATTATTACCACCAAGATACTTGTGCCAGAGCTCTAGCAGCAGTTTGACGTAAATGATTGTCAGCAATGCGAGGCGGCAGGTTAAGGAGCGTCGTGTATCTGCAGCTTAGGCACTATCTGTGTGCATTCCGATTCACACATCGCTATGGCGCTGTATGGTGCCACAGATATCTGTCGAAGCAAACGGGTCACTGCATTGCCCGCGCTTCTGTACTCTGTTCCATTCTATTCTAGTCTATAAATGACAGACAAATGTACAGAACTGAATGTCTAAAGTGTAACACACAGACGAAAGTGGTTATGACCCCTGTGCCGTGTACCGGAGCTACCGGTCCAATAGTTGTGACCCCTGTGCCGTGTACCGGAAGTAATGGTCAATGGTTATGACGGGGATGTACGAGTTGCCAGCCGCGGCTTACAAAGTATATTAGCTGAGTCCCAAGATGTCTGCTTCATGTGTGTCAGCTGCATTCCGAGTGGCCAGCCACAAGTGTATGAGTTGCATCGCAAGAAGAAATGGTGTGCGCAGTGTTAGACATTTTGAAGGTTGTCATACAGCGACACTGCATGTTCTGTTACATACAGTCATTTGCACACAAACAGAACTGTCGAATGACATCGTGGCATGGCACTGCTTAATGCTTAAGCAGCACTAAAAAATTATTTTCGGGGACGATGGTCTGTCCCTTTGTTTCTAATATCTCCCACTTCAAGTTATTCTTATGTTCTGAAGAAAATAAATTTTCCGGAGAAAGTTTTAATGCAGTCTCGGAGTGCACTTGACCCCAACCTCACTCGTATCATTCTTGTCCAATTCTAAAGAATTGTCTGTGCGATACGTCATTGACATCCTGCTGTTTCATTTGCAAACGCTTTTCAATCTGCTCGCCAAATAAAGTGTGATGTCTGGTGGTGTGTTTGTGTGTTTGTATGGACGGTTGTTTGTACTCTCAAAACGTACAGAGAACCTGGAAATATCAGGATGAACAGCTACAGATGTGTCGTCACATGCAGAGCACCAGAAACACAAACGTTAAACGTGGCGTTGGTAAGCTAATCACAAATACAAGACTTCGATTTGTTGAAAATATGGTGAATCGGAACAGAATCCGAATGGACAATGCAGTATAGATTTTTTATTTAGATCTCGATCCAAAAAAATACTTGGTTTATTTATGGCAGTATGGTGCTGTTGGTACTGTTGGTGCTGTTTTTAGTATTAAGCTTTATGTTTGTTTTTTAAAACGTTTATTGTCCAAGCTTAAATTTCTTGGCTGGCAGCGGTCCGCACGCACCAACATGCCTGGCGTCTGTTATGTTCATGCTATGATACAGAAGTTGCTAGTGGCATCGCACGTGCAAGTGGTAAGTCCGTGTTGGTACAAATTTTTAAGACTGATGTAACAAATTCGATTCTCGAAATCAGGTTAGCCGCTTAATGTCCGATCTTTGGTACGCAACTGTTGTAAATGAAACCTCACCGCGAGACGTAACTAGTAAACTCCAGTTATGATTCCTGTTCCACGTACCGGAAGTATGGACTCAGTGGTTGTGATTCCTGTTTCGTGACCGGAAGTATCGATCCAATAGTTGTGACTCCTGTTTCGTGAACGGGAGTATCGATCCAGTGGTTGTGACTCCTGTTTCGCGTACCGGAAGTATCGATCCAGTAGTTGTGACTCCTGTTTCGTGACCGGAAGTACTGGTTTCTAATTCTAGTTTGGAGACCGGCTGCAATGAAGAAAGGATTTCATGGTTTTCTAAGTCGCCTGTGTCAAATGCTGCGACATTGCCTCAAATTAGGAAACGGCCGCTTCCTTCCAAATCCTTTCCAGTTCATTATTCGCTAATGAATGTGTCATTCGAAGCCGTACAAGTTGAGCTACCTGAAGTTCCTTTAAAGGAACCACAAATAAAAGAAGCCAACACACCGTGCTGGTCTTTCGACTCTTAGTCAAAGCTTTGGTTTTATCGAAGCAGTTCTGAATGCATTACTTCCGCATTCAGCACCAGCCGACCTGCTTCCTTTCTCACAAATTTAATAAAATAAACACATTTGGAGGCATAGTTTGTCTGATAGAAATTATTCAGCTGACATTAAAGAAGCTACTTTTTTTGATGTGTGCATTATGGGTTGCTCTGTTCTTATTTTGGTCAGTTTCAGCACAAAATGGCCCCTATTTATGGGAAGAAGAACTCAAATGTTAACATTTTCAGAAACGTGGCACATCGTAAAATTACTCGAGTGTTTCATGAAACTTAGATGTTTTGATCTAAGTTCTCGCTTGACACGCTGTCCGGCCGATAAATTGAACACTTAGCCAGTATGAGAGCAGCTGCTGTCAGCGCCACGGTAAGCCCACACACAGTCACAATGTTACCTTCTGCACAGTCGGACACAAAATACACAATATACAAATGTCTGTTCTCTGCCTTCACCAAACGTGTGCACTGTGTGTAATGCATTTAGGTCACATGTACAGTCCCACATGAACTGCCAACTTTATAGCGACAGCAGGCGAGTTTCATAAGCTGCAGAGTTGCGCATTATAACGGCCGTTCTGCACACAGAGAGAACAAAACGTTTAAAACGCTAGGTATATATGTAATATATGTATGTATTTATTCAATATGGGCCACTGTTGGTCAGTTATGATCTTTAGCCTTATTCAGGTCACACTGTCTAATGTGGACCACTTGCGGTCATAAAATGTCCGCAGTAAGCTCAGCAAACTTCAAAGAACGGCGCTGGAAATGTCCACGTCTTGTGCATCATCCCCGGCAGTCAATTCCAATCCGTCGCGTAAAACAGCGAGGGGCTCCGACGCTTCAGACGGTATTGCAGCTCGACGCTTGACAGTGTGAACTTTTCTGTGTGGGCAGAATCATCGCATTTTTTTGCGAAACTGTGTGTACAGAACGTTTTAAATTCACAGTGCGCATTGTCAGTAAACTGTGACGTCACGGCGTCACGGAGGCTACAGTTTGTCAGAATGGATCAAAGGGAGGGTTGTCAGTTGGTATCAGACTGTTACAGCACTCAGTGTGCTAGTCAAGAGCCCATCGCAAGGTAGTTACAGCGAGCTGTGAAGCCACTGGATAGTCGCCGTGGCAGTTCTATGCGATCACACAGTTCGTTTCTGTTTCTTGACTTGCGAAGTTACTGCTGCAGCTGTTGTTTCAATTACAGTAACCCAACTGCAGTCAAGGCAACGTTACAGTTGCACACGGCATCCCAGGTGTGTTTAAATGCACGTGTCAATAAAGAAGACTGTAAACTCACAGTCCAAACACAACTTGATCTGTAAGCCAACGATCAGCTACAAGTTTCGGCAATAATAGCCATTATCGGATGAATACAGAGCGGTAAGTAGTAATACACTGCCATAAAAATATTAGGGGCGAGATCCCGTCTTGCTGTGTGTTTAAACGGAAGGGGGACGTCCAGTCTGAAGATTACAAATGCCAGTCGTGTCCGTACACCCACCAATATTAGAATCTGCAGAGGGAACTGCATAACTGCAATGTTAATATTTACCTTAATCAAAAGTGCCTGCGAAACTACGAGATCTGGTCCCTAATATTTTTATTGCACTGTATTATAGTTTTTTCTTATTTATGTCTCTGTAATCAGCCTGATAATGGCTACATATAGAGCCGAATATGTAGCTGATCGTTGTTTATACATGCAGTTCTGTTCGGACTGTGAGTTTACATTGTTCTGTATTTAAAAGTGAAACTTTAAAGATAACTAAGATGGATGCTGTTGCGATGCGAACTGCTCCGCTCTGTGCCAGTTTCCTTACCCTCTTTTAGTGAAACCAAAAATTACAGTGCCGCGAATTCTGGAATGTTCCTTCCTTTGTTAAGAACACGGCCAGCCTGCAGGCAAGACCGTCCGAAAATACCTGTTCCAACAAAAGAACATCCTACCTGCGTGCGGCCACCCGTTACTGTAACAAGGAAGAGATGGAAATGAGTTGTGTTAGACCGCTTCCCACCCTAACGACCTAGAAGGTTTAAATGCGGACAGCTAAACCCCTCCTCGCATTTCAGACTTAAGCAGGTGCAATTTTTATTTAATTCAGACTATAAGCCAAACTGTTTCATCCCCTTGAAGCCCCAGTCCGAGACTTGAGCTGCGGACCGTGGCCAGTTACAACACATAGAGATGGAAACTGTCAATTTTTCTCGTGGAAACTGACAAATGATATGTTAGGGTAAGGAACTGGTACTGCAGTCCGCAGGGAGCACTGCATGCTTCTCTGGGCCTTCGACCACACAGCGGTCAGACAGTAAAATCGCCCAGATCCTCTGCATTCGAAGAAAGAGCCCCCTTGTTTCCGCTAGTTAGAAGTTTGGGTGGGTGCCAGTGCCTCTCGTCGTCCCGACGCGGTGGTCGCTCAGCCCGTAGCCCCGTTGCTCTACTAAGCTGCCGGGCGTGCAGCTAGTAACCCCGATGGTCCTGTTGTTCGGGACGACGAAATGCTTACAACCGCAAATGCTGCAAATACGCTGATGGTGTTCCAGAAACAGGAGACTGAAGAAGACTACAAAATAGTTTTCGGGTGATCAAAAGAGAGAAGAATGAGATGAGCGAGGCACGTAGCACGTATGGGGGAGAGGGTAGGCGCATATAGGGTTTTGGTGGGGAAACTTGAGGGAAGGAGACCACTTGGAATACCTAGGCGTATATTGGAGGATAATATTAAAGTGGATCTTCAAGAAGGGAGGTGGGGGCAGGAGGAGTTGATACGGCTCAGGATACGAATAAATGGTAGGTATTCGTGAATGCTGTAATCAATCTTCGGGTTCCATAAAATGTGGGTAATTTCTTCACTAGCTGAAGATCTAATAGTATCTCACGAAGCACTCTGCTCTGTGGAGTGGGGTGGAAACACCCCAGCTCAGTTTACGGTGACACCATTTGCTGGTAACGTGCTGCACAGTGTCTTTGGCCTCTTCCATTGTGCTGCTGGTGGACTTCCCGGCACATGGACGCCCAGCGAGCGCCGACCAATACTGCGCCACGTTGAAAGACTTGCGAAGACCATCAGGACAAAAGTCCGGTCGTCTTGCCGACAGTGTGGTCCTCCACGTGATAACGCCCGCCCGACCGACGGCACAGCAGATTCGGAACTCGGTGCAAAGTTCGATTCGGAAACGCAGGACCATCCCCTGCACAGTCCGAATTTGGCATTCAGCGATTTTTTTTATGTTCTCTACGTTTTGAAATAGCTCTTGACAGGCGATTCTTTGAACTGCGATGAAGACCTCAAACGCGCTGCCATCACATGACCGACACAACTGGAACATGCGTTCTACGCGTCCGGGATGTTCAAACTTAATACACGCTGTGACAAGTGCTTTAGCCGTCCAGATGATTGTTGGCAAACAGAGTGCCACTGACACCTGCGTCGCATTGTCAGTTCGTGCATTAAAACCTTACCTTTGATTTATGGCTACTGTAAACTTACTGTATGTAGCGCTCTGTATGTTTTCTTTTGCTTTTAGTGCTATGTAAAATTCATTTGGTTATGTATCGAAAATTTATTCCTTCTTAGGATTGCACTTTGTTGGTGTAGTTAAGTCGTAAACCAGCCTGTCCGATTTCCTAGCTCTAACAAACAGGAAAAATGGATCATGTATCCTTCGCTTAGCAACAGCATGTTTAAAAACCGCTGCTACGTGGAAGATGAAAGTGCTGATCTGAGGGTTACAACGAGTGTGGGATTCACACCAAGGCCTCCGACGAAGCTAGACGATTGGTAGCGGTGAGAGGAAATATTTATGGCGTGGGATGATGCAGACATCTTCTTTTCCCGATTCTCCAAGTTAAGCACAGACATCTCTCCAGAACTGAATGCAGAGGACATTTCGTTCGATTTTTCCGTTTTGTTCCTTTTTCTATCCAAAACTTTCCCCCACATTTGGTAGCCGTGAGAAGTAGAAAATTTCATGGGAAATGGGTGGTGATCCAGCTTTTCCCCCTACGGACTATTCGTCTACGTTACAGGGTTACAATGTTTATCGCTTGTTCTGTTTGTTTATTTCCTGTTTGGCAAAGTGTCTGTAGCACAATTACATCAGCTGCATGTTGTCGAGTGGCAGTGCAGCCGTACAAAATGGTCCTGTCGGCGGTACGTGGGATCCGCGTTTCACTAAAATCTGGGTGCCAGCGGTCGCTGTGCGCTGCACCTGCTGTCTGATCAGTCTTCGTAGATGGTGGCCACACACACACACACACATATATATATATATATAGTTTATATAAATTCAAGCAGTTCGTATAATTATCAGGCGGAAGTGTTTTACGAACTCACAAAAATTCCAATGCATTGCAACACGCAACACAGCAAACAGAAGGCTTGGCTGATAGAGGAGAGCAGCTGGCGACCAAATGTCGTGTCAGAAACCAACCAACAAACAAACAGACATTAAGTTCTTAAATCCGTGAATGTGATCGTCCCTGAATCACGTAAGTAGTACTTCTAACACAAAAGAGGTACCAGGATTCGGCAGACCTCCCCCGATGAAGCAGGCAGGTAGTGTAACACATTTGAGAGGTGAACCTGTGCAGACGCTATGTGACTGGGGTGCAGTACTGTGCCTTATGTCTGCGTGTCGACTGTGACAGACAGACCAAGTATGGATAGACTGGATGATGACTAATCGCACAGATTGTGACGTATTTAAAGCATTATCTACCCATTCTGCTTTGAAGGACTGATCAAACCATGAAACAGGTCCGTCAGCTCTTCGGCGTTCAGTGCTCAGATTTGATCTCAGCATCTGCCGAATACAAGTCACAAGCGTTGCCGCTGGAGCCACCTGGTGTCGGGGAGAATAATATTACAATGGATCGTCGAGAAATACGATGAGGAAAGCGTGGATTGGCCTTCTCTGGCTCAAAACGGTTTGCTGGTGGTTTTAACACACCCTGAAATATGGAGTTGGTTCAGTGCGACAGTACGTCTGTCCTCAGAAAAAGGCGAAGACTTCAAACATAAGGGCCAGGAAATACCTGGATATCTAGTGCAATACCCTGAGGGAGAGAGAGAGAGAGAGAGAGGGAACCACACAGTTAATCCAAAATAAAAGGAAATGGCTGAGTTGTCTTCATTCCTTACCGGCCGGCACGTGGCTTTATTTCATCGCCTGTTTTCTACCTGCAGATAAACAGGAAACAAAAACAAAGACGGAAAGCACGTGGTTCATTGAAACGTATTCATTGTCGTCAAATGGACAACGACGAAAAGTGAGATTCCCGTCGAGTTGTCTGATGGCATTCTTTGCATGGGATACCACACATTTATTCTGCAGACACAATTGCTGCCAATAGGACACTTCTTGGAATGATGACGTGTTCGGTTATCACGAAGTGACTTAGCATTGCCCGCTAGCCGGCCGTGATTAGGGAGTGAGTCGACGCCACGCGGCAACCTAACGCAAGGGCCGTGTCTTTGTTCATCACGCCATGCGTTAACACGCACACTGCTCACTGTTGACGTGGACGCAACCAGCGCTTGCCGTTAGCGACGCAAAGAATTACTTCTTGTTAGGTAGTCACTGTGCATCGATAAAATCATACTTCAGCCCACACCTTACTGGATGCCGTCGTATTTCTGCCAAGCCACGTTGGTTAGCTCCTGGTGTGTCTCCCTTCTTTACAAAACCCTTAATCGCGGTTCGCCGTCAGCCTGCTGTCCATGTGTAATGACTGAATGCTCTTCACGGACAACTTGCGCGAGCAACATCAGTGACGTAGGCCAGCCGCGTTTTAGCAGTCCGTGACACACACGTTTATGAACGTAGTGCAATGTAGAGCTACCCTATGCCAACTGTATTTCTGTAAAATAATACATAGCCTTTCAAAGGACGTGTGATTTTAATTTAGTAACAAGACACCACGTGCAGCATTTATATCGTAAGTGAAATGGGCGAGGAGGGAGGAGTCATCGCCCTTACTGTAAGTTATTAGGCACGTGGATATATCACTCTTGACACGTGGATACACCACCCCTGACACTTAGAAAAGTATAACTACAGCGAAACACCGACAACCGCCAACATGCAATGCACAGTCACTCCGTCCGTTACAAAGCTGGGCGTGTAAGAAGTGTAGCAAAGTGCAAGTGGCCCCGTGATAAGTGGGTCCCTGCCACCAACGCCATGGCGCGTCCCCAGGTTACGGAGAGCAGAACAAGGGTGGTTGGGGGTTGGACGAGGTGCTAACGTACTCCTTGCCGTAAAAAACTACAATGTTATAAAAGGGACACATATGCCGCGGACTTGGATTTATCCTTCGGTATGACCTAAGCGATGGAAAAGGGACATGAATTTGGTACTTGGAATGTTAGGAGCCTGTACAAGTCAGGTTCACTTACAGCAGCAGCCAGGGAATTACCAAAACGTAAATTAGATTTAATGGGCGTGCAGAAGATTAGGTGGGGAAAAGGGCACACGGAAAGCGTAGGGGATTATATTCTTATGTATGGAAAAACAAAGGAAAATTATAAATTTAGAACAGTATTTTTGCACACCAAAGAATAGTATAAGCAGTTAGGAGAGTTTGCTACTGATAGGATGTCATATATAGTTGTGAGAGGTCGCTGGTGTAATACAGTTTTGAATGTGCATGAAAAAGTGAGAAGAAAAGTGATGATTCAAAAAACAGTTTTATGAGAAATTATAGCAGATTCTCAATCATATTCCTAAGTACAGTATGAAAATTCTGTTAGGAGTTTTTAATGCAGAATGGGGGAGAGAGGATACTTTCAACCCTACAATTGGGAATGACAGTCTACATCAGGATAGTTAGAAATAATAATGTTAGAATAGTAAAGTTTGCCACATCAAAAAATGTAGCTATTGAGAGCACCATGTTCCCGTACCGTATCAATCACAAGTACGCCTGGACCTCTCCAGATGGGAAGACTAACAACCAGAGTTATCACATATTGACAGATAGGAGATGGCATTCGAGCATACTAGATGTACGATATTTCAGGGGAGCTGATTGTGATACTGATCACCATCTGGTGGTTGCAGAAGTTAGGGAAAGATTGGCAGTAAGTAAACAAGCAGAACTGCAGTTTGATGTGGAAAGATTTAAATCTCAGGAAGCTAAATGAGCTGGAGATTAGCAAACAGTATCAGAGTAAGATTTCAAACAGGTTTGCAGCTTTGGAGAACTTAAATGATAGCAAGGACACAAACAGGTCTTGGAAGAACATTAAAGAGAATATCAAAATCCCATCTCAACAGAGCCAGGGTCTGTACGAACTGAAGCAGCATAAACCATGGTTCGATGAAGAAT
>Ga0123354_10009433_pt1 | contig 14944 bp, 12 predicted proteins | sample TergutLab28metaG_2_FD_97872 | JGI IMG/M metagenome (GOLD analysis project Ga0123354, IMG submission 97872) | Labiotermes labralis P4 segment gut microbial communities from Petit-Saut dam, French Guiana - Lab288 P4 | ecosystem: Host-associated > Arthropoda: Insects > Digestive system > Gut ...
AGGATCAGGTTTATGTTCCTTCTCTTCCCGCAAGTATCCCGGAACTGAAGGTACGAATCAGAACCGCCACTGAAACCATCACCGCTGACATGCTACAAACAGTTTGGAACGAACACGTTTATCGTGTTGATGTTTGTAGAATCACAAAGGGTGCACATATAGAGCACCTGTAAGGTATGTAACAAAAACGTGGAGTGTTTTTCTGTTAAATAAAAAAAAAAATACGTATACTGCTATCTCAAATGTATTGTGTATGACAAGTTGTTAAAACCCCGACAATCGTTTCGAATAACCCTGTAGGTATTTATGGAAGTAAGAAAGGATGTAGAACCTTAGCTTCGTGATTTTTACTGTAAAGTTTTTCCTATTCATGCAATGAAGGCGTGTGGGTGAGTGGAGGGATTAACTTCATTAACTCTTAATCTCGGCTCTAGATAGAACTGAATGGTTAATTTCGCGCTGCGACCTCTTTACTCCCAGTAAACATCCCCCCCCCCCACATCACCTGAACAGGGGTCTGGGTGGGCCCTAGAGCCGGTGGTGACGTTTCGGAGAAGAGAAAAATATCTTGCCTTTACCGGGATTGGAGCCCCGGGCATTCTATCCCATCGTCTAGTCAGTATACGGACTGCGGTACACTGGCTTCTTTATAATATTTGCTGTTCATCAAATATCGCTATACAGATCAGTTTCCGGGGTGATGCGATGGATGGAACATGTTGTGGTGACGGTGGAGATGAGAAATGCTAATGGAACTTCTTTCAGAGCCGTGAGCGACAGAATTCGTATGTCGAGAGTGGGATTTGATGTGAGGGCAGAACTGAGAGTTTTCTTAAAGAAGTAGTGTTTGAGGGTGTTGTCTGGATTAAACTGATTTAATGTTAAGGTTCAGGGCTTGCTCTTATGAGCGCCATTTTGAACCTTGGGGATGGGTTTTGGGAGGGAAGTGGGATTACTGGTGCAACTGTATGAGGCTGAGGTTAGGCGGAATACCGGTTGAGTGCTCCCCGATGAACGGCTTTCAATAAGTGACACACACGTCCTGATTGCCGTCTACAGTAAATAAGTAATAATGCTTGCCATCGGCATTACTGAAGCACTTACTCGTAGAATTTAATAAATGTTATGAGAGACATACCTTATTTAGAGACACTCGATGCTAAGCTTGTGTAACGTCGTTGGTAAAAGGTAAAGGTAAAGTGATTCCGTTACAGGCCCGGTGTGGCCCAGAGGGTGGGTAGTGGTATAGCTCTAATCTTCCATGACCGCGGCACTAGAAGGGGGTGTGTGGTCAGCAGCACGCTCCGGACGCACTTTACCCCCGGGAAAGACCCGGTACCCATTTTACAGGAGGCTGGGTGGCCGGTCTGGACGGGCGGAAAATCTCGTCCACACCGGGATTCGATCCCGGACCGTCCAGCCCGTAGCTCAGTCGCTGTACCGACTGAGCTACCCGACCCATAATGTCGTTGGTAGATGAATTAAATATGAGTATGGAATATTGGTTGGAAGATACCGGTAGACTAAATCCGAGACCTGGAAGACAAACTTGTTCCTGTGCCACTATGTCCACCGCAAACCCCACAAGGACTGGCCTGATTTGACCTCTTATAATGACTGTTTTGAAGTGCAGAAGGGTAAGGCATGTGCTTCCATTAAAGCCGATCTTTATACATAAGGATGCTGTGTTCACGATTTCTGTACAGAGAAGGCAGACGTGGGGCCTCTGACGTGATTTGTAAAGAGTAACGCACAAATTTGCTAACAGCCACAACCGAGTATGGAATGTCATCACCGACCATGGGCATCGGCAGCGAGGTGCAAAATTATAATATATTAATATATATATATATATACACATATATAATATAGTCGTACACAACTTTATATTTTATTAGATTATATTAGGTTATAATTCAGGTACACGTTTGATTAGATTATATTAGGTTATAATTCAGCTACATGTTTTATTAGATTATATTAGGTTATAATTTAGCTACATGTTTTATTAGATTATATTAGGTTGTAATTCAGCTACATGCTTTATTAGATTATATTAGGTTGTAATTCAGCTACATGTTTTATTAGATTATGTTAGGTTATAATTCAGCTGCGTGTTTTATTAGATTGTATTAGGTTATAATTCAGCTAAATGTCTTAATAGATTATATTAGGTTATAATTCAGCTACATGCTTTATTAGATTATATTAGGTTATAATTCAGCTGCGTGTTTTATTAGATTATATTAGGTTATAATTCAGCTACATGTCTTAGTAGATTATATTAGGTTATAATTCAGGTACATGTTTTATTAGATTATGTTAGGTTATAATTCAGCTGCGTGTTTTATTAGATTATATTAGGTTGTAATTCAGCTGCGTGTTTTATTAGATTATATTAGGTTGTAATTCAGCTACATGTATTATTAGATTATATTGGGTTATAATTCAGCTGCGTGTTTCCACCAAACTGCAGGGCCATCTTCAGGCTGATCTTTGAGTACATGGGTGTCCAGTTGCACACCCCACCTACTCAAAGATCAGCCTGAAGATGGTCCTGCAGTTTGGCCGAAACATGTAGCTGAATTATAACCTATTATAATCTAATAAAATATAAAATTGTGTACGATTATATATTATATATGTATATTTATATTATAATTTTAGAATTTCAACACAACGGGGAAGTCTCACTTGCAAATTACCGAGGTGCAAGGTGATACACTTGCACCACGTTTAGATTTCGACATAATTTGCTGTTCTGTACTGAAGAATTTATTAAACGATGCGTGGACTTGTACTCCAACAATCCTAAACTTATCTTTTCTTAATCTACAGATAAGTTTAGGATTTTTGGATTACAGACTTTGTATACGTAACTATTAACTAAAAAATGAAAATTTATATATATAAAATGAAAAACTATCATTAAAACTATTTATTGATAACTTGTCATCTTATATATAACTTCATTTATTTTACACTAAAATAATAAAATTGCTTATATTGAATAGATTATGCGCTATATTTTGGGGGGACCGCGGTAGCACGGTGGTTAAGATGCTGCGCTACAAATCGGAAGATCGCTAGTTCGATCCCAGCTTCATTGACATAAAATCCCTCCGATCCCACTACGCCCCTGGGGTCAACTCAGCCTCTAACAGAAATGAGTACCAGGAGTATTTCCTGGGGATAAAGGCGGTCGGTGCGTAAGGCTGACAACCTTACCACCATCCTGTGCCGTTGTTATGAAATCTGGGAACCTTAACTTCCTGGAACCCTCTGGGCCACTCAGGGCCTGTAACGGGACTGCTTTACGTTTTTATTAGGTAGCTATTACTCGCTATACTGTTAATAGTACATAAATAAGACCGCTTTATTCTATGAATATAACTAAATTTACTACAATTTTAGCCTTAAGATGGCTTACGCAGTTGCTATCATGAATAAAAAATAATCTTCTTAGCATCTCTGCAATTGATCGTTTACTTGGTTAATGTGTACCACCTTGCAAAGATCCTGCCGTTGCTCCTGTCGGTGACAGACTCAAATAGTAATTCATATTTGAGGGCTTTGCTGTAATCCAGAGGGGTAAACCGGTGATGCATTTTACACTCGAAATCCATTAATTCACACTAGTATGCCTTCTTCCTGTCTTCGTCAAATAGCGGGCAGTGACCTAAGCGATGGTCCCCGTCTAACGGTTTTTCGATGCTGCGACGTAGCCGTCAGTACATGTTACTGTTTTTTGCGTCAGAAAGCTGGTAAGTGACTTTAGATGCCACTGACTGGATACATTGTTATGATGTTACAAGAGACACAGTAATGACAGGTTAAGACGCTACAATGTAACTCCTGCTCTGCAGCATAGTATCATTTCATGTCTTCGAGAGGCTCCTTGGACATCAGTTTGTGAAGGGCCATATTTCTTATTATATCTGACACACAACAGACAGCCATATCTCAGTGTATAAAACTGGGTATGTCCACACTGTAGTGTTTAGGTACAGCGCTGCCGAAAGAAATGAGTCTCACGGGAAATTCAGAGCTGACAGCACCTACACATCGAATGTTGTCTTGTTTTTAGGCAAATCGGCCATGAAAAGACATGGAGTATGGAAAAGGGAGACAGCTTCCACATCTTCAATTGACATGGGCATAGGAACTTATGCTTTTCGGGAAACTAATGTATTTTTTTTTTAAATCTTGATCCCCGAAGATGGGACGGATAGGTTGTCCCCAAACGTCGTTAAGAAATTATCACCAGTTGCTGCGTAGTAACCCCGAAGAGCACATTTCTCCTAACCGGCACCATATCATCGATCAGATCGCAGCATTACAATCTCAGTCGCTGAGATGTGCAAGACCGTAATTCAATTTTCAATACACACTTTTTGACCCATCCTATATAAGCAAAGTGAATGCCGTGTGTAGGTCAAGTTCTCACACTCAATAGGAAGCGTTGAATAACTTGTCATGTTCAAAGTCCTAAACAAAACACGTTAAGGGAGTCTGTATGTTCCGTCAGAGGACGTCCGTGAGGGCAGTGTGATGACACCAGTTGCTAACGTCGTGTCAATTCTGCAACGCCACATTCCTCTAAAATTCACCCACCTAGTGTGAGTCCTAATTCGACTGACATATGTACAGAACGTTTCACAATGTACTCCGGGATTACAAAAATTTGTTATAGGAAAACCGTAGGACACGTATTCACGAAACCTGTACAGATAGAAGGAACAATTCAAAAAAAAAAATTTTCCCAGTAAATTGTTTTTCGCCGTAGTTCACATTTCTGCCGCTAGGCGATGCGAGTGTATGTAGTGAGAAAATGGCCGCCCCGTGGGAGAAGTCGTTTTATGTGTTGGAATATCACACGAATAGGTCTGGTTACTGTTCAGCGTGCATTTCGTACAAAGTACGCAAACTACCCGTCTACAAGACCTCGCCTACCTAAAGGTACGGATCATTGCAGTAGTGAATAATATCGATGCACCCATGTTGGCGCGCGTGTGGCTAGAACTTGAATATCGTATCGATGTGTGCCGTGTCACCCGTAGTGCACACATCGAACATCTCTAGTTGTCAAAAAAAAAACTTTTTCAGTTTTCCCGTGGCTGTGAACAATTCCATTAAGGTATGTCCTTTGGTTTGCTTGATATAAATGTTTGTAATCACGAGAACATTATGAAACGCCCTGTATTCGCTCTTCGTTGCCATCACTGGTCCAGAAGCGCCGTGAGCCATAAATCCCTATTAATCAAGTCCTTGCTTTAAATACAACGTTTTCCTTATTTATAAGCATAGTATTGTATTCGACTGGTTTCGTACCGGTGGTTCATTGCCAAGTATTTCACACCTGAATTAAAGAGGCTTTTCAGAATGTTGGTATTAACATGGGCTTGTAGCCCAATGTGTATTGTGATAATAATACAAAATATTCCGTTTAAATATTTGCAATTAGCGTTTATTGCGCAGTATCACGAATACGTTACAATAAAACCACGAAGACCAAATGGAATACGGAAGGTAAAAGATAAAGGTAAAGGTAACATTTACCCTAGACCAGACCGCGACAGTCCAGAGGTGAGTAGAGGTATAGCTCTACTCTTTCATTAATCTCGGCTGTAGGTGTCGGTGAGTGGTCAACGCCACGCCTCGGCCGCCTTACCCCCGGGAGATGCCCGATGCCCACTGTATAGGAGGTTGGGTGGGCCCCACGGCCCATCTGGAGGGGTGTGGAAAAATCTCGCCTCCCCCAGGGATTCGACCCCGGACCGTGCAGTCCGTAGCGAGTCGCTTTACCGACTGAGCTATCCCGGCCAGAAAAGAAAAATACGAAAGGATTTGATTAATTAGTAATACGATGGTGTGTTATTACGCCTTTGAAGGCTGATATTACGCTGATTCGTTCGTACCGCACAGTAAACATTCCCCATATCACGTATAAAAAAAGCAATCAGTTAACGCTCTACAAGTTAATAATCTCTGTAGGTTCTGATGTCCAATCCAAACACGCCAATGCACTGTGTGGGCAGAACGTTTACTTGTTTAATATCAGGGTTGGTGGTACATAAATTATCCGCTCGGTTTTGAAGGGTAAAGATAAAAACAAATCATCATGTTTCTTATTATATCCATTGCCTTGTGTTCCTACTCAGAAGCTTCCGTAGACACACAGAATTATCAGACCCATCCACCTAAGCACATAGTCCGCAGTACATTTTGCTACTCCTTTCAGCCGATCCACCGGGGTCTATCGTTAAAAGAGACTGCACTGTCGACGGTGCGGTGTAGAACCTTCATTCGTAGTGCCTCTTCTGGGAGTAATGGCGTCTCTTTTTCGGAGTTCGAAGTAAAGAAAACGAGGAGAAAGAAAGAAAATAAACATAAAGTGAAACAAAAGGAATCCTTTTTTTTTTGTGCTCACTTCAAGAGCTTGCAACAGTTGAATAGTATTGCTGTAAATGTAAACTGAAAGAGTATACAAGAAAACAAGAGGTCATTCTTTGAGCGTAGAGACACGCTGTGAAATTGGGCGCTAGCGGGCCGCATTATTTACTGCTTTTGTCGGTAGAGTCCAGTTGAAATGTGACGGCACAAGGTGACGCACGTGAGGGGATGTGAAGGGGAAATTGGCGAAGGGAGTGAGTAGCCAGTACTCTTCACACTACCTCGGAACATGGTGTATCCAGCATTACTACCACTGATGCTCACACCTCGGGTGCCAGTAGTCGACTGAAGTGACGCCCCACGGTCGATTTAAATGGACTCGTCCGTTTCGCCGAAAGACGAAATCTTTTTTCTGCGCGTGTGCCATCACATTTCAAACGCAGTCTACAAAAAATCGGATTACTAGTGGCCAAGAAACATTGCTTGTTCGTTGGTATATGGCTGTGGATATGTCACGAGTCTGTCGTGGACTATTTTAATAATTCATTGGCCATTGCTCTTGAACAAGACAAAATTTGTGGACGTAGAGCTGGTTCCGTCCGCCGTCTGACAGGACACGTTCCTGGACACTGTCTGAAATTCAGCTACGCTAGAAAATAAATTAGAGCTGATTATTTGTCATTGAACTATTGTTATTTATTCTGTGTTATCATGTTAAACTGTTACGTTTATTATAAGTAAGTTTACTGTAATGACAGATTTCCGTTGAATCGAGGTTCCGTGCTTTCATTCCTGTAACAAAATCGTTAATATACTTGTAACATTGTGGTGAGTCCTCGTAACAGTTGTTGCCATGGAAACGCAACGGTACGTTATGTATTTTTCATGTACACGTAATTGTCGCACTGTAAAAGTTTTCATTGTTACCACGGAAGTGCTACTGTAGTTAGACTTTCCTCCGTTGTCAAGCCACAAAACATTTCGTACCGCCGTCAACAATATGTGAATGTACTGAGGTCTTCATGTAAAGCGCTTGATATCTTTGTCCGATTGTAACCAAATCTTGAGATTGTCGACTGATTGCTATAGATGTGTCCGGTGTCAAATTTCACGAAAATATGCCCGACGGCAGTCGCGCTGGTGCGTGCGGATAGGCGACAGGCGCACGAATATGACGAAGCTAACAGGCACTTATCGCCACGACCTATGGGAAGGCGCTTTCTTGAACGTTTCCCTTCCTTGCGGCATGCTGTCCTCTTTATGACCCAGGTAGCGTGGGGTGAAAACATATTTTCTTTTCCATCTTTTATCACTCGCTACTTTAGTACCACCTACATCCATTTGTACACGCTTGTTGCCATTCGCTGCAAATAAAAGCTTTTCTTGAAACAGTTCCGCGGTAGGACGTTCCCCAACGGGAAAATATCTGGGGAAACAGAAAGCTACCTGCTTCAGGATCTGGGCCAGTCTCCCTTGAAGAATAGTTTCCGTTCTTACAGTCTCTCTCATGCATTTTTCTTCTTCCCTTTTAGAACAGCAAAATCCAGAAAGGAAAATCAGTATTCCAAGAGAAATAGATCAGCGAGTTACAAGTACGCTGAAGACTGGGCGTTTTAAAATAGTACTGTGTACCAACTTTATACTCGTGTATGTACATCGGTTCTGATAGTGATGATGATGATAATGATAATAATATATTTAACTGCAAATGGGCTGTCGCCCGATGGCAGTTGTTATTATGCACATACATAGATATGAAATAAGGATATAAGAAATTTAAGTCAGGAGGGCTACGTGAGAAGCATGCAGTAGCAACTTGGAGTCTTGGGAACCATCTCAGCATTCGCTTATAGACACAGGGAAACCAAGAGACACAGGGTAACCAATATGATGATGGTGGTGATGATGATGATGATGATGATGATGATAATAATAATGTGTCCGTAAATGGAAGCCCCATACTGAGAGTTTCATTGTAGTTATAGGCTGGTGTTACACTTGAATCACATGGTACTGCGGTCTTAAGCATATTTTGCCAACCTCCGATAGTGTTTGAGGTTGGAGGTTGGTTGGAATGTTAATTGCCGGAAGAAAAGCGAAATGCACAAAAAAAAAAGTCCCACTGCCACTTTGTTCACCGTAAATCCCACATTGAATCCCACATGGGCTACCCCAAGGCTGAATCTTGCCCTTCGCGTTAATAATTCGGCTACTGACAGGCTGAGGAATGGGTGGTCTCTGTGTGGAGCAAATTTGCACTGCCGGGCGACGATTTTGACTTCCTACTGAGTGCATTTGCTTTAAATTGTAGGAATTTACATAATACTGCATTCATGGCAACCCGGTCATCTTGTCTTGCACCACTTGCATGATCCCGATTGTAGTTTTGTGGTCGTATTGAAGCCGAAGTGCCCACTTTTCGTCGAAGCTTTACGTCAAAATATGTCATACTAACTGTAATTCCGTGCATGACGCATTTCTTACCCACGCTTCCACCTTGTAACGGTGTGTGTATTAGCGTCTTTTCTACGCCCACCTTTAGTAAATTCCATAGGCGGTTACAGAAAAAGAACTGTCTGACATCTTAACTGACACATGGAAGTTATTCTGCTGCGAGAGAAGACACTGACTTGTCACCAAGTTTAGGCTCCAAAACGGAAGGGCGTATCACCACAATCTCTTATTTCAGTCGGTGACATTGTGCAGGGATGAGTGTCACAGTAATTGCAGTTCTGTGCATGAAAATAAATAGGATTCATAGGGAAGCAGCAGCTGGGCAGGTAGATCGCTTTATGCCTTATACCAAATAGGCTGTAATCTTTATCGTGGCCGTGCTCTTGTGCAGAATTTTCTTGTACGAATTTAATGAAACTTGAAATTTTTTGGACAGTTTTTTTTTCGGAAAAAATACTCAAATGTCAATATCTCATGAAGATCCGTCTTGTGGGAGCCGAGATGTTCCTTGCGGACAGACGGACGGACGGACAGACACGACGAAGGTAATAGTCGCTTTTCGCAATTTTACGAACGCGCTCCAAAAATGTACGTTACAATGCACACTTTTTTGTTTCTTCTTTCTAAAACTTCACGATTCTATGAAGTTAAACATTTCAAGTATCTTCGTTAGACTCCGTGTATGTCTTTTATTGCATTGTTTGGGCTCTACGATAGTGGCTTGCCAATAGTAGAACCATCTCTCTCTGTCTACAAGTACGTGTATGTATGTGTGTGTGTGTGTATACACACACACGTATACTGTAATGCATATCTATGACACCATACTGTGTAGTAAGTAACAATTCAATTGAGTATATGTAAATATGTGTCATACATATGCATTATGTACGTATGTATTATTTTATTCATAAGTCCGTGAAACGTGTTAGAAAACTGGCTGATGCCACAGTTGAGTGAAGACAGTAATGAAAGGGTTAATTATTGTTTCCAGATATTTTACTTGTTTTATTGTTTATTCTTAAACTTATGAGTCACGCCTTCGAGTATCATGTGCATAACTTCTGTGTTCATCGGTGCGATTGCATCCATGCAACGCACCGGCCCCCCAGTGACATAAAACGCGAGCATATTCGGTTGTTGTTGTCGCGTAGCGCGTTTTCTTCGTGATAATTGTCTGTGGAAATAAACAGCGTGGAATCTGTTGATAGTCACCCCCTGCCCCGCTCCCCGACTTCCACAGTTTCAGACTTAAGCAGTTTAAAAAAAGTTAAAAAAGTGATAACGTCTTCAAATGCACGCAGAGTTTTCCCTTGCTGGAGTGATTGTGTTATATCATGAATATTGGGGAAGAATACTGCTGGACGATAACAGTTAGCGGGGCAGTTATGCTACCCGATCAGGTTCCAGTGTGTTGGAGTCTACATTTCAGCCGGACTTCCTGTACGTATGTAGATACGGCAGTTAATCGTATGTACACTCAGTTCCGATTGGCACAAAATTCGAGTTTTGCCGGGCCGTCGTGAGTGCAAAGTACAGGGCTGGCCGTGGAATGTCTGTAGAACATCGCTCTACCGTGAGCAGTTGGTGTGATGTGGTCCAGCACGGGGAAACCCGTTAAAAAAGGACACCCCCATGGGTATAACTAAAGTGTTTTTAACCCTTCACGTATGTGATCAATTAACTGTGGTGATGCCACTCGCTGAATTGTATATGCCCTAATCCGCACCCCGCAACTCCTCCAATGCTGCTTGATGCATCCATGGTTGAGTTTCGTACTAATTAGTTAGACGAGACCTCTTCCTCCCTCCACCCTATCCCCCTTTTTCGACCCTTGGTGGGTACCGGTGTCTGTTCGCTCACGTTAATCAGCCTGAAACTGCAATGGTTCGCACTGCTAGTGGAGCTATGAGTGGGTAAAGAGGGCAGGTTCCCATTATTCATTCACACTCTCTACCTTGCGGGCTACAACAGCATTCCCTGTTTGAAAGAGACTGATGCCAGCCCGCGTCTGGATTATTCTGATGTTGCAGTCCGGAAGTATGTTCATAAAATACGTTGACCTGCGTCCTGTGGTCCGCGGACCAATTTCGTCCCTCGATCCATCGGTAAGGGACCCGTGGAACGTTTAATAAGACGTAATATCGATATATTTTGAACATACTAATGTTATGTTTAAATAAAAACTTTTTGGCACTTCGCCAAATCAGTCGTGTCTGAGTGGCCTGTGGTTTTAAAGAAGTTTATGCATCCCTGAAGGAACGCCCCATTGCCTGCGTTGCTGCATCCATCCATCCATCCAACTATGGCGCTACAGTCCCTTCCGGGCCTTGGCCTTCCTCATAAGACGCCTCCATTTATCCCTATTTTCAGGTCTTCTCCTCCATCCTCCTATCCCCAGCAGTTGTAATGCATCCCTCTGGACCACATCCGCCCATCTGGTTCTTGGTCTTCCCACTGGTTTGTGGTGTAGAAGTTTCCGTTTAAGACCTTTTTTGGAATCCTTTCTTCTTCTATTCTTATTATATGACCTGCCCATCCTAATCTTCTGATTTTAGTGTCCTCCACAATGTTTAGCTCACTGTATGTAAACTGTACAATTCGCTGTTCCATCTGGGACGCCAGCGTCCCCCTCTTGTATTGGGCCATATATTCTTCGCAATATTTTCCTTTCAGACGTGTTTAGCCTCTGCTCTGCTGTTTGTATTAGTGTCCAGGCCACACTTCCATAGCACAATAGTGGCTTAATTGTTTTGTACAATCTTAGTTTGTTGTTTCGATGGATTTGTTTAGATCGAAATATGGTTTGCAGGGAGCTCTAGGCTTTATTAGCTGCCATGATCTTAGCTCCGATTTCTTCCGTTTCATCATTGCTATCATTTATTACTGTCCCAAGGTATTTAAATCTCCTGATAACTTCAATCTTATGATCCTTAACAGTCAATGTTCCTCCCATTTCCAGGTCTCCTGTTCTGCATCATATCTGCCGCATATCTGTTCTGAAACACATGGTCACCGGTATGTGAAGGAGGCCAGTCATTGTTATGAATTGCCGAAGTATAAAAACACGTGGGTGTTTACCTGCGCACACTAAAGGTTGTCTGAATTCGTCAAAAAGAACGTTTCTGTTTTAAACTCTGAGATCGAGTGTACACCACAGCCATGTTGCACTACCGTTTGAGTGTGTGTGGTCTTAATGAGCCTAATTTGTAGCACATGCAGTACATTTGAGTTTCTCACAGTGGCTATAATGAAAATATAAAGTGTTCTGGGATATTACTCCCATTCCAAGACTACTTAACCCTGAACATGGGAGCACCATGGTCCTCCGAAACGTCGGTGACTGGACCAGTTGAAATGACGCGACATCGTAATATTTGTAACTTTGTTACGTGTTAGCGGTAAATAGGCCAGTAATCATTTGTCTTATTTTTTATTAATATTTCGAAAAGTGTTTCACATAAAATATAAATTTGTATGGAATTTGCGTTGTTATGTGTGAACTGGTAGCCGCTTTTTGGAGACTCGTAAAGCTGCAAAATATCTGGGCAGCAGCAACTGCACATCTCGTACGAAGAGAAATTAAATGGGCTCAACATCTTTTGGGGTACATTCCTAATATGAATTGTAATCACAATCCGTTTTTCTACTTGTAGTTGCGGTGTTGGACGGTTGATTGAGGTACAGGATGTATGAAAAGAGTTTTTTTTTTGAACTGCGAAATACCGGTGTGAGCAGATGTAGCATTCTGTGCATTTTACTCAGCTAATATTTGAAATATTGTGCCGATAGAATGTTCAGACCAACAGACAGGCTGTACCGTGGCTGTGGCATTAATTGCCGGCCTGTCACCGGAGTAGATTCCGGGACAGTCCATGTGGAATTTGTGGGCAAACTGGCAATGGGTCAGGTTTTTCTTCGATTACTTCGGTTTCCTCCTATCAGTGTGATTCCACCCTACCTCCATACTCATCCATCCACCCATCCATCCATCCATCCATTCTATCACGGTCGCTGTACAGCGTCCTAATGTTAAAGTCGCCGTTTGAAAGACAGATCAGAAGCTTTCATGTGGTTTGTTCTTATAATCAGCATGGAAACAACGCATATAATACACCTTTAGTGTGAGTGTGAGTATGTGTGTGTGAGGGGGGGGGGTGGCGACGGAATTCAATAAAATCTACTTGGGCTGGCTGCTGCGTCAGATGGTTCAAATCAACCGACTTTTCGGAGGCTGACTGTGACCGATGTGATGGAGACAGAGTCAGTCTCTGAAACTTAATTGAATTTAGCCTGACACGTCACGTTATTATCATTATAGGCCAATGAATTACAGACTGTGCTTAGCCAGTTTCTTGGGCCTCGCTAGATATTTAATTTTGTTTGCACGAAAACATTAATAACGAGTTTTTAGTGACCAGTTACTTGAAGGAAAATATAAACAGTAACCACCACCACCCCCAACACCCCTGCCGCCACCACAAACTCCGCCGGCACCATCCCCGCCATCATCACACCATCCCCGCCGCCATCACCACCACCAACCACGCTACCACCATACCCGCCATCACCACCACCACCACCACCATCCCCGCCACCACTCCGGCCGCCGCCGCCGCCACCACCACCACCATCAACCCCGGCACCATCCCCGCCACCACCTCTACCAGCACCACCGCCACCACCCCGCCTCCACCTCTACCATCCCGGCCGCCACCACCACCACCACCACATAAACGTACGAATTCTTGAAACTGATTGCTGTGACGAAAACAGAGAGCCAAGCAGTGACAGCTACTCCCTGCTTTACAGTCTGTTATGTGGACTGCGGTCTTCATTAATTACAAAGCAAAGCGAACTTCTGTGTTAAGGCGATTATATTCAAAAGTCTAAATTAGACTTTTTGCAGAAGCAGCGCTTGTGTGCATGTTATTGGCGTGCTTGTTTCCACTCATGATAATGCAGAGATTTCCAAATGTTCAATAAGCCGGTGCAGGAGTGGAGTGGTGGCACTCTGCTAGCCAGAAATTCGTTTAATAATTCTGGCTTTTGGCTGCATTTCACAAAACAGCCAATCATGATGAATTTTTAAAGTGAACTGAAAGTGTCGGTGTAGGCAGTTAATACAAAACGGACCAATAGAATGCTCAATTTAAAAATGGGAACTGAAATAAACCTGCATAATTCAGAGAGTAATGTGAAATGTCAATGTCTGGTGACTGGTTAGCACTCTTGTTTTACATTCAGGGAGTCCCGAGTTTGACGTTTCGGGCGTCGGAGTAACTGTACGAAATGAGGCTATTTCTGTACATCGATGCAGGACAATTCTTTTACAGTACCCTGAACAGCGCCACTGATCATTCCGTCATTCTACATTATGTAATTTGGGTTAATGGCTGTCCTTCCTGAAAACCTAATAAACTGTTCCTCACCCAGCCAAGAATTTCCCCACATTTTATGGAACCCGCAGGTTCATTACCGCTTTCATATGAGCCCACCATTTGTCCCTATTTTGAGCCAGAGCAATCCAGTTTACCCCCTCCTAACAGATTTCTTGACAATCGATATTAACATAATTCTCCCATCTACTCCTATGTTTTCCAAATGGTTTGTTTTCCTCAGGTTTCCCCACCACAAGCCTGTATGCACCTCCTCTCTCTCTCTCTCTCTCTCTCTCTCTCTCTCATATGCGTTCCACATGCCCCGCCCATCTCGTTCTTCTAGATTTGTCCATCCGGATAACGTTTGGCGAGGAGTACAGTTTTGATGCTCCTCGTTGTTTATTTTTTCAAATGTCCTGTTACCTCGTCCGTCTTAGACCCAACTGACGTCCTAAGTACCATACTGTAGGGTTGAAACCTTAATTAAATAACAATTTGTTATTTATTGGCCGTCGTACACAACACTATGGGGACCACGGTAGCACGGTGGTTAAGGTGCTGTGCTACAAGTCGGAAGGTCGCTGGTTCGATCACAGCTGGTGTCAGTGGATTTTTCATTGACATAAAATCCTTCCGATCGCACTATGTCCCTGGGGTCGACTCAGCCTCTAACAGAAATGAGTACCAGGAGTATTTCCTGGGGGTAAAGGCGGCCG
>Ga0123354_10009437_pt1 | contig 14941 bp, 11 predicted proteins | sample TergutLab28metaG_2_FD_97872 | JGI IMG/M metagenome (GOLD analysis project Ga0123354, IMG submission 97872) | Labiotermes labralis P4 segment gut microbial communities from Petit-Saut dam, French Guiana - Lab288 P4 | ecosystem: Host-associated > Arthropoda: Insects > Digestive system > Gut ...
ATAAAATCTATGATGTTACATACAGCGCGGGAAATGTTCCGGCATTAACGTTGGCTTATGATGTTCCCGCTATCGGTCAAACAAATTATTCCTTGGCATTCGACAGGCCGGGTAATTTATATGCTGTTTCTACGGATGCTCAACTCCTTGCCGGTTATGCTTTGCCCATTACCGACAATACGTTCACTACGCCTGCTCCTTCGTCGCAACTCCTTGATTTTTTACCGACAGGGCTTAGTGTTCCGAAACAATCGCCGTCGATACAGGTATATCCAAATCCCGTTCGAGATGCTGTACACATAGATTGCAGCGTTGGAATGGAATCTGTTCAATTGATTGATTTAGCGGGACGTATCATTATGAATATTCCGGTAAATCAAAAACAGACGTCTTTAGATGTTAATCTGTCGGGTGTTCAAGCAGGAAATTATATCCTCCTTGTAAATAATACTCCGGTGAAAGTGGAGAAAAAATAAATGGAGTATTTATCCTCTTTTCAGAAATAATGGATAGTAAATGGTGCGAACGCTCAGCACAGCATTCCGCCATTGCCTATAACGTGATACACTAATTCAAGCTTGTCGAGTTTTCTTGTAATCGCGGTTTATTGACTATGCAAAGCCGGACTTGAAGATAGTTAAAGTCTGCCTTAACACACACCGGTTTATACTGGTATATTACAAAAATAATACGTATCTTTGTCCAATCGAAATACACATTAAAGGAAATCTAAAAAGAAGTTATGGAATATTAGAATTAAATTTCACATGAAAAGAATTTTGTTTATAATGATAATTTTTGCGTACAGCATTGCCTGTGCGATAGGTCAGCCGCGAGTGACGATTTCTCTTAATGGAGAATGGAGTTTTGATCAGACGCTGACAGCTTTTCCTCCTGCAAAATATACAAGGAAAATACCGGTTCCGGGACTGATTCATCTGGCAACGCCGAAAGTTGATGAATACGACCGGTTTTTCAAAAGACCGGATACCGTTGTTCAACAAGAAGGTTTCAACTTTTTGAACAGTGATTATACGCCTAAATATAATTGGTATCGCAAAATTGTTGATATTCCAGCCAATTTGAAAGGACGTGAAGCTTTCATTAAAGTGACAAAAAGTCAGTATGTTACTCAAATTTATGTGAATGGTATCGACGTTGGGTGGTCGATGGAATGCTTCACACCTATCGAATTTCCAATTACCAGAGCCTTGAAATTCGGACAGGAGAACGAAATCGTTATCAAAGTCGGCGACAGGGCATGGCTTCCAAGTCAAGCGCCGGGAAATGTAGATAAAGAAAAGGTATATTACCTGCCCGGAATCTGGGACGACGTAGAAATTTCTTTTACCGGTCGGCAGCGAATCAACAAAGCATTGATGCTACCATCGGTTGCTGAAGGTAAAGTAACCGCAAAACTGCTTGTAAGAAGTATGTATCCCGCCCAGATGAATTTCGGCGATCCAATGTACGACTCGTGCAGAGTAAAGGTTGAGATATTTGAGAAAGTTTCAGGGCGTAAAGTAGCCGAAAATAGTTTTACGAGTTTAGTTCGTCGTGACAACAACACCGAATTATCTACAGAAATTCCTATGACCAACATCAACAAATGGACGCCGGATAATCCATTTCTTTACAAAGCGGTAGTAACCCTTTACGACGATAATCAAATCAGCGATACAAAGGATTTTACTTTCGGCATGCGTGATTTTGGGAAGAAAGGTAAACATTTCACTTTGAACGGCGACATTTTTTATCTCAGAGGAGGTAATATTACACTTCAAAGATTCTTTGAGGATCCCGATTGTGGCGCTTTGGTATGGGATAGAGCGTGGGTAAAAAAACTTTTGTCCGATCTTCCGCATCAGGTGCATTGGAATGCAATGCGGATATGCGTCGGAGTTGTCCCTGATTTTTGGTATGATATCGCCGATGAAAATGGTATCTTGCTTCAGAATGAATGGTTCTTTTGGCAGAATCATGGATGGAACGACGAAACCCGCACCGAATTTTACAATTGGGTATGGAGCGACGGCAACCACCCGAGTATTGCTATCTGGGACGCAATCAATGAAAATTCAGACGACTATATAGGCAACAGCCTTATCCCTGAGTTGAAAAAACTTGATCCTACAAGAATATGGGATACCGGCTATATGACTTCCGACGAGATGATAAACGACGAAATGGATGAGCCTCATCCTTACCGCGCTATTACCATTATGCCTCCTCAAAAAGTGAATGATTATTTTGCTAAGAATCCCTATAATTTGGGTAATCTTGACGATTGGCACGGATTTACACAATATTTATATGCCAGTTCACCTCAATTGGTTAATGAATACGGATGGATATGGCTTTGGCGTAATGGTCAACCTTCCAAACTTGCACTCAATAATTATAACTATTTTCTTGGCGAAAATGCTACTCCCGACCAAAGACGCGAATTGCAGGCATACTGGTTACAATTGGAAACCGAATGGCTTAGAGCGGAACGATCATTCGCCGGCGTGCTTGCGTTTTGTTATCTTACGAATAACTACGGTTTTACCGGCGATTGGTTTATGGATAATGTAGCCGACCTGAAACCATCTCCGGCATTTAACTGGTTCAAACACGCTTTTGCGCCGGAGGCAGTATTTATTAACCTTACGGATATGCGTTATACGAAGCACCTAACTCCTTTTAAACCGGGGGATAACATCGCTTTTAATCTTGTTGGCGTCAACGATAATTCCTATCCGGTAAAAGGTATTGTTACATTAAAACTTTACAATAGTAACGGACAGGTTGTTTTTACCGACAACTTGCCGGTTTCGATCGACGAATATTTCAAAGTCAATATTCCTTACGTCCTTAAGCTGCCAATGGAAAAGGGCGGTTATCTTATTGTTGCCGAATTTGTTAAAAGCGGGTCTAAAACTCCTGTAATAAGCAGACGATACATCAAAGTCGGAGATAACGATACGAAATACGAATTTTACGATATAAAACCTTGATAAAATCAAAGGAATTAATAATACAATGACCGATAATGCATTTCAAAAATCCAATTACGACAAGTATCCTTCCCTATCGGTAGCTCTTTTGTATGATACTTGTTATTGCGGGTGGGCAACAATTACCGAACAATTGAACCGTTCCATGCATAAATTGGGAAAAGGACTTAAATATTTGATAATAGATTGCTACAACGGCGTTATTGATTCGGAAGTAAAGACCGCGTTAATGAATGGATTGCAATACGTCAGATTCGTTGACACTTCGGTTTTGATGTTTCCTGCCGGACTAATTGATGCTTTTTTCAAAGATGATATTACGGATGATGCGATTTTCGGGTATAAAACCCGTTACAATATAGAAGCTTATTTCGATCTTGGAAAAATAAAACAACTTTATAGCGATTTATCGAAAATCGATGAAGGAATAGTAATCGTTTACGGCATTGGTGCAGCATTCGTCGCTCCCCGCATCGACCGGTTGGTATATGCTGATATGGCTCGATGGGAAATCCAGATGCGATACCGCCGGAATGAAGCTTGGAATGTCGGCGCTGATAATCAAAATGAAAGAGCGTCTTTGAAATACAAAAGAGCTTTTTTTGTGGATTGGCGTATTTTAGACCGGCATAAGAAAAAACTCATTGAGCGATGGGATTATGTTTTAGATACCAATAAACAAAACGAGCCTAAAATGACTACGGGAGAAGCGGTAAGAAATACATTGAAACAAGCGGTTTGCCAACCTTTCCGTGTAGTTCCTTTTTTTGATCCGGGTCCTTGGGGTGGTCAATGGATGAAAGAAGTATGCGACCTCGATCGGGAAGTCCTCAATTTTGCGTGGTGCTTCGATTGTGTTCCCGAAGAAAACAGTTTACTGTTGAAATTCAGTAATGCTTTGTTCGAAATACCGTCTATTGATCTGGTGTTCTATCAGCCGCATCCATTGCTTGGAGAAGCGGTACACGGACGATTTGGAGATGAATTTCCGATTCGTTTTGATTTTTTGGATACGATGGATGGTGGAAATCTGAGTTTACAAGTGCATCCATTGACGGAATATATACAGGAAAAATTCGGCATGAATTACACGCAGGATGAGAGCTACTATTTGCTGGATGCTGAACCCGGCGCTTTTGTTTACTTAGGATTGAAAGATACGATTGATCCGAACGCTATGACGGATGAATTGAGACAATCGTTGAATAGCGGAACTTTCGATGCCGAACGTCATGTGGGAAAATATCCGGTGAAGAAACACGACCACGTTTTGATACCTGCCGGCACGGTGCATTGTTCGGGAAAAAACAGCATGGTGCTTGAAATCAGCGCTACCCCTTTCATTTTCACTTTTAAACTATGGGATTGGGGACGTTTGGGTTTGGACGGGCGTCCCCGTCCGATCAATATCGAACACGGTCGTAATTCTATCCAATGGGATCGTACGGAAAGTTGGGTAAAAGAGAATCTTTTGAATTGCGTAAAAGCTATAGACAGCGGCGATGGCTGGAAAGAAGAATCGACCGGACTGCATGAGCGTGAATTTATTGAAACACGCCGTTTCCGATTTTCAAAGAAAACAATGCACCATACTCATAATGGCGTGAATGTTCTAAATTTAGTGGAAGGTAGAGAAGTGATTGTAGAAAGTCCGCAAGATGCGTTTGAACCTTTTGTGGTACACTACGTCGAAACATTTATTGTTTCCGCCGGCGTGGGCGAATATACCATCCGTCCGTACGGCGAGTCTGAAGGAAAAGAATGTATAATCATAAAAGCGTATGTGAGATGAACTTTAATCCGGGTTTTAATATTACGCCGATTCACCAGCCAATGGGTTTTCGCTACGGCGACGATTGCTTCGGACCGGAAGTGGAAAACCGACGGTTGGATGATATCAGAGGCAGCCTTCGCGACCCCGGATGCAACGGACCGGTAATCGTCTATTCCATTGCCATGGATGTAGGCAAATTGTTGCATCGCACTTTGCTTAACCAAATGCACTTGTTATACGGAGCGGTCATGTATGCAGCAGGAAAACTTGGCGATGAACCGATTCGCAGTCAAGGTCATATACATAAAATTTCACCTTTAAGCCTTTGTTCAACTCCCGAAGTATATGAAATATGGGAAGGCGAAGGAATCATTTACATGCAGGAACAGGGCGGTGATAATCCCGGAAAATGCTATGCTGTCAGCGCTAAAGCCGGCGAAGTAGTGATTGTTCCTCCGGGGTGGACACATGCAACCATTAGCGCAAATCCGTTACTCCCGCTTGTTTTCGGCGCTTGGTGCGACCGCGAATATGGCTTTGAATATGATAAAATTAGAGCGCACAAAGGAATTGCTTGGTTTCCTTTATTCGACTCCTGCGGAAAACTTCAATGGGAACCTAATCCCCACTATACAAAATCGGAACTGATATGCAAACCTCCGGAACAACATCCTGAATTGGGTATCGTGCGGGGAGAAGCAATCTATACAACTTTTGAAAAGAATCCCGACACATTCCTTTTCGTTCCTCATCCGCAACGGGCTGAAAAACTGTGGAAAAACTTTATCCCCTAATAATAAAACCGATATGAGAAACAAAAAGAACAATAAAAATTTTGTGATTGTCATTGCAGTCATTGCAGCTACAGGAGGACTTCTCTTCGGATTTGATACGGGTGTTATTTCCGGCGCTATTCCCTTTCTGCAAAAATATTTTTCAATAGGAGACCCTGTCATCGAAACAATCACTACCGCCGGATTGGTTGGCGCCATATTAGGCGCAATCCTCGGCGGACGCCTTGCCGACAAATTAGGACGGAAAAAAGTGATTTTGGCATCCGCTATTATTTTTGTTGTCGGAGCTATCGGATCGGGAATGTCGGCAACTCCCGGAAATCTCATGGCGGCAAGGTTGATATTAGGTATTGCCATAGGCGTATCGTCTTTTGCCGTACCGCTCTACATTGCTGAAATATCTCCGGCAAACAAACGTGGGGCGCTTGTTTCAACCTTTCAATTATTAATTACGGTAGGAATACTTGCTTCTTATCTCAGCGATTTAGCTATAGCCGATGAATTAAACTCCGGATGCTGGCGAATGATGTTTTATGTCGGAGTGTTCCCTGCAGCAATACTTTTAGCAGGTATGTTTTTTCTTCCCGAAACACCGCGTTGGCTTATGCAGAAAGGACGGGAAACTGAAAGTAGAAATGTTCTCGAACGTATTGAAAGCGCTGACAGGATCGACTTAGAATTGAGTCAAATAAAATCAGAGATTGAAAAAAGCAAGGATGCGGCAGGTTGGCGCGAACTTTTACAGCCCCGCATGAGAACTCCTTTGTTCATTGCCGTAGCCCTCATGTTTTTTCAACAGTGTATCGGTATTAATACCGTTATTTATTATAGTCCTAAAATTTTTCTGATGGCTGGTTTTGAAGGGAATGTCGCCGCCATTGGAGCATCGGTTGCAGTGGGTGTTGTCAACTTGCTTGCTACTGTCATTTCTATTTATTTTGTTGACAGGCTCGGCAGGCGAAAACTATTTTTTATCGGTCTTACGGGAATAACCTTTTCCCTTGTATTGCTTGCGTTATGCTTCTTTTTTCACCAGAATTTGGGGAATGCAGGTAAATGGGCTTCTGTTGTATTGATGCTGTTGTATATAATCTTTTTTGCCGTCAGTATCGGACCGCTCGGCTGGCTGATTATTTCGGAAATCTTTCCGCAGAGAGTGCGTGGTTTGGGAGCATCTATCGGTTCTTTGACCGTTTGGATTTCAAATTCTATCGTCACATTCACTTTCTTTAAAATAGTCAATGCACTTACTATCAAAGGTACGGAGGTCACAGTAGCGGGCGAAAAAATTGGAAACCCTGCCGGAGCATTTTTACTTTATGCCGTTATTGCCGGCTGTGCATTGATATGGGGGTATTATTATCTGCCTGAGACCAAAGGCGTATCGCTGGAAACCATCGAAAAGTTTTGGCGAAAAGGAGGAAAACCGCGTTTATTAAACAGATTTCAATAAATAATTACAAATATGAATGCAATCAACATGCCTGAAAATCTCTTTATAGGGAAAAGTTTAATCGGCAAAAAAATAGAACAAAGTACTCGAACCTTGGGAGACATTCGCTTCATTTTTGAAAAAGGCGACCAAATTACACTGCAGCAAGCCTCCCGTATTGCCTATAACGTGAGTAGCTATTTACCTGAAAAAGAAGGAACGCCGGGTGGATTGTATTTTGGAATAACCAATTTATATCCCGGTCTTGTGGGCGATGAGTATTTTATGACTAAAGGGCATTTTCATGCCAATAGAGATACTGCCGAATTTTATTGGGGTATTGAAGGAGAGGGTGTAGTCATTCTGATGGATGAACAGGGCAATATCAAGGGAGAAAAAATGTTTCCCGGAAGTTTGCATTACATACCCGGTCGAATGGCTCATCGTGTTGCCAACGTTTCGGATGTGTCGCTCAGTTTTGGAGCTTGTTGGTATTCCAATGCCGGTCATGATTATAAAACAATTGAACAAAAGGGATTTACTGCGCGGTTAAAAAAAGTAAACGGAGCGCCGCAATTGGTGTGAAACAATATGGGCAGGTATGTTATTGGAATTGATTTGGGTGGTACCATCATTAAGATGGGAATTGTTCGGGATGGTAAAGTGATTGCATCCGGCGCCCTGAAATCCGATTCGGAAAATGGACTTGAACGAAAACTTCCCGAAATTGAAACATCCATAAAAAAAATACTTCTGGAACAGCACATTCCAATTTCAAGCATTGCAGGAACAGGAATCAGCTTTCCCGGATTGGTTGATTCTTCACGCAGTGTTGTATTATCGACCAATGCCAAATATGACGATGCTCCCGAGTTGAATTTGAAAAATTGGGCGCAGCGTTGTTTTGGCGGTGAGTTCTACATAGATAACGATGCTCGAATGGCAGCCGTTGGCGAATGGCAGTATGGAGCAGCCAAAGGTTACGATAATATGGTGATGATGACCATCGGCACCGGCATTGGCGCCGGAGTGGTCATACAAGGGAAAATACTCAAAGGCGTTCATTTTCAAGCCGGATGCCTGGGAGGACATTTGATTGTTGACTACAAAGGACGAAGATGTAGTTGCGGAAATACCGGCTGCGTTGAAGCTTTATCTTCTTCGTTTTTCCTGAACGATATTATTCGAGAAAATCAACAAATCAGCAAAGATTTTTACCGGCAATACGCTCCATTTGATTTCAAAAAACTTTTTGATTTGTTTTCCGCCGGTAATCCGGATGCTCAACAAATAGGTTACGATTGTATGGACGTATGGTCTGCCGGAATTGTCAATCTGATACATGCTTATGATCCTGAAATAGCCGTACTGGGTGGAGGGGTTATCAAAAGCGCCGATATAATCATACCCTATATTCAACAACGAGTGGATTCTTTGGCTTGGACGCCTTGGGGAAAAGTTAAAATTGTGAAATCCGAATTGAACGACGACATGGGTATTATTGGAGTAACACATTGTGTTTTGCATTTTATATAATGATTATTGAAACAATTCGATATGAAATCATCCTATGAATTATAACGCATGAAACAGAGTACATTCAAACAATTATTATTATGTATATTGATTTTTTTCACTTATACATTTTCGTTTTCGGCAAACGAGCCCGCCTATCTTGTTTTATCGTTTGTTGAAGGAGTAAAGCAACCGGTCATAACGCTCAACGGAATGTGGCAATTTTGTTATGTGCCCGCCGGGAAATGGGAAACGGTGCAAGTTCCCGGTGAATTAGCCATGCAAGGCTATGCCATTGAACACGACAAACCTTATACATATCTGAAAACCTTTATTATCCCTGCTGATTATGCCGGCAACCGAATCATTCTTCGTTTCGATGGAGTATATAGCCAAGCGCGCCTCACAGTCAATGGAAAATTCGTCCGGAAGCATCAAGGCGGCTTCACCCGTTGGGAAACAGATATTACTGATTTTGTGAAAACGGGGAAAAAGAATGAAATTCAAGTAGAAATCACCGACCGCTTGAATGATATTTCTTACGCATCGGGTTATGCACATCATCCTGTTGGCGGTATCCTCCGCGATGTGACACTTTTTGCGCTTCCCAAAACACATTTGCTTGATTTCCACGTTGAAACCCTGATGGACACGCTGTATCGGGACGCACAATTGAAAATCGGTTACACTGTGGAAAACACAGACAACGATACGAAGATTGTTTATTCTCTTTTTAATGATGCCGGAGTGATAATAGCTCAAAAAGCCGGTCGTCCCCAATCCACCGATACCTCCTCTTGCGTCGATATTCTCGATATACAAAATCCTTTGAAATGGGATGCCGAGCATCCGAATCTTTATACATTGAACGTTTCGTTACAAAAAAAAGATAAACCAATCAGTCAATTCACTTGCAAGGTAGGATTCCGTGAAGTTAAAATCGTTGGCGACCAAATGCTGGTGAATGGTAAACCCGTAAAACTACGCGGCGCTTGCCGTCATGATGTCCATCCCTTGTTGGGACGAACTTCCACTGCCGATATGGATAGTTTGGATGCCGTGTTGTACAAGGAAGCCAATATGAATTTTGTGAGGACATCCCATTATCCGCCTACCGAAAAATTTCTGGAATATTGCGATCGTTACGGTATCTATGTGGAATGTGAAACATCCGTTTGTTTTGTGGACACTTGGCGTCAGAAAAATTATGCGCCCGGCAAATCGCAAAACGATTCGACATATACAGAACAGTATTTATCGCAATTGCAAGAAATGGTAAAAGCTTTCCGCTCGCATCCTTCTATTCTATTCTGGTCGTTGGGAAACGAAAGCGTTTACGGCAGTAATTTCCAGCAATGTCATGATTGGGTAAAGGCTACAGATACTACACGCCCGCTTATTTTCAGTTACCCCGGTTCGGATGGAAACGATAATAAAATTTACAATATTTTGAGTATGCATTATCCTTCTAACGATGGAAATCTGTCGCAGAACGGCATAACCACTCAACATTTTCAAACGCCGGGTATTCCGGTGTTGTTTGACGAATGGACGCATGTACCCTGCTATGTGATTCGGACTTTGCAGGTCGATCCGGGTATTCGTGAATTTTGGGGTATGTCTTTAGACAAGATGTGGAACAACTTATTTGAATCGCATGGAGGATTAGGCGGCGCTATTTGGGGGTATGTGGACGAAACATTCATGTTGCCTGAGCCTAAAGCCGGTCGTTCGTGGTGGAAAGAGTTTGCTCGAACCGATAAGCCGGATAGCTTACAAGGAAACTGCATCGGTTATGGTGAATGGGGTATTGTGGATGTATGGCGACGTAAGAAACCTGAATTTTGGTTAGCAAAAAAAGCCTATTCTCCGGTGAGATTGCTGCAAGAAAACATAGAAGACTTTATACCCGGACAACGAATTATTCTTCCTGTTTACAACCGTTTCGACCATACCCGCCTCGATGAAATAACAGCATACACTATTTACAAAAAAGTCAGGAAAGAAATTAAATTGCCGGCATTAGAACCACACAAGAAAGGGATGATTGAAATTCCCGGCGATCAGTGGGAAAACGGTGAAAAACTTACCATTGAATTTTTCACCGCCGACAACCATTTAATCGATGCCTATAACCTTACGTTAGGACAGGAAAAAATCGAACTGCCTTTGCCGGTTTATCAAGGTGCGTTGAACGTAGAAGAAACCGATACACAAATAATTGTAAAGGGGAATGGTTTTGAAATTCCTTTCTGTAAAGCAACCGGACTTATATGCGATGCACGGTCAAACGGTCGGGTGTTGATTAAAAAAGGTCCGTTTTTGAATATGGATGTATATTTAAAATCTTCGACAGAAACCGAAGAACCTGATTTTACAAAAGAATATGTGTCGTCAGACGCTGATTGGAAGAAAACGACATTGGATTATCGAAAAGAAGACGATCATGTATTGGTAAGTATAGCAGGAACATATAAGAATATTCGTATAGAAATGCAGGTTGATATAACTTCGGATGGGAAAATGATATTCGATTATACTACCGCCGGCGAACCAACCGGTTATTTACGTGAAACAGGATTGAAATTTTACCTTGATGATGCCATCGACCATCTTCAATGGAAAAGAAAAGGCTATTGGAGCTATTATCCCACCGGTAGTTTTTCCGGAAACGAAGGTGAAGCTCCGTTCTATAGCGACCAACAATCTCCGTATGGGAAAAAACCTGTGCAAGTTTGGCAACTCGATACCCGCAATTATTTTTACTGGGCGGACGCCGGCGCAGGAAGTTCCAACCCTCTTACACAAATAGCTAAAGGAATGAAAGAAAATGTGTATGCCTATACCTTGTCCACTAAAGATAAACATGGTTTCTCCGTTGTTTCTCCGAATGCATCGGTAGCTTGTCGTACCGACCGTTTACCAGACGAACAATTAGTAATGTATGCTGATAATCAGTGGGATTATCCCGAAATAGCTTGGGGTAATTATAGCAAAAATATTGAAAATACTCCGTGTTACGGGAAAATTACTATAATAATTCAATAATGATTATCATGAGAAAATATTTAACATTTGCAGGAATCATCATCATTTCCTGCCTCGTATGTGGTTGCAGGAAAACATCGCAAACCACAACTTTTAATGAAAACGCCGATAAAAGCGCCGCTTCTTCCACTTCGGAAAATAATTATTATGTTGCCGCTTATGTTTGGCCTTCCTGTCACGACGAGCCTCGAGTTCGCCAATATATATGGCCCGAAGGAATTGGCGAATGGGAAGTTATCAAAAAAGGAAATCCCCGCTTTGATGGACATTATCAACCGAAAGAGCCTCTTTGGGGCTATGAAATGGATAATGATCCGAAAGTGGTAGAAAAATGGATTAATGCCGCTTCCGATCATGGAATAAATGTTTTTATTTATGATTGGTATTGGTATAATGGCGAACCTTTACTCGAAAGCGCTCTCGACGATGGCTTTTTGAAAGCTAAAAACAACGGGAAAATGTATTTCTATATTATGTGGGCAAACCATGATTTAATAAAGAATTACTGGAACTATCATCTCTACAAAGACGATACATCAATCCTATGGAATGGTACAGTCGATTGGGAAAACTTTAAAATTATTGTCGATAGGGTAATCAAACAATATTTTACAAAACCTAATTATTTCAAAATTGATGGACAGCCGGTGTTTGCCATTTTCAGTATCGAGAATTTATTGAAAAGTTTTGGTAACAGTGTGGAAGAAACACGCAAAGCGCTGGATTATTTCAAGGAAGAAGCTCGGAAAGCAGGATTTCCGGGCGTACATTTTCAATATAATCCGGGTGGCGGCTCATTATTGTCGGATGAAGATGCCAAACAAAAAATTTCACAAATAGAAGACATCGGGTTCAACAGTGTAACTATGTATAATACAGGAAATCGATCGGAAGATTATGTAGTTTATGGCAGTAACTCCATCAAAATATGGGAGCAATGGAGCAAATTACTAAAAATTCCATTCTTCCCGTGTACTTCAGTCGGCTGGGACGATACGCCACGTTTTCCGGATTATGGTATGAAAAACACGATACATTACAATAATTCGCCTGAAAGTTTTGCCGCTTGGCTTTCAAAAGCAAAACAATATGTGGACAATCGTCCCAACCAGCCAAAGCTGATGACTATCAACGCTTGGAACGAATGGATAGAAGGCAGTTATTTGTTGCCCGACATGAAATATGGTTTCGATTATTTGGAGTCCGTGAAAGATGTGATGGATGGGAAATATGACAAATACAAATAGAGAGGAATATATAATAGGATGATATAAATATGAATATGCAATTATGGATGCAAAGCATCATTAACAGCAAGAAAAGAATTGCAATGCCGGTTATGACTCATCCGGGTATTGAGTTGATAGGAAAAACGGTATTGGAAGCCGTTTCGGACGGAAATGTACACTTTGAAGCCATCAAAGCGCTGGATAAAAAATATCCGTCCGCGGCTTGCACCGTCATCATGGATTTAACGGTAGAAGCCGAAGCATTTGGAGCAACGGTAAACTTTCCGGAGAATGAAATTCCAACCATCGTCGGTCGTTTGGTTTCCGATATGGAATCTGTGAAAAAATTACAAATTCCCGATTTGAGCGCAGGACGGATTCCTCAATATATTTTGGCAAATCAGTTAACTGCCGAATATTCGAAAGACAAACCTGCTTTTGGCGGAGCCATCGGACCGTTTTCGCTTGCCGGAAGATTATATGATATGTCGGAGTTCATGCTTGCTTGTTACTGCGAACCGGAAGTTACCGAATTGCTGTTGAAAAAATGTACGGAATTTCTGAAAACCTATTGCCTCGAAATGAAAAAACAAGGCGCTAACGGTGTTGTTATCGCCGAACCTGCGGCAGGATTGTTGGATAACGACGGTTGCAACGAATTTTCTTCACGATATATCCAACAGATTGTGGATGCCGTCCAAGACGACAGTTTCATGGTTGTGCTTCATAATTGCGGAAATACGGGACATTGTACTGCCGCTATGCTCGAAACAGGCGCTTTGGGGTATCATTTCGGCAATAAAATAAATATGGTGCAGGCGCTGGATGATTGTCCGCCCAATGTATTGGCGATGGGAAATCTGGATCCGGTGAACATCTTCAAATTAGCAACCCCGGAAGCAGTCCGGTTAGCCACATTAGAATTGTTGAGCGCTACGTTCAACTATCCGAATTTTGTCTTATCATCCGGATGTGATGTGCCTCCACACACACCGCATATCAACATTGAAGCATTTTACGAAGCTTTGAAAGAATACAATAATCAATTATGTTAAGTATTCAAACTCCGGAAACATTTGTGAAAGCTATAAATGAATGAATAAAACTATCTATGACTGAAATATAGCAATCGATTTCAAATAACAGAAATGATAAAAAACATTATTTTCGACTTCGGTAATGTCTTTATGGAGTGGAATCCTCGTCGAATTTTCCAGCAAATAATTCCTGAACAAGAGATTGCCAATTTCATGCAGACCGTATGGCATGACGAATGGAACGGCAATCTGGACAGCGGCATGAGTTTCGTGGAAAATGAACGAATCTTGTTGGCAAAGTACCCGCAACATAAAGAATACATCACTTATTTCCATCAACACTGGTATGATTCGTTGAGTGAAGAAAACCAGGAAAGTATCGCTTTGTTGACCGATATACAAAGAGCCGGTTATGCTACCTACGGATTAAGCAATTGGTCTGCAGAAACCTTCCCGCCTACGATGAAAGCGCATCCGTTTTTCGAAACATTGAAAGGTATTGTAATTTCGGGAAATGAAAGAGTTTGCAAACCGAATCCTAAGATTTATCAAATCCTGATGGAACGTTACCGATTGCTTCCCGAAGAATGTGTATTTATTGACGACCGGCAGGAAAATCTGAATACTGCCCAGCAATTAGGGATTGAAACAATTTTGTTCCGGACCGCTGAACAAACACGGGAGAGTTTGAAAAACAAAGGAATCCGAGTACTTTAATTCAATGCAATTCCAATCCCGACTGATCTAAGTTTCGGTCCTTTTCCCACCTGAAACATCGAATAAGGTTGATAGTATCCGAAAATACTGAAATCATCAAAACCTGTTCGAAAAACCAAACGAAAATTGACCGGTAGTACATTTAAGTCTCTTCTTTTTTTGATATTCCAGTAATAATGGTATAGTTATAGTTGCATAATACACAAGCAGTTTATTGCTACGAAAACTTCTACCTTCATCGTCCGGAAGAAAGCGGGTAATTCCGTCGGAACCTCTCCTGACTTAGCCAATGCGCCACCCTAAATGATTTTATGTTCAACTACGTAGAATATTTGAGAAAAAAATTGATTTTTCCGGTTTCATTCGATTTTCAGGTGGTCTTTTTTCCAAAAATCC
>Ga0123354_10009440_pt1 | contig 14940 bp, 12 predicted proteins | sample TergutLab28metaG_2_FD_97872 | JGI IMG/M metagenome (GOLD analysis project Ga0123354, IMG submission 97872) | Labiotermes labralis P4 segment gut microbial communities from Petit-Saut dam, French Guiana - Lab288 P4 | ecosystem: Host-associated > Arthropoda: Insects > Digestive system > Gut ...
CACGTGCAGTAACACACGTCTTGTTCTACTGAAGATGGGCATAATGATGCCCGAAACATGTTGAGAAAGTGTTGATAATAAACATCTAACTGTTGCATCTTGTTGGTTTTCTCTCTCACTTCAGAATAACCCAACATTCTCTTCCCAATCATTTTTCGTACCTACTCGTCTATGAAGATGGAACAGACAGAGTGTTCTGAAACGTTGGCATATAAAATTCAGACGCCGGGGAATTACCCATAAGAAAACATATAACATTCAGAACATGGCGAAAGATGGAAATCAAGAATTGTTGTTCCCTGTTTTAATCTTAGTCTTTGGTGTACTTCAGTGGTAGTTTTATGCAGTTTGGTCATTCACATCATCTGATCATAAATGTCCAGAACACAAAAGTCCTTATTTAATGTTTTACTGGAGAGGCATGGATATGAGCATTAGAATGCTAAACTTAAACATTTCCATCCCAAGTCATAGCACTTGTCATACTGTGACACTAGTTTTTTTAGTCCCTCTTCAAAAAACGGTGCCGCCAAGTTATGCAGCCAGTTGTTGACTCTATCCATGAGGTCTTTGTTGGTGTGGAAGTGCTGGATAGCCAACCAGACCTTCATCTTTGTGAAGAGATGGTAGTTGCTTGGTGCCAGGTCTGGATTGTAAGGGGTGGTTGAAAATCTCCCAGTTGAAGAGCTTGAGTGAAACATTTATCCGAGCCACGGTGTGGGGGCCGCACGTTGTGCAGAACGACGCCTTTAGTGAGCATTGCGTGCCTTTTTTTTTGATCAACCTGTGAAGCTTGTTCAGCGTTTCACAATAAACCTCTGACGTTATTGTGGTCCCTGGTGCCATGAAGTCTGTCAACACAATTCCCTTACCATCCCAGAATACGTACCTCACAGCTGGCAGGTGCGGCGATGATAGTGTCCATGTTTCATCGGTAATTACTCATACACTACGCAGCGAAAATGTATGAGCGTAGGCGTTCAGCGATAACAAATGTTACTTGTTACTACTGAGCATGCGCTTTGGCGCTATGACAACACATTTCTTTTTACCAACCAATCGGAGGTTGATTTTGGAATTGCCCTCATATATGTAAAGAAAGGGGACGGACATCAACGTCACAACTTGTCACAGAGAGTGAGTTTTTGATGTCACAAATGATGGTGTGACTGGCCCTTAGTGTTGAATTTGAGTTCAGTATTCTGTTGAATTTGAGTTAAATATTCAGTGTCCTACCCAGCAGTAGTTTTGTTCCCAATTGATAATGGAATTTTCAAATGAAAGAGATAGGCTCAGTCAAGTTTTTGTGAACGTGTATGCCTACTATGTTTTTGGAGTTGTGTTTAACTTAGGTTTCCTATATTTATTGTAAAACCAACAAGTATTACTTCTTAATTACAGTTTTCTTATTGGCATGTGTGATCAGGACAATATATGCGTCACACGAATTTGTTCATTGTTGCCATATTTAGTTCTGTATCTGATATTTTCCGTAGCAGTGTGTTGTGTGGTTATGTTTGGTATGCTGGGTAGTGAAAGGAAAGGTGGAAAATCTTTTACTTTGTAATCACCGATGTGGACTTTATGAGGTTTTTTTGATTCAGCTCTTGTGTTCTGTTGTGAAGACAACAAAACGTTCTATGCTGTTACAGTTTTCATAGCTGTGTTTAAAATTTACATGTACATTCATCATAAAAACTGAAAGTTAATGAATTTCTTCATGGTTGCTATATAGCATTCTTTCTCTAATATTTTTGTGAGGAGTGCTTTGTGTATGTTTACAGTGGTTACATTATGGGATGGACAAACAGATAACTGCTGTGTGTTGATTACCGAGTGCAAGGAGATTGGTGCATGTATGAAGTGTTGTTAAATGCGGTTAGTAGAGCCATATAACTGCAAATTGCACTGAAATATCATCTTGTCTGTACAAGATGCGATGTTCATATGTTCGTCGTTTGAAGACGCCTGTGGTCTTGGTTGTGACATGATGTAATATGTTAAGAGAGGTCCATATGTTTTGGAGGAACGTACTGCTTTGGTGCCTGAAGATGGGGATGAAAGGTGTGTCTATAATGCCAGTAAACGTCTTGTGTTCTGCACAGCAACACATCCAAGAAGGTGGTTATCTACAGCTGTTTGTTCTGTTTTGTAACACCTGTCACTTGTTATGCTAATTCCTTGCCGCAAGACGAGGTATTCTGGAAATTGTATGTAGTTCAACTCCAGTGCCACGTTATTCTCCGATATCCAACATTTTGAATAAAATGACATATTTTTGTAGTTCAAATGGTAAATAATGTATGTATATATATATAGTATGTGTGTAAAGTTGTTAACAGTGTTAATAAAACCAAGATTAATCTTTTATGCAGAAGTGACTCCTCTGAAGATAAACAGATGAAAAAGGAAGTGTGTCATACAACCGTGAGACTCGCCAGTATTACAAGGCAGAAATTTCCATGTATGCAGGGTTGAGCATAATGTTACATCAGGTCGGCATTGTCTACTGTTGGCAGCACTTGTACTCCTACATCTCACTTCTTGTTCGAGTTAACTGTTCAAAACACATGTGCTTCCTTTTTTTAAAACTTTGACACTGCGTACTGCCACAGAGTGGGTTTAGGTGTTCTCTGTGAGTCTCACGTTAAACAGTGATTTGTTACCTATACAGCATCAACTAGTTATTTGTACTGGGGTGGAGTGTGTTTTCTGTGAGACTGAGACAGGAACTGAAATTTTATGTGTTACTTAGATAAACTTCTAGTTCTGAAGATTTAGGGAGTAAAGAATATCTACCTCAAATTTGGTGTTGCACTTTATATGTAATGATCACTTCCTTATGATGGTTTCCTTCTGTTCCTGCCCATTTTCTCATCACTTCTTTCTTTCTTTCTTTCTTTCTTTTATTTTTTCTTTTTTGTTTATTTTTGAGCTTTAGGAGATGACTTTAAGCTTCTTCCCCACTTCAGTAAATGCTGTCACGGCTTTATCGATGTCTTCGTCTGAGTGACTTGCTGAGAGTTGAACCCGGATTCTTGCCTTGCCTTTAGGGACGACCGGATAGCTGAATCCAATCACATAGACACCTCTTGCTGAAAAGAAAAAAAGATTTAAACTTAACAAAACTTCATTTTAAAATCATAAAAAATGTTTTGTGATGAAATCAAAACATTCTGAATTACATTGTTGTGAATCTTATGTTTATTGGACCGTGCATCATTGTAATAGTTGAAGAATAAAGGTACCAACTTGATGTCACTTGTTATTTTATTTCACTTCTTGTGTGCTCAACATGTTTCAGACATTAATATATCCATCATCTGGAGCTTGCGACTGTGCTGTTGAATTACCACATTGGTCGTTTTGTTGTCAGTTCGAACCAAGAACAAAACGACCAATGTGGTAATTCAACAGCACAGTCACAAGCTCCTGATGATGGATATATTAATGTCTGAAACATGTTGAGCACATAAGAAGCGAAATAAAATATCAAGTGACATCAAGTTCATACCTTTATTCTTCAATTACATTGTTGTGAGTTGCTGTTATATGAGTGGGTCTGTGACTGACCTAGCATTTCGTCAGCAAATACACTTGCCAGACGTTCTTCGCTGAGCATAATTGGACAAATAGGATGACCTTTGCCAGCAAGTGTAAAACCAGCTTTGGTCATGGCATCTCGGAAGTGTTCCGTGTTGTGTCTGACACGCTTGGCAAGGCTGCTGCTGCTCAAAACAATATCAAATGCCTGTGAACATTAATGATTTGAAAATTATGTGTTAGGGTTGTTGTAATCAGTGAGTTTGCGCTACAGTAATAACAACAATGCATCTCATTCGAATTTTGGGATGTAGTGTTAAATTTAAAAGAAAACACTGTTGAGCCACGTGTGGCCAGCTGGCCACACGTGGCTCCAAGGCTGATTTCATAAATGAACTCACACACTGTGTTTATTATTCATGTTGTGAAGAGCTAGGATACCTCAGTTAATGTAGTGACTGGACTGTAGACTTTGTCATTGGAGAATTGGGGGTTTACTGTCAGTAGTGGCAGAGGTTTTCTCATTCCCTGTTGTGTGTGTCTGTTGCCCACCCAACATCCCATTCAAATGACAACATTGGTTCTTTTGCCAGGGATGCAGTGCCCCTTGATTGACTTCCATTGCCCCATTTATCTTTGTGGCATGGTGTATGATTAATTAAGCACAGCAGTGATTTGCCATTATCAAATTAAATTCTTCCCATCATAAAATTAAAGGTTTAATTTGTAGGAATTCTTGTTATTGCCTTGTAATTATTTTTGTGTTCTATGAACTGAAAATATAACAGCCATTTTTTACTGAACAAAACAGTAATTCCATTATCATGTAGCGTCAGTGCACACAGGATCCTGTATATTCTGAAGTGATTATTGTGCAGTAGATATTTCTGACCAGCATTTCCAAGTCTATATTTCTGCCATGTGGTTTTTTTTTGTGTTCAGAAATTGGCCTTCTTATGTCCTCTTATGTGACCACACACACACATTTCAATTACTGTCGTAATTTGGATACCACATGTCATGCGAATTACCTATCCTTTTTTTTTTTTTTGATCTGATGGTTTAATTAAGGATTGTTGAAAGGTGTACAATAATGGCTCATTCCTTACTGTATGTGTACCATGCATAACACCCTTGTGTGAGTGACTGAACGGTTGAGTCAGAGCCAGGTGGCCATCGTTGTGGCATCACACTAATATTGCTACACTAATGACGGAGATTCAGGAATACTGTGTTCTGTGTGAGGTGTGTGCTGAGGCTGCAGAAATAGTTGATCATAAAGCATGCAGAGTTGGACCACCATTTAATGCCACTTTGTTCATGGCAATTTGTGATGGTATATCAAAACTCTGTATAACAGGGAAGTTCTGTTCAGAGACTGTCATGGGTGCGAGGTGAGAGTGGTGTGATACTGTAAAACTGTAGCGCACAGCCAAGTGGATGATGTGAACTCTTTTTGTGAAGAATGAAGTGACTGATAAAAGAGGCTGTGTCGTAGCACATGAGTATTGTAACAGCCTATGTATCTAAAAATTGATCCAGCATTATGCACTATACAGGGTGTCCCAGGAGGAATGTGCCAGACTTCGGGAGGATGTTCCTTATGTTAAAGTATACCGATATAACCCAAAACACCTATGTCCAAAGTTGAATGGTTATGGAGATAATGGCCAGAGAAGTTTCAAACTTTGACAGCTGTTACACACTTATTGATTAACAAATACATATTAAAACTGGCAGGAATATGTGATTTCTGTAATGTTAATATCTGTACTTAACATCAAACTAACTTGTGAGTGATATAAAGCCATTAAATTGAACTATAAAAACACTCGCACTCATGTCATAGTTGTCCTTAGGGTTACAAGCACTATACTTGAGAAAGCCCCGCGGTGACGTAACATGGCTGACTGCGCAAAGCGTCACGCAGGCACAGTGAATACTGCATTCCCCTCTCAAGGCCGCTAGCATTGTCACGTGACGTATCAACTGTGCAGATTGCAGTATTTGGAACCGCAAGAAGCCCACACTTTTCTCTGGTCATTATCTCCATAACCGTTCAACTTTGGATATAGGTGTTTTGGGTTATATCGGTATACTTTAACATAAGGAACACCCTCCCGAAGTCTGGCACATTCCTCCTGGGACAACCTGTATAACAACCATTAAAAGTCCCTATGAAATCAAACTTGTAACAGCCTGTCATGTGATGGACCCATGGTTAACTAGTGCATTGGGTGTTACCCATCGTCTGATATGTGTATGTGGGCCGAAACAGCATAGTCTGTATAGCGACTTGCTACACATGGCAGGTGGTCCGGGGTCGGAATCCTGATGGGGGCAAGATTTTGCCATCCTGTCCAGACCAGCCCTGGGCCCACTCAGCCTTCTGTACAATGGGTATTGGATCTCTTTCCCTCCAGGATGTGGCGTGGTGACCACCCACCCCAATCTAGCACCGAGGATAGAGAGTAGAGCTATATCTCTCCACTTCTGGGGGGTCTTCATGACCTGTTCTGGGGTGAACTTTACCTTTTTTTTATCTGATATGTGTATTTGATGTTTTGTGGTTGGCTATACTTCTCTAAAAACTGGAATCCATTAGCGTGCACTGTGTGTGATGTAATATGTGCATGGTTTATGAACTCAGTATTGACGCTTTGAAAAATGCGACCCGAAATGTGATGCCACATACATGAGTGCTGTAACAACGATTTGTATTTTGAAAAATTCCGCAGCAGGGAAATGTGAGATACACTCTGAAACATGAACTTCATTTAAATAATGTAAAAAAATCAAGTTCCTGCTATCCAGACAATGCGCTACACGTTCAGTTCAAAGACCATTCTATTAATGCTTCGCCAAGAGATAATGGCCATGTATCTGTGAATCCAGTAATCTCCCTGTATACATTCTGTGGGCATAATGCATAGTTTTTTAATGTTATATTAGGTTGTGTTTATGTAGTTACCAATATGGTCATAAATGCCATTGAATTTTAAAGTCAAATTCTTACATTTAAGTGCTTAATTGTGAATATTATTGAGTCTTGATTAACATTAAAAGGGTTAACCGCATTGCTAACTTTAATTCCTGTCGCCACAACGGGAGGAGGCAGACTGTTCGAGAAGAGATATGGGCGCCCCGTCTGGCGCAGTAAATCTATTAACTCCTTCGGTCCAGCTGTATAGCCACCAGATGCACCACCCATAGCTTTCCCTAAAGTTGAGTTGATGATGTCAACTTGGCCAATTATGTCATGATATTCCTCTGTTCCTCTGTGAACAAATATATTTTTATTATCAGAGAAGTAGTATATTGTGTCTTCATCTGTGTGTTTCTATACAGTTCATGATTCAGAACAAATTACTGAATCTGTCACTGTTACAGTTTTGTCTCTGTGTTGCTATTTGATGTCTGTGGAGCAGGTCTGTAGAAATTTACATTTGTCACACTGCACAAATTGTGTTGTAAATGTACTCTTTATCCAGATTATTTAAAACTTTGCCTGCTGCATGAAATTTGGAATTTTAATCTAGGTGCTTACTCTTGCGTATTAATTGATCTTTGATATATTTAACGTTTTCCTATCTGTGTAGGTCACATAGCATCCTTATTCTTTATACTGTAAGTTGTATTTTTACATTACATCATGAGGTTGTAATGAGACTTGGTCCATACCATCTCTTTATGAAGGGGATGTTTGAGGATAAAGTGCTGAGGAGTGTACTGGGATCTGAGAAAGAGGAAATATCAGTAAAATGAAAAAAAATATGTTCTGACGAGCTGTATAATTTGTGTGCTTTACCTAATATTGTTGGTGTGGTCAAATCAAGGAGGTTAGACTGGATGGAGCATGTGATTTTAATGCACTGATCTGAACAGTTGGTGTGGTAGCAGTCATCATCATGTCAGCTCTTCTAGTTGGATGCTTTGTAACTTTTGAAGGAAAGTGACAAACTCCCATTGTCACACAGTATTTATACGTACCTTCCTGTCTTGCCAAAAAAGCCCGTAGCGTGAGCTTCATCAATGAACACTAGTGCATCGTACTTCTTAGCAATATTACATATCTTGTCAAGAGGAGCAATGTCCCCATCCATTGAGAACACACCGTCTGTCACAATCAACTTGAGTCTGGCATTCTTCTCTTCTTTGAGGTGTTGCTCAAGGTCTAAACACACAAAATTTCAATTTTAGATTATTATGCTGTAACAAGTATGTGTAGCTCAAACCTGATTATTGTGGCACTCCAGCTGGACTTCTCAATTGTCTGATTTAAATACATTTTAAGAAATGTTATTTCAGAGGTTGCCTGCCCCTGGCTTCAGTATGAGGTAAAGGAAAGGGTGCAGCTTGGTCCATTAGGTGGCAGTAATCTCCATTGGTAGGTACTTAAGAAATCCAAATGGATGATTGTACACAAGGACCAACACCAGTACTTGATTCCCAGTAAGTGCTACTGCTGCTGCTGAAGATAAACTTTATCTGATGGTTCCACTGGAGTGGGATTCTGAGGATGAGGCAGAGCCACTTGTGCAACTCACATGCATAGATTGGTGTATTTTAATCAGACATTGCTTTAAGTTTGAGAGCCAGGACAGCTCAGTATAGTGACTATGCTAAAGGCAGCACGATCCAGAGGTCACGTTTTCTTTTCTCCAAATCATCCAGAAGTGGTTTCGGAGCCCACCCAGCCTCCTGTACAGTGGGTACCGAGGTTATATACTGGCTGTAATGTACCTGAGGTGTGAAGATGACAGATCATCTCCATCTGCTGCCCAGGTTAGGAATGACTGGCACTGTGTCTCTTCTCCCCATACATGCCTTTATAGCAATGACGGTGATAACTTTAACTTTACCAATGGAAAAAGCCGAACTGGAGTGTCATCATCATCATTATTGTTGTTGTTGTCGTCGCTGATGCCGTCGCTGCCTCCATCATCGTCCTCGGACATTAAGTATCACAACCATATTTCAGACATAATTTGACATTAAGAATACAGTGAATTGTGCAGACATCTTATAGCTAAATACAAACCAGCCAGTGAAACATCCATGTTCCTCACTTGTCTCATCAGTGTAACATATTCTAAGTTTAATTTCAATTTGTCACATTGTTCGTCAGGAATGTGTCGATTAGGTATGGCCAAATCCTGTGTGTAAGGTAGCAGTAAGAAGTGTGGGATGGAATTGACAGTGCTGTATGGAAGTTGTGATGAGGATTTTAAAAATTTTTGCATATTCCATGTCTGTATGTTATATGTTTCATATGGCTTGTTCATGTTGTGAAAATGCTGCCTCATACATTCCCATAATTAATTAAATATAATTATTCCATGGAGTAGAGTCCCTCTTGAGAAGCTAACAGTTGTTGAGCTAGTGAAGAAAGTCTGTGCACATTATGGAAACTGAAGATTCATTACGTTGTTCTTAAAGAGCATTTCACCCATCCCCCATCATGAGCCAGATGAATATTTTTCACTCTGAGGCCAAAAAGAAAATGGTTGGATATTTTCATTTTAGCATGAAACCCCACGCTAAAAGGCAGTAAGATTTTTAATTTTTTAAATTTTTTGACAACTGCTTGCTGTGCCAAATACACTGATGGCAATTTTTTCAAAACTGTTCATAAGTTTGAAATTTAATTTTTTTAACACTGCATGTATTTTCAGAGAATTCGGGCTACATCAGTTAGTATTCAGTCAGCCATGTGTTTTATTTGAAGTTACATAATTTTGGTTTATCTCTCTTTGGAAGTTATGTGTATGAAGAGACAGTTGTGAAAAAAATATATTACATTCAGAAGATATTCTCAGAGTACAACCAACAAGATGCAACGCTTCTCAAATTTATTTATTTCTATAAGACACTCTACATGTTTCAGACGGTTTTTCCGTCCATCATCAGGAGCTCAAAACTGCACATACAGCGTCAGGTATTTGTCAGACTGTTACTGTTACCTGCTGCTGTATGTGCGGTTTTGAGCTCCTGATGATGTACGGAAAAACCATCTGAAGCATGTAGAGCGTCTTACAGAAATGAATAAGTTGTGAAACGCTGCATCTTGTTGGTTGTACTCTGAGAATATATTAGTGATGCACGGACATATTAATGTTAAATTCAGAATATGGTCTGCTTGTGGCCCTCTATGCCATGTGGTGGTTAAATATTCTGACGTTTTGGAGGAACCTGCTGGCTTCTTCAGGTTGACTAAATTGGTTTAGGTGGATCCTGAAGTGATGTGGAGGGAAAATTTTCTTGATTTTATAGGATGGTTTGAAGTAGTTTGGCCAATCACAGCTACAGAAGGCAGTAAGTGGGGGACAGGATTGTCCCTAGCCAATGGGAGTTACAGTTTGGAGAGATTTCCTACAGATCATATATTGCACACAGCATGGAGACCTGCAAAATGAAATGTTTCATAACATCGTAATACCTGCAGGGAATATAATTACCTGACATGTCTGTATGTCGGTAGCGATGTTTTCTTGCTTTGCACAATCGTAGCCCATCAATGATTGATGCATGATTCAGTTCATCAGAGAAAACAGCATCCTTTTCTGTGAGAAGGGCTTCAAATATTCCAGCATTAGCATCAAAACAGCTTGGATAAAGAATAGCGTCCTCACGCTGGTGAAAGTTGGCAATTTTACGTTCCAGCTCCTGTAGGTTTCATTAATTAAAGTAGTTAGTGGAATATGAAAATTGAAAATTTAGGTCCTCCCTCACCGAAGACACGACAGCTGCTTAATGCTGTTCATGGAAATATTTGCTGTTTGTTGCATAATCATTAGAACACATACATACACTCAGCAAAATGCAGAGTTTTTGCATGTTAAATCTGGTGGTATAAACAATAACCAATGTCATTTTAAGCAGCTGACTCAAGTGCATGTTAAGATGGAATACATATGTGGACGTGAGGAAATAGAATTTATCAAGTGGAGCATGACATTGCAATGTGATGGAATGGTTACTAGTGCAGTTGAGTGATTCAGGGAAGGAATTGTGATGTGGTGTTATGAATTGGATTCAATAAGCTTTGGATTGGGTGCAATGGTAAGTTTCTGTGTATGCAGTTTTGGACTTTGGTGTCGATACAGTACCAGAGGGTTGGTTGCTTCTCCATGTGATTAATGTTTATTTCAGTCCATGTATGTAATTTTGTACATTACACTTGAGATGTTGATTACAAGAAAGTTTCAAATTCAGATGTGATGCCAGAATCAGATCTTAGGGTTAAACATGGACTGTTACGATTGTGAACACTCACCTTATGGATGTCCTGAGTGCCACAGATGAAACGAACAGAGCTGAGCCCTGCTCCATACTTCTGCAGGGCAGCTTGTGCAGCAGCTATAATTTCTGGGTGGGTCTGCAACACATCACGTTCAAGAGTGGAATATTTGAGTGTGTTTCATATTGCAACTTCGGTACTGATAGTATCATGATTACAAACATTACAGTATTGATCTCACCAACTTCATGGAGCAGAGTTCTTCCTGAGAAGCTAAGAGGTCCTCAGCTAGTCAAGAAATTCCCCCTCATTGTTTGGAACATGAAGGTTTATTACTGCATTCACTATCACCCACAACCTGTCCATATCCTGATGAGATAAGTTCAGTCCATGTCCCCCATCCCACTTCTTGAAGATCCATTGTAATATTTTCCCCCCATCCATGCCAAGGTCTACCAAGTGGTCTCTTTCCCACAGGTTTCCCCATCAAGACCCTGTATGCACTACATGCTACATGCCATCCCCATCTCTTTCTTCTTGATTTGATCTCCCAAATAATATTTGGTGAGGAGTACAGATCATAAAGGTCCATGTCATGTAGCTGACCTCACTAGCAGCATTCTAATGTGCCTGTGCTTGATCTGTATGAGGCTTTAAATGTTACTGTCTGTTTTGTCACCTAAACTGTACAAAATTCCCTTGTCTTGAATCAGGTTTGTTTAGGGTTGTTTGGAATGATATATTCCTCCAAGAAAGTGTCTTAAAAACTACTGACACAATGAGAAATTTATAATGGTTAGGAGATAAATATCACTCTTATATACAGAACAGAAATCAGTGAGAGAGAATTTACAAAAGCTAATGGTCACTATACTGTATAATTAGTACTGCTAACATCCAAAGTATATTCAGTAATACCGGTATTTCAAACAACAACTCCATTGAATGTAGATCCCAGAAATCTGTGTGGTTATAGATGTATAGATTGTATTCTGCTTATGTTATTTTGGTGCTTGTTGGATGACAACTGTGAATGTGTAGTCCAGTAAATTTTGTAATTTATATTTATTGCAGTTTGGTCCCATTTGTCATGGTGTTTGTTTTCTGAATTGATGAAGGTACAGTTTCATTATGCGGATAAGATTTGATAGTTCACATTGTGACACATGCTGTCTCCATGTTAAGGATCAGTTTAAGATGGAGGTAGCATGGTTCTTCAAAACGTTGGTCTCCGTCTACCAGATTATTTGGCATTACAGTCCAGAGACCGCAATCTGAATGCAGTCATTGTGTTGCAAATGTAGTGTGTATACCTGAATATATAATAGTCTCCCATCGTAGTTTTCAGGAAAATCCATGTATAAAATGTGTTTAAATTTGTGCACAATTATGAAAGCCACCCTCCCCCTTTCCCCTTTTTTTAATGATGGATTGAAAAAATATGCACATCTAATCTTTATTTAGTGGTGTGTGCATTACGTACAGCAAGCCCCAGGTAGTTGTTGCTGCAGAAGTTCAGTATCGTCTGCTGCTGATGCCCGTCTACTGTCACCAGTGAACTTTGTTTGGAAGTAATCACACGCTCCGACTTCCATGTCCCAGCTTCCTTTATCTTGCTCAGTTCCTCAATTGCCGTCTGTCGCAGCAGGTTACCGCTGTGGGCCTGACGATACTGAATTGACACGGTTCTTGCTGCCATCAAAATATAATACCAAAACTACATGAAAGGCATTCAACATTAGTGTAGTGTGAACCGGGATAGCGCAGTCGGTATAGCCACTCGCTACGGGCTGGACAGTCCGGGGATCGGATTCCATTGGGGGCGACATTTTACCCACCCGTCCAGACCGGCCCTGGGGCCCACCCACCTCCATGTACAATAGGTAGCGAGTCTCTTCCGGGTGTAAAGCAGCCGAGGCGTGGCGTTTATCACCCACCTCAACTAGCACTGAGGTTAAAGATAGAGTAGAGCTATACCTGTACTCCGCGTCTGGAAATTCACCCCCCCCCCTTTTTTTTTACCAACTTGTGTGGTGTTGTTTAGGTCTAAAATACAGAGTGCGTCTAAAACACCTGACGGTTTTTGAAATTTGAAAACCAGCGTGCTCGCTACGCGCGGTCTTCATGCTGACCGTTATCAGTAAGGTGATGTTCGGAGTTTAGATGAGATGGAGCGCTCGTCATAGCGACAGCGCATTGCGGCAGTTGAATTGTTTATCAAAACAGTCTGTTACAGCCACACAGGGTGGTTTCCGACAGCAGTTTCATAGACGCGATGTTCCTAGCCGCATTACTCTGATGTGGGTATCGATGTGGCGTCAAGAAGGATCAGTGAAGGACAGTAAACCACAAAGACTTCCACCTTCGGTTCGTACACCTGACAATGTGGAGTCCGTAATGGACGCCGTGTTGCTAAGTCCACGCTGGTCAGCACGGCGACAAGCTCTCCCCACTTCGCGTAAAGGAACGCAGCGGTCCCCAAATTCTCCAAAAGGATCTGCATTACCAACCATACAAAATCCAAGAGGCGCAGGAACTTAGTGAACGGGACAAGGTGAGCCGACGACAGTTTTGCGATGAATTATAAGACTTGGTGGAAAACAGTAGCAACATAGTGAACACATTATTAATAATAATGGGGGGCTAGGAATAATGACTCATGTAGACAGTTCTTTGAACTTCTAAAATATTGCTCTTATATGCCCAATACATATTCTCTGTTAATGTTTGTAGTTAACAATAGAAATTTATTTTTTGGGACAATGCGGAATTGTACACGGCAGAAACTAGGAATAGCAATAACCTACACCCCCCCCCCTTATCTCACCTAAGAAAATACCGAAAAGGAGTCCATTATGCCGGAGTTAGAATTTTTAATAATTTGCCGACTTCCATAAAAGTACAGTGAATGAGACAAAAGTGTTCAAAAGGACCTTAAAGAGGTTTCTAATGGATAATTCTTTTTATTCTATGGATGATTTTTTAATTTTAAGGAGTAAGGTATGTTCTAGTTTATAATAACTAATGACACGTTATATTGTAATTTATTACGTAATTTTTTATACAATTGTATTCGGTTATGACGTCTGTAATTCAACAGATATATTGTGTATTATATCGTGACTGTCTCCACGCCCTTGGGATGCTCATGTAAGTGGATATATGGAAGTAAATGAACGACTGAATGTCAGATGAGGCTCGCTTCCAAGTGTCTGGTTATGTGAATGTACAGAATTGTAGCTACTGGGCTCCAAACAACCCACACAAACTTCACCGTCGTCCTCTGCGTAGTGCCAAAGTGACAAGTGTGATGTACAGTTTCTTCTCATTGCATTTTTGGTCTTAAATTGAGAATGCGACGGGGCGTACAGTGACTGTGAATGCAGAGCGGTGCAGAGTCATGCCGGCAACATTTCTGCGCGATGAGTTACATCCTCGTCAACATTTGTCGTGGTTCCAACAAGACGGAGCAACTGCTCACACAGCACAAATTTCCATGCGAGTCCTCAGCACAATGCTTCCGGGCAGACTCATTTCCCGTTTCGAGCACATCACTTGGCCCGCCCGATCGCCTGACTTTGCAGAACCAGACTACTTCCTCTGGGGCTGCGTTGAAAGCAAGGCATACGAAACGCGTCCTGTCAATGTTGATGACGTAAAGCAGCGAATTTTGGAGCGTGTTAATAATAATAATAATAAACTGACAGAACTATCCCCAACAACAAACCAGACATTATAATCCGTGATAATGAAAAGGGAACATGTATGTTAATAGACATTGCAATATCAGGAGACAGAAATGTGATTAAAAAAGAAGCCGAGAAGATTCTAAAATATAAAGACCTTACAATAGAAATAGAAGGCATGTGGAATGTAAAAACGAAGGTGATACCTGTAATAATAGGAGCGACTGGGACTGTTTCAAAGTCATTTAGAAAATACATGAGCAACATACCAGGAAAACATGAAGTGAAGGAAATACAGAAAACAGCCATATTGGGCACTGCACACATACTTCGGAAAGTACTGATGTAAAAGTACAATAGATTCAACACTGAAACTAATGATATAAGCACCATGAATAGTAACAACAGAATAGCTGCAACACTGTATTCTCTAGGGACATAGTTTGTCTCAGGAATATAAGTATAAATACC
>Ga0123354_10009443_pt1 | contig 14938 bp, 10 predicted proteins | sample TergutLab28metaG_2_FD_97872 | JGI IMG/M metagenome (GOLD analysis project Ga0123354, IMG submission 97872) | Labiotermes labralis P4 segment gut microbial communities from Petit-Saut dam, French Guiana - Lab288 P4 | ecosystem: Host-associated > Arthropoda: Insects > Digestive system > Gut ...
GGGTGTTGTGACACCCGAAACATGTAGAGTGACTTTGCAGTAAATAAATATCTGCATACTGTTGCATCTGGTTGGATTTTTATTAACATTGAATTGTGATGCACGGAACCATGAGTTTAAAATATATAACTTACTTGATGTTACCCATACAATGAACTGTTTTACATTTCAAGTACTGTTCTGTGGGTATCAGAATAGCTAATGGGCAGACACTGCACTGTCATCGAAGTATGGCTGATTGAAAGCATCCATTCCTACTCTTTCAAACCGGTCTGTCGTTCCTGTAGTGTCTTTTAGCCCTGTTTACATTAACTTCCCTTTTACTACCATGGGAGACAGTTTTTCCACATGTCAGATATAAATGCTAATGAAACACCTGGGTTGACAGTTTGTGAAGATATTTGCATCTTCTGCACTTTGTTCAAGGGGCAGTGCTGCTAGATGCATGAATATAAGGGATGTACAAAGGATCAAGTGTGGTCAAAGTGCAATGTTCACCAATGTCTCCGCCTTTCATATATTCTTTTCTATTCTAAATGGTAATAAAAGTAAATACTGTAAATTACAGATGCCTTTGACACCAGAATTTGAAGCTGAGCAAATCACAGGGGACATTCAGGACATCAAAGAACCTCAAGAACTTAAATTCAAGGTTGGAGAAGATATGGCTTCATAGAAGTTATGCTTATTGAAAATTTAGAACTGGAACCCACTTGCATGTTGGCCCATTTTGACCCCAAAATTTGGCTCTTGTCATAGACATGCAAAGGACAAAAGTGTAACATGGTGTCACTGCTGTGAACTCTTCAAATTGTGTAAGTATATCATATTAGTGCCTTCTGTCTGCCTGTCTGTATTTGTAAGAGACATTGACAGATTTTTGTGGTGTTTTTCTGTGCATTCATCTTCATGATACATTTGTCAGGTTTTTGTGTAATAAATATAGTTCCAATAGTGGTTCTGTGAATAATGAGGAAACCCGTATGCTTTGCATTGAAATAAAATGGCACATTGAAGGACATTGAAAGGCTATCACAGCATTTACTCTTTTATTCACCCTTTGGTGCCAGAATTAAGTTTACAGTGTTCTGTGCAAAAGACCCATGATTTAAATGGCCAGCACTCTGTCATGCTGTTGGCTGATAACAATATGACACACAGTTTTCTCAGCATCACTCATTGTGTTGACTAGAGTCATCTTTCAGTGCCTAAGGTGAAGGTTTGTATACCTACGTTAAGTGTTTTAAATTATCCTTACGATTATTATTGCAACAGAATAATTCCATTTTTTATTTAGTTATAATACACGAATCATGACTGCCTGTTTTGGTCTTCAGGTATTTATTCCATAAACCAGGAATGCTGTATCTCTGTACCTTCACCCATCATGCACAGATGGCATCAGGTGGGAGTGTAAGTGCAGATTGTAATCACGTTACAAAGTGAGGTCTGCCAAGCAGCACACCAAATATTCATTAATATAGTCACATATTTTACAGTATATACAATACTTCCAGTTTTTTCTGTTGTTCTGTATGTGAGTTTGGATTTTGATAACAAAAGTATTATTGTATGATATATTTATTTTTATAATCATTTGCATAAATAAATAGAAATTATTTTTGTACGGAAGGTGTATGCAATTTGCAGTTTGCAACCAGAGAAATGGTTTCTGGAAGGAATGAAGTATTTGTGATTTGTTAATTGTCTTACTTTTTCGTATCTTTACATGATACACACTGTCAGATTAATTTCAGTTTTCTTGTATGAACTCTCAGACATAGCTCAACATAGGACTAAGATATGATTGCTACAGGTGTAGTGTAACAAAAATCCAACAGAGGGTATGATTAAGGGTTAGTAGTCTTGTAGCATTAGTCTAAAAATCTGACTGTGAATTATTTCAAGCTCTGTGATTTGACATATACAGCTATAAAGTCGTTTGTGTGTTGAACTTCTTGAAAAGCTTCCATTTTCCACACTGAGTCACTTTCAGGTGTAATATTAAAAGGTGCTGGGTGTGTGTGTGTACCTCTCCCTTCTCCTGGACCAATCACAATGAAGCAGTTACCCTCATATTTTCTGATGTATTCAGAAAATGCGTTTTCATTGTTAAAGTAACAGAACAGGAGAGCAGCATTCTTGTCGGTAGTAATGTCACTGCCATGTTCTTCATCTGCATAAATTAATGGCAAGAAAACAGGGGGAGCATACGAAGATTCCCACCAACTTCAGTCCACTTCTATGCCAGTTACCTCCAAACCTGATGAGAACAATCAAAGTAAAGAACACATGAGATTTGAGGTTCTCTTAGAAGTAGCTATGAAGATTGCTGCCTTTGAGGATGTGACACCTCATAGTCCAATAGTTAGTTAGAGCATGTTTGAAACGTGATGGCACATGCGCAGAAACCAGATTCGGTCTTTCAGCGAAACGGACGAGTCTGTTTAAAATGGTGGGGGGTGTCCAGTCGACTACTGGCAGCCGAGGTGTGCGCATCAGCAGTATTAATGGTAGTAATGCTGGATACACCATGTTCTGAGGTATAGTGCAAGACTACTGGCTGACCCACTCCACTTACATGTTTCCCCTTCACTTCCCCTACCGTGTGTCACCGTGTACCATCAGGTTTCAACTGAACTATACCAACATTAACCCGTAGATGAAGCTAGCAGTTTCCTCTTGAAATGGTAGCTGTCTACAATCAGTAGCATCACATACCAGAGTACAGTTATCTTCAAGATAAATGCCACTTCTCTGAACAGATTCATAAAAGGCTGCAGATTTCAATGACCTTTATATTCAATTTCTGAATTAGCACCTGGTAATCTGAAAATGTAGTTGATTGGTTGTTGGCCAGATACTTTTCAATTCATTGTTTTCTGTCTTCCATTCCCCTCACTTGTGACAAAATCAAAACTTTGCAAATGTAGGTAATACCAGATTTGCTCTCCACTTGTTGTTTGAAACCCACTTTCATCTGTAGGGCCACCCTACTGGCCACAGTTATTTTGTATTGAAGAGTAAAGAAAATCTAACGTTAGTTTGTAGCTGTGATAGTGTAGAGTGATGAGACCATGGGCTGGATGATCTGGAATTTGTATTCTGGAAAGGTAGGAGATGTTTCTTTTCTCCAAAATGTCCAGACTGGTTCTGGGGCCCATTCAGCTGACTATTCAATGGCTATTGGGGGTTGTTTCCTGGGAGTAAAGCCACCAGGACGTGAAGTTGACCATTCACCTATATCTAGTGCTGAGGTTAAGAATTAGTGGAACTCTGTCACCACTCACCCTATACACCTTTAGTGTGTTGACAGGGACAACTATTCTGGGTAAATGACCAACTTGATGCAAAATTACGTTATGTAATACGTTTAGTATTATAATCCTCTATGTGTTTCGAGCAACTCTGTGCTCATCATCAGGGGGTCAAAGTGTATTAATATGGCATCTGGTACAGTGGTCACTTACAGAGCTCACTATACCAGATGCTGTATTAATACAATTTGAACCCCTGATGATGAGCACAGAGCTGCTTGAAACACATAGAGGATTATAATAATAAATGTATTACAGAACATAATCTTGCATCAACTATGGTCATTTACCGAGAGTCATACCAGGGTGCACGGTCAGCAAAACATAAAATTCAGGGACAACTAATTTTTCTGTGCTATATTTTCCTCACTGTTTATTGTATTTCTCTCTATTTTCTGATCATGATTAACCCTTTAAACGCCTAGTTAAATCCCATCTGCCATTTGCTTTCATTATTAGGAGCTCACCTTATACTCCACGTTAGCAGGATAAGGGTTAATTGTACTCTAGCATATTCCATATCCTTACTATGATCTATGAAATGTATGTGTGAGTAAGGTATGACCTATCACATGAGGTATTAAAGACAAAGGCTGTAGAGTTGGGAAGACAGTGAGGTATATATGAGTAGATACTAATGGGGAAGTACAGCTGGAATTAATGCCAGTGACTATACAACAGAGTCCTTGAGAAGCTAATAGTTCCTAAGCTAGTCAGATTCCCCACATTGTATGGAATCTGAAGGTTCATTACTGGGTTCACAAGAGAACACCACTTATCCATATCTTGAACCAGTCAAATACAGTCCATTTCCTTACAGCCTATGATACATTTTAATATTCTGTGTCATCATTAGCATTTTTTTCCAGTGATGGTGGTTGACATGTGTTCACTGGTAAGAAATCCTTGCTAGTTAGCACTCTTTCTCCATTCATTGTTGATAACCTACAAGTAAGTTTGTGTATTTGGACAAAATATGGATACTGTGTTAGATAAATTTCCAGATGCTATAATAACAGAGAACCCAGAAAATGTCAAGTTCTCCTTGGGCATACTTTTCTTTCACTACTTCTGTGATTTGTATATGATCCTAAGTTGAAAAATTTGTTATTCAAAGAAACTGTTATTTCTACCTGTAGCTGTGTGTATAAGCCATTCCAATAACCCACTTCCACATCCAATGCTAACCAGCTGACAGCATCTGGCTTTCACAGTTTGTTCCTTGATGAATTTTAGATTATCCTCTGAGGGTCTTACCCACAGGTAACGCTCATCATAGAAACTGTCATTCCTTTCACCGGTGTCTTCATTAAACAAATCAATTATGCTCTTCCACTTTCCTGAAATTGAGAAAATGTTTTAGAAACTCCAAGAAATTCTTTGTTTTTAATCAAAGAAGACTAGGGCTAAAGTGGAACCTGGTTGTAATGACATCTGGTTATATGACGCCTCATGTCTAGCATCTGGTTATATGACGCCTTATGTCTAGCATCTGGTTATATGACGCCTCATGTCTAGCATCTGGTTATATGACACCTCATGGTTAGCATCCAACGTTGTGTGGTACCAGTTAATTCCTAAAAATGTCTTCCTCCTCAGAGTGACACTCATTGATAACACAACTAATTACTCAGTTCCTTTTCGGACATTATAGACAAGTTAACCTTTTAAAGCCTACTGGTCACATGATGCACCACCAGTTTAACATTCAACAACTGTACACTATGTCCACACTGTATTTATTTGTTTTGTATTTGTCTGAGAACAAACAGCGACTTGTGCCACTTACAGCATAAACTGATTGGTTTCTATAACCGAGACGAAGTTTTTACTGCGCGGTACAAACTGGGTCCTTCGATCAAGAAATCTGCGCTTCATCTTTAAAAGGTTAAACTGTAATTAATTCCATGGTGCTAGTTCTTTTTCAGAAAGTTTTTAATTGTCTAGCTGGTAGAGAGGTATACCAGCTTGTAGTTCATTACCATTGTGGGCACTCTACTAAATCAGTTTAATCTAATGAATGCCATCTAGTTAACATATGCATCAGAAACTTGGACACTAACAAAGAGAGATAGAATGCAATTGAACATTTTTGAAAGGAAAGTGTATAGAAGTATTTTAGGCCCAGTATATGACAATGAAAGAAAATTGTAGGATATTAACCAATAAAGAAATTTATGCAAGTGTTAAAAAACCTACTATAACAGAGACACAATCAGGTTAGATAGATTATGTTGGTTTGGGCATGTACAGAGAATGGAAGAAAATAGAATTCCCAAAATGATATCATGTATGAATTTGGGAACAACAAGAATGAGAGGTAGACCAAGAAATAAATGGCAAGATGAGGTGAGAGAGGATGGAAGAATAGTTGATGGAGAAGTGTGGCAGGAAAAAGTACATAACAGAGAGGAATGGAAGAAGCTCCTGAGAATGGCAAGGAATCATTGCATTCTGCACATGCCAATGGAATGAATGGAATGTCAACAATCTTACTTCATTGGGATTCATTTTAATTCTCCTCCCATTTGCGATGTTTCCAAAATGGTCTCTTCCCATGATGCCTTCTACTAACATTTTCTAAGCCTTTCTCATTTCCCATTGCACCCTCCTGCATCTAATCATCATAATAATGTTCTGTTCCTCCCACCTTTTAAAATTACTGTATCACAGTGCTGATATTCCCTCATTATCTGACAAAAATGTAAGCTATGTTTGTCTTCTGGTATATGACACCACACTGATCAGTAAAGAGCTACCAGTGTTTTGGAGGCTGCATGCATTGACTGTTCTTGAACTTCTCACACCCTGAGATGGAGTCAAGATTTTTAGACTGTTTAGACCCTGAAGAAGAAGGCAGCAAGCTCCACCATAATGTTGGTAAGATTTTAACAGTTGATGTGGTGTCATATCTGAAATCTTCATCAACACTCCTGTTAGATCCTCAAACCTCACAATGCACCATGTTTGCTAGTTCAGTACCACTCCTGCCCAACTGGATGTCCTCCACTTTCCAATAAACCCACACTACATTTTGACATTTCTATTGATTTTTCATGGATGTGTCACCAAAAAAGCATCATCCAACATGCACTTGTGCTTGTGAAATAAGTAGTTTCTTCCAGTACCCTAGTATTGCCCTCCTAGTAACACTAAAGGATAAGGCTGGCCAGGGTAACGTTCTGCTGTGGCGCACTGACCTGTTAGTTTTTCAAGAAGGACTTTGCTCCATGGAGTTAGCTAGTATGGCAGTCACTATGCTGACTGTTGTGACAAGTGCTTGAATGATTTGTTATGCAGCAAGTATGTTTGTATTTCACCCCTGTTTTGTAAAAGAGGATAACTCCCTATTTTAGATACAGTGAGTTGTTCCATTTTTACAGATAGGAGCAATTTTAATCAGTTAAGGCAGGATCAGAAGTATTCATATTAACTCTGACTGCTTTGGGTTTTAATATGTATACAGAATATACTGGGGTGAGTTGTGGCTGCATTGGCTTAACAATTAACTTTGGAGTGACACGTGACACATTTTTCCGTTTTTCTGCAAAACATTTGCAGATTGTCAGCTAGCATCTTCATTGATTCACAGCAATGAGGATGCTGCTATTCTAAGAACTGAAATTAAGCATATTAATTAGGCTTTACTTGTGATTAGTTGTTACTATAAACTAAAGTCACACACTGATGAGACAACACAGAAACAAAATGTTCGTTTGATTGTAACCCACTAAAAATTAATCACTGAATTATGAACACAAAATTATATTTGTTACAGTGACTCACTGTACAGTAGTTAGATGACATCTCATTTTATATTATAAAAATGTTACAGCTACCTCAGTAATGAAATTTAAACCAGTAAATCTTGCATATCATAAAAGTATGAAATGTACCATATTTATACAAGTGCAGCAGCTTTTCTGTTACTTCTTCTTTCATGATGTGTTTCATAACTATTAATGTAGGCTTCACAGTACACCTGGCACTGTCAAATATTAGGTTTCAGAAAAAAAAAACGGAAAATTCTTGGCACACTGTGAGTACAGGAGAGGATAAAATACATTCTGCTACACAACTGACTGCAACTGACATTCAGTTCTGCAGTTTCACTGATCAAAAAATGTGTCCTGTCTATTTATAAAATCAAATAATATACAATGTGTCACTTTGTACAAATTTCCTCCTAGGTGAGAGACACTTAAGAGAAGCAAATAAAACTTAAGTATTAGTAACAGACTTTTGCATATTAATGTACAACAGATGTATCTGGCAGGAAAAAATAGCATTGGTGATGTACTGCCCAGGATAGATCAATTGGCCTTGGTCAGTTATTTTAAGGCCATGACCATTCAACATATATAGTGGAGTTGCCCCACTGCATGCCATGATGGTTGGGGAGGGGGTGCATTGGAGGTATTGCTCGATGCAGTCTTAAATTAACATAAACTGCATTGAATCTGCTGTCACATTTATTAAAGGATATTTTTATTCACGAGTGTATTGATCTACCCGCACCGCAGAGAAGCAAAGAACATGGACTTAATAATGTCGTTTTGGTGTGATATGACGTCTCATTGAGTACGCCGCTCCCGACGTTTCGGTAGAACACTGTGCCTACATATTTGTGAGTCAAGAGGTCCAATTCATTATCCTTGTATTCTCTAAACGGCGCTACCGATTTTTACTCTTCGACTGGTACTGTACGATAGGGATAAAATTTCGAATCTCAAATTAAACGCACACAAAGCGACTTCGTATGTCATTACATACGACCAGGTCATTAACTACGACGCCCTCAAGGTCGATCACAGGTGACTACGTGTGCGGTCGACTACGTGCATCGCAACTAGATCGATTGTTTAAAGATGGTCGCATTGCGACATGTGTTAACGTCGCGTGACGGTTAAGAGTCTTAAACAGCAAAAATAAATTTTTATCACAGTTCATTTCTTCAGTATGACGGCTTTTGAAGGTGATTATCCGTATGGTATAAATGTATTATTAATGTTTAAATCAATTTTAGGAACACCACTTGTTTTAACCGTCCTTAAGAATTTATATAATATTTAGAAACGTTGAGCTTGGCTACAGTCAGTGCCAAAATACATTTTTTAAAAATTGGAGGTTATGAACTACACACAAGCAACCATGCATGTGGTATCCATAAATACATAATTAATTTCGTGTTGCCCACGAACGCATTTTCCGATGTTTCTTAGTTCGGCAATAGATGTTCCTGTAAATGATGGCTGTTGTCGGAACTCCCACTAAAGTATATGATCTTCAGTTTACCGTGAAAGTAGAATAGTATTTTTGTCTGAAGTGTTTGTACCATGGTAGGAGAAAGATCACAATGTAATCTTCGACGCCGTGAAAACTTAAGGTGTATATATATATATATATATAATTTGACATTACCGCATTTTACTTGCTGTCTTTCATATTTTTTCTTGAGTGGAGCATGGTAGGAGAATCAGTAACATACTGTGAACTCTTGCCTTATATATAATACGCTTCATTCAGCAAATCTCCACTTGTCCCACTTATCCTTTTTTCATTTATATTTTCTACAAAGTTTTATTTATGTAATGTAAGTTTATGTTTTTTCTTCCCCATTTCTTTGATTGCAACTTAGAATATTTCTATTAATGTCACTTGGATTGTTTTGCCAAGAGAACATGCCTTATTCATTTCCCATCTGTAGCAATTTGGACATACATGTGTGCAGTTTTTCCAGTTATATGTAGAGGTTTGTGTATGTTTCATTCACGTCCTGTAAAGTCATCGCTTATACAGCTGTGCAGCAGCTTATGTTGCTTGAAGGAAACTGCCATTTTTGTGTGAAATGAAACAAATTTGAGAGACATTTAATTAAAGCTTATATCGAATACAGTGAAACCTTCAGTAACTGTGGCATCTTTACATTTTTTGGCGTCCAGTATGAGTAATCATAATGGCCACCTGTAACAGGATGTATGAACTTTAAAAAAAAACAGCATTTATTGAATTTCCTTATATTTGGCTCAGTAATATAAAATTTGTGGAGTGCTGAAAATAATTTTTTTTCATTGAAACTATTCATTTTGCCACTCATTTTGTCGCCCGTTTGACTCTGCTGCCCAGGGTGGCTGCACCAGTTCCCTCTCCCCCCAATTCCTGGATGTAATACAGAGTGCCTTTTTCATCACTGACTGGAGCATCCCAGCTGTCACATGATGCCCTGCAACTTCGGGTTTTGTATGCATTAAAGCTACCATGCTTGGTTCAGCGTTAAAATAAACTGAATTTTCACTCTTGATACATGTACCTTGCATTTTGTAGGATATTATTTTATTTGTCCAACAAATGCACATTGTATTTTCATTCCTCTAACTGTCAGTTTAAATGATCCCAAGTCATATATCAGTCCAAAATTTTGTTCACTTTAAAGTTTCCTCAGTCTGTTGTTCAAATCCATTGGTTCCTCTCAAGAAAAGTTCACATTAATGGACTTACGCTCTAACCAAAAACTATATTTTGTGTTCTAGAAATGGGAGTCTTGCCAGAAATTGGCAAAGCAGTTGAGGAAATGGATTGGATGTAAGTACTTTTACAGAGATATTTTGATGCTTCCAGTTATGTATAGAACATATTTCTCTTCTTAAATATGAATAATAGTGTGTAGACAGAAACTGTGTAGTATTTAGAATGAAAGGTAATTTGGATAAGCACATGTTTAGAGGCCAGTAGCCATTTTTACTGTTGAAACTACCAGCCATGAAAGGTAAGAACCCTTTATTGTGTTTAATTTATGTATGTGATGGAAGTTGTAACACTGGTAAGTGATTTTCTGGAACACACGGTATGTTTGCCATGTATCCAACATTTAGGTCGTTTCTGAGTCAAACCTTTCATGTAATTCATGTTTTACTAACATTTATTAGATCCAGAAAGTCTTAACGTAGCAGAAACGGAAGAAATGTGACCTGTTTTCTAAATTTGAATTTTTTTGTGACAAAGTATAACAGTATACCTGAAACAAGGAGATGCTTTATTCTTATTGCATTTTAACTTCACTTTAGAATATGCCATTAGGAAGGTCAAAGAACACTTGAAGGGACTAAAATTGAATGGAACGCATGAGCCCATGGTCTGTGGTGATTACCTTCATTTGTTGGATGATAACACAAATTAGGATTTCCTCAGTCAACCAGAACCAGAAAAATGTGACTTAGAGCAGACCCCCTTAAAGCAGTTTTTTTAACCTATAGAAATAATATAGATATGAGTTAATGGGGACTGAGTTGGTGTGTGCAGTACTTGTGAATGACTTGTGCTTTAGACCTTGTACCAGGAGCAGGATAGTTGGAGAAACTGGTAGATGAACATGATATTGAAATCATTTTCATTTGGAAAATTCATGGCACCCAGATATTTTGTCTGTAAATGTGAGGAATTTGTACGTACAGTCCCTCAAAATTGCGCGCCTCTTAACTTGTCCTTCTGTATTCTGCTTATTGCTCATGAAACAACAGTTGGCCATAACTCCCTGATGCACAGTTGTAAAGGAGAGAGAAAAAGCTTGACATATCCATAATAGACCAAAACTTAAGCATTTTATGTTTCTACAAAAATATGAGGAGGAGCAATTTTGTGTGTGTGTGTGTGTGTGTGTGTGTGTGTGTGGACACAACACCATGACAGCAGATGTGTTTGTAACTCTTCTCTCTAACACTGTGGTAAACTCAGCTTGACAAAGCGTATGGGTTATGACAAATTGCTGTCTTGTGACCATCATATTTTTCCGCCTGTCCTCATACCTTTTCCAAAATATGAGACAGAACATCACTTTTTTTTTGACGTTTTGCTGACGGTGCATCTCAGTAATTAACCAACTTTATGCACCTATAGGTGTGATGATACCAGAGGCTTTGTAATGCAATTTTGACCTCCTGTTGATGAGCACATGTGCTCGAAACATGTAGAGGCATGAAATAAACTTATTGTAAAACAAAAATGTTGTACATCAAGTTGGTTATTTACTGAGATAAATCACTTCTTTGTTTCACATTAGCCAGATTTCCTTTTATTGTAAGTAATTGGAAGAGTGGATGTTAGGAGGTCAGTTGTAATTCCTTCTACTGAATATGCATTTTAAGTGTATGCTCCATGTTTGTACAGCTTTGCTTGTTTTATTTTGGTTTTTTTTTTATTATACCAGGCTTTCGTTAGGAGAGCTGGTTGCATTATGTTAGATGAGACAACTTCAGGGCAAAAACTTGACAGCAAAAAAGTTTGTGTTCAGTTGCTTGGTCGTGGATTTATTTTGTAATTTGTATGTTCTCTGATGGTGTAAGAGTTTTCCATTATTGGACTTTGTGGTAGGGACTGCTTTGAACCTTCCACTGTAAAGAACAGAACAGTGTGCAGAGAAGTTCTAGTATCAAGAAATCCTATGGAAAGGAAAGGGAAAAAAATAATAAGATAAAAGTTGTGGAGAAATAACTAGGAAGTTACCTAGAAACATAATATTAAACTTAAGAGTCCACATGATCACCCTTCATAACTTTGTTGTCCCAACGTACTCACTCTGGTAGGCGATCCTCTTTCGGGAAATGGCTGTGGTTCACCGAATCACATACAGTTTTAATTATTCCTTTTTTTTAATTGTTTTATTTACTCAATTTATTCTTGATATAAAATAATGGAGCGCTATATCCAGTAAAACAACTAGATCATTTCTAGGAAACTGACACAGTCACTTCTCTGTACTCCTACTTACACCACACTTGTACACGACTGAATTCGCACTGGATCGCTAGTGTCCATTGCCCGCTGCTAACATTTTCTCATTTAAATCCTCTCCCCTCCTACCTATCACCAATGGTCCTGAATATACATTGACAAATTAACTTACAACACACGCCATGAACTGTCCGTAACTGACCCCAGCAATCCTAAGAAACAACTACACTAAAAATGATCAGCTACAAGAGTAAAGAAATAATAACATTTTAAATCAAGAATAACATTTCAGTTGAATGTCACATGATATTCAAATTTTGACAGTCAGGTGAATCTTGGCCAACATGCTGCTCGTCTGCGTTTTTCATTAGTAACAGTGAAATGTTTAACATTTTATGGCTGATTTTAAGTTGTGGACTTCCCATTACTCACTGTTTTGTTCTGTTGTATTGAGGCTTCCAACAGATGTCCAGGCCGAAGCCATTCCTCTTATTTTGGGTGGTGGAGATGTATTGATGGCAGCAGAGACTGGTAGTGGCAAGACGGGTGCTTTCTGCCTTCCAATTATTCAGATTGTGTGGGAGACGCTGAAGGACTTAGAAGCCGGGAAAGGGAGTAAAATCATTGCGCAGATATGTAAGTGTTAAGTGTAAGAAATGAAGAATTGTAGTTGGAAATTTATGAACTTGAATGAATTTGGTCAAATAAGAAACATTTCAAATCAACTGATTTACTTGCCGATCCCCTGCTGTTTGTGCTGTTCCTGGATTGCTGTTTGGTTGGGTAGTAGTGTTGTTGTCTATAGTGTTAGTGGAAATTTATCACTTTCAGCATCAGGTTATGGCTGTGGTTGTCATGTGAGCTGTGACAGCTCATTTGGTATAGTGAATGTGCAATATGCTGGACAACCAAGGAATTGTGGTTTGATTCCCAATGGGGACAAGAGGTTTTTCTCAGCTGAGAGCCTTCATCTCTGGGGCCCACCCAGCCTCCTACTCACTGGTTATCACACCCCCTTTCCTAGAGGTACAGTGACTGGGGCATGAACTTATACCTCATCTCCCCAATATGATATCGTGACATGCACAGGGACTTTAACGGTAAAGTTCACCCTAAAACAGGCCACAAAGGCCCAGATGGGGAGTAGAGGTATAGCTGTACTCTTTCTTTAACCTTAGCGCTAGATGGGGGTAGGTGGTCAGCAGCCTGCCCCGGCTGCTTTACCCCTGGGAAAGACCTGGTACCCATTAGTAGGCTGAATGGGCCCCAGGGCTTTTCTGAACAGGTGTGGAAAATCTCGCGCCTACTGGGATTCAATTTCTGAACCATTCAGCCCGAAGCGAGTCACTGGACCGACTGAGCTATCCCGGCCCATGCACAGTGACTTTACCTTTACATATTTGGTTTGATTTATGTGCTCCTTCTGCATAACAATTATTATTGCAAATGGGAGCTGGGTTAGCATAGTTGGTATTGTGACTGGTCATGTGCTGGATGTTCCAGGTTTTGAATCCTAGCAGGGGAAAGAGATTTTGCTCTTCTGCAAAACTATCCAGACCAATTCTGGGGACTGCCCAGAGTTGGTACCAGGGTTCTTTCCCTGGTTAAAGCAGTTGGGGTGTGAAGTTGACCATTCATCTAAATTTAGTGCCAACTTTAAGAATGAATCAAGTTATTCCTTTGCTGCCACTGTGTGCCTTCATGGTGAGGACAGGGACAACTGTACTGTACTATTGCAAACTGTTTTAAGAAAAATTGAACTCCTAACGTGATTAACATCATTTACAGTCAGATTGTTGGGACTGTGGTAGCACAGTGGTTAAGGTGCTGTGCTACAAATCTGAAGGTCACTGATTCGATTCCAGATGGTGTCACTGTAATTTTTCACTGACATAATCCTTCTGATTGCACTGTGGCCCTGGGGTCGACTCAGCCTCCAACAGAAATGAGTACCAGGAGTATTTCCTGGGGGTAAAAAGTGGCCGGTGTGTAAGGCTGACAACCTTACCACCATGCTGTGCTGTTGTCATGTAATCTGGGAACCTTAACTTCCTGGAACCCTCTGGGCACCTCGGGCCTGTAATGGGACTGATTTACCTTTTTACACTCAGACTGTGAATTTTAGTAATAATTTCTGTATGGTATTCTAAACCAGTTCATAGTTGTCATTACAAAGGATCATCCATTCACCGACTGGAGATGTCTAGTAGCTGTGTGTACATCTAAACTTATTTATCAGAATGAGTACATTTTTGTCTCAAGTTCCATGCTGTTTTCTTGAATGGAAGCCAAGATATTTTACAGAAGGATTCATGTGTGTTGGATGTTGTATCATTAGGAGCTGTACCTTAAGAGCAGATTGATGACTCCAGAAATACAGGATTCTTTAAATTGCCGGAAAGTGTTACTGACAAAAGGTTGTGATTTGGGGTTTTTGAATCATTTTATTATCTATGACATGTTCTGTGAATATGCAGTTTCTCCTGTTGCCAGATATCTGTTGACCAAGAACTCTGTGACTTGTGCCTTACAGTTTGAGAAGAATGATAATGTTCACCAAATACTAGAGGTTTGATGGATGTAATGTACTGTGATTTTGAACAGATACTTTTCACCAGAATGTGATGTTTCTGAATAAATGTGTGAGAATTGTTTTGTATTACACTTTTTTGTAAATTTCATTTTAAAGAAGATTACTGCCTTGTGGAATGTGACTCCTTGTAATGTGGCAGAAATACAGGGTTATTCGAAATGATTGTTGGGGTTTTAACAACTTGTCATACACAATACACTTGAGATAGGAGTATATGTGTTTTTTTATTTAATAGAACAACACTCCAAGTTTTTGTTACATACCTTACAGGTGCTCTATATGTGCACCCTTTGTGATTCTA
>Ga0123354_10009444_pt1 | contig 14938 bp, 8 predicted proteins | sample TergutLab28metaG_2_FD_97872 | JGI IMG/M metagenome (GOLD analysis project Ga0123354, IMG submission 97872) | Labiotermes labralis P4 segment gut microbial communities from Petit-Saut dam, French Guiana - Lab288 P4 | ecosystem: Host-associated > Arthropoda: Insects > Digestive system > Gut ...
ACTCGGTGCAGAAAACCATATGCTGAAACTCAACATCTAATGCTCCTGATGATGGGCGTATGTACCCGAAACATGTCGAGCTAAGAATACATCAATAAAATTACCTAGTTGCATCAAGTTGGCATTGCACTTTATTTCATGAGGAAGATGCACGGTCAAACAACCCTCAAATCTGCCGGATCTACCATATATTCAGGCAAATTGTGGAGACATAGGACGTGTGACGCCTGACACTGGGACTGTTGCCGCTAACCTTTGGTGAGTATGGTCACCTTAAGGGTATTCGCGTTCTGACGTCACACACGCATTCAATTGGCTATGCCATCCCCGAATATATTGCTGACAGTTATTTTCCGAAAGTCCGTTCATCAGCCTGTGTGTGTATTTGCGCGCGAGAGTTCGTGCTCTTGTATATATGTTCGTGTCTAAGTATGTGCACGAATATACGTATTGTGTATTATATGATATTATATATTTATTAACTGCACTTGGGTTGCCACCCGGTGACAGTTGGTAATATTGTAAACAAATAGAAAATAAACAATTATGTACGTGGGGAGACACAATACGTGAAACAATACAAAAACAAAGAACACACGAAATAGAAAGCAAAACATACAAACCAAGAAAGCAAACATAAAACGGATAATTAAAAAACATAAAACAGTTATAACATAACAAAGAACAAACGACGTAAATCAAATGGCAATGAGATAACAAGACAAACTGTACAGTGACCACATACAAACTACATAACTATAAATCCGTGATAGTACACACATTCCTCCAAAGGTATTTACTTCACTTCAGTTCACTTCACTTCGCTTATAATTACGTTCCTAACCCTCTTTTTAACAATATGTGATCTATGGGGAAAAGTCGCTAGCGCCTCTGCAGGTCGTTGGTTCCAGAGTGTAATGGTACTATTTACAAACAAATATTTTCCGATACCTATTCTGTGTTTCCTGGCCCTAATATTCCGATCATGATCATCCCTGCTCAGGTAGCGTGGTCCTTGTAACCTGTTCCTTCTAGCTTTCAATGTCCGTTCTCCGGAGTAGGCTTTGAAGGGGGCGCAAATTCGCGCTATACTACGCTGCGCCAAGGTTTCCCAGACCGAATCGTTCATGTGGTTTGCATATTTAGCCGCTTTCTTTTGCACATGGTCTAATGCGTTGAACTGACCTTACCGTACGGATCCTAGCACACAGCCCCATATTCAAGAATCGGATGCACTAGTGGCGTGTAGGCTAAACTTTTCGCATTTCTGTTTCCCTTTTACAGAATATGCATTATGAAATGAAGTGCCTTCCAGGCTTTTTGTACTGTGTAATTTAATTGATCAGCCCAACTTAAATCACGGCGTATGATTATTCCTAAATATTTGCAACTGCTCGCTTCCGGAATTCTTTGGTCCCCCAAAAAATAATTTAGCGAATCCTTCACCAGAGCCCTTGTGGATCTTAATGCTATACTTCTACGTGGATTTCTTGTCATCGCGTTTTCTACCTCCCACTCCCCCAATCTGTCCGGGTCTATCTGCAGTTTATCTGTGTCGTTGTCATTCGTGATTTTCCTATACATTTTGCAATCGATCCTATATGTTATATCGTGGATGTGTACACAGTTTTGTTTTCCAGTTAAACTTACAGGCGTTTTTCGGCTTATGTTTCCTTCTGTTGTGATTTGTAGCAAGAGATTACTGCCAGACATATTTAAATCTCTAAAATTAAGCCAAACTTGAATTTTATTTAAACATTTATTTCATACTGCCCAGTCAACACAATCTCGCTAATATAACCGAACGAGTTAATGTTGTGTATGGAAATAATCTCTGTTTTCTGAGATCCATACAAAACATAAGTGCACTGCGTGGACAGAATGTAGAATTTTTTAATGCTGAGCCTTGTGGTAGATCGTGACTTTTAGGATTCAGGTGTTGAATTTGTGCATTTTTATTCCAAATGTAGTTTTCATTTTCTGTATTCACACATTGACGAATCTCTGTTTATGGGATTTGATTTATTGCTAAATTTATGATCAGTTCTACTGTATAAAACAGTAATAAGTTATTAAAATTTAGACTTAACCCTCCGTTTATCAAAAGTGGAGATATAATAGGACGTCCTGAAGAGGCCGTATCAAAATTCTGGCTTGTTGTAAAGTGCTGCGCTAACGTCCATAGGGTCCAGATGCACCTTAACCATCCATGCGTGTCGTCCTGCAAGGTGCACATTCTGATACGTGATAAAAATCCAAGAAAAAACTTACAGATAAACACTTTACACCAGATGTGTAATCTTGACACGACCTCTTCAGGAGGATCTGTTATATCTCTACGTCTGAAAAGGAAGGAGTAAATCTAAATTTTAATAACTTTAAAATCTTACTTTTAACTTAAAGAACGAAATTCGTTTTATAATGAACTTTGCTCTACTTAAAATTTTCTCAGAGTGTTTTGTACTCTGATACCTGATGAGGTCATTATTTAGGCCGAAACATGTCGTAACTTGTCATTAAACAAGTGACAATATTTATGTTGTGATCGACAGTTTATGGATACTTACCTTATATACGTGTCACACCGGGGTGTATAACTAAAGCGTAGACGCTTTTAGGCGCGTTTGGAAAACTGCGAAAAGCGACTATAAGCTTCGTCATGTCTGTCTGTCCGTCCGTCGGCGTGGAACAACTCGGCTTCCACTCGACGGATTTTCATGACATTTTATATTTGAGTATTTTTCTAAAGTCTCTCGAGAAGATTGAAGTTTCATTAAAATCCGACAAGAATAGCGGATATTTTTTACATGAAGGACCTGTAGACATTTATTTATGATGTCTTGCCGAATTCTTTTTAGAATAAGAAATGTTTCAGACAGAATTTGTTGAGAAAATAACACATATTTTATATTCAGTAACTTGTACCAAAAAATCGTGCCTTTATGAGATAATGTAGAAAAACATAGTAGAGCCAGAGAGGCCACAGATGACAGTATAATACGGCAAATGCGCATTGTGTACTAGATAACTAAGGCTACTACAGACACAGACTAACAGTCAGAATGTGTAATACTGCTTTTCCACTGCAACAGTGATTATGCGAACGCGCTTCTTTGTTAGGTTTGTACGTAAAATGCGTTCTCCCCCCCCCCACTCTTTTTAAATCTCTCTGTTCCTTGATTGTGGCCATACGGATGTTTGCTTGGGGGCCAGTATAGTAAGATGACTCTTGATATTCTGGCTTTTTTAGCAGTCGGTTGTAGTTACTAGTAGGAGTAGAATGTGTCGGTTATAAGTACATCGGACAGTGTGGTTGGGTTAGAATTCGTGTCCACTTTTGCCAGAGAAACTTTATAGCGTACCTCCAGATAGCAGCACTGCTCGGTGCAAATTCTTATTCTGTGTGAAAGTTAGTAACCAGTAAGATGTTCTTCTTGAACTTCTTAAGTTACTGTGTCTCGGTAGTTTTTACAAAGTGTGTATTTGTGTGCAAAACCAGAGTTTCATATGCCCATGAAGTTTTTCTTTTAAATAAATGTTATGCTCCAAATTTAATCACGATGTTAATCGCAACAGTTGTCTGTTAAAGTCTCCGACCATCTTTATCCCATTTCTCATTAAGAATCGTCCCTACTATAGGATGCATATTGGAAAGCTGTTTCCAGCATTTTCAGTCGAGGGGTTATAGTCTTTTCAGAAAACTCCACCTTCACGCCACTTTTTTTTTCACCTCGTCAATTTTACTTTATGTGTTTTAATGCTTATTGTATAAAGTACCACATTTGAATTTTAATCGTAAGTTTTTTATACAACATACCACATTTATTTTAACCAGTTCCTGTAATACGAGATCTCGTAAACTGAAAGCATTATCAGTTGTACACTCGACCTGTTCAAACGTCAGGCTGAAAATGGCCCTACAATTGGGCCGAAACATGTAGCTGGAATTATAATCTAATAAAGTATAGAGTTGTATATTACTGTATTACATATTTTTATATTACGTTTTAGCTCCACACCACTGTGTACAGAATATGCAGTCTGAAGAATTTGCCAGTAGTAAACGTTGTTCACTTCCTGCAGACTGTCTTGGCAATTCATGACACGGGACGCATTTTCAGCTACAGTAGCCGAAGTTTATATTTAAAACAACACGTTTACGTGCCGTTGCATCCGGAAGAGTGGAATGATAATTTCAGTGGCGGTTTTCCCCCTTCGAAACGCCGTACAGTAACTTAGTATCCCGGAAATATCAAAAAGTAAATTTACACTTTTTAAATCGTTCATTCATGCCGTGCACTAGTGTTCAGTCTTTTTACATCATCATAGAATACAGAATTTTTCTTGCATGTTGTATTTATTTGCGTTGTGTTTTTCGATCTTTAATTATTGATAATTGTCGGAGTAAAATGTAGAGAAATACAGAATCGTACAAAAATTCGGTGTAGTATGATGGCAGAAAAGGATTCTTGTAAATTGAACATGAGGATGGTAGTTATCGATCGAAACATGTTGGTAGAATATAGAATGTGAGTACAGCATACAGTAAAAAATTTAATGTCCGTACTATTCTGGTACTGGGAGTCCATTTGAAAGCGGAACCCACGCTGTCGACTATGTTATCTGTCTCTAATGACTCATTCATGGTAGTCTGATCGTTGCGCGTTCGGTTACAAGGCTTATCTATATAAATCAAGACGTATTGAGTCTGTGAGAACAGTTCATTTTCAAAAGTTGCGTGTAAAAGACTTTAACTGTTGTTGTTGTTTTCTTCTTATTCTTGGTGGTGGTGGTGGTGGTGGTGGTGGAGGAGCAGTTGGTGTTTATGTTTTTGAAGAACACTGTAATACAGAAAACTTTTTTTATTCTGGAAAAATATATAGGGAAGAAATCCTGTTGAAACTGTGGCAGATTTTGAAGCAGGTTTCCCTCTGTTTCGGTTCCATTTAGAATAAATGTCAACGACAATCTTTGTTGCTAGAGTGCGGATTTATAACTTTTGTGAAACAGTATGTAGTGGCGTATTTTATTCATTGTCGTGTTTTACTTTAACTTGCAAGGTTACGTAAATAGTCAGAGTAACAGATACTGGCCGGCAGATGGCCCCAGACTAATACGCGCTACACTGGGCGCCGTTGTATGACAAAAGTGGAATGTGGCTGTTGCCAATGCGTAAAAAAATAATCGGACCCAGTACGTACGTACATTCCACTCTGTATGACGCTGAGTATCGCATAAAGAAGTAACATTTAAGGGGTGTCGATACACCAATTCCTTGTTTTACGCCCTATTTGTGTTTCTGAAAAAGTGGGCATAAATGAATAATGGTACTCTCATAAGAAATAATGAAATAGATTGTGGTTAGGGGCAGTCACAACACTGACAGCCTATTCATGTGCGGTATATGGAGATGCATTTATTATATTGTTATTCTGTTATTGATATTAATATAGAAACAGTAATAGTTTTAGCCGATGTAAGAAGAAAAGGAATTGTGAATAACTTGCCTACATTTGTCACGGATGGTAAATGTTCCGTATCGACGCTGTCACGGATGACTACATTCACTGTCACAGCCTGTACAACTCAGTCCCATTATTATCATCCTGAAGATTCTTGATGCGGTTAGGTTAGGGTTTCGATTGTGCCAATTTAATGTAGTTAGGTATGATGATGGTTGCGTTGGTGGGGGGAATGTTATTCATCCTCATCTCAGATTTCTGTTCCTGCCTACTTCGTAGATACGAGGCTTGCCACGGGTGGTAGATTTCCCAAATCGTCGTCACAAATGTTCTGTAACGGACCGTCAGATTCAATCTCACGGGCTTTAGTACATAATCACTCTCTTACCCACAGATCATAAATATTATTACCGTTAAAATTATTGCTGGAATTATTCATCTTTGTGTCAGCTTTTTTTTCTTCCTTTCCTTCCTTTCTTCACCCCCCTTTCCTCCCCACCTCCGGATTTGATGTATCATCGTGGCGTTTGTACGCAGAGAGGGCGTTAAACCGAAAATGAGAGCGCGCAAATTAATATGTGATGTTAATTGGCAAGGGGAGTTAAAGCGGAAAAGGGCGTAAAATAAGGGTTGGGTATGTATTGCAGCGGCATCCTCCTATCTACGCCTAAAAGTGGGCGATATACTTACATATGATGTATGGCCTAATATAACGCTAACACTGTGTACGGATGTGCATCAGTTAATCTGTCTGGTTGCTGTCAGTCCAGGACTCCGGTTGCGAAACATTTTTCTAGGAACTAATTAATATACACTGCGTGTGTAACCATTTTTGGTACGCGCAGCGAAACAGAATAGTGCTGTCCTGAAGAATACAGACGACGGATCTCGAAGTTAGTTGAGGCCTTGGCCTAATGCACTGTGTGTTGCTGTGGTCCAGTGCAGAGCACGCCTGTCTGACGTGTTACAGAACTACCTGGAAGAGTGTGGTATCGAATGCCGACATGATAATACCCGTCCGACTCCCCGGAGAGACGTACTGTACAGTCCGCTAGTCGGGCATCAGGACGGAGTTTTGTGTGAAGCAGCAGTTCCACGCCACACGGATTTACTTAAGAGACTCAGTTTTGTGACGTAGTTTTGGTCGTCAGTGATCAATGACCGCATAAGTCTTGAAGCTTTCGCGGCGACGGAATACAGTGAAATTTTCTCGGGCACACAGCCGCGACGGGATGTGACGATTTTCCGACGTTTTGAGAACTAACTCCGTCCCCATCGTCTGGACCTACACATCCTGACACGGCTATCTGCCCGAGAAAATTTCATTGGATAAATGACCATACCTTCCTTAAATCACCACCATTATCGTCAGCGTAGTCATATGCTTTGTTATTCCTAGTCGTTCGCAACGGGCATTGCAACGTTTTCATTACGTGGGCCACTAATGGATTTGTTAGCACATGAACCAAGGTAATCTTGGGCCTGTCCCCCCCCCCCTCCCATAGGTAGACGGTCGAGATAAGCAGAAAAGACCGGGAAAATAGCCAGCGTATTATATAAAGGAAAGTATCACATTCTGGAATTAGTTCCTGTACATATAATTGTTGGCAGCGGAGTTACGGCATCTTAATTCGCAAGAAATGCAGTTTCCCACCTCCCCCATAGCGTGACAGTCCCCCATTGGGCCAGGGCCTCCTCACTGTCGAGGCTTCACGACCACACTCAGTCACACTCGGTAAGACTCATCTGGACGAGTGTTCAGCCCGACGCAGAGACCTCTTACCTGACAACACAACACTCACAAGAGACTAACATCCATGCCCCCGGCGGGATTCCAACCCGCAATCCCAGCAAGCGAGTGGCAGCAGACCCACACCTCAGACCGCGCGGCCACTGGGATCGGCACAGGTAATGCAGTAGTGTAGTTAAGACTCCCTGGAGCTCATTGGACGGCGTGCGCCACCGTCTGTACTCATTTCTGGCCCCATATGTAGGACAGTCTCAATTGCTCGCCATTATTGCACTCTTAGCAGTGCTTGTTTTTCATGGTGTCGCAAATATTGAAACAAAATTATACCTTCCTAGAGCAATTGCTTCCGTGTGCTGTATTTATTCCTGTATGATTTTATTGGCGTTTCGTTCTTAGAGATAACCGTCAGGAAATCGTATACTGAGGACAGAAGTGGACAGCAGGATGTTTTACAGCATAAATGTTAAGAGAACAATTTCGAACGCTGAGAAGCCTCTTAGTTCACTTCGAAAAATATTCTTCGGTATGTCTGCTTCTCACTTTTGAATCTATGCTATCCCTTTTTCCCGCCTGATTTATTGTTGTTAGGGTATGAATTACGAAAATCAGTAATGTGGATTCTGATTCAAGAAAGCGATGCGTTGGATCCAAAAACACAACATTTGTTGCATTAAAACAAACGAGAAACAGAGCCCCATTAGAATACCATAGAATATGACACAAAACTGTTCTAGAAATCGTTACAGGTTTACGTGCCAAACAATATGATCACAGTTGGTCGGTTGCTGGTGCTTGTAAATTACGGGTTTTTAATTTTACCAGTTGTGTGAGTGGGCAGACAAGTTAGGAATTGCAGTCCAAAGCGAATAGTTGTGGTGCGTTGGCACTTTTTCGTGTAGTTATCTCGAAAACCGTCGGTTCTCGTGAACATTTGTGTTGGCCATAATACGTGTTTCGTTTTTTCCTACAACCTTTTGCTCCGATAAATATGAGCAGCTTTTATAAAATATTCTTTGGGAATTATAAGGGTCACTTCGAATTATTGTAATAATACCAACTAGATGCACTAATTTCTCAAATTTATTTTTTTGGAATAAGCTCTACATGTTTCGTACAGTCCCTGTCTATCATCAGGAGATTTTCACTGTACACACAGCAATGGTCCTGATCCTGCTCGCAAGCTGTCAGCAAACCTGTATGACATATACCATTGTTGTGTGTACAGTGAAAATCTCCTGATGATGGGCAGAGGAACTGTCCGAAACATGTAGTTTTATTCCAAAAAATAAATTTGAGAAATTAGTACATCTAGTTGGTTTTATTATAAGAATTTATCACGATGCACGGTCACCTGAAAGTCAAAATTGGTCACTTCGAAGTCCAGCATTGCGGAAATCTACTCTCTGTATATGAGACGACTCCATTGAAGGTGGCTAAATCAGTTTGGGTCGACTTTAAGGCTTCTGGCCTTGTAATATGGGCAGAAATTTTTATTTCAATTTTAAATTGTTCTGTGAGTATGTGAGCTGCATTAGAAATATTTTACACTACTCCGCCGCTCGTGTATAATCGTAGAAACAGAGTGTCGTTAAAACACAGTTAAAACAACTACGTGCTAACGCAACCTTTACTTTGTGGGTAACAGCAAGTACAAAAAATGTGGTGTCTGAGGGTGTGCAACTTAGCAGACGACAAACCTTACAACACCCCATCCCAGAAGACCGTAAGTGTAGTGCACTAAGATGTTTTGTAAAGTTGTGCCTGTACGTACCATGAAGGCGTATGCGGAATTTCAGGTATAGCTCCCCTCATTCTTGTCCTCGGCACTGAGTGGATTTGAGGGTTTAGCTTCACACTTCGGCTGCTTTGCTCCCAGGAAAATACCTCGCGGGACCCATTAAAAAGGAGCCTTGGTGGGCCCCACATTCGGTCTGGACGCTTTGGGTGTGGAGAAAAATCCATTGCCTCTGCCGGGAATCGCGTAAAATTTTGGGAATCGGATTTCAAAATCTCGCAAAATGTTAGCTGCAGTTCCGTCAATTACTGTAGCCCTGATTGAACTCTCTTTTGAAATCGAAAAGCTCCAGTTTAAATTATCCTGTAACGCGAAAATTGACCCCCAACACATCGAACACGCTGATAGTTTTCAGTCGAGTTTTTCTGAAAAATGTGTCACTAATTATTCTCCTGGCTTGTCTTCGATATTGCCTTCACGAAGCGACCCGAGTCCCTAAGAAGTCTAACATCGCCGTCCACCGCCTGCTGTCTTGAAGAGTGTGCGAAAGCGACGACAATACCGCAATCGTGACTGTCGACCTGCTAATCACTGGCGTTCTGTCGAGGAGCACAAAGTGCATGCGAGTAGATAAGCCGAACAGTGGAATTGGTTGTTTGAAAACTGAGGTAACTCAGTCCTTGTAACAATTAGTCGGGACAGGGAAAGAATTAAAAATTATTCTGTCCCCCTTTCGTCTAGCCCTCCGCCTAAACACCCCCCCCCCCCCCCCCCCCAAGTTCTCACAAGTAAGCAATTGTCTCTGCGTGTGCAAGCTCTCGCGGTTTGTTGTAGGTGTAGACAGAGCTGGGTTGTGCAGTGTGCACGTTTATGGGAACAGGGAACGGAACAGGCGGCCATCGTTAACACATGCCATTTAATATTCACTTCCCCCCACTCCCACCCCCCGCGTCACAGACGCAAGTGGGGCTATGGGTTTGACAACTGGATTAGATTCGCGACAGTTAATTTTCTTTTCGCAGTTTCACGGAGCCTGGATCGGGGGACCATCCAGAATTTCATCCAGTAGTAGCGGGAGGTTCTTTCTCCAGGAGCAGGGCGATCGACGTGTGAGGGTGACCGCTTATCTCCTTCTGCAGGCGAGATCAAGAATGCGTGAAGTTACATTCCATCCCTCTATACGTGCTCATAGTTTGGTATTGAGTGAAGCGCCAGTAGTTTGCTGCCTTGTTACCAGATTTCTTCAGAAAAGTATAACAGCGCGTTTAGGGCTTAAGATATTTTGTTAAATTTGATGCTGCGCGCTTACTGATCTCTGCGCATGTGGTTAATTTTCTTCCCCATCCCCCCTTCTCTCCCTCCGCCTTATCAGACAAATTCCGATTATGATCTCAGATGTCGTACAAAAGCCTGCCAAACTTTGAAGGGAGGGGGTATTCGTGTGCCTGTTTTGAGTGAAAGTGTTAACTCATCGTGGTTCGAAATTGCGGCCGCTACATGTTTAAGTAGTCATGTTTAATGTAAGTGCGGTAACATCGGTTGCCAACTGATTGAGACGTTCTCTCTTGAGGGATGTTTAAAAGTAAGCTGCAGTTGTCGTCCCCATTCTGTCTTTTGAGCACGACAGCTGTCACCGGATGTCCCGGCGGATGAAGGCTTTGTACGTATTAAAGCTGCGGTACCCCGGGACACAATACAACGGACACTGTACTGCCTGCATTTCCCACATGACGAGTTTTCATTTCATTTGGAAGAATTTTCTTCAAGCTTTCTCAGACATGTGGCTGCAATACGGTAGCGTTCAACCACATTTCATTGGCCACAACGTTCTTGAATCGGTGCTGTGAATGCCATAGAATTAGTCGTGGGGGCTCACGTGCCTAGCCACTCCGTTAACCGCACTTTTGATGTTGCATGAAGGAGCTGGTGTATCAGGCGACATTGCAGACAGGGGATGAGCTCCTGCGGTGCATCATGCAGTGTCGCTCGTACACAAAACAATCATGACAACCTACAGGAAGCAACACGTGCTGCTTTTAAACGAGCTCGCATGTGCATAGCCATTGCAGGAGATCATTTCGAACAAAAGGCCGTTTACAGTACGTCACCACTTCATGTTAAATATGACCACATAACACGTAACTGCGTGCTGTGAGCTTACGATTTACGTTGATGCAACATTCTTCATTCAGAATAAGCCAGTGATTAGCATTCTGAACTTCGACAGAGGTTTTTTGGTAAGCTGTAATTCGGGCCCCAATTTTAAACCTGTTCTCTTTTACGATATTCACTTTATTGAGGACATCCGCTTTTGTTTAAATTGTATTCTTTTTTAACTTTGTAAGTACCATACTGAATTCGTGCCGTATGGAATGACGTATTAAATTCTGTGATTATGTTGTGGAAGGCGAAATTAAGAATAGAAAGTAAATGTGGAATATCCATCATTCTTGGGGCCAAAACGTGTTTTAAGCTTCTGTTTTCAAATAGGGCCAGTATATATTCTGCATTTTCTCACGGCTTTAAAATCTAACCACCAGATAGGCTACATACAGCCCAGGGAGTACGTTCTACTCATAAGTATTTCAGTTATTTTGTCTTGTGAAAAGTATCCTACGAATTAAAACCCTTGTGTTTTGATGTGTGCGTGGTTCTGAATGTCCACACGTGTGGATCGAATTAATCGAATTGCAATGACGCATGCGAGAACACGTCGAGGTGCTTCAGTTCTGGGGACATTGTGCAGTGTTTTTAAAACCAGTTCATTATTCTTTGTGGACTACATCAGTAAGTGTAGGCCTTCAAACTAAGAAGGTTCGTCTGTGGATATTCAGTGTTAGTGCGGATGTCCAATACGTCCAGCCATCGAAATACATTAATATAGCTTTGTGAAGAATTAGCTACCTAGCTACAGATTTTCCCCACCTCAAGTGTCAAGATATAACCTCAGAATTTCACGCTTTCGCCATATTTGTTATTCTTAACGTCCAAAGAATTGCACACGCAATGCGTAAGTATGCTTACGATCCACCCCCAGGTCACACACCTAGTTGCCGTGGCTCGTAATTATTTCCATCAGACCTAATGCTGAAAAACGTCCTCGCGCGGCCGTCATGTTGTTATTCTACCTTGTACAAAAATTTACCCAAAGAACAGTATCGTAGTTTCCTTATCATTGTCATACATCATTTTGTAACTTCAAATTAAATAGCACTAGTGTCACTGTCCCAATTTCGCGCGTTCACCGCGTTGTTATTGTTAATTGCAGGAAATTAAATCCTGCAATGTTGAGTGGCCTTCAGATTTCTTGAGAACCGGTCAACTGCTTCAAAAGTTGATTATTTTCGAGGCTAAAAATTTTAACCCATGTTTGGGGAGTCATTTTTGTTTAGAGTTAAAATTAAGGATATTCCTGTGCCGAGATGCAGGATTCGCAGGGGTGAAGGGGCAGCAGGCGTAGAGCTAACGTATCATCACAGACCTTGGTACTGTGGAGGTGAGTGGTTAACTTCTCGTCTGACTGTGCCTGTGCCAGATACCCGGTCGTCCAGTTCCCTAGCCAATCGTTGCAAGACATTTTAGTCACGGGCATGACCTAGCCTTGAAATTCTGTACCACTTGTCTCGTAGCTGTATACCAAGCACGCCTTCTGTTTTGTGCTGATCTTTTTCTCTTGTTTTGCGCGTCGTTGCAGGGGTGTACTTCGGCGCTTATCCTTTCTCGTGCTGGCTGCTTTAATTTCTTAGCACTTCACTCTCGTACGCTAGAAGCTGTTGTTCCAACATTGTGCGACGTGGTTCTGTGTTAAATGGTACTACAAACGTCGATGCACATGTGTCAGATGAATGCATTAGTGTGTCATTGTGCTGTTTAACGACGCGTCGAATGATTGCATGATTTCTAAATAATGAATTGAATAGGTTGTGGAAGGAATTCATGGTGGTCTAACTTAAAGTGTTCTTGTGGCATATGTGTAGAGGGGATAATAAAAATTGTATGTGATATTAAAGACAAACTTGGTACACGCCAGTCAGGTGTATGAACAGCAAAATACTTTTCTTTGTGCCGCTGTTTGGCACAAAGTAAAGCCGTTGTTGAAATTTTTATCAACCTATTCATAACTTAAGTAAAGGAAAGTAGCTTTATGTTGATAAGTGCGAGTACTGGCCCCTTCTAGTAAGTCAATAGAAGATACACAACTTCAGCATGTATACGCGTAGCGTAACACGGCACTTTTGCCCTATTATTGCTTCCGGATTTTCAGTTGCAAACTCCTATTACTGCCGCCCTCTTATTCATAGCGTAAAACGGGCGCTGGCGAGCAGAAAGGCGCAATCAGGACGTGCATACATTTTTTTTTTCTTATTTGTCTTCGTCTTGTTCTCCTCCTCTTCCTCCTCATTTTTCACTTCCTCCTCCACGTCCCGGCAAATGAATACAAATTTTGAGAAAATACGCTAATAAGGGTTTTCGAACTTCCACATGGCACAACATAATATGTGTGTTTATCTGCAACTTGTTTTCCAGATATTTCCCCCATCGATGAGCATCGAGTTACCCTTGAGATACCTGCTGAAGTGAATCGCGTTGACATAACGTGACCACTGTTGTACGATTTTAACCAGATTTAGAGTGGGTAGTTAGCTTCCATTGAAACTCCACAGTATCAGATTCCACGAAAATTCACTCGGCTGTTGATTGATGCGGACACATGCCGACACCAGGTAGTGTCCATCAAATGGATCTGGTACGTAAATTGTGACCTTGAAGTGTACTGAATAATTCTGTACAAATGCTCGCTAATCGGTAGTTAACATGTGCCAAATATTTACACCACTGACGAAAACATTTATAAATAGTATTCCAAGTATTTGTGTGCATCGTATTCATGTTTGGTTGTTCTGCTGATTGACTACGTAGTAACGCACAAGGAAAAATAGCGTGTAAGTACGCAAGGTGATTGGTTTGGCAACGATGTTGGTCACAGTTAATATCTGAATTGATGAACGCCACTAATTTCCTTCACTGTATTTCCAGTCATTTGTGCGTTTTATTCGCCAGCTAATTCAATTGCATTCCAGGTTGTAGCGGAGGAAGCCTTGTCTGGGTGTGACAACACAGTTCTTCAAATTGTTATTAGCGCTAACAGAACATCAGTATTATTTTGGTATGAAAAATAACAAGAGAGATTTCTAATTGTGTAGTGTGAATAGTTTTGAAACATCAGAATTGAGTAAAGGTATCCAGTTTCGTTGTACGACAGGTAAATTCGCCACGAAAGTAGGTTTGTGTTGCACAGCCAGCTGCAGTAGTATTATTGGCTAATTTGGGGTGTCGTAAAAGGAAATTAGGTAGGTAGGTATTTTGACGTTCAGGTGACCTCGCATCGTGATAAATTCTTATAATAAAACTAAATATATGCACTAATTTCTCAAATTTATTTTTGGAATAAAACTCTACATGTTTCGGACAGTTCCTCTGTCCTTCATCAGGAGTTCTTTACTGTACACACAACAATGGTATATGTCATACAGGTTTGCTAACAGCTTGCGAGCAGGATCCTTCCTGATCCTGCTCGCAAGCTGTCAAAAACCTGTATGACATATACCATTGTTGTGTGTACAGTAAAGAACTCCTGATGAAGGACAGAGGAACTGTCCGAAACATGTAGAGTTTTATTCCAAAATAAATTTGAGAAATTAGTGCATCTAGTTGGTTTCATTATCGGCCGGGTAGCTCAGTCGGTATAGCTACTGATTACGGGCTGGACGGTCCGGGATAGAACCCTAGTGGGGACGAGATATTCCGCCCGTCCAGACCGGCCCTGGGGCCCACCCAGCCTCCTGTAAAATGGGTACCCGGTCTTTTCCGGGGGTAAAGTGCGGCCGGGGCGTGCTGCTGACCACTCACCCCCTTCTAGTGCCGCGGTCATGGAAGAGTAGAGCTATACCTCTACCCACACTCTGGGCCACACCGGGCCTGTAACGGGAT
>Ga0123354_10009445_pt1 | contig 14937 bp, 11 predicted proteins | sample TergutLab28metaG_2_FD_97872 | JGI IMG/M metagenome (GOLD analysis project Ga0123354, IMG submission 97872) | Labiotermes labralis P4 segment gut microbial communities from Petit-Saut dam, French Guiana - Lab288 P4 | ecosystem: Host-associated > Arthropoda: Insects > Digestive system > Gut ...
ACAGTAATTCCTAGATGACAGCATGTCCCACAGATACAGCAATTCCTAGATGCCAGCATGTCCCACAGAGACAGTAATTCCTAGATGACAGCATGTCCCACAGATACAGTAATTCCTAGATGACAGCATGTCCCACAGATACAGTAATTCCTAGATGACAGCATGTCCCACAGATACAGTAATTCCTCCTCTGAAAACTGCTCATTAGGCAAAAACTTGTAAAATGGAAATTTCAATTACTTCCAATATCACAAATTTCCACTGGTTCAAGAGGACAAAAATTCTCCCCAAACATAAAAAGTTTGCCATAATACAAGACTGGACAATACACAAGATTAAACAAAATAACACTATTGCTCTGTTACTGTATTTTAGTAACTTTCTTAGTCATTAATTAAAAATGCATACAGAATAGTGAAACCATTAAAGCTGTACAAACACTACCTAACGTAAACACGATACACAAAAAGTCTTCAAGATTCAATTGATGCAACAAGACAACACCATGAAAAGTGAACTTCACAACAGAGCTACAATAATGACACGTGGCCATGCTGCTGCTTCTGTGCAGACTGTTCAGGGATGCTGTGATATTCTGTGCATTCCAGAAAATGCAAAAACTGATGACAGCTGAGAAGAGGGCTGGGAAGGAGCCTGCCTGATGATGAATTGTGTGTATGTATGTGTGTGTGTGTGTGTCAGGGGGGATATTCCTGTGCATTTCATACAAGCCAAAATTTGTAAACCGACTGCTCAGACTGCAGGAATAACACAGTTTGTGCCCCTTTCTAGAAAGATGAATAACATTATAAGACTAGCTGTCCAGAAAATGGTAACAGCAGTATACTGCTCCATTCACCTTTACTGGTTAATCTGTGACCCAAGTAAAGCCACCTGCATAATAAGTAGTTTCAACATGGGTATTCGAGGTATGTTATAATACCCCTGGTGTACACGTGTTGATCTAAACACTATCAAAACCACAAATGATTTTATGTGAGAAGTGATCAGGACGGTGAGTACCTTGCACAAACTGTCAAGTGACCACATGAGCCATAAATGAAAGCAAATACATTCATAGTGTCAGAACATGAAAAACCAATACAGTGGAAAGCATTATGGAACTGGATGAACTTACAAACAGCTTATTCCAACGTAATATCAAAGGTACAAAACGAGTATTGGAGACTACAGGACACTTGTTATGAAATGTCAGCACTGTGTGTGGGGGTACGTAAACAAATGGTCTGTTTGTACACTTCGTTAAAATGAAATTCAGCAGAAATTATAAATATTAGTCAGGCAAAGCGGTCCTTCTGCATGTCATGAAAAGACACAGAAGTGGGGGTGGGGGAGGGGGCATGCCAAGATATAATATATATATATATATATATATAAAATACGTCCAGCTATTCGTAACCACAGCGGTATGCTTCATCACTGCTTCCTGGGCAAGGAAAGGTAACTCTCAGTTTACTATCTAAAACAAAATGACACATAAGACATAAAGGAGACATGCTCTTGTATATCCAGTTGCCATATTATATAAAGCACATATATCATTACCTGATATCTGTTTGTCTGGTAACGGTGGAATAGGGATTAAACTAAACTTCTCTTCTAGTCTCTCATGTAACCAGTCAAAGTGTTTGTACCTTCTTGAAACTTGAATGTTATTAAACTGCAATAAAAGTACAACACTGGAGATTAGTCAACCATATTTACTTTCATTCAAGTCACTATGCAAGTGAAGAAGTGGAACTTAACTACAGATTTTGATGTTTTGCAGACTGTGACACCGCACAATCTTAATAACTGGATAAACTTTTTTAGACAGGTAATGTAAACAGACATCGTATTTTTAACAATTTTAACAACCGTACAAACATAACCTTATAGATACAACTAATCAGCAATTTATATGATTTTTATGACTGCAGAGACTCAGCAAACATAAAAGTAAATAGACGTAGTACCTTTCTAATAAGTTTAATAACTGGATAATAAAACCTCTACATGACATAACATGTTTATAGTAAGTAATACACAGTAATCACACCCAAAAAATCACACAAATTTTACTACTACGTACTTATGTTTATAGAAAATATTTTACTAATTTTAGACCACTCACTTGTTTCAGTATGATGATACCAGAGGCTGTACAATACAATTTTGACCTCCTGATGATGAGCACATGTGCTCAAAACATGTAGAGGCATGAAATAAACTCATTGTAAAACAAAATTTTGTGCATCAAGTTGGTTAATTACTGAGATAAATTAAATAGAGATGAAAAGATTAAAAGCTAAAAAGAAACACAGCTCAAGGCAAGAAAAGGCATCTTGTTGTACAGCGTGCGCACATGCACACACACATATTCTCAATGGAATATCGTCTGTAACGCAAACAACCACAACACCCTGACCTACACCGGTCAACAGTGATGTTCTGTACAGCACACTTCACTTCCCACCACAAGCACACTGATACAAACTGGGGCTTAGCACCTGGAAAACAATTTAATACAACAAAAATACCAAAAGTGTCACCAAAAACAAATGGACCCAAGCCATTTACTGTCATTCCTGACTCAAACCATCATACTTCATTTCCAAAGTGATAGCCCTCACCTGTTCTTCAACTGAACTTCCTACACATCAAACTTCCTATTCTCAGGCATACACAAACGCAAACAAATTCCAAAAGTTGACAGAAACTGGCAAAAAAGTGAGAAGTGTTAAGAGGTGTGTTCATCGTGAGCACTTCGGCAGACAGTCAGGTGAGGAGATACCAACTGACGCGTCTGCTCAGTGTTGCCAATCAACCCAGTTTTGGAGTGGGCATAAACACAACTTTCTTAATTACTGTGTGAGTCTTAGTTACTATTATAACAGCTGCAAAAGCAAGTGGCTGCAAGCTGAACCACTCTAGTCAGGGTCTACTGTACCATCAATGGCACAATGTGCATGTGCATGTGTGTGTGTGTGTGTTGAAATTGTGTTCTGTTGAGTTAAATATGAGCTCACTAAGACATGGGCAATCAAAATTCCTGATTCCTATCACATTAGGGCCCTGTACCGTTAGCATCAGGGACACAGCACACATACTGCTCTGTACTGCTGATATATGGGACACAGTGCACATGCTGCTCTGTACTGCTAGCATAAGGGATGCAATAAATGTACTGTTCATTAATGTTAGCATCATGGACATGATAAACATACTGCTCTGTGCTGCCAGCATCTGTTCCAACTTACCGCAGTCTACCTATGAGCATAATATAGAAAGAGGCCACGGATGCTAATTACAGCCCCAACGCAAGACAAATGTTTACTGCTGAACAAATAGTGGATCATTATTCTGAGAACTACCCAGCACCACTTCCTATTGGTTCATGTATCACATAACAAGGCACACTCAGCCGACCACCCACAAACAAGGCACAGCAGTGGCAAAATGATAGGTGTGACAAAATGTAACAACTCTGTGCAATATTAAAAATGCTTACAGTTGGCGTTAGTTGGTAAGCTATGAAGCTTTTCAGGCCCTTCAGTTTGGATTCTTTCTTAGGCGAAGCTACCACACACTTGTATCGATCGTTAATCGGATTCCAAAAGATCCCCTTTTCTGTTTCCTGCACACACATACATATATCATTAAGACACGTGGACTGTAGCGTTAGGGAGAATTCAGGTCTTCTGGGATGAGTTGCTGTGTTGTTGGGTGTGTAGTTGCTGTGTTGTTGGGTGTGTAGTTGCTGTGTTGTTGGGTGTGTAGTTGCTGACACTGTGAGAGAGACAGCAACTCCATCTTCAGGGTCAAGCAGTCGAAGTATTCTTTGTGTGTGACCCTGAAGATAAAAGCATTATCATCCTTCAAAATGTTGAAAAATAACGAACAACATGGTGTCATGTCCCAAAGACTTGAAGCCTTAGTCATAATATCCATAACTGCTTTATGACTTTGCATATTCTCCAATTTAAACTCATGAATTTGGCACCTGATTCTACACAAGATCCACTTACATAAACGTAAACCTTGTCCTCTTCTCTGACTGAAACTTTTGCTCCTGTACTCAGTATGTAACCTTCTCCACCAGATTTAACAAATGTTGTGAATCTGTTGAAGTTTTTCCGACCCACAGTTCCTTTTCCATCAAGCTTGCCTGGGAAAACATTTACAGTGTCACTTCAAAATTCAAACCAGTAACTACGAGGTTCAAATTTATTTCAATGTGATAGCAGCAGGAACTATTCAAATTAACATCACTCACCACAAGCACAGGCAGGTCTCATTTTATACAACTTCTTTTTGTGCCATTTTGTTTTAACACAACTTGGAAATTAACACCACTTTCTGAATTTACATGATGATTTTCAGTTAAAAGCGATCTGGCATAGATAATCTGTGGCCACACCTTCTGTAGGAGACTACAGTGGAAAGTGATGTCACTATCACGCCATCAGTCACGTGTATGGATAGATTACATTGGCGATATAATCACACAGGTCATTTAGTTTCCTCTTCACAGCACAGGTTTTTCTTATTAACATGAGTGAGAAACGTACATCTACATCAAAATGTGCAATCCAAGTGAAAGATCACCAAAAGACAATCGGTACTGATGAGAAATTAGACGCAATAGGCCAACATGAAAAAAGTGAATGAATTGTTGACATATGTCATAATGTTAGACTCATTCATAGTAGCGTATGTACAATTCATGATAATGCCGATCGAATTAAAGGAAGTGTTACATGCTTAGATTGCATTAAATGCCAACGATCTGAAACACGGAGTCTGTGTAGCAAGACTATCACAGTCCTATCAGAATGAACTGCACCAGAAACTGTGGATGTGAGTCTCTTACATTCTTATTGTATTAGAAATAAATCAATACATTGTATATAAGTGTATATACTGTATATACAGTATACACACACACACACTCTCTCTCTCTCTAGCTCCGTATGTTCACTAGTGGTATAGTCATGAACCATATAGGATGAGACTGTCAATCCCCTAACCCCCAGGAAATACACCATTTTAAGTGGGAATTTTGTGTCTGATATGCACCACCTTTTTTTAGGCAAGTAACCCTGGAACAAAATGAGACGTGCCTGTGACTAGTCATATGAGGCATGTCCAATAAGTAAATACTCTAGCCTGTGACTGCTGGGCTGCTCAAGCACTGTATTTTCAGTACGAGGTAAAACTTGCAGCACAGTAACACACAACGGATCATCTGTCTGGATTGCTGAAGCAATGCCTCGGGAATTGCCGATCCCGCAGAATATGAGGAAGTGGAAAAGGCTTTCCATGAACTGTTGCATATGCAAGAGCCTGATTTCTAGCATTACGGAATTTTTAAACTTGTATCAAGATGGCTAAATTGCACCAATGTGCTCAGGGTTTCTGCCGAAAAACACAGATACATCAGCAGAATAAATGAGATACCTTTAATGTTGTAATGTCTTACCATTGAATTTTTATGCTCTAAGGAATTGTACTTACTGGACATCCTTCATACATCCTGCATTTACAAAGGCTCTTCACAAACTTCTGAAATCACAGTGCGTTTGCAGTCAGCCCATATACATCCAGCACTTAACTTAGAACTATAAAATTACTATAATGGAAGATAAAATTACATAATATCTGTATTTGCAAACAAAAGTAACATTTTTTAAAGATACTATTTATGTAAGTGCAGTAACAATGTTTCAGTATTAATTATATAGCCCTTTAACCAATGGAACGTTTGGAAGCAGGTAAACTGCCAGAAAGTGGTCCAGTCTGATATATAAAGAGGTGCAATGTCTGTTGTGCCAAACCAATATTATAACAAATATGTGACACAACAATACAATTTTCTTAGGCTACCAGCCAAATCAGGTGGTTTAAGTTATATTCCGCAGACAAAATCCACCTGCACCGTCAGCTTTTCCACACAATATGGCACTCAGCCCTGCCATGTTACAAACACACAAAAAGAACTCATGGCCGGTCCTGTGCAGGCACATAACTTAAGATGGCTGGCTGTTCAGTAACATCAGAAACCTGATGACAGAGGAAGTGTGTCTCTGAAACACCGCCAGTTTACGATTTACTGAAGGCAGTCACTGCAAAGGTTTAAGACATTTACATTTCTTGCCAACATGCAGAAAACAGTGAATTTAGCAAATGTCAAGTGGAGTGTCCTGTCTGTTTTAATTCTGTGTATTTTGGAAGTAATATGACAAAAAGCAGTTCAATCCAAAATCAAACATCTGATAAGATCAGTCACGCACAGGTACAGGACAACAACAGTGGAGGACAACCACCGGTATGCTACAGCAGGCCACAATCATCTTGATAACAACAGTGGAGGACAACCACCGGGATGCTACAGCAGGCCACAATCATCTTGACAACAACAGTGGAGGACAACCACCAGTATGCTACAGCAGGCCACAATCATCTTGACAACAACAGTGGAGGACAACCACCAGTATGCTACAGAAGGCCACAATCATCTTGACAACAACAGTGGAGGACAACCACTGGTATGCTACAGCAGGCCACAATCATCTTGACAACAACAGTGCAGGACAACCACCGGTATGCTACAGTGCCCCACAATCATCTTGCAGACCACCCGTCCCATCCACTAGTGTTGCCAGCACAGGAAAGATTATTGTTACTATGGTGATATCATCAGACATGCCTCAGCAGTAGCTAAAACTCCAAGAATTAATTGAAAACACCAAACACATTTATCCAGTTGATCACAGGAAACCAACAGTTCTGGCAAACAAACATCTTTTGTCATCTGTTTTTCATGTTAAAAGTTTATCACTTCATCTGTCACAATTCTAAATGCTCATTACCAACATTACACATGGCCAGTCTCCCCCAACTCCCCTCTCAAAATACATTATTAACATTACATGAAAATCAGGTGTAACTGAGTTTAATGTTAAGAACACTTCAATTTAGGAGCCAGGACATATATATACATCTCAATCAATCAATCAATCAATCTCTACACTGACCAGGTACAACCTACATGATCCAGCACAGGCAACAGATTTTTTTCCACTCCAAAACCTCCAGACTGGTTCTCGGGCCCACTGAGTTGGTATCAGGGCCTTCCTGTCATGCAGTAAACAGGCTGGGGCAAGAGGCTGAACACTCAACTCCATCTAGCACTACGTTTAGTGAGTTCCACTACACCTCCACAATACCACATGCTCTTGCAGTGTTTAGAGGGACAACTGTCTGTGTACCTTTACCTACTTCAGAATTGGAGTTACAGAAACAGCTGTGCCATGACACAGAATTGCTAGATACAACTGTAAACACACCTATTGAACTCACATCACCAGCGCTGCCTGATTTTGGTACCTGTCCTGAACTGTTTGCTGCACTATTTGTCCACGATGCAGTCTGCGTTCCTCCACCTTCTGAGTCGTCATCCCATTCATCGTCCCAATAATCACCGGCCTCATAGGACTGCTGGAAAAGTAAGGTTAAATACGTGAGCTCTGATGGGACTCCATAGACTGCTTCCCATTACACCTTTACAGTCTGCAGCAAAGGTAGAGCTCCGTGCCAGTGTGCCACCATTCAGCAGCACAAGAAGCATGTTGCACTGTACAGTCTACACTTCAGTACACCATAATGTGCAAAAATCAGCAGACCAATGCCAACTTCAGCTTCCTTTGAAAATCTTGCAGAAATTTCATACTGACTTTGGTTCACATGCTACGAACCATTACCCTCCAGCATACAGCATTAAAATTAGTGGAGACTCAGTTATTCAGACTTTCTGAATATCTTCAAATAATTGAATATAATGCACAAATAAGTGCACTGCAAGAATGATGTATTCATCTCAGACTGCTTAACCTTGAAGCTGGAGGCATGATGACCCTTTTAAAAAAACCAGCAATGATTGTACTCCTCATCCAAACAATCACATTTTTGACGCAGATCCATACGCCATATTTTAAGGGACTTAATAGGTGCAGATATTCTATTTTTCAGCATGCAAATATAGGAACCTATAATAACATCATCACTGTGTTAGCAAACCATGCACCTGTTGAGAACTTAATTGCTGTTGTTGCTGATGTTGGTCACCCTGACTGCCCCACGTGTCATGCTCCACGCTCCACTGTTGTGTGGGATCTGTGAATGCTTCTGGCAGAGGTGGTGGAGGCACTGCTGGAGGTTGGCTTCCTTTAACTTCCTAGAAAAGAAATCCTAGTAAGTCCTTCCAAGAAGTATCATTTTGGGCCACACTTTGGCTCAGAGCATTAGTTGCTGCCTCTCACCATGCAGGGCCAGGTCTGATCCTAGGACAGTCTGTGTGAGATTTGTGGTGGACAAAGGACACTGGGATATGTTATGTTGTTTCATATATGTGTGTACAAATGGTGGACTGCAAGGGTTATGTGTATGATGATTTCAGAATTACTGAATCCAGATAGTGCTCCAGCAATAATTCATCCCAGGTGAGAAAAGATATTTGTTAGTGAACCATTAGAAACATTTTGTAAAGTACCAGTTCCTTGTGCAATAAATCTTCTGAGGAAAATGCCAGTTACATTCGATTCAGCTTCACTTCTATTCATACCCAATATGTACTTCTCACTGTCAGTATTTTATTCACATGAACTGCTAGGATTTTGGTTCATTAAGCACACAATTAAAATGTGTTCAATCAACCCTTTGCCACCGGCCATCCGACATACATACGACGCATGTACACCTAACACATTACAAACATTTAGTCAACAAATATATTTATGGAATTTTTTGAGCCATGCTGCATAATCCGTTTTTCCTCCATAAAGTGCCACGTATTTCACAATGTTATAAATTTTGGTTCGTGAAATATTCATATTTTAATAAAATTGAGCATTAAAATGTAAATGTCCAGCTCTGCTGCCAAAGGGTTAATGTCATTAGTTTTCAAGGTCTGCCTATCATTGTCTGATGTCTGTTAACATACTACAATAGCAATTTTTCATCTACTTGAAGTTCAGGTTGAACACATCAAGCATGAAGCCAGTTGTCACAGCTACATAATTATCATGTACATTTCTATAAACTACAGAAGAACATACAGCTGCATCACAGTCTCAGGTGTCACAACAGAGGTAGGACAAAGGATTAACAACAATTCCACTTTATAGTTTCTTTCATGTGACACTGTTCACTACAATATCACATATTTGAGACAATTTCTTGGACAGATACAAAACCTGAAGCTCAGATTCAATATGGTGTATTGCTACTACAAATGGCACCACCATTTATCATCACTTAGTGGCAATACATGAAGCACGTACGGTTCAGTCAGCATAGTGACCAGGTCATGGCCTGGAAGTCTTGAGGAATCACGGTTAGATTCCCTGCAGGTGCAAGAGGTTTAGCACTCCTCCAAGGAGCAGCTATGGGGGCCACCCAGCCCAAGTTCAATGGGAAATGAAGACACTTTCCATGGAGGTTAAGTGGCTGTGGCCTGACACTGACCAACCACACACCCCAATATAATGCACCTTTCACCGTCACCTCCCCAATATGCAATTTACAGCACTAAATCAAAACAAAGCACAGAACTGTTCCTCAGGTACTTATATCATAATATCACACTGAACATTCCTACATGTTTTAATTTGCAAGTGACGATTACTGGAGAGCCAAAACAAAGCAACATCACTTAGAGCCAAATTAGCCACTTTCATACACAGTTGACATGGTGTACAAGAGTTGAAAGTGAAAACATAAGGCATTTCTTTGTAGAATAGTTGTATAAATATGATGCACCTTGATAGACTGCAAATTAATGTTAAAAAAAAAATTAATACATGAACATGAATAAACATTTAATACATGTAAGTGAACAAACTGCAGTACATAACAACAGTTGTGACAACCAATACAGTACATACTTAATGGCAATCAGTACAGCAGCACAGTTCAGAACGTAGAGCAGACGGCACTTCAATGAAGGTCAAGAGCAATTGGTAAGTGGGTAGAGTGCGTTGCGTTCTCCCATACTCCGGTTGGAGACAAATGAATGTGAAACTGTGCAATGGCAATCACAAAAGAGGTCCTGTTCATTTGTGTGAGTAGCAACATACTGCCAATAGGTCTGTGCTCATGTACGTTGTCTCCAGCACATGCTGACAGCGGATCATTATGGGTTACATAGCTATCATACTCCTGATAACTTTGTTTAAAATTTTGGCTCATCTGTCCAACATAACAACGCTCACATGTAGAACAAGTCAATCTGTAAATCCCACTTCTGTGTACTCATTTGTTGTGTAATGTGCCTCTGCAAAATATCGCATATAGTGTTGGTACTAAGGAATGGAACATATATGCTAGTTTCTCTAAGAAAATTAGTAATTTTCCTTATAACTGGGCTATAATACAAAAAAAGTGTCCATTTCTTAGGTGTATGTGATGCATTGTTATGTGGGTTAGCATTATTTATTGTCTGTTATATTCGAAGGTTTAGTTTTGAATGCAAGTGTATGGAGCGTTGTTAGCCTTGGCTATACACTGTACGGTACGGTACGCTACTTGTTTGTTTTCATGTCAAGAAACAGGGAAGTTGGTTCACACATGCGCTGAAGTATGTATATGCTGCTATTCCATATTCTGAGCGATGATATGAAAAGAATTGATGGTTGTATCTATGGTGGTAGTTGTTCAATAAATATGAACTTCAAGAGAGAACTCTTTCTGTATGAGGAGTAAATCAAGGAAATTCATCTGTTCCTTACTGTTGGGTGGTGGTTTGAAGATGACATTCTTGTGCATTTGGTTCATGTTGCTGGGCAGATCTAGATGAACACATGAATCATACATTTATCACACATAACTAGAATGTCATCCACATATCTTGTGTTAAATCTCATCTTTTTAAACTCAAAGTGGCATTTAACAGACATATTTTCACCCAACCTCCTATACAATGGGTCTTTCTTGGGGGTAAAGCAGCCGGGGCATGGCATTGACCACCCACCCCCACCTAACACTGAGGTTAATGAAAGTGTAGAGCTAGAGCTATACCTCTACTCCCCCTCTGGGCCTTCATGGCCTATTAAAGGGTGAACTGTACCTTTACCTTTACCTTTACCTTATACCTAAGGAACAATTTTGTGCATTTGTTGGTTTAGTGCTGTAAAATGGTTATAAAAAATGCACAGACTGAACAATACAAAGTGGACAGCATGCCTTCAAGATGTGCAGAGGGACAGCTTTACCTTTCTTTACTGATAGCTATACAGCGACCAACAACGATTAATATTTAATTCAGTTGTACGGTGATGAACACAGTTCAAACATTGGTCTTTAAATGACCTACATGTACATATGCAAATGCATGTACAAAACACCACCAGAAATTCATTTTATCCATTTAGACAGAGAAATTTACTGCATTTTAAAACATGCTACATAATCTCATCTCACTTTTATTTTCCACAAAATGCCATTTATTTCATAATTGTATCTTTGTATGTTCAAATAATACTCACATTTTTTGTAAGCCATGCACTAAAATTTAAATAAAATCTGGTTATCAGAGGTGGAATTTAGCTATACAGTGACCTACACAGTTCAAATATGAAACTGAGATATTTACAGTGAACCACAGTTCAAATACTCAATTCAGCCACAAAGGTAACTGACATGGGCCAAATATTCAATTCAGCTACACAATGAATGACACAGTTCAAACATTCAATTACTTTATACGATGTGCAACAAAGTCCACATATATCAATTCAGCTTTTCAGTGTTCAATCACAGATTATGAAAAGGAATGTAAAAATTCATCAGCAATACGATTACATGACATTATCTAAAAAACATAAGCAGGCTTTGGTGCTGAACTGAATAGAAGGTCTTTGTCATACTGATGTTCACTGCTGTACAGGTTTTGTTGAATAGTCCAGTCCAAAGAACAATGTATTTCTGGACCTGATAAGCCAAAGAGCATGTGTACACTTTATATCATATCTGAGATAACAAGCCAGTTTCCTTCAAAATTCAAGACCTTCCAGCTGCAGATGGCTGCAAGTTCACATACTGTCCCAGGACAGGTGGAGCAAGGATTAAAAGAGAAAGAAGTCACATTTTGGTCCAACAACACTGATACATTTTTTACTGTGTAATTAGTTATTACTTTTACAGCACTTGCACTGGCACAATAGTTTGTGTACTCAAAATACACACACCCACTATTACATTAACCAACAAATGCACTTACTAAAGTACAATTTATGACAAGTACTAAACTCCTACATGTTCTGGTACTGGTGTGCCATCCTTGGGAGCTTTTTTTAGAATACAGGAATACAGAGAACACCCTCAGGAGTGCATCCTGGTGCCAAAATGTGCAGGAGTTAAATACTTGTCATAAATTATGTTTTGGTTAAGCACATTTGTCGGTGAATGTATTAATTATAACAGTAGGCAGGGTATGACTAACAAAATATACACATACCAAATTGAAAGTTCAAAAGTTGACAGCAGGGCTAAATTGCACACAGCTATATGTGTTATACAGGCAACAGAGATATGTCACACACCTGTCAAAACAGTCATCCAACCGAACAAGAAGATGATGTACAACCATATGATACTCTTGCTTAAGGATCACAGAGATGACTGTGCATGTAATGATGTTCATGACTCATTAAATCAAAACTACATCATCAAGTCATGGAATGTTTCAGGCTTTACATTACATAAGCTGTGCAGTAATGGCAGTGTTATACACTGGGGTCATCTGGAAAGTCTTTAGGTTCTTACAGTGGTGCTGATGAGGTTAAGTCTGCTGTGACATGACAACACACAGACTGGTAAACAGTTTTTCAACATATTTAGGGGGCCTTCTTTCCTCCATCTTTCAGGATTCAAGCAGTCCAAAAACAACAGACTGGGTATGTGAGGAAAGGCAAATGGGGTAGTGAGCTAGTCGGAGTAGTGGTAACGAAACAGCACATCATACTGGGAAGGCTTCCTCCATTTCTGTTTCCAGGACTGGCTCAGGGGAAGGCCACTTTCCCTGTTCATGTTGTTTGGTTGGTGTCCAAAATAAATAGCTTTCCTGGTCATCAGGACTGTAATGTTCTGACATTTGGATGTCATGCTCCCTGCAGAAGCTATGTTCCCCACTTTTGACTTACCCCATTGTCTGAAGCAGAAGTGCTGTTGGTACCTCCACCCTAGTATAACCATACTTCTAGCCATCTAACCATAAACTAAAGTATTGTTACAAATGAGTAGTGAGATCCTGCAGAACAAAGAGGTCATCTTGCCCTCAGCAGACCACAAATAAAATAACATTAGAGGACTATTTCTTTACTGCTTCAACCATATCTGACACTTGATAGTTAACCATCACCCATTTTGACTTATACACCAAATACTAACACCAATGCAGCACCTCTCTTTCACAAACTTCTGTCACATACATTTTCACTCTCTTGACTGTGTGTAACTGAATTCAGAGCAATGTGTCCAAAACCTCACCTCCACATATGCAGCAGGAAAAAGGCCCGTTTGACCTGCTTGATTAACACCTTCCCACCATCCATCTCCAACATTTTGTCGTGTTACAGTGAGAACCTCTCCGGCAGTAATCGACAGTTCTGCAGTTCCAGGTTCCCCAGCAAAGTCATACAGTGCCTGCACCTGAAAGTATGCAGCAGTATTTAGGTATACTAAATGCGCATGAACACTCAATTATGGCCATTAATGAACAGTTTAACTTCAACTCATACGCCAGTGCAACTCCGTTCCAACGATACAAACACTGCTTACGCATACGTGTCAGTTGACACAACCTATATGTATGGAATAAATTTCAAAACATAACCAAAAATATTATACTAAAACGTCAGATTATACTCAAATCACCACAAACAAACGTCACGCTCAGCATTAACCAACATCAGAGTTCTGCTGAATGACATCTCGAAACACACACTAACCTGCATCCCCGCCATTTTGACAATTGACACTTACGTCACGACCGGGGTATGGTCAACACTGACTAACAGCTATCTACACCATCTGCCCACCCACAACGTCTCCACCCCTTTACTGCGTTAGTCAGTGAAATCGGCTGATACACACCCGGGCCGGTGGAGACATCTACTCAGCTGTGCGTTACTGGTGCACATAATTCCCTATAGATGGCACAATACCCCCATTAGGTCACGCATGATACCAATGCCACCAACTAACGTTTCTGTAACTTCGGCGACGGTAGCACGGATTACTCGTATTCAGTGAACCGTTAACCAACATTGGCAGTCACAGATAATACACTTGGAAGTGCTGTTGGAAGATCGTTTAGGATGAAGCCTAAACACAAATCTTGTTAATAATCTAGATGTGAACAAAATGTTTACCAAATTATTGTGAATGAAATAATTAAAAGGTTTGACAAGTTTCTACAAGATCTTAAGAACTATGAATTCCCTTTCTAGATGATATCTTCTAGAAATATGATCGGACACAACAAAGGCACAAGTCCTGAAACCAAAAAAACCAGAATGAACAAAATCCTTACAAATCTCACCTGGGCAGATGAGGCATCCTTTCCACGCAATTCACCAGTTACACTTTTCACTTCATCACCATACACAACAAATGAAAGGAGACTCCCAACACCGTTCATCATTAATGATGTAATGGGGTGCGGCGGTCGGGCGTCCCAACCACCGACACCATTACCTAGAAAGAGTATTCGCTACCACCACTTTGGACACTACTATGACGTATTTCACTAAATATTATATTCTACGACACTACAACATATTACATAAATATATAACACTAAAGAAAGCACAATAACCAAATCAAAATCTAAGGCACGGCATAGGGTACTTCTCCCTCACAAAGATTACAATTTCCTAT
>Ga0123354_10009451_pt1 | contig 14930 bp, 14 predicted proteins | sample TergutLab28metaG_2_FD_97872 | JGI IMG/M metagenome (GOLD analysis project Ga0123354, IMG submission 97872) | Labiotermes labralis P4 segment gut microbial communities from Petit-Saut dam, French Guiana - Lab288 P4 | ecosystem: Host-associated > Arthropoda: Insects > Digestive system > Gut ...
GCAGGCCCGACTGCTGGAGATCACGCCCGCCACGCCCCTGCTGAGCGTCGAGCGCATCGCCTACACGTACAACGACGCTCCCATGGAGCTGCGCCGGGGGCTGTACCGCACCGACACGCACCACTACCGCAACCAGCTCAGTTGATGCCCCCGAAGATGCTTCAAAAAAACCGCCGCGCCAGCCCTCGGCCTGGCGGTCGGCATGCTGCATTGCAATAGAATTTACAGGTTTACCCCTGTCGCCGTCATTCCTTTTTTTCGCAAGAGAACTTTCATGAGCGAAGCCGCCAAGCCCAGGCCCGAATTCCGCAACATCAACATCTTCACCGACGTCACCGGCTACCGGATGCCGGCGGCTGCCATCGTCTCGATCCTGCACCGCGTCAGCGGCGCGCTGATCTTCGTGCTGCTGCCGCTGCTGGTCTGGCTGCTCGACAAGTCGCTGTCCTCGGAAATCTCCTTCAGCCAGTTCACCTCGGCCTTCACCGCCGGGCTGGGGGTCGTGCCGGGCTGGTTCGTCAAGCTCGTCGTGCTGGCGCTGATCTGGGCCTACCTGCACCACCTGCTGGCCGGCCTGCGCCACCTCTACATGGACGCCACCCACCGGGTGACCAAGGAATTCGGCAAGAGCACCGCCCTGGCCACGCTGGCGCTGAGCATCGCGCTGACCGTGGTGCTGGGCGCCAAGCTGTTCGGCCTGTACTGATACACGCACATCCCAGGAGGAATCAAAAATGACTGTCAACTACGGTTCCAAGCGCCCGGTGGTCGGCGCGCACTATGGCCTGCGCGACTGGCTGGTCCAACGCTTTACCGGCGCCCTGATGGCGATCTTCACGCTGATCGTGCTGGCGCAGGTGCTCCTCGGCAGCGGGCCGATGGGCTACGACAAGTGGGCCGGCATCTTCGCCGCCCAGTGGATGAAGGCGCTGACCTTCGCGGTGATCGTGGCCCTGATGTGGCACGCCTGGGTCGGCATGCGCGACATCTGGATGGACTACGTGCACCCGGTGGGCGCCCGGCTGGTGCTGCAAGTGCTGTCCATCGTCTGGCTGCTCGGCTGCGGCGGCTGGGCCGTGCAGGTGCTGTGGCGCCTTTGACCGCCCCACGCTTTCAGGACAAGAAACCCCCCTTTCGATCATGAGTTACACCAAAGATAAAGTCGTCACCCGCAAATTCGACGTGGTGATCGTGGGCGCCGGCGGCTCCGGCATGCGCGCCTCGCTGCAATTGGCGCGCGCCGGCCTGAACGTGGCCGTGCTGTCCAAGGTCTTCCCCACCCGCTCGCACACCGTGGCCGCGCAAGGTGGCGTCGGCGCCTCGCTGGGCAACATGAGCGAGGACAACTGGCACTACCACTTCTACGACACCGTCAAGGGCTCCGACTGGTTGGGCGACCAGGACGCCATCGAGTTCATGTGCCAGGAAGCGCCCAAGGTGGTGTACGAGCTGGAGCACTTCGGCATGCCGTTCGACCGCAACCCGGACGGCAGCATCTACCAGCGCCCGTTCGGCGGCCACACCGCCAACTACGGCGAGAAGCCGGTGCAGCGCGCCTGCGCGGCGGCCGACCGCACCGGCCACGCCATGCTGCACACGCTGTACCAGCAGAACGTGGCCGCGCGCACCACCTTCTTCGTCGAATGGATGGCACTGGACCTGATCCGCGACGCCGACGGCGACGTGGTGGGCGTCACCGCCATCGAAATGGAAACGGGCGACCTGTTCGTGCTGCACGCCAAGACGGTACTGCTGGCCACGGGCGGGGCCGGCCGCATCTTCGCCGCCAGCACCAACGCCTTCATCAACACCGGCGACGGCCTGGGCATGGCGGCGCGCGCCGGCATTCCGCTGCAGGACATGGAGTTCTGGCAGTTCCACCCCACCGGCGTGGCCGGCGCGGGCGTGCTGCTGACCGAAGGCTGTCGCGGCGAGGGCGCCATCCTGCGCAACGCCAACGGCGAGCGCTTCATGGAGCGCTACGCGCCCACGCTCAAGGACCTGGCGCCGCGCGACTTCGTCTCCCGCTCCATGGACCAGGAGATCAAGGAAGGCCGCGGCTGCGGTCCCAACAAGGACTACATCCTGCTGGACATGACGCACCTGGGCGCCGGCACCATCGCCAAGCGCCTGCCCTCGGTGCTGGAGATCGGCCACAACTTCGCCAACGTGGACATCACCAAGGAGTCGATCCCGGTGGTGCCCACTATCCACTACCAGATGGGCGGCATCCCGACCAACCTCTACGGCCAGGTCAGCGTGCCCCGGGACGGCTACTACGACGCGCCGGTCCAGGGCCTGTACGCGGTGGGCGAATGCTCCTGCGTCAGCGTGCACGGCGCCAACCGCCTGGGTACCAACTCGCTGCTGGACCTGCTGGTGTTCGGCAAATCGGCCGGCAACCACATCATCGCCAACCATTCCGAGGGCGCGCACAAGCCGCTGCCCGCCGACGCGGCGGATTACTCGCTGGCGCGCCTGAACCGCCTAGAAGCGGCCGGTAGCGGCGAATACGCCCAGAACATCGCCAACGACATCCGCGCCGCCATGCAAAGCCACGCCGGCGTGTTCCGCACCCAGGCCGGCATGGACGAGGGCGTGCGCAAGATCGCCGAGCTGCGCGAGCGCGTCAACGGCCTGGGCCTGCACGACCATTCGCGCGTCTTCAACATGGCCCGCCAGGAAGCGCTGGAGGTCGACAACCTGATCGAAACCGCGCAGGCCACCATGGTGTCGGCGGCGGCGCGCAAGGAATGCCGCGGCGCGCACACGGTGGTGGACTACGAGCGCCCCGCCGACGATCCGCAGACCCCGCTGGGCCGCGACGACGCCAACTGGATGAAACACACCCTGTGGTCGTCCGAAACCAACAGCCTGAGCTACAAGCCCGTGCGCACCCAGCCGCTGACCGTGGACACCATTCCGCCGAAAGTCCGCACGTTCTGATCTCTAGGAAAACACAATGCAAAAACGCACCTTCAAGATCTACCGCTACGACCCGGACAAGGACGCCAAGCCGTACATGCAGACGGTGGACATCGAGCTCGAGGGCAACGAGCGCATGCTGCTCGACGCGCTCATCAAGCTCAAGGCCAAGGACCCGACGCTGTCGTTTCGCCGCTCCTGCCGCGAGGGCGTGTGCGGCTCCGACGCCATGAACATCAACGGCAAGAACGGCCTGGCCTGCCTGACCAACCTGCGCACGCTCAAGGACCCGATCGTCCTCAAGCCCCTGCCCGGCCTGCCCGTGATCCGCGACCTGATCGTGGACATGACGCTGTTCTTCCAGCAGTACCACTCGATCAAGCCCTACCTCGTCAACGACACCCCGCCTCCCCCCAAGGAGCGCCTGCAATCGCCCGAGGAGCGCGAGGAACTCAACGGCCTGTACGAGTGCATCCTGTGCGCCAGCTGCTCGACCAGCTGCCCTAGCTTCTGGTGGAACCCCGACAAATTCGTCGGCCCCGCCGGCCTGCTGCAGGCCTACCGCTTCATCGCCGACAGCCGCGACCAGGCCACCGGCCAGCGGCTGGACAACCTCGAGGATCCGTACCGTCTGTTCCGCTGCCACACCATCATGAACTGCGTGGACGTGTGCCCGAAAGGGCTCAACCCCGCCAAGGCCATCGGCAAGATCAAGGAGCTGATGGTCCGGCGCGCCGTCTGACGCGACACGGGCAGCAACGGTCATGCAAGCCGCGCTCATCGATCCCCATTCCCTGGGCAAGCTCAAGTGGCGGTGCCGCCGCGGCATGCTGGAAAACGACCTGCTCATCGAGCGTTTTTTCCAGCGCCACGAAGCTGCGCTGACGCAGCGTCACGCCGACGCGCTGGCCCGGCTGATGGACTTGTCCGACAACGACCTGCTCGATCTGCTGCTGCGGCGCAAAGAGCCTGAAAACAACCTCGACACCCCCGACGTCCGCGAAGTGCTTGGCATGCTGCGGCCTCCCCTTCAGCGTCAACCGATTGACGCCCCCTCGCCCGCCAACCTCTGAGAAAGCGACCACAACATGAAACTCTCCGACAACAAGGCCACGCTAGCGTTCTCCAACGGCAGCCCCAGCATCGAACTGCCGGTCTACGAGGGCAACATCGGCCCGGATGTGATCGACATCCGCAAGCTGTACGCCCAGACCGACATGTTCACCTACGACCCGGGCTTCCTGTCCACGGCGGCGTGCCAGTCCACCATCACCTACATCGATGGTGACAAGGGCGAGTTGCTGTACCGCGGCTACCCCATCGAGCAGATCGCCGCCAAGTGCGACTCCCTCGACACCTGCTACCTGCTGCTCAAGGGCGAACTGCCCGACGCCAAGCAGCGCACCGGCTTCCACAAGCTGGTGTCCGAGCACACCATGGTGCACGAGCAGATGCAGTTCTTCCTGCGCGGCTTTCGCCGCGACGCCCACCCCATGGCCGTGCTGACCGGCCTGGTCGGCGCCATGTCGGCCTTCTACCACGACAGCATCGACGTGCACAACGCCGCGCACCGCGAAGTAGCGGCCATCCGCCTGATCGCCAAGATGCCGACGCTGGTCGCCATGGCCTACAAGTACGGCATGGGCGAGCCGTACATGTACCCGCAGAACCACCTCAGCTACGCGGGTAACTTCCTGCGCATGATGTTCGGCACGCCGTGCGCGGAGTACAAGGTCAACCCAGTGCTGGAAAAGGCGATGGACCGCATCTTCATCCTGCACGCCGACCACGAGCAAAACGCCTCCACTTCCACCGTGCGCCTGTGCGGTTCGTCGGGCACCAACCCGTTTGCCGCCATCGCCGCCGGCGTGGCCTGCCTGTGGGGCCCGGCCCACGGCGGCGCCAACGAAGCCTGCCTGAACATGCTGCAAGACATCCAGGCCATGGGCGGCGTGTCCAAGGTCGGCGAGTTCATGGAGAAGGTCAAGGACAAGAACTCTGGCGTGCGCCTGATGGGCTTTGGCCACCGCGTGTACAAGAACTACGACCCGCGCGCCAAGCTGATGCAGGAAACCTGCAACGAGGTGCTGGCCGAGCTGGGCCTGGAAAACGACCCGCTGTTCGCCCTGGCCAAGAAGCTCGAGCAGATCGCCCTGGAAGACGACTACTTCGTGCAGCGCAAGCTGTACCCGAACGTGGACTTCTACTCCGGCATCGTGCAGCGCGCCATCGGCATCCCGGTGCACCTGTTCACCGGCATCTTCGCGCTGGCCCGCATGGTCGGCTGGATCGCGCAGCTCGACGAGATGATCGGCGACCCCGAATACAAGATCGGCCGTCCGCGCCAGCTCTACGTCGGCTCGCCGCGCCGCGACATTCTCTGATCCGGCGGGGCTTGCCCTTTCGGAACAGCTTTTGCAACCCGCCCTTGTGGCGGGTTTTTGTTGACCGCGCCGGCCTCGAACCTCGCGGCATAAAATTTCAATCCCCACGAGACATCTCCCCGCCATGATCGCCAGAACGCTGTACGACAAGATCTGGGACGAGCACGTCGTCCACACCGAGGAGGACGGCACCGCCGTGCTCTACATCGACCGCCACCTGGTGCATGAAGTCACCAGCCCGCAGGCTTTCGAGGGGCTGCGCCAGAACGGCCGCAAGGTCTGGCGCACCAGTTCCGTGGTCGCCACCGCCGACCACAACACCCCCACCACCGGCTGGGAGCGCGGCCTGGACGGCATCGACGACCCGATCAGCAAGGAACAAGTCGTCACGCTGGACGCCAACATCAAGTCGGTGGGCGCGGCGGCGTACTTCCCCTTCCTGCACCAGCGCCAGGGCATCGTGCACGTGATCGGCCCCGAAAACGGCGCCACTCTGCCCGGCATGACGGTGGTCTGCGGCGACAGCCACACCAGCACGCACGGCGCCTTCGGCGCGCTGGCGCACGGCATCGGCACCAGCGAGGTTGAGCACGTGCTGGCCACCCAGACCCTGCTAGCCAAGAAGGCCAAGAACATGCTGGTGCGCGTCAACGGCAAGACCGCGCCGGGCGTGTCGGCCAAGGACATCGTGCTGGCCATCATCGGCAAGATCGGCACCGCCAGCGGCACCGGCTACACGATCGAATTCGCCGGCGACGCGATCCGCGCCCTCAGCATGGAAGGCCGCATGACGGTCTGCAACATGGCCATCGAAGCCGGCGCGCGCGCCGGCCTGGTGGCGGTGGACGACAAGACCATCGACTACCTCAAGGGCCGCCTGCTGGCGCCCGGCACCGACCCGGTGAGCGGCAAGTTCACCGGCGGCCCCGAATGGGACCAGGCCGTGGCCTACTGGAAAACGCTGCACTCGGACGCCGGGGCCGCCTTCGACGCCGTGGTCGAGCTGGACGCCGCGCAGATCGTGCCGCAGGTCACCTGGGGCACCAGCCCGGAAATGGTGCTGGGCATCGACGCCCGCATCCCCGACCCCGATAAGGAAAAAGACGCCAACAAGCGCGGCGCCATCGAACGCGCCCTCACCTACATGAGCCTGCCGCCCGACAAGGCGATGAGCGACATCGCCATCGACAAGGTGTTCATCGGCAGCTGCACCAACAGCCGCATTGAGGACATGCGCGAAGCCGCCGCCGTGGTCAAGCGGCTGGGCCGGCGCGTGGCGCCCAACGTCCGGCAGGCGCTGGTGGTGCCCGGCTCCGGCCTGGTGAAGAAACAGGCCGAGGCCGAGGGGCTGGACAAGATCTTCAGCGCCGCCGGCTTCGAGTGGCGCGAGCCCGGTTGCAGCATGTGCCTAGCGATGAACGCCGACCGCCTGGAACCCGGCGAACGCTGCGCCTCCACCAGCAACCGCAACTTCGAAGGCCGCCAGGGCAACGGCGGGCGCACCCATCTGGTCAGCCCGGCCATGGCGGCGGCGGCGGCGGTGCATGGTCATTTCGTCGATGTGCGTCGATTTTCTTAACCCACTGAGCAGGAGATCATCATGAAGAAAGCGTTTTTGTTCATCGCCGTCGCGCTCGTGCTAGCCGGCTGCAACACCGTGCAAGGCGCGGGCAAGGACATCCAGAAGGCCGGCACCGCGGTCGAAAACGCGGCCAAATAAGGCCGTGGCGCGCAGGCCGGAGCACTGAAGTCCCTGGATTGCTTCGCTGCGCTCGCAATGACGGGATGCCCCGTCCCCGTCATTGCGAGGAGCGAAGCGACGAAGCAATCCAGCCGCGTGCCCCGATGTGCGTGCCCCCACCCGATTCATTGAGCATCCCATGGACAAGTTCACCGTACACCAGGGCCTGGTGGTTCCGCTCGACCGCGAGAACATCGACACCGACGCCATCATCCCCAAGCAATTCCTGAAGTCGATCAAGCGCACCGGCTTCGGCCCGAACCTGTTCGACGCCTGGCGCTACCTAGACAAGGGCGAGCCGGGCATGGACCCGGCCAGCCGCAAGCCCAACCCCGACTTCGTGCTCAACCAGCCGCGCTACCGGGGCGCGTCGATCCTGCTGGCACGCAAGAACTTCGGCTGCGGCTCCAGCCGCGAGCACGCGCCCTGGGCGCTCCAGCAGTACGGCATCCGCGCGCTGATCGCGCCCAGCTATGCCGACATCTTCTTCAACAACTGCTTCAAGAACGGCCTGCTGCCGATCACGCTGCCCGAAAGCGCCGTGGCCAAGCTGTTCGACGAAGTGGCGGTGTTTCCCGGCTACCAGCTCACCGTCGATCTGGAGCGCCAGCTCGTCATCAAGCCCGACGGCAGCCAGATCGCCTTCGACGTGCAGCCGTTTCGCAAGTACTGCCTGCTGGGCGGCTTCGACGACATCGGCCTGACGCTGCGCCACCGCGACAAGATCAAGGCCTTCGAGGCCAACCGCCTGGCCGGCAAGCCATGGCTGGCGCATACGCTGAACGCCACGTCCTGACAAGAAACTCCTCATTCAAATTCAAGACCGTTCAGCCTGAGCTTGTCGAAGGCCCGCGCAGGGCTTCGACAGGCTCAGCCCGAACGGTTCTTATTGAATGAACGCCCATCGGCATGAAGCATCGGAACCCCACCCCATGAAAATCGCAGTTCTCCCCGGTGACGGCATCGGCACCGAAATCGTCGCCGAAGCCGTCCGCGTCCTGGACGCGCTGGACCTGAAACTTGAAACCGAGACCGCGCTGGTCGGCGGCGCCGCCTACGACGCGCACGGACATCCGCTGCCCGAATCGACCCTCAAGCTCGCCAGAGAGGCCGACGCCGTGCTGTTCGGCGCCGTGGGCAACTGGAAGTACGACCAACTGGAACGCCACCTGCGCCCCGAGCAGGCCATCCTGGGCCTGCGCAAGGCGCTCGGCCTGTTCGCCAACTTCCGTCCCGCCATCTGCTACCCGCAGCTCACGCACGCCAGCAGCCTGAAGCCGGAACTGGTGGCCGGGCTGGACATCCTCATCATCCGCGAGCTGACGGGCGACATCTACTTCGGCCAGCCGCGCGGGCGGCGCGTGGCCGCCAACGGCCACTTTCCCGGCGCCGAGGAAGCCTTCGACACCATGCGCTACACGCGCCCGGAAATCGAGCGCATCGCCCGCGTCGCCTTCGAGGCGGCGCGCCAGCGCGGCAAGCGCGTCACCAGCGTGGACAAGGCCAACGTGCTGGAGACCTCGCAGTTGTGGAAAGACGTGATGATCAAGGTGCACCGAGATTATGCCGACGTGCAGCTCGAGCACATGTACGTCGACAACGCCGCCATGCAGTTGGTCAAGGCGCCCAAGAAGCTCGACGTCGTGGTCACCGGCAACCTGTTCGGCGACATCCTGAGCGACGAGGCCGCCATGCTCACCGGCTCCATCGGCATGCTGCCCTCGGCCAGCCTGAACGAGAAAAAGCAGGGCCTGTACGAACCCAGCCACGGTAGCGCCCCCGACATCGCCGGCAAAGGCGTGGCCAACCCGCTGGCCACCATCCTCAGCGCCGCCATGATGCTGCGCTTCTCGCTGGGCCAGAGCGCAGCCGCCGAGCGCATCGAAAGCGCCGTCAAGCAGGTGCTGGCCCAGGGCCTGCGCACGCCCGACATCTGGAGCGAAGGCACCACCAAGGTCGGCACGCGGGAAATGGGCGACGCGGTGGTCAAGGCGCTGGGGTGAAATAACACTCTCTGCGCGTTGTTGCACTTGGCGTGGACTGGCCGGCGGCCGCATGCGCGCAACCACTCACTTTGTGCGCGAATACAGCGCCCCACGGATCGGGTCCGCGCGCTCAGGCGCCGACGGGGTCATGGCCACTTTTGCCGCGGCGCCGATGCCCCTGCGCTAGAATGCGCCCACGATGAACGCGCCCTATCGCTTCGATCCGCTCGCCCTGGCCGCTGCGCCAGGCGTTGGCGCGCGTTCTGAGAGCCTGTTTGCGATCCCAACAAGCTCCAAGACCACGATCGCCAAGAAAGGCTGACCCGCCTTCGGTTCGTCGTGCGCGCCGCCTCCGGAGCCAGACGAGCCCGGCAGGTCAAACTGAAAATTTTGTTTGAAAGGCGCGAAAGCACATGAAAGTCGGTAACACGGTGGGCCTCGTCGGATGGCGCGGCATGGTGGGCTCGGTCCTGATGGACCGCATGGTGGCCGAGAAGGACTTCGACCTGATCGAGCCGGTGTTCTTCTCCACCAGCAACGCTGGCGGGCAGGCGCCCGCCATGGCCAAGAACGAGCACAAGCTCAAGGACGCCAGCGACATCGCGGCGCTCGCCCAATGCGACGTGATCATCACCTGCCAGGGCGGCGACTACACCAGCGAGGTGTTCCCCAAGCTGCGCGCGGCCGGCTGGAAAGGCCACTGGATCGACGCCGCCAGCTCCCTGCGCATGAAGAACGACGCGGTCATCATCCTCGACCCGGTGAACCTGCCGGTAATCAAGAACGCGCTGGCCAGGGGCGGCAACAACTGGATCGGCGGCAACTGCACCGTCAGTTGCATGCTGATGGGCGTGGGCGCGCTGTACAAGGCCGGCCTGGTCGAGTGGATGAGCACGCAGACCTACCAGGCCGCCAGCGGCGGCGGCGCGCAGCACATGCGCGAGCTGCTGACGCAGTTCGGCACGCTCCACGCCGAGGTGCGCGAGCTACTGGCCGACCCCAAGAGCGCGATCCTGGAAATCGACCGCCGGATCATCGCCAAGCAGCGCGCCCTGAGCGCGGATGAAACCGCCAATTTCGGCGTGCCCCTGGGCGGCTCGCTGATTCCCTGGATCGACAAGGACCTGGGCAACGGCGTCAGCCGCGAGGAATGGAAAGGCATGGCCGAAACCAACAAGATCCTCGGCCTGGGCGAAGGCTTCGGCTCGGCCCCAATCCCGGTGGACGGTTTCTGCGTGCGCGTGGGCGCCATGCGCTGCCACAGCCAGGCGCTGACCTTCAAGCTGAAAAAGGACGTGCCGGTGGCCGACGTCGAGGCCATGATCGCTGCCGACAACGCCTGGGCCAAGGTGGTGCCCAACACTCGCGAGGCGACGATGCGCGAGCTGACGCCGGTGGCCGTGACCGGCACGCTGACCATCCCGGTGGGCCGCATCCGCAAATTGACAATGGGGCCGGAGTATCTGGGCGCCTACACCATCGGCGACCAGCTCCTGTGGGGTGCCGCCGAGCCGCTGCGGCGCATGCTGCGCGTGCTGCTCGAGGCCTGATCAAACAGCGGCGAGCGGCCCGGGGAAAGGCCGCCCGTTGCCCCAAGGCAACACGACAAGAACAGATTGGAAGCAACAGCAGGCCGCCGGGATATTTATGCAGTGTCTCAGCTTGTCAGTCTAATTCGTTGATGTTATTGTCAATTTTCAATTTTGCTTGGCGCGGTTCGACCTGGCCACCACTTCCTATGCACCACAAAACCGTCATGACTTCAGGGCAATTGATTGACTGCGGCGACACCCGCCGCCGGCGCTGGAAGACAACGGTTCTGACGTCGGCTGTCGCGCTGGCGTTGCTTGGCGCGGGCATCGATGCCCAGGCCGTGGCGCTGGGCGCCGCGACCGTGCGGTCGGCGCTGGGCGAGTCGCTACGCGCCGAGATCGAGGTGCCGCAGATTTCGTCCGAGGAAGCGGCCAGCTTTCAGGCCGCCGTGGCTCAGCCGCCAGCTTTTCTCGCCGCCGGCCTGGAATACACCCCGGCGCTGGCCGGCGCGCGCATCACCTTGCAGCACCGCGCCAATGGCGAGGCCTATCTGCGACTGGTTAGCGATCACGCCATCAACGAACCTTTCCTCAGTGTGGTGATCGAGGCCAGTTGGGCCAATGGCGGCCACATCCTGCGCGACTACACCATGCTGGTCGATCCGCCGGCCCGCGCCGCGCCGCCGCCAGCGGCGGTAACGCCGCCGGTGGCCGAACCGCCGCGCCAGGTCGCGCCGCCGCCGGCGCCTGCCGCCGTCGAGTCGATCGCGCCCGCGCCTGTGCCCGTCCCTGCGCCCGCGCCGCGCCGCCCGGCGCCCGTGGTCGTGGCGGCGCCCCGCCCTGCCGCCCCGCTCGCTCCCGCTGGCGACGGCGCGCAAGTCACCGTGCAGCGCGGCGACACGGCCACCGGCATCGTCACCGCGCACCCGATCGAGGGCGTGTCGCTCGACCAGATGCTGATCGCCCTGCTACGCGCCAACCCGAAAGCCTTCGTCAGCGGCAACGTGAACCGGATGCGGGCCGGCGCCGTGCTGGACCTGCCGAGCACCGAGCAAGCCAGCGCCATTTCGCCCCAGAGCGCCCGGCGCCAAGTCGTGGCGCAGGCGCGCGACTTCAACGCCTACCGCCGCAGCGTGGCCCAGAATGTGCACGACGCCGGCGTCGCCTCCGCCGGGCGCAGCGCCTCGGGCAGCGTGCAGGCGCGGGTGACGGAAAGCCGCCCGCCAGCCACCAGCCCGGACCGCCTGACGGTGTCGCGCGGCGGCTCGGCCCACGGCGCCGAGGCGGCGGCGGCCCAGTCGCGCCAGGCCAAGGAACAAAGCGAGCGCGTGGCCGAGCTGGACCGCAACCTCAAGGAAATCGACGCCTTGCGCCAGGCCGCTGCCGCTGGCGGTTCGGCGTCCACCGGCGCCGCGCCGGGTATCAGCGTGCCGACGGTCGCGGTGCCGGGCACCGCAACGCCAGCCTCGGCGCCGGTCGCAGCCGCAGCGCCCGCCTCGGCGGCCGAACCCGCGGCCAGCGCGGCACCCGCCAAGGTCGTGCCGGCGCCAGTGCCGGCCCCGGCCCCGAAGCTCACGCCCGCGCCCGTGGAAGAGCCGAGCTTCCTGGACGCGCTGATCGAAAACCTGTGGCTGTCGATCGCGGTGGCGGTGGTGGTCGTGCTGCTGGCCATCTACGGCATCCTGCGCATGCGCCGGCGCAAGAAAGAAAACGCCCTGCTGAGCAGTTCTTTCAACGAGAGCAACTTGCAGCCCGACTCGTTCTTCAACACCGGCGGCGGCCAGCGCGTCAACACGCTGGAGGACAACGCCGCCAGCAGCACCTCCCTGGCCTACTCGCCCAGTCAGCTCGACGCGGCGGGCGACGTCGATCCGGTGGCCGAGGCCGATGTGTACCTGGCCTATGGCCGCGACATGCAGGCCGAGGAAATCCTCAAGGAAGCCCTGCACACCCATCCGGAGCGCATTTCCATTCACCGCAAGCTGGCTGAAATCTATGCCAAGCGCCGCGACGCCCGCGCGCTGCAAACCATCGCGGTGGACGCCTTCGACGTGTCGCACGGCGAAGGCTCAGCCTGGCAGGCCATCGCCGCGCTGGGCAGCGAGATCGACCCCGACAACCAGCTCTACAAACCCGGCGGCGCGCCCGCACCGGAGTCGGAGTGCGCCCGCCCCGACACCGTGCCGGTGCCCGACGACCGGCCCGCCCCCCCCGGGGACTTGCCGCCCGCCGCCCACCTGAAATCGGACGCCCCCCCGGCCACCGTTCCGGTCGACCTGGACCTGGATCTGGACCTGGATGCCCTGCTCGCGGACTCGGTCGTCGCCGCCAGCCTGGGCAGCAGCATCCCGCCGACCGACGACGATGCGGGCCTGGACTTCACGCCGCCGTCCCGGCTGGATCCGGTGGCTCCGGCCGCCGCCGCACCCAACGCGGACAACCGCCCTTCGGGGATGATCGAGTTCGACATGGACGCGCTGTCGGCGAACCCCGATTCGCGCTCCGGCGTCGACGTGCCCACCACGCAGCCGCCCGAGGCCGACGACGATCCGCTCGGCACCAAGCTGTCGCTGGCGCAGGAGTTCCGCGCCATCGGCGACAACGAAGGCGCGCGCAGCCTGCTCAAGGAAGTCATCGCCGAGGCTTCGGGCGCGCTCAAGACGCGCGCCGAGCGCTTCCTGGCCGAACTGGGCTGACCGCCGCCGCCCTGTGTCTGCTCACCGGCGCCTTCGTGGCGCCGGTTTTGGTTTTATCCCTGAAAATCGCTCCGTGAGAATCGCGCTCGGCCTCAGCTACCTCGGCGCCGCCTACCAGGGCTGGCAAAGCCAGCCTTCGGCGCGCACGGTGCAGGACCGGCTGGAACACGCCCTGGCCTGCTTTGCCACCACGCCGATCGCCACGCTTTGCGCCGGTCGCACGGACGCGGGGGTGCACGGCCTGATGCAGGTGGTGCACTTCGACACCGAGCTGGCGCGCGAACCCTTTTCCTGGGTGCGCGGCACCAACCGCTTCCTGCCGGCGGACATCGCGGTGCAGTGGGCGCGGCCCGTGCCCGGCGACTTTCACGCCCGCGCCAGCGCGCTCGCCCGCCGCTACGCCTACATCGTGCTCGAATCGCCGGTCCGGCCCAGCTTGGATGCGGGCCGCGCGGGCTGGGTGTTCCGCCCGCTCGACGGCCCGGCGATGCACGCCGCGGCCCGGCACCTGCTCGGCGAGCACGACTTCAGCTCCTTTCGCGCCAGCGCCTGCCAGGCGCTGTCGCCCGTCAAGCACCTGCGGCGCATCGACATCCGCCGCCAGGGCGCGTACTGGCGTTTCGATTTCGAGGCCAACGCCTTCCTGCACCACATGATCCGCAACATCATGGGCTGCCTGCTGCGCGTCGGCCAGGGCCTGGAGCCGCCGCCGTGGATGGCCGACGTGCTGGCGGCGCGCGACCGCGACGCCGCCGCGCCCACCTTCGCGCCCGACGGGCTGTACTTCCTGGGGCCGGTGTACGACCCGCGCTGGGGGCTGCCCGAACGCAGCGCCGCCTATGATTGGCTCCCATGCCCCTGACCACCCGCCGAACCCGCATCAAGATTTGCGGCCTGACCCGCGAGCAAGACGTGGACGCCGCCGTGGCCGCGGGCGTCGACGCGGTCGGCTTCGTGCTCTACCCGCCCAGCCCGCGCTACGTCGCGCCAGCGCGCGCCGCCGCGCTGGCGCGCCGGCTGCCGCCGCTGGTCACGCCGGTGCTGCTGTTCGTCAACGCCCAGGCGGCGGAGGTCATGGCCGCCAGCGCCACCGTGGCGGGCGCCGTGCTGCAATTTCATGGGGATGAAACGCCCGCCGATTGCGCCGCCCTGGCCCGCCCTAGCGCCCGCCTCTGGTGGCGGGCAGCGCGCATTCCGGCTGGGGCCGCGCCCTTCGACTTGCTAAAATTCGCCCACGACTATGCCTCGGCCCAGGCTCTTTTGCTCGACGCCCACGTCGACGGATTCGGCGGAGGCGGAAAGACATTCGATTGGTCACGACTGCCACCAAGCGTTCCCGCTCACCTCGTCTTGTCTGGTGGGTTGACGCCTGCAAACGTGGGCGATGGCATCGCCGCCCTGCGCGGGCGCGGTCTGTCGCTCGCGGTTGACGTTTCCTCCAGCGTCGAAGCCACCAGCCCTGACGGCCAGCCCCTGAAAGGCCTCAAGGACGCCGGCAAAATCCACCAATTCGTCGCCGCCGTGCGCGCGGCGGACCAATCCCACCGCTCGAATCCTTCATGACCGACTACCACCAACCCGACGCCGGCGGCCACTTCGGCATCTACGGCGGCAGTTTCGTTTCCGAAACCCTCACCTACGCCATCGACGAGCTGAAGGAGGCCTAC
>Ga0123354_10009455_pt1 | contig 14924 bp, 14 predicted proteins | sample TergutLab28metaG_2_FD_97872 | JGI IMG/M metagenome (GOLD analysis project Ga0123354, IMG submission 97872) | Labiotermes labralis P4 segment gut microbial communities from Petit-Saut dam, French Guiana - Lab288 P4 | ecosystem: Host-associated > Arthropoda: Insects > Digestive system > Gut ...
ATTCTTGTAAAACACAGAGTATCAATGTAGATGACCATTTTCGTGAGGTCACGAAAATGGTCGGATTAGGTAGCGGCGCTGTGCGTGAGGTAGTTGACATCATGCTAACCCGCTATGCATGCTATTTGATAGCACAAAATGGTGATCCTAAAAAAGAAGAGATCGCCTTCGCACAGAGCTACTTTGCTATACAAACACGCAAAACAGAATTGATCGAGGAGCGCATCAATTTATTATCCCGTCTTGAAACAAGGGAAAAGTTGAAAGAAGCAGAGAAGCAGCTTTCGCAAAATATTTACGAGCGAGGAGTTGATGATAGAGGATTCGGGCGCATTCGTTCAAAAGGCGATACGGCATTGTTTGGCGGACATACTACGGAAGACATGAAAAACCGTTTAGGAATTAAATCAAATCGTGCATTAGCCGATTTTTTGCCTACATTAACTATTGCCGCCAAGAACTTGGCAACAGAAATGACTAATTATAATGTGGAAGAAAAAAATTTATTCGGGGAACAGTCCATTTCGGACGAACATGTACAAAACAATAAAACCGTTCGCGAGACGTTAAAAAAACGGGGAATAAAACCTGAAGAACTTCCTGCTGCCGAAGATATTAAAAAATTGGAGCGGCGTGTGGCAAACGATGAAAAATTCATCGAAAAGACAACGCGAAAATTACCTAAAAAAAAGTAATATGGACAACTACAACATACATTCGTCAACCGTCAGCGAGAAAGAAAAGGAGTTTGAGAACGCGCTTCGTCCTTTATCGTTCAAGAGTTTCAGCGGACAGGATAAAATCGTTGAAAACCTAAAAGTATTCGTTACAGCTGCCCGTCGGCGGGGTGAAGCGCTTGATCATGTCCTTTTACATGGACCTCCGGGGTTGGGAAAAACGACGCTTTCGAACATTATCGCTAATGAATTGAACGTCGGCTTTAAGACGACTTCCGGTCCGGTATTGGACAAACCCGGCGATTTGGCTGGCGTACTGACTTCGCTGCAACGGAACGATGTGCTGTTCATCGACGAAATCCATCGTTTAAGTCCGGTTGTGGAGGAATATTTGTATTCGGCAATGGAGGATTACCGGATTGACATTATGATTGACAAAGGTCCCAGCGCACGTTCTATTCAGATTGTGCTGGAACCTTTCACTTTGGTTGGAGCGACAACGCGAAGCGGTTTGCTGACTTCGCCCCTCCGCGCTCGTTTCGGGATTAATCTGCATCTGGAATATTACGATGCAGAAACATTGACGTTCATCGTTAAACGTTCTGCAGGAATTTTGAATGTTCCCTGTAGCGATGATGCAGCCAAAGAAATTGCTTCTCGAAGCCGGGGAACGCCGCGTATTTGCAACGCCCTTTTGCGGAGAGTGCGCGACTTCGCCCAAGTCAAGGGTAGCGGCTCCATCGACAAGGACATTGCTTGTTTTGCTCTGGAAGCGTTGAATATCGACAAGTATGGTTTGGACGAGATCGACAACAAAATTCTATTGACCATCATTGATAAATTTGAAGGCGGTCCGGTGGGACTAACGACTATCTCTACCGCTTTGGGTGAAGACCCCGGAACTCTTGAAGAAGTGTATGAGCCTTTTCTCATCAAAGAAGGGTTTATCAAACGCACGCCGCGAGGACGCGAAGCAACTGCTCTGGCTTTTCAGCATTTGGGACGAAACCGGACGGAACAGCAGGGGTATTTGTTTTAACAAATATTAAGAGTTTGGATTCAGTCAAATCCCATGCTAAGTCCGTAGTAAGTCCGTAGTAAGTCCGCTTACACTGTAATTAACATATTTTAAATACAAAGAAGGTGTGAATGTCCGCACCTCGGCGGAAGCGGAGCGATACGCAATTGTCATTGCGGGCGGAGCGGAGACCCACAATCTCCTGAGAAAGCCTGCTACACGTCACCCGTTACCGGTCACTAATCTGATTACAAGCATGTTGTTTAATAAGGAATTTTGTCATACACCTTCCTATTTTCATTGATTAATTCTTTGTTTCTTCAACAAGAGAGTCTATTGATTTTTCAAGCCTCAATTCTTTGCCGTCAAAAACGGCATAAGAGAAATGTTGCAGCCAATCGCCGATAATCATCATTCGGGTTTTTGAGTTCAACATCAAGTCCAATAAAAGATGGCGATGCCCGAAAATAAAACAGTCGATTTCAGGATGTGTCTGGATATAGGATTTAGCATAAAGAACCAAATGTTCTTTGTCTTCGCCGAAATAAGGCAATGGGTGAAGCAACTCTTTCCTGCGGCTGTGATATGCCCAAGTATTCCCCAGCATAATTCCAAAATCGGGATGGAGCAGTCGGTAAAGAATCTGACAAATGCGGTTGTGGAATATCCAACGAATGAACTTGAATGAATGGGAGTAATCGCCTAATCCGTCGCCGTGAGCCAGATAAAAAGTTTTGCCGTCGATTTCCGTTATCAAAGGTTTTTTGTGTAGAACAAGACCGATTTCCTCCGGTAGATAATCATATACCCAAATGTCATGATTGCCTGTGAAATAGTGAATTTCAATTCCAGCGTCGCTCAGTTCCGCAAGTTTTCCAAGAAACCGGGTGAAACCGCGAGGTACCGAGTGTTTGTATTCGAACCAAAAATCAAAAATATCACCCAGCAAATACAAGGCTTTAGCTTCTTCTTTAATAGAATCCAGCCAACGAACCAGTCGTTTTTCCCTTTCACGCGAGTCTCCGAAAACAGGAGAACCCAAGTGCATGTCGGAAATGAAATAGATTTTATCTTTCACATTCACTTATAAAAATCCAAGTTCTAATTTTGCCTCTTCGCTCATCAGACCAGAATGCCATTCCGGTTCAAAAACGAGTTTTATTTCCACATTGCTAATTCCTGGAATGGATTCGAGTCTTGTTTTTACATCATCAACAATGAAATCAGCTACCGGACAACCCGGAGCAGTCAAAGTCATCGTTATAGTTATGTTCTTTTCATCGTCGATGTCCACACCGTAAACCAAGCCTAAATCATATATATTGACCGGTATTTCAGGGTCATAAACCGTCCTCAACATTTTGACGATTTGTTCCTCTATTTCCAACAGATTATTCTCCATATTTTCTTAACTAAATAAAAGGCAAATATAAAAAATATCCGGCACATATTCTAAAATTTCAATAAATAGGAACTGATTTTTAAAAAATCAAAATAATTATAGTATATTTGTGTTGGGAGCATCAATAATAAAGTTAAATAAAAATTATTCAAAAAAAAATCAAAGTCATGCAACGTTTGGGAGACTTTTTTCATCAATAATATAAAATGGATTTTCATTCGCCTGATGAGCGGCTAATAGTTGCCGGGTGCAAAAAAAATGAATCCTGGGCAAGAAAGAAATTGTATGAGCTTTACGCTCCTGCAATGTTAGGTGTTTGCGCCCGTTACACGAATGATTATGAAGATGCAAAAGATGTTTTACATGAGGGGTTTATCAAGATTTTTAAAAAGATAAATACCTATTTGGGTGAAGGTTCTTTGGGTGGATGGATGCGGCGTATTTTTGTTACAACGGCGCTTGAGTTTTTGAGAGATGGCGGCTCCCAAGTGTATGCGGATATTGTTGAATATGAAGACAAACTTGAAACTGTTGAGATTTCTGTAGTAGAAAAATTATCTGTAGATGAAATTTTGAAATGTATATCCGAATTACCCAAGGGTTATCAGTTGGTTTTTAATATGTATGCAGTGGAAGGTTATTCTCATGCCGAAATTGCTAAAATGTTAAACATTAAAGAAGGAACTTCCCGTTCCCAATTTGCCCATGCGAGACAGTTATTACAAGATAAGATACAAAAATTACATATTCTTACGAATACAGAAAACAAATATGGATAAGGAAAAAGACCTTTTTAACGAGGTTGTTAAAGAAAAATTAACAAACTATTCGTTGCCCATCGACGATGATTCATGGGGAAAGATAGAGGAACGGTTGAATCCTGCTCCCCATGGAAAAGTGCAAAGAAAATGGATTGCTGCATTTGCTGTTGCAGCAAGTATTGCTTTGTTATTTGTATTATCTCCGTTAAACAAAAGAACGCATCAACATGAAGCATCAAACCGATTATCCAATCATGAAAAAACAATTATTCAGAATGTACCTGAAAAAGGAGCCGGTCAATCGGTTTTATCACAAAATAACGTACCTCCGAAAGTTTCCTCTATGAAGTCCAAAATTTCCAACCATTTGGCAGAAAATAACCTTACAGATGAGGTGATTCCTGTGAAAGAGACTCCGGAAGAAAATTCATCCGCTCCTGTGAAAGAGGAAACTACTGCGAAGAAAAACCATCCCCTTTCCGTTAAATCCTCTTCTGATTTTGAAAAAGAAACGCCAATGCCGGTAATCAAACGTAAAAAACGGCAAAGTATCCGATTTTCTTTCGGTTCCGGTGGAAACTTGATAGCTGAAAATAATGCAAATCCGAAAACTTTTGAAGAAAACCCTAATTCCGACTTTGTCTATTTTAGAGCAGCCACTCAAGCGGTAAACGATTCAAGAACAAACGATATTTTATCATCTGAAAATTATCCGGATGTGAGTTATCATTTGCCTTTGTCATTTGGGATAACGATGAAAAAGGATTTGAACCCAACGTTCGCTATTGAAAGCGGTATTACCTATACATTTCTCGAAACAACTTTCAACAGGAATTCTCCTAAAAGTTCGGCGAATTTACAGTTGCATTATATCGGGATTCCGTTGAATTTACATACTCGCCTCTTCGCTGACCGTTTATCTCAATGGGAAGTATATATTTCAATGGGTGGTATGGTAGAAAAGGGCGTTCTATCGCATTTTACACAAAAAAACTATTATAATGATAATTCTGTTTTGTCAATCACATCCAACGAGAAAATTGAAGGATTACAATGGTCGGCAGGTCTCTCGCCCGGAATTGATTATAAGATTTATAAGAATTACAGTATTTATTTGGAACCGAAGGTAAGTTATTATTTTGAAAATGATCAACCGGTCAGCGCTCGAACAAAACATCCGGTAGTTATCGGAATAAATGCCGGAGTGAGATACTTATGGAAATGAAAACAATTTATTTATTAATTTAATTATATTTGTGGAGTTATGAAAAAAACATTTTTTTTATTTTTTCTTGTTGGGCTACTTGGAGGGTGCAGCTACAACTATAAAGAAACGGTCACCTATAAGATTAATGAACCTGTATTTATGTCGATGAGTGAATTTAGAAATTCGGTAAAAGTAACAAATGAACAACATCAAATTAGCAATTATGGAAAGATATGTTTTTATAATGGTTTTTTATACATTTCAGAGTCGGAAGTGGGAATTCATATTATTGACAACACAAATCCTTCCCAACCTCGTATTGTCGGATTTATCGAATTGGTAGGAAATGCCGATTTAGCTATCCGGAACAATATATTGTATGCCGATTCCTATATTGATTTAGTATGGTTTGACATCACCGACCCTGCCAATCCAAAATTGAAAGGACGGTTAGAAAATGCGTTTCCCGAAGCTTTGCCTGTGATTGATAATCCATACGGATATGATTACAGCATGTGCTATCCGGCAGACGGAAATAAAAAAGGCGTAGTTGTGGGATGGACTTTAACAAATCGAACTCAAAAAATGGATAATCAGAATACTACAGGAGGCGTCGCTTTTTATAATAATTCTACTTATGCCGCCTCAGCAGATAAAAGCGCTTCTCAAAGCACGGGTGTCAACGGTTCCATGTCGCGCTTTGCCCTGTACAACGATTATTTGTATGCTGTTATCAATTCGCAAATGTGTATCTTTGATTTGAAAACAAGTCAAACTCCAACGAAAATAGATGGTAATTCATTTTATATAGGTAATGTCGAAACTATTTTCAGTTATAAAGACAATCTATTTTTGGGTATGCCGACCGGAATGGCAATTTATTCGGTTGAAAATCCGACAACGCCTGTCTATTGCTCTTCTATAATGCATATTTGGGGCTGCGACCCTGTAGTGGTAGATAATGATTTGGCTTACGTGACGGTTCATTCCGGCAATTTATGCGGGCAAACAGCCAATGAATTATCTATTACAGATGTTAGCGATGTATATAACCCGAAAGTTTTGGCTACATATTCGATGGTGAATCCGAAAGGCTTGGGAATCGACAATAATGCATTGTTTTTATGCGACGATGGATTGAAAGTTTTTAAACTGAGCGATCCACAAACGCTTATGGCAAATCAAATTGCTCATCAAAAAGGAATGGATGGATATGATGTAATTCCTTTTGACAATGTATTGATGATGGTTGCCGATAATGGACTGTATCAGTATGATTATTCGAATATAAATAATATCAAGCAATTAAGTGTAATCCCTATAACTAAAAAATAAAAATTCATTTTCTTATCTGTATGTTCCGAAATTCACAATCGAATACGGAATCACATTGAATGAAACGTTAAAGCAGTTAGGAATGGGAATTGCATTTTCGGATTTAGCTGATTTTTCCGGTATTTCGGATACAACCCCTCAAAAGGTAGTTTTTCGCGCCGATCATCCGTTTTTATTTGCCATCAGGGAAAATTCTACGGGAGTCGTTTTGTTTATGGGTAAAATTGGGATGCCGGAATAGAAATTTAAATGCGGAAGTAATAATATTTCGACTATCAATATTCAAATCTTCCACTCTCGCTCTCGATAATCAATTCTTTCTTATTCGAGCTTTCGGTAAACCCGATGATCCGAGCGTCGATTCCAAAAGATTGAGAAATGGCAATCACTTCATTTGCTTGTTCTTTAGGAAGATAAATTTCCATGCGATGCCCCATGTTGAAAACTTTATACATTTCTTTCCAGTCGGTTCCGGATTGTTCTTGAATCAACCGGAACAAGGGTGGAACAGGAAATAAATGATTCTTAATAATTCGCATCGTATCGACAAAATGCAATATTTTGGTTTGCGCTCCTCCAGACACATGAATCATGCCATGAATATGCGGTCGTAAGTTTTCCAAAATCCGTTTAACTACAGGAGCATACGTGCGAGTAGGGGAGAGGACTAATTTTCCGGCATTTATGTTTAGTTCTTCAATCGTATCCGTTAATTTCTTTTGTCCGGAATAAATCAATTCGGAAGGTAAATTGGGATCATAACTCTCCGGATATTTTTTAGCCAAATAATTAGCGAAAACGTCGTGGCGGGCGCTCGTTAGACCATTGCTGCCCATTCCTCCGTTGTACTCTTTTTCGTAAATTGCTTTTCCATACGAACTTAATCCTACAATTACGTCTCCTGCCCGGATGTTGGCGTTGTCGATGACGTCGGCTCGTTTCATCCGGCAAGTTACCGTACTGTCAACAATAATGGCGCGAACCAGATCGCCTACGTCGGCTGTCTCTCCGCCTGTGGGATAGATGTGAACGCCCAATTGACTTAACTCTTCGCATAATTCGTTAGTTCCTTGAATAATAGCAGAAATCACTTCGCCGGGGATCAATTGTTTGTTCCTGCCAATCGTTGAAGAAAGCAGGATATTGTCCGTGGCGCCAACACATAGTAAATCATCAATGTTCATGATTAAAGCATCCTGAGCAATTCCCTTCCAAACCGATAAATCACCGGTTTCTTTCCAATAGACGTATGCTAACGACGATTTGGTGCCGGCTCCATCGGCATGCATAATGTTGCAATATTCAGGGTCTCCACCTAAAATGTCGGGAATTATTTTACAAAATGCTTGGGGAAAAATGCCTTTATCAACATTCTTTATCGCCTGATGAACATCTTCTTTGGAAGCCGAGACTCCACGTTGCATGTATCGTTGACCGTTCATATTTTTATAGATTGATAATTAGTTATGAACGAGAGTTCCAATTTTTTCACCGGATACCACTTTCTTTAGATTACCCACAGTATCCATATCAAAAACGATAATAGGCAAATCGTTGTCTTTAGCTAAAGCGGTCGCCGTCAAATCCATGATTTTCAAACCTTTTTCATAGACTTCATCAAAAGTGATTGTGTCATATTTCACCGCAGTCGGGTTTTTTTCAGGGTCTGCCGTATAAATGCCATCCACGCGCGTGCCTTTCAGCATGACATCCACTTCCAACTCGACGCCTCGCAAGGCGGAAGCCGTATCGGTAGTGAAAAAAGGGTTACCGGTTCCTCCGGATACGATAACAATTTCACCTCTTTTCAAAGCCTTGATTGCATTTTCTTTTGAATACAATCGACCGACAGGTTCCATTCTTACGGCGGTATAAACGCGGACGGGAACGTCCATCCGTTCCAACGTAGAAGCCAAAGCCAAGCTATTGATTACGGTTGCCAACATTCCCATCTGGTCGCCTTTCACCCGGTCAACGCCTTTTGCAGTTCCGGCTAACCCTCGGAAAATATTTCCTCCGCCAATAACAATTGCCACCTGAACGCCCATTCCGGCAATTTCTTTAATTTGACACGCATAATCGTTCAAACGGTTTTCGTCGATGCCGTATTGTTTATTTCCCATCAGGGATTCGCCGCTGAGTTTGAGAAGAATTCGCTTATATTTTCCCATTATTCTATTGATGATAAATTTTCTACAAAGGTAGGATTTCTAAATGAAAAATAAAACATACCTATCCTCTACTCATAAAAATTTGTATATCTAACAAAATTTTTTTATCTTTGTATTAATGAAGTGCTTCATGGAAATAAATATTATTGAAATAGTTGAAAATTTAAGGGGAAAAACAATTGAAGTCATTACGGAAGAAGCTGATAAACTTCAAATGGATACATATATAGTCGGAGGATATGTTCGTGACCTTTTTCTGAATCGACCGTCAAAAGATATTGACGTTGTTTGCGTCGGAAGCGGAATTCAATTGGCGGAAGCAATTTCGGAAAATTTGGGAAAAAAATCCTCCGTAGCCGTTTTCAAGAATTTCGGAACAGCGCAGGTGAAATACGAGGAACATGCTATCGAATTTGTCGGGGCAAGGAAAGAATCTTATAACCGCCATTCTCGGAAGCCGGTAGTGGAGGATGGAACGCTTGAAGAAGATTTGAATCGCCGCGACTTCACGATGAATGCAATGGCTATTCGTATTAATAAGGAGGGTTTCGGCGATTTAATTGACCCTTTCAATGGTTTGGATGATTTGGAAAATTTGCGGATACGCACTCCTTTGAATCCGGATATCACGTTTAGCGACGACCCGTTACGAATGATGCGAGCTATCCGTTTTGCTTCCCAATTGGGATTTTTTATTGTTCCCGAAACTTTCGAGGCTATCGAGCGAAATAAAAACCGTTTGGAAATTGTATCCCAAGAACGAATCATCGACGAGTTGAATAAAATAATCCTTTCTCCTTGTCCTTCTGTCGGGTTTGAGTTGTTAGAGCAAACAGGATTGCTGGAAATTATCCTTCCCGAATTGACAGCATTAAAAGGGATTGAAACCAAAGAAGGTATCGGACATAAAGATAATTTCAGCCACACCATCAAAGTTTTGGACAATTTGGCTAAAACCAGCGATAATTTGTGGTTACGCTGGGCGGCATTACTTCATGATATTGGCAAACCGAAAAGCAAGCGATTTGACGCTAAATTGGGATGGACTTTTCATTCCCACGAACTTATTGGTATGAAAATGCTGAAAGATATTTTTATCCGTCTCAAACTTCCTTTATACGATAAACTGAAATACGTTGAAAAGATGGTTTTGCTACACATGCGTCCGATTGTTCTGGCTGAAGACGAAGTGACCGATTCGGCTGTGCGGCGTTTGCTATTTGAAGCCGGCGATGGCATCGACGATTTAATGTTGCTTTGTGAAGCGGATATCACTTCTAAAAATCCGGAAAAAGTACGGCAATTCTTGCAGAATTTTCAATTAGTACGCAGCAAATTGAAAGATATTGAAAAAAGAGACCGCATCCGGAATTTTCAACCGCCTATCGACGGACTGCAAATCATGGAACTCTTTCATCTTCCACCCGGACGTGAAGTCGGCGAATTGAAAGCGGCAATCAAAGATGCTATTCTTGACGGAAAAATTCCGAATGAATACGGAGCGGCATATCATTATCTCATAAAAATAGCGCAGGAAAAGGGATTATCGTTTGTTATTGCAGGTGATCCGTAATCCACTGATAATTTGCATAATGCTATTTATTGATGTTCCGGTCGCAACAAATCATTCACAGTTTTTACCGGATTAAACGTTTCAATGGGAACTTCTACGAAAATCGTATTCCAATCCGACATGGAGCCGTTCCATAATCCGGGAAGCTCCAACGCCTTTAGTTCTTTTCCATTTTTAGATTTTAACGAAATAAATCCGGTATTTTTGTCGATATAGCGAGTTAAATCAAATTTTTCTCCCTTGTAATCTCGCAAAGTACAAACCAAATCGACCGGATTGAAATGTGTGCCTTGTTCGTATAAACGTTTCATTGCCGGATTTTTCAAATCAATTTGAGAACTTTCGAGGATTTGCAATGAAATTGTTCCATCGGAATTGACTGCAAGGAAAGGACCTCCACCCGGTTCACCCTCATTTCTTACCATTCCGCAAACCCGCAAGGGACGGTTGAGTTTGGATTTGATATAGAGCGCTAATTCAGCATCTTCCAGCATCTTGGTCTCCGGATTTTTAATACAGAGTTCATTCTGGAGAAAATAGATCATATCGATTAGCTCATCATGTCTGTATTTTCCGGAATCAATCCGGTTCAAATAATCAAAAATCTTTTGTTGATAATGAACCAATACTCCGGCAAGCAGTTTTTTATAATGAACCGTTAACGGTTTGAATGAATCCGGAACCACATTGTCTATATTTTTGATAAAGACTACGTCGGCGGAAATTTCATTCAAGTTTTCGATTAAAGCGCCGTGTCCTCCGGGGCGGAAGACAAGTTTTTCGTTTTCGCGAAAAGGTTTATTTTCCGAATCGGCTGCAATAGTATCGGTCGATGGTTTTTGTTCGCTAAAGTCAATATGATATTTCACTCCTAATTTCCGTTCAAATATCTTTGCTTTTACTTCGGCTGCTTGATGAAATAACTCACGGTGTTCCGGTGAAACCGTGAAATGAATATTCACTTGATGAGTTGCGTTGCAGGCATACAAAGCTCCTTCGACCAAATGCTCTTCCATTGCTGTGCGCGCTCCTTCGGAATATCGGTGAAACAAGAGTAAACCCTTGGGTAATCGTCCATAATTAAGTCCAAATTCATACAACAAATTTTCAAGGATTTTTCTGTAGTTGCCGGATGCCATTAATTTCTCAATGGTTTGATGTTCATTTTGCACACAAACCGTTTGAAGCTGTTCGTAAAAAGCAAACTTGTTGATATTATCAAAGAAAGTTTTCAGAAAAGGCGTTTCAAGCGTTGTTTCTTTTGAATCGACATATTCGAATAAATCTTTGAACATCCGGCTGGCTGCTCCCGAAGCCGGAACGAATTTTACTATCGTCTTATCGCCATTCAAATAGGTTGTCCACGCATCCATATAAATGGATTGATCATTTTCGGAAATCAAACGAATGCCTTTTTCAACGGAGGCGGAGGCTTGAATCGGTAAAAAGGGAAATCCATTTTTAAAACACGCCAATTGTTCTTCTATCTGTTCGACAGAAATGCCTTTTGCTTTTAATTGCAGAAAGTCTATGTCAGTTAACATATATGTTCAGTTTTGAAATTTATGCAACAAAGATAAAATAAATTTCCTATTTATCCAATTTCAACAAAAAATCAAGCGGTCTATTGAATAATTTTACTCAATAGACCGCTTTCACTTCTAATTGTACTTTTAAGAATGTAGAATGATTCAAAAACTACTTTGTTTGAGGCGTAGTTAAGTTTGCCTTTTTAGCTGCTTTTGATGTTTTTTTAGCTTGAGCGTCTGCTTTTTTAGCCGCTTTTTTAGCTTTTTTAGCTTTTTTCTTTGCCTGCTTTTCTGCTTTCTTAGCTTTATCTGCCGTTTGTTTTTCTGCTTTCGTTGTAGTCGTAGTTGCCGTTGTTTGGACATTTTGATAAACTTCTGTTGCAAAAACAGAATTTGCACAGATAAATAAACTTACCAATAAAAATGCACCTAAAAATCTCTTTTTCATAAAAACTACTATTTAAATATTAATTTGTAATATATTTCGCACAAAGATATGCCATTTCTTATTTATTTTATGGAAAAACGTGTTAATTTATTGCAAACATAATTTAAATAATCTTTCTTTGCAGTTCATCGTTAACCGTAGCAATAACGCCATCCATTTGAGCCAAGGCAAGCATACGCCCGTGAAACGAATATCCGGGATTATAGCCTTTATCTTTGTCGTCAAGCATCAGACGTCCGTGATCAACCCGCATAGGTAAATTCGGATTTTCCTTTTCAAAAATACGAACCAATTCAATCAAATGTCCTCGTCCGCCTAAATGGGACGCTTCGATAAAATTTCCATTATTAAAGACGTGAGTGCTGCGAAGATGAAGAAAATGCGTTCGGGAAGCGAACTCTTTTGCCAACAAAGAAACATCGTTGTGAAGTCCGGCGCTGAGCGAACCGGCGCAAAATGTTAATCCGTTGTGCGGATTATCGACAGCTTGTAAAAACCAACGGATATCTTCCTGTCCGGTAACTATACGCGGTAATCCGAATAATTGACAAGGAGGATCGTCGGGGTGGATGCACATATTGATGCCGTATTCATCACAAACCGGCATGATTTGTTCCAAAAAATAGCGCAGGTTCTCGCGTAGCTTTTCTTTGTTAACATCATCATATAAAGCTAATAAACGCTTGAATATCGCTACCGGATTTTGGTCTCCTTCTTTGATGTTCCCGTTGATAAATCCTTGAGTTTTTACAATAATCGTATCTATTAAACTATCTTTTCCCTTTTCGGTAATTACGTTATTCAATTCGCTCACTTGACGCATTTCTTCATCGGTATAATCATTTTCAGCATCAGCACGTTTCAGAATGTAACAATCAAAATAAGCAAAGCGTATTTTATCAAAATAGATTGAGCTGGAGCCATCTTCCAACGGATGATACAAATCGGTACGGACCCAGTCAATGACCGGCATGAAATTGTAACAAACGGTTTTAACTCCTGCTTTACCAAGATTAGCCAAACTGATTTTATAATTTTCAATTAAGGCATCTCTGTTTTCGCCTGCGTATTTGATTGCCTCGCTTACCGAAAGGCTTTCTACGACTGACCATTGTAATCCGGCGGCTTCAATGAAGCGCTTTAAATCAAGAATCGCTTCTAATGACCAAATTTCTCCGGGAGGAAGTTCATACAAAGCTGTAACAATCCCTTCTACCCCGATTTGCCTAAGCATCGAAAGTGTAATTTTATCTTTTTTACCAAACCATCTCCATGTTTTTTCCATATTTATTATTATTTTCTATGTCTTTTTCCTTCTACTGTTCGCAGCAGTTTTGCCAACATTTCTACTTTAGACATGTGTACGCCGGATCGCATGGCAATTTCTACCGGCTTTTCGTACATGTACTTTATCTCCATCGGACGATGATTGTCGAAATCCAATTTCATGCTCGGCGAATAGGGCTTCATATTTTCAGTTAGAGTAAGCGAATCGGTAACAGTCTTGTCGGGAAGCAGTACACCATTTGCACGTGCGCCTTGTATGACTTCTTCCATCATTTGCTTGGCTAATAGGTTGGCGTTTACATCAAAAATCATAGCGTCCGTTTGTTCGTCCAGAATTACAGAAAGTCCATTGAACGGAATATTCCAAACTAATTTTTGCCACCTGATTTCATTCAGATTTTTATACGCACACTTGATTTTTTGCGTTTGGTTAAAATCGTTTATTACCCGTTCTAAAACAGAGGCATCTGCATTTGTCTCAAACATGCCCAACATCAAATTTCCCAACTCCTGATGCGTAATAACTCCTGCACTAAATTTGGATGCAGCAATGTACGCTACGCCACCGGCTATTTGAACATCAGAAAGTTGCGAATGTAAATCTTCCTCCATGCCCAGACCGTTTTGAATCAATATCACCAATGAATTTTTTTTCAACAAGGGCGGTATCAAATCTTTCAACAAATGGTTTTGAACGGTTTTCAATCCCACTATAATCACATCGCATGGCGGCATCTGCTGCGGGGAAGCATAAAAATAGCGATTAACCTTTTTAATACCGAACACTTTGGAGTCAATGGTCAATCCGTTGGCTTTTACATATTCATAATCGCTATGTAACAAAAAATGTACTTCCGCTCCGGCATCTGCTAAAAGTCCACCATAAAATCCGCCGATAGCTCCCGTACCGATAACGCCGTAAACTAAATTGTTCATAATGATAAATATTTAATGTATCGTTATACCACATACGTCGATGCAGCCGTATCTCCGCCTCTGCCTGTCCAATTGGTATGGAAAAACTCGCCGCGAGGTTTGTCGATTCGTTCATAGGTATGTGCGCCGAAATAATCGCGTTGCGCCTGAAGCAGATTCGCCGGAAGTCTTTCCGCGCGATAACCGTCGAAATAAGTGAGAGCGGAAGAAAGCGCCGGTACGGGAATGCCATTTAGAATGGCTGTCGAAACCACTTTCCGCCAGCTTTCCTGCGACGTCATCATTTTTTCCTTAAAGAACGGGTCGAGCAACAGGTTCGTTAATTCCGGATTCCTGTCAAATGCTTCTTTGATTTTTCCCAAGAAAACGGAACGAATGATGCATCCGCCTCTCCACATCAACGCTATACCGCCGTTATTCAAATTCCATTTATATTCTTTGGCAGCTTCACGCATCAACAAATAACCTTGCGCATACGAAACAATTTTGGAAGCATACAGCGCATTTTTCAAATCATTGATAAAAGCCGCTTTATCTCCTGTAAAGGCAGGCTTTGGTCCCGTTAACTGTTTGGATGCAA